>Ga0182030_10000347_pt1 | contig 83306 bp, 79 predicted proteins | sample 812S3MmetaG_FD_121299 | JGI IMG/M metagenome (GOLD analysis project Ga0182030, IMG submission 121299) | Permafrost microbial communities from Stordalen Mire, Sweden - 812S3M metaG (Illumina Assembly) | ecosystem: Environmental > Terrestrial > Soil > Wetlands > Permafrost | place: Sweden... | reverse complement strand
TAAAATAGGCGTTCCGACCACGTTTTCGGCGTCTTGTCGCTGACAATCTCGAGTTCCAGATGGTATCTGAACGGCCGAGGTCCGCGTACTTTTATATAGTCGATCATCTGGCGTAGGCCATCCTCGAGCCTGACCCTGGGCGCGTAGCCGAGGAGCGTTCGCGCCTTGTCCGCAGAGCAGTTGGCAAGGTAGACCTCCCGAGGGCGAACGCGCCTGTAGTTCGCCTGCAGCGGGAAATCGATGAGTTTCGCTATCACCTCGGCGAGTTCGTTTATCGTGACAAACTCATCGTCAGGACCGATGTTGATGATCTGGCCCACGCAGGCGTTGTCGAATGCCATCTGCTTCAGCGGAGCGACGTCATCGGAAATGAACGAGAAGCACCGTTTCTGATTGCCATCGCCATAAATGAAGGGTTGTCGTCCCTGTAGCATCATGTTGATGAAGATACTGGCGACGTTCCGGTACGGGTCATCGTACTTCTGGCGCGGTCCGACGATGTTGTGCGGTACGGCAATGACCCAATCCATGCCATGAGTCTCGGCCAGGTTCTGAAGGAGCAACTCCGACGCGTATTTGCCGATGCCGTAAGGGTCTTGTGGCTTCGGTGTCATCTCTTCCGTGAACGGGACTGCGTTCGTTCCATAGCGCGCCATCGACGAGCACATTACGAATCGTCGGACCCCATTCGCGACCGCAGCCGACACCATGCCCGTCGATGCCGTCACAATGTTCCGGATAACCATGTGCGGCGAAAAAACTGAAAGCCCTTCGTATGCCGTCGCAGCACAATGATAGACGACCTCGATACCTTTCATGTGCTCTTTGAGCCGTTGCAGATCGTTGCAGTCGGATTGATGGAACTGGACTCCGTTTGGAACGTTGTCGAGATAACCGCCGATCAAATTGTCGATGCCGACGACTTCGTGCCCATCGGCGAGGAACGCGTCGGCAAGGTGGCTGCCCAGGAAACCTGCTACACCCGAGACAAAAATCTTCTGTTTCTCCATGGACTCCATCATCTCTATAATAGAGGTTTCGTGGCGATACCGAAGATCCGTACGGCTGAAAGGTTGGTTCGACTTATTGCTCGTCTGCTTCCGGCGAGCGACGCGTTGGATCGGATGGCGAGCTCGACGTAAGGAATACTTGGAGTTATGCAGTCTTAGGGGAGCCTAACTGTCTTTGAGAGGTGCTGCATCAAATGTTTATGCAGCGGATTGGTTGCCGCGATGGCCACGTACATTCGGTCCATGATTTTCATCTGGTCAATAGGCTCGCCCCACCAATTCGTCACGATCACACCCGCTCCTTCCAAAAGCATTTTAGTAGGGATTAAATTGTCGGCTTTCTGGTTGGCTGCCACATAGCCGCCGAATCCCGGCATCGTTCCAGGCGTACCGAGCAGAGACATTAGCTCAATCCCTGCGCCGTAGAAGCGCCCGATATCTGCCCAATCATAGATGAGCGGCTTCACGGCATCTATGGAAATCGCCAAGGATTCATAAGTTTGCGTGGTAAAAAGATCCAGGAGGAGGCGGGTCTGCCTCACATCTTCCGCGTTGGAAGGATGCAGCGGGTATTCGATGGGGCTGTCTGCCAGTCGATAGTGAGGCGGTTCTCCGGCAGCCCCGTAATAGAAGCCGGCCATTTCTTTCGGGCTTGATATGTTCCCAACTATGGGAACAATCAGCCCACATTTGAAATCTGAGAGGACCAGCTCGTCAGCGTGTTTTTGATTGCGCTCGATCTCGGTGAACGCGAGCATCGTTGAGGAAGACCAAGGCAGGCCACAGGCGGAATTCCATGATCCATCGACTATGTCAGCCAGGACGGAAATGGTTCGCGTTGCGTCGGCGCGTCCCCATACGCGGCACGACATCTCATTCTTGCCGGCGCCCTTGCCTACAGTTTTGGTATTGTAAGGTGATTCCACGAAGCGAACCGCCACATCAGGCTCAAGGTGTGATTCGAGTCCACCTCTTATCCCGAGCAGGCAACGCTCCTTCAGTTCCTGAATCCAGCGTTGGTTGTCCGCACCATTGCGCACCAAGTCTCGCTTCGAGGAATGAATGAAATTGCCAAGCCCTATGGCCAGCCGCTTCAGATGATCGTACATGCCAATTTCTTATTATTGAGTCTTAATGATGATGTGTCGGCAAACCACTAAGTAGCCCAGGATACCAGCTTATTTTCCCACCTCGAAATAGAAAACCGAATTCTTGAGCGGCGGTTCCGCGCTGGTGCATCGCCATCCGATTTGCCTCATGATGTCGAATTGCCGGCAAACATCGCCCCCGCCATGTGGCCTCCTGTCTGCCGCACCCCGCAGCCGTCCGGGCGCCCATCGAACGGCAGCTCCGAGGGACCATGAACGCGCGCGGATCAAGGGGCCGCCCACTTGCCCTGAGCACCGCCGCCGCCAGCGCCCCACCACCTAGCAGATTCCGCGCCTCTTCAGTGCGGCCGAGCGGCACACGGTGCTGCACGGCGACAGAGCCGTCCAGTCCTTGACTCCACGACTCCCCGCTCAGACTGCGAGTTCGCCACCGGCGCTTGCATCAGCTCGATATTACGCAATTAAGTTATTTCGATTTAACCCTTGTTTGTTAGACTTTTGCGGTTTGACGAAGCCTACTAGCGAGGATGCGTCGTGGATGACGGCAACTTTGAGCATTTCTGGGAAGAACTGCTCGCCTATGTGGATGCGGGAAGTGTCATTCCCATCATCGGTCCGGAACTGGCCATCGTTGAGTATGAAGGTCGCTCTGAACCATACCACCGGCTGTTGGCCCGGCATCTCTGGGCTCGGCTCAAACTCGGCAAATTGAGTGATTCCATCACCCTTGACGACGTCATCCGGACCTATCTCTCCAAACCCGGCAGCAAACGCCAGTCGGTCTATCGCGAGGTCGGCGATCTCGCCGCCACACTCACGGTTGGCATTCCCGCACCGTTTTGCCAGCTCGCCAAGATCCGCAATCTCAAGCTATTCGCCAGCCTCTGCACCGACAACCTGCTTGCCAAGGCGCTCAATCAGGAACGATTCGGCGGACGGGCGGAAACTCGCGAACTTGCCTTCAACCCCAATCAAGCCAGCGACATTCCCGATGGCGCGATGGATTCGCCCCTGGTGTTCAACCTGTTTGGACGCATCTCGGTGCTCCCCAAATACGTCATTGGTGAAGAAGACCAACTCGAATGGGTCACCGCCCTGCAAATACCCGGAAAGCGCCCCGAACGCCTGTTCGACGAACTCGGCGGGAATAACCTGATATTTCTTGGTTGCGAATTCCCGGATTGGCTCACACGCTTCATTCTGCGCACCGCAAAGAACAACAAACTCTCCGCCGAACGCGGCTTTTCTGAATACATCATCGACGCTGCTGCTGGCGATGACGCACCGCTCGTCGTCTTTCTCCGAAGCTTCAGTCGCGAAACCCAGATTCTGGCCCGTGATCCGGTTGCTTTCGTTACCGAATTCGTGCGCCGCTGGCAGGAACGGCAGGGAGCCAATCAGATTGATGCAACTCCTGACCCCGGCTTCATTCCCGAGATCATGCCTCCCGGCAGTCTGTTCATCAGCTACGCGAGCGAAGACCGTCCGCAGGCGCTGCGCGTGGCTGCCGACCTGCGAGACGCCGGCCTGCCGGTTTGGCTTGACCGCCAACAACTCGATTGGGGTACCGACTACACCGCCCGCATCCACGCAGCCATCCAGCAATGCGCATTGTTCCTACCGATACTCTCGCAAACCGCCGAAAAGCGCACCGGCTTCTTCCGCAAGGAATGGGCCTGGGCCAGCGAACGCAATCTCGAGTTTACCGGTACAAGCCTACGTTACCTGTTCCCCTTGGCCATTGACGACACCTCCGTGTTCACCAGTACTGAAATTCCCGCGGCGTTCAAGAGCCGCCATATCGAACAGGCCCTGGGCGGCAATCTGCAGGAACACCAGAGAAACGCCATCGTCGCCGCCTTCGCTGAGATGCGCGCCCGGCTGGAACATCGGTCATGAGCAATCTCATCGATGCAGAGCGCCCTTGGCCGGGCCTGTTGCCCTTTACCGAAGACGCCCGGGCGTTCTTCCATGGCCGCGAGACCGAAACCGATGAATTGTATCGCTTTATCGAACGCGAACCGCTTACCGTCCTCTTTGGTCAGTCGGGTCTCGGCAAATCCTCGCTACTTCGTGCCGGCGTCTTTCCCCTCTTGCGTCGTGCCAGCCATCTGCCAGTCTATCTGCGCCTCAATCTCGAGGTCGATGCCCCGCCACTGATTGATCAAGTATGGCAAGCCATCAAGGCCGAATGCGCCGCCAACGAAGTCAGTGCAACGACTGCGGTTCCAGGCGATAGTTTCTGGAAATACCTGCACCGCACGGACACCCGCCTGCTCAACCTGCATCGTCGCACGGTCTCGCCAGTGCTGGTGTTTGACCAGTTCGAAGAGCTGTTTACCATCGGACGGCAGACCCCGGAACAAAACGCCCGTTGCCAGGGATTTCTGGAAGAACTCGGCGAGCTGATCGAAAACCGCTTGCCGCCGGCGTTCGAATCTGAACTCACGGACCACCCGGAACGCCTGGATCAATTCGACCTGCTGCGCCAGAACCTCAAGATCGTCTTTGCCTTCCGCGAAGACTACTTGGCCGAATTCGAGGGGCTAAAAGTCCTCATTCGTCCGATCATGCAAAACCGCATGCGACTCAGCCCCATGAACGGCAACCTCGCTGCTAAGGCGATCCGGCAGGCAGGAGCGGGTCGGGTAAGTGAAGTCGTGGCTGCGCGAATCGTGCGCTTTGTCGGCGGCGCCAAAGGCGATCAAATAACCGGGTTGGAACAGGTGCCCGTGGAACCGGCGTTGCTGTCGCTGGTTTGTCACGAACTCAATGAACAGCGCATCGCGCGAAACGAAACACAGATTAGCGTCGACCTGATTCAAGGCGACAACGCTCAACATATCATTGAGCAGTTCTACAACCAGGGCTTTGCCGGTTTCGATGTCAACGTACGGCATTTCGTTGAAGACCATCTTCTCACCGCCGCTGGCTATCGTGACAGCTACGCATTGGACAACGCACTGACCACTGCCAACATCAGCGAAGCTGATGTACAGATCCTGGTTGACCGACGCATCCTGCGCCGTGAGGAGCGTGGCGGGCTGGTGCGACTGGAGCTGATCCACGACGTGCTGGCGGCGGTTGCAAAAGCAAGTCGGGATTCCAGGAGGGAGGCCGATGCACTGGCCGCAGCGCAGCTTCTGATTGCCAAGCAACGGCGCAGGCAACGGTGGGTTGCTGCCGCTGCGGGAGTGGCGCTGATTGTGCTGGCCGGGGTGTCTTGGCTTGCTGTTGAAGCGGAATTGGCGCGTGCCGATGCTGCCAAGGCCAGCGTCACTGCCAATACAGCCTTAGCAGAAGCGAAAAAACAAACGGCTATGGCGAATCTGGCGCTCAAGAAAGAAACCGATGCTCGCAATAGGGAGGCCGCAGCGTTAGCGGATGCGCAGGCACAATCAGCCGAAGCAAAGAAGCAAGCCAAAGTTGCGTTTTCAAGGGGACTTATAACGCAGGGCAACGAGATTCTTGATGGGCATACTGCCCATGCATGGACAGCGGGACCACTCCTGGCGCTTGAAGCGCGCAGCGTAGTGATGGATGTCTCCACGCTGGGAATGTTGATGAAAGCGAGAGCAGCCGTCGAGGTCAAAGATGTCGTGATGAGCGGCCCTCAGCAATCTCCAATTCTGTCAGTCGCCTTCAGCCCGGACGGCAAGACTCTGGCCACGGGAAGTGCGGGCAAGACCCTGCGGGTGTGGGATGTCGCCAGCAGACAGCCCCTCGGCGAACCGCTGCGCGGGCACGAAAACGTCGTCAATTCAGTCGCCTTTAGCCCGGACGGGAAAATCCTGGCCACAGGAAGTGCGGACAAGACAGTGCGGCTGTGGGATGTCGCCAGCAGAAAGCCCCTCGGCGAACCGCTGCGCGGGCATGAAGAGGCTGTCTATTCTGTTGCCTTCAGCCCGGACGGCAAAACACTGGCCTCGGGAAGTAGGGACAAGACCGTGCGGCTGTGGAATGTCGCCAGCAGGCAGCCCCTCGGCGAACCGCTACGCGGGCATGGAGATGTTGTCTACTCAGTCGCCTTCAGCCCGGACGGCAAAACACTGGCCTCGGCTAGTGCGGACAAGACCGTGCGGCTGTGGGACGTCACCAGCAGGCAGCCCCTCGGCGAACCGCTACGCGGGCATGAGGACTATGTCAATTCAGTCGCCTTCAGTCCGGACGGCAAAACCCTTGCCACGGGCAGTACGGACAGGACGGTGCGGCTGTGGGATGTCGCCAGCAGACAGCCCCTCGGCGAACCGCTACGGGGGCATGAGGATGTTGTTTACTCCGTCGCCTTCAGTCCGGACGGCAAAACCCTTGCCACGGGAAGTTGGGACAAGACGGTGCGACTGTGGGATGTCGCCAGCAGAAAGCCCCTCGGCGAACCGCTACACGGGCATGAAGAAGCTGTCTATGCGGTTGCCTTCAGCCCGGACGGCAAAACCCTGGCCACGGGAAGTTCGGACAAGACCGTGCGGCTGTGGAATGTCGCCAGCAGGCAGCCCCTCGGCGCGCCCCTACGCGGACATGAAGATAGCGTCAATTCAGTCGCCTTCAGCCCGGATGGCAAAACCCTGGCCACGGGAAGTTCGGACAAGACAGTGCGGCTGTGGGATGTCGCCAGCAGGCAGCCCCTCGGCGGGCCACTACGCGGGCATGGAGATAGCGTCAATTCAGTCGCCTTCAGCCCGAACGGCAAGACCCTGGCCACCGGAAGCGCGGACAAGACAGCGCGACTGTGGGACATCATTAGCAGACAGCCTCTCGGCAAACCGCTACGCGGGCATGGAGATAGCGTCAATTCAGTCGCCTTCAGTCCGGACGGCAAAACCCTTGCCACGGGAAGTGCGGACAAGACCGTGCGACTGTGGGACATCATCAGCAGACAGCCCGTCGGCGAACCGCTACGCGGGCAGGAAGATAGCATTAAAGCAGTTGCCATCAGCCCGGACGGCAAAACCCTGGCCGCGGGAAGTGCGGACAAGACCGTGCGGCTGTGGGATGTTGCCAGCAGAAAGCCCCTCGGCGAACCGCTACGCGGGCATGAAGATGTTGTTTTCTCGGTTGCCTTCAGCCCGGACGGCAAAACCCTGGCCACGGGAAGTTGGGACATGATGGTGCGGTTGTGGGATGTCGCCAGCAGAAAGCCCCTCGGCGAACCGCTACACGGGCACGATAGTGTCGTTAGTTCCGTCGCCTTCAGCCCGGACGGCAAGACTCTGGGCACGGGAAGTTGGGACACGACAGCGAGGCTTTGGGACGTCGATTTCGCCAGTTGGCATGATGAACTATGCGACCGCCTGCCCCGCAACCTCACCCGCGCCGAATGGAACGATTTCATCGGAGATTTCATTCCGTACGGCAAAACCTGCCCCAATCTACCTTTGCCGAATTAAAGGAATATCCAGGTCAACTCACATCCTCGCCATAGTCCCGGTCCGGATAATCGGTCGCGCCCTGTTTCCAGTAGCCGCGCGTGGTCAACCACTCACGCGGCAGCGCGCGCTCGAGCAGCAGATGCTGGCGGATGCGGCGCATGGCATCGGCTTCGCAAGCGACGTAGATGCCGCCGCTGCCCGCGGGTTGGTGGAATGCCCGGATCGCGCTCAACAGTTCCACGCCGGCGCGCGCGCTGCCGCCATGGCCAATGATGGGTTGCGCGCGATGCAGCCAGCGGATGCTGGCATGGGGACGCTGCGGCGCGATCGCGAACTCGTCTGCCGCATCGTTCACCTCGAGCAGGACCTCGGTGCGAACACCGTCCGGCACCGCTTCGAGGATGGTGGCGACGGCCGGGATCGCCGACTCATCGCCCGCAATAAGCAGCCACTGCGCCTGCGCATCCACGGCATAGCAGCGTCCGGGGCCGGCGATCAGCATGGGCTGTCCGACCTGCGCCTGGGCGGCCCAGCTGGAGGCGGGACCCTCACCGTGCAGCACGAAGTCCACGGTCAATTTCTGCCTTGCCGCGTCGAAATGGCGCGGTGTGTAGGTCCGCGACGGCGCGCGCACCTCGGGGCTGTCGGACCCCAGGATCAGTTTGATATGGGCCGCAGGTCCATTCCACTTGAAGCCGGCCAGCGCAGGTCCACCGAACACCACGCGGATCATGCGCGCCGCGAGCCGTTGCACACGCTGCACCGTGGCGGCATAGCGCTGCTTGCGAGGGCGATTGTCCAACTAGGGCAGACCCGCGGTCGGTGCGATCGGGCCGGGGGCCCGGTTCGCGTTTGCCGGCGCTGCAGGGGACTCGTCGGCCCAGATCCGGGCGGTATCGATCTTGCCGGTCAGGAGCAACGTGCCGTTGAGGTTGGTACCGTTCATCGCGAAGACATCATAGAGCGCATCAAACGAACGGCCGTTGCTGCTGCGCGCGCTCAGCTGCTGCAGCGAATCCGGATGGGTAATGCTTTCGGCCGTATGCATGACGGCCACATCGCGCGTGCCCGCGATGATCATGATCTGATTGCCGGAGGGTCCCGCGAAAGTCGCGAAGTAGCCGAAATCATGATAGGTCTGCTCGCCGGGCACCGGCAGCGCGGCCTGGCTGATGTAGCGCTTGCCGGTCGTGCGATCGACGAGCACATCGAAGGACTCGCCGACATCGAAGCGTGAGCCGCTGAACACCAGGTCACTGAGCATGCCCATGCCGCTCAGGTAGCCTATGTAGATGACATTCGAGGTCTTCAGCATCTGCGGGGTGAGCTGTGAGGCCAGCACGACCCGGGTGTGGCCGCTGGCTCCCGCCAGCAATGGCATCAGGTCCTTGAGCGCATAGGCGGCCGAGGTTGGCAGGTAATTGAGCTGCATATCCTGATAGCGATCCGCAAATTCCGGGTGCAGCTTCAGATACTGATCAAGATCACCCGGAGAGTTGATCGAGAACTCACGGACCAGTCGCTGGACCTCCATGTTCTTGTCGGTCTCGGCAAAGATGTAGTAGTCGCCGAACACCACCAGCAGGGGGCGGTCGGCCGCCAGCATGCGCGACCACAGCGGATTCGCGAGCATCGTATCGGTGGGGCGGCCCTGGCGGCCGTACCACAGCAGCGCGCCGGCACACAACAGGTTGATGACGAGTGAGGCGGCAAGGATCGGCCACAGCCAGCGCCGTGCAGGCGACCCGGTGGGTGCCTGGGCGCTGCTGGCGCGCGTATCGACGGGCAGCAGGCTGACCGGGCCTTCGGCGCTCGCCTCCCGATCGTTGATCACGATCCGGTACGCGCCTTTGGGAATGGTCAGACGAAACGGGTCGCCGTGGCCGCCTGCCGAGTAGTATTCTTCGAGCTTGCGGCGCAGCTTATGGACGTAAACCCGAACCATGGCGTCCTGGGCCACGTCGAAACCAACATCCTTGCCGAAGACCTCAATGGCGACCTCCGTCTCCTTGGGAGCGCGGCCGGTAGCGGAACATTCGATCAAGAAATCAAACAGCCTGTGAATGAGCTGCGAACGTCCCAGGGCGCCGGTTGCGCGAATCCGGTCGGCTAGGGCCTGCAATGACTCGGGATCGGACATATTGGTAAGGGACTGGGCGCGGGCCGCGATGCTAGCACGATTTGTTAACGTTAAATAACGCAATCAGAAACAGTGATTTAGCTGACTATCACGGCTGTTGTGGCGCACGATAGTCGGCCTTGCCAGGATCTGGGGGACCTAAATGTTGAGAGAATTCTGCGTGTGGCTTGCGGCCACCCCGTTCAGCCAGCAAATCCAGAATGCCTTCTGGGTGATTCCGACGGTGCAGATCGTGCATATCGTCTCCATCGGCATCGTCATGACTTCGATGGCCATGCTCGACCTGCGGCTGATCGGTATCGCCGGCCGCCGGCAGAGTCTGGACGCGATGGCGGCGCGATTCCTGCCCTGGGTATGGGTGACGCTCATCGTCCTGCTGTGCTCCGGCACCATACTCATCATTGCTGAGCCCGGTCGCGACCTGCAAAACGTCGTGTTCTGGACCAAGATGACACTGCTCGCAGCAGCGCTGATCCTGACCGCGACCTTCCAAAGGGTATTGCATCGCAACAAGGGGTATTGGGAGCGCCATCGGGCCGTAGCGGCGCTGCTCGGCTCCGTGTCGCTGGTGATCTGGGTGGGTATTATCGCGGCGGGTCGCTGGATCGCCTACGTCGAGCACGGCTGATGTTCAAGCAACTCTTGGCCGATCTCGAGGCCACCCCCTGGGGCACCGCCGTGCGCGAATCCACGTGGCTGTTCCCCACCATCGAATCCATCCACGTTCTGATGCTGGTGCTGGTCATCGGCTCAATCATGGTCGTCGACCTGCGGTTGCTGAATCTGACTTCACGCGACCGCTCGGTCAAGGAGCTCACCGACGACGTGCTGCCCTGGACCTGGACCGCGTTTGGCGGCGCGGCAATCACCGGCTCGCTGCTCTTCAGCTCCTCGGCCCTCAAGTACGTCCACATCTGGCAGTTCGACACGAAGATGTGCATGTTGGCGTTGGCGGCTCTCAACATGGGCCTGTTCCACCTCGGTGCCTTCCGTTCGGTGGCGCAGTGGGACCGGGCGCCGGCGCGCCCGCCACTGGCTGCCAAGCTCGCCGGCGGTATCTCCCTGGCGATCTGGGTGACCGTCGTCGCCCTGGGTCGCTGGGTCGGCTTCGCCTAGAGATCGATCTGCGACGGCAAGGGAGTTGCCATGGCGGCCGCTTGTGCGATTACATTGGTTGACGCCAAAGGGGGCAAATTGAAAAAGCCTGTCAGGCCCAGCAGCTGGGGGATGAGCGCCGTGGCCACAGTGGTCCTGCCGCTGCTTGCCGCAGTCGCGCACACCGCAGCGGCCGATGCACCCAAATCAGTCCCTGATTTAAGCGGCGTCTGGGAAGTCACTTTCGGCGCACGTTCGCGGCCCGGACCGGGCATGCCGGAGCAGCCTTCCTTGACGACCGAATACGCGCAGAAACTGGCGGCTTTCAAGGCGGCCCAGGCCAAGGGCGAGGAGGTGGAATCGCCCCAGGCCAATTGTGTGCCGCCCGGCATGCCGGGCATCATGAATCAACCCTACCCGATGGAACTGCTGTTCACGCCGGGCAAGGTCACCATCGTCATCGAGGCATACAGCCAGACGCGCCGCATTTTCATGGATGGCCGCAAGCATCCGGATGACCCGGACCTCACCTATAACGGCCACTCCATCGGCCATTGGGACGGCGACACGCTGGTGGTGGATTCGGTGGGCTTCACACCCGATACGGCGTTGGGACCCAGCCAGGGGTACCGGCACAGTGACCAGATGCACATCGTCGAACGCTTGCGCCTGACGGCGCCGGATACGATGGAAGTGGTCACCACCATCGATGACGCCAAGGCGCTCACCAAACCGATCACGGCCACGAAAGTGCTGGCACGCCATCGCGACTGGGACATCGCCGAGTACATTTGCGAACAGAACAACCGCAACTTGTCCGACGAGAAGGGCAAGGCGGGCATCATTCTCACTCACTGACGCAGCGGTCCACACCCATATGAAACGCATCGCAATCCGGACGACAAGCGGCGCACTGTGCCTCACCGTGGCGATCGCGGCACTGCCCATCGCGGCCATTGCCCATCATTCTTACGCCATGTTCGACCTGTCGCAGACCGTGACGCTGCAGGGCACGATCCGCGACTTCCAGTGGACCAATCCACACAGCTGGATCTGGATCGATGTCCCCGATGCGACGGGAGTCGCGCAGCAGTGGGGCATTGAGGGCATGAGTCCGAACTATCTCGCGCGTCGCGGCTGGAGCAAGCACACCCTCAATCCCGGCGACAAGGTGAGCCTGGTGATCCACCCGCTCAAGGGTGTCGAGCGTGGTGGCAGCTTCATGAGCGTGACGCTGCCCAATGGCACGGTGATGCGGCAAACGGGCGCGCCGCCGCCGGCATCATCGGCGCCATAAGAGGTGGCACTCACGGGCCTGGAGCACTACCTGGTGCTCACCACCGACATCGACGCGACGCGCGATTTTTATCAGGACGCGCTGGGGATGGCGCAGGGCTTTCGTCCCCCCTTGGGCTTCCCGGGCTACTGGATGTACATCGGCGCCACGCCCGTGATCCACATTGCCGAGTGGACTACCTATACCGCCCACTCGCAGGCTAAGGACATTCCGGTGACGGTTGCGGGGCCAAGCACCGGCGCATTCGATCACGTGGCATTCAATGCCGAGGATTTCGACGCCGTGGTCGCCCGCCTCACCCGCCATGGCGTGACGCCGGCGCGCAACCTGGTGTCCAAGTCCGGCATGCGCCAGCTGTTCGTGTTCGATCCGAATGGCGTCAAGCTCGAAATCAATTTTCGAACTCAATAACGGCCAACAAGGGCCGGTCACGGACAAGGGGGGGTCATGAACAATCTGCGAAGGTTTAATTACCTGGCGGCGACGCTGCTGCTGACCGGCGCGATGAGCGCACACGCGGCCGCGCCGTGTGATCGCGCATGCCTTGAGGGGTTTGTCGACCGCTACTTCGATGCCCTGCTGGCGCACGATCCGAAGCTGGTGCCCCTGGCTGCGGGCGTGCGCTACACCGAAGACGGCCAGCAGCTGGCGATTGGCGATGGTCTGTGGCGCACCATGCACGCCAAGGGGCACTACCGCCTGTTCGTGACGGATCCGCGCGCCGGCGAGGTCGCCGTTCTCGGGACCATCGAGGAGGAGAACCGCGATCCGGCCAAGGGCACCGAGGTGCTGATGGCGCTGCGCCTGCGGGTCAGGGAGGGCAAGATCACGGAAATCGAGGAGTTGATGGTGCGCGATGAGAAACCCGCACTCGCCATGGACGGCAAGATGGTCGATCCGATTTACCTGGCCACCGTGCCGCCCGCGGAGCGGGCTTCGCGCGCCGAACTGATTGCAACGGCCAACAAGTACTTCAGCGGCATGCAGAAGAATGATGGCAAGGGTGACTATCCCTTCGCCGATGACTGCAACCGGCTCGAGAACGGCATGCAGACCACCAACGCGCCAACGCCTGCGGGGCAGACGCGGCCGGATCCGCGCACTTCCGCCACTTATTCCGCGCAGTGGAGCTGCATGGAGCAGTTCAAGTCCGGCCTGCTGCACTTCGTCAGTCGCATTCGCGACCGGCGCTATGTCGCGGTGGATGAGGAGCGCGGCATCGTCTTCGCCTTCGCCTTCTTCGATCACCAGGGCGGTGATACCCGCCACTTTTCGACTCCCGACGGCCGACAGGTCGTGAACGGTCCGGTGCAGCCGTGGACGTGGGAACTCGCCGAGCTCTTCAAGGTGCAGGGTGGCAAGATTCATCGCATCCAGGCGGTCCTGCAGCGCAGTCCCTACGGCATGAATTCCGGCTGGAGCACCTGGTTGCAGGGCATGTCCGACCAGGCGCGTGATGTGAGCATGAAATAGCTCGACGCTAGCTCGTCAGCGCCGTCCAGATGGCGGTGGCGTCAGAGGCTTCCGCGGCTTGGCTGTGATCCGCCAGATCCACGGGCACGCCCTGCAGGAAACGCCGGCAGCTATCGGGCGGCCCGGGTTTCGCAATCAGATGCCCCTGCACCCGGGCGCAGCCAAGTTCGCGCAGCTTCTCCAGCTGCTGCCAGCCCTCGATGCCTTCGGCGATGACGGGAATACGCAGGTGGCGCGCCATGGCGATGATGGCGCCGACGATGGCGAGATCGCTGGCATCCGAGCCGAGGTCGCGGATGAAGCTGCGGTCGATCTTTATCGAGTCGACCGGCCAGCGTTTCAGATATGAGAGACTCGAATAACCGGTTCCGAAGTCATCGATGCTGATGTGGATGCCCAGGTCGCGCAGCCGCGTGACCGCATCTTCATTGGCTTCGCCATTGCGGCCCTCACGCCGCTCGAAGATGGTGCCCTCGGTGAGTTCGATATGCAGCAGCGTGGGTTTGAAACCATGCTTGCCGGTGAGTTCGACGATCATGCCGGCCAGATTCGAGCGCTGCAATTGGGCCGCCGAGATATTCATGGCGATCGGTACCAGCCGGCACCCCTCCTTGCGCCACTGCGTCGCATCCATCATCACCCGCTCCAGCACAAATTCACCGATCGGCACGATTAGGCCGGATTCCTCTGCGATACCGATGAAGCGCGCCGGTGAAATGAAGCCGTGGGTGGGATGTTTCCAGCGCAGCAGCGCCTCGAGCGCCACGACCTGATTGGTCCGGATCTCGACGATCGGTTGATAGTGCACATCCAGCTGTTTCGACTCCAGTGCCCGTCGCAGGTGGGTCTCAACGGCGATGCGCTGTTTGAGGCGCCGATCCATGAAGGGGCTGAAAACCTGGCAGTTGTTGCGACCGCGCTCCTTGGCCTGGTACATGGCGGTATCGGAATGTCGCAGCAATTCACCCATGTCCGTACCGTCCCGCGGAAACAGGCTCACTCCGATGCTGGCGCTGGTGATCAACGGCTGCTCGTTGACGATGATGGGGCTTGACAAGGATTCGGTGATTCGGCGCGCAGCTTCGTTGACATCCTCGGCATCGCGCACGGATTTCATGATCACGACAAACTCATCCCCGCCCATGCGAATGACGATGTCCTCGCCGCGCAGGGTATCGCGCAGCCGCTGCGCGACCGCCTTCAGCAGCTGGTCGCCGGTGTCGTGGCCGCGCGAGTCGTTGATGTGCTTGAACCGATCCAGATCCAGAAACAGCACGGCGAGTATCTGCTCGTTCTGCGCGGCAACGCGCAGGGCATCCGGCAAGTGCGCAGCCAGGAACAGTCGATTGGGCAGGCCGGTCAACTGATCGTGGTGTGCCAGGTGATCCAGGTGCTGCTGCTTTTCCAGCAGCCTTGATTCAAATCGCGCATGCAGTGAGGTGTCGTGGCAGGTATACGACAGCACGATTCGGCCGCCCAGCCGGACCCGGTGCCCCAGCAGCTCTACATCAATCGTCCTTCCGTCCTTGCAACGCTGGCGCACTTTCAGCGTCACATGGTGGGCCGGATCGCGCAGGCGGCTCATCAGAGCATCGCTGGCTGTGTCTTCCTCAAACACCCGCGCCGCCGACATCCTCACCAGTTCGCGAGCCGAAAAACCGGATTGCTTCACAAACGCGGGGTTGGCCGTCAGGATATGTAAGGTCGTGGCATCGAGCAGCAAAATGGCCGTCGGAGATTGCTCGAAGCTCGCCTGCGAAAGCCGGCTGGTGCGCCGCCGGTTTCGCAGTTTCAGCCACAGGCTGCCGACGCCCGCAGCCAGGATGAGTGGCATAATTGAGGCCAACACCAGATTGCCCACATTTCCCTCCAAAAGTCCCTTGGAAGTCTCAGGGATCGGGAATTACGGGGAGGTACGTAACGCACACTTCCGGCGCGCAATAAGGCACGTTCCCGGCTACCCACGCGTTTTGTGAATTGCGCACGTCCACAGCACCGCCTGCTGCGCCTATGTTGCTGCTGGCTGCTCACGGCAGGTGAGCACCATTGCGGGCAATTTGCACCCGTGATCGTGACTTCCGTCCTACATTTTCACGCGCTCAGAAGGGTAGTCTGGAATCGTGATCAAGCCACTGTCGGTTCCCGCTCCAGCGCCCAAGCTATCCGGCACTGCCGGCCACCGGTACCCTGCCTCACCGGCCGTGATCCTGCTCGTGGAAGACACCGAGGAGCTGCGCAGCAGCGTGGCGGAGTATTTCCGCATCGTCGGGTTTGACGTGGTCGCGACCGAAAACGCGCGCGATGCGCTGGCGGCGCTCGATTCAGGTGTTCATGTCGATCTGGTCTTTACCGACGTCAACATGCCGGGCGCGATGGATGGGGTGGGGCTGGCGCGCTGGTTGGCGGTGAATCGACCGTTCATGCCCATCATTCTCACATCCGGTGAACCGCCTCCGGAACTCGAGCGATCCGCGCCGCATTACCGGTTTGTGCGCAAGCCCTATTCGCTTGATGCGGTCGAGCACGACATCCGGCAGCTGGTTTCTTAACGCTCACCCCCCCACGGCATCCGGCCGACTGATGGATGGCCGCCGCACTGAGCGCTCCATGCGCTATGCGGGGCCGGCATGAGCGATTTGCCGGCCGCCTGTGGCGCGGGATCCCAAGATGCCGCAAAATCGCGCGCGGGTGCTCGGGGCCCAGTCATCACCTGGGGATAACGGATGAACGATTTACGACGCAACATCACGACGCTGGCTGTTGTGCTGGCAACGGCCGCATTGACCATTGCGGTCGTGCCCGTGCGAGCCGACACCCCCGCGGCCGACACCGAGCCTGGTAATTCCTGGGCCTCCATCGCCAAGCTGCCGGACTGGCAGGGCATATGGGAGCTGGACTGGCGCGGCGCCGGCCTCGCCGCGGCGCGCCCGGCACCTCCCAAGCTGACACCCGCGGCACAGGCCAAACTGGATGCCTACAAGAAGGCGCAGCAGTCGGGCAAGGATCTGCAGCCGGAGCAGGCCAACTGCCTGCCGCCCGGTATGCCGCAGATGATGACGCAACCCTATCCGATCGAGTTCCTGTACAGCCCCGGCAAGGTCGCGATCGCGGCCGAGGCTTACATGCAGCTGCGGCAGATCTTCACGGACGGGCGGCCGCACCCGAAGGATCCGGATCCGCTGTTCAACGGGCATTCAATCGGACACTGGGAAGGTGACACGCTGGTGGTGGACACCGTGGGCTTTGTGCCCTGGAGCATGATTTCGCCGGGCGTGGGGCACAGCGACGAGATGCAAATCGTGGAGCGAATCCGCCGCACCGGGCCAGAATCCATCGAGATCAAGCAGACCATCACCGATCCCAAGGTGCTCGCTGAGCCCTGGACGGTGTCGCACTTCTACAAGCTCGTGAAGGATGACCTGCGCGAATACGAGTGCGAACAGAACAACCATGACAGTGCGGACGAGGAAGGTCGGCCGGGACTGCGGGTCAAGTAGTTAGATTTTCAGGAGATTGCAATTATGCGCATCATTCGCCCTACCGCACTGGCGGTCGTCGCGGCAGCAGCTGTGCTCGCCGCCGCCGGCGCCAGCGCGCACCATTCCACGGCCATGTTCGACATGCAGAAGTCCGTCACGCTCAACGGCACGGTCAAGGAATTCCAGTGGACCAACCCGCACACCTGGATTGTGTTCGACGTGCCGAATGCCAATGGGGGAGTCGATGAGTACGGAATCGAGGGCATGAGCCCCAACTACCTGGCGCGCAATGGTTGGGACAAGCACACGCTCAGTTCCGGGGACAAAGTCGAGCTGGTCCTGCATCCGCTCAAGGATGGCCGCAAGGGCGGCTTCAACGTGAGCGTCAAGCTGCCGGACGGCAAGGTCATGTACAACCTGCCGCACGCCGGCTACTGAGGCCAAAAAAAGGCCCGGAAACTTGCCACAGCTTCCAGGCCCGTTTTCTGACTCGACGCCGGGCCTCGCCTGAGGCCCTCCGATCAGTCATCCATCAGGAAGCTGCGCAGCTGTTCGCTGCGGCTCGGGTGACGCAGCTTGCGCAGCGCCTTGGCTTCGATCTGCCGGATACGCTCGCGCGTCACATCGAACTGCTTGCCGACCTCCTCGAGGGTGTGGTCGGTGTTCATGTCGATACCGAAGCGCATCCGCAGCACCTTGGCCTCCCGCGGGGTGAGTTGCGCAAGTACCGAATGAGTGGTCTCGCGCAAGGACTCCGAAGTGGCCTGGTCGATCGGGGAGGCCACCGAGGTGTCTTCGATGAAGTCCCCCAGGTGCGAATCCTCGTCATCACCGATCGGAGTCTCCATCGAGATGGGCTCCTTGGCGATCTTCAGCACCTTGCGGACCTTGTCCTCCGGCATTTCCATGCGCACGGCCAGCTCCTCCGGAGTGGGCTCGCGGCCCATTTCCTGCAGCATCTGGCGTGAAATGCGATTGAGCTTGTTGATGGTCTCGATCATGTGCACCGGGATGCGGATGGTGCGGGCCTGGTCGGCGATCGAACGGGTGATGGCCTGGCGAATCCACCAGGTCGCATAGGTCGAGAACTTGTAGCCACGACGGTATTCAAACTTGTCGACGGCCTTCATCAAACCGATGTTGCCTTCCTGGATGAGGTCCAGGAACTGCAGGCCACGATTGGTGTACTTCTTCGCAATCGAGATCACGAGGCGCAGATTGGCCTCGACCATCTCCTTCTTGGCGCGCCGCGCCTTCGCTTCGCCGATCGAGATGTCGCGGTTGATTTCCTTGAGGTCATTGATCGAAAGGTGGTACAGCGTCTCCAGCACGGCCAGACGATTCTGACGCCGCTCCACCTCTTCCTTGAACTTGGTCAGCGGAGCCGAATACTTCTTGCCCGCCTTCATGTGCTTCTGCAACCAGCGCGCGCTGGTCTCGTTCTTCGGGAAGGTCGCGATGAAATCCTTGCGCGGCATGCCCGAATCACGCACCGCAATGATCATGATCTCCTTCTCGAGCTGGCGGATCTCGGAGATGTGCCCGCGCAGGTTCAGAATCAGCGCATCGAACATGCGTGGGGAGAGCTTCAACTCCATGAACTCGCCCGAGAGCTTCTTGCGCAGCTTCAGCGTCTTCGGATCCTTGGCGCCCAGCTTCTCGATTGCACTCAGCGCCTGAATGAAGGTCTTGTGGATCGAAGCGAAGCGACGTGCCGCTTCCTCCGGGTCCGGACCGGTATCGACGGCTTCCTCTTCGGTGTCCGCCTCCTCGCCTTCCTCGCGCTCGCCCTCGGCCGGCTCTTCCGCAACCACCAGCTCCAACTTGGTCGGATTCTGGGGTTGGGCGATCACATCGGGCGCATTCGGATCTATGAAGCCGACGATCACATCCACGAGGCGCGACTGACCGGCCTTGACCGGCTCATAGGCCTTGAGCAGGAAATCAAAGGTTGCCGGATACATGGACAGCGCACCACGCACGGCATCCAGGCCTTCCTCGATGCGCTTGGCGATGCGGATTTCACCTTCGCGGGTCAGCAGCTCCACCGTGCCCATTTCGCGCATATACATGCGCACCGGGTCGGTGGTGCGGCCAAGCTCGGCGTCCAGCGCCGCGAGCGCCGCCGCGGCCTCTTCAATCGCCTCTTCGTCGGCTGGCTGTGACGGCTCGGAGGCCAGCAGCGCATCCGTGTCCGGTGCCTTCTCAAACACCGGAATGCCCATGTCATTGATGGTGTTGACGATGTCTTCGATCTGCTCCGGATCCACGATCTCGGAGGGCAGATGGTCATTCACCTGCGCATAGGTCAGGTAGCCTTGTTCCTTGCCCCGGGCAATCAGCAGCTTCAGCTGCGACTGGCGATCCTCGGGCATGCCCATCGGCCGGGCGCTGAGAGTCTTCTTTTCCTTTTCCGCCAGCAGTTTCGCGGCGGCCTTGGCATCGAGCGTCGCTGCCGTGGGGCTATGGGCCCTGGCGGTGGGCGCCAATGCGCTCTTTTTGGGCGCGGGTGCAGCGACCTTGCGGTCCTTTTCCGCAACCGGCGCGGCTTTCTTGGCGACGACCACCTTGGCGACGACCGCCTTGGCCGGCTTCTTTTCCGGTTGTGGACGCTTCTTGCTGGGAGCAGTGGGCTTCGGCTTACTTGTCATGGTGAAGCTGGTGCAACCCCGTATAAAAATTGGTGTGAGGCCCTGAATGTGAGTCCCCGCACGGGCAACTCAAGGGGCATTTGGGCAAACCGCCGATTGTATTTCACAACGCCCGCGCTGCCAAACTCAATGCGTCTGCCGCCTTCAAGGCTGGCGTCCGAGTTCCTGCATAAGCTGTTGAACTTCAAGCTTTTCTTCCTTCGACAAGCCCAGGTTGCGATCTTTTTCCAACAACAGGTCCAGCTGCCGTCGCACCGACTCTTGGTGTAGACGCCCCAGGGCTTCTTCCAGTTCCCGCCTGGCGGCCACGGCATCCTTGACCAGGGCCTCCACGCCCGCCAGACGCGCCAGGTGGGGCTCGCCGGGGCGGCCCCGCCAGCGTTCCAGCACCTGCGCAGTGGACTGTGCAGGAGTGATGCGCAACTCATCGATCAACGCGGACAGCACATCGATACCGGGTTCTTCCAACGTCCGTATGCGCTGCAAACCCTGTTCCGGTATATCGGCCGCGATCTGCGGAAAATGAAGCAGCAACCGCACCGCCTGGCGCACCAGGCTGCCGCGCCCGGCGCCGCCCTGGCGCGATTCGGCCGCGGGCGCCCCCGTGCCGATGCGGATGCCGAGTAATTCGGCAATGCCTTCGGGGGTGCGCTGGAAGCCGAACGCCTGCGCCAGCCGCTCGGCCAGCAGATGCCGATATACCCCTTCGGGCACCTGCAGCAGCAGCGGCCGGGCCGCCTGGGCGACCTTCGCGCGACCGTCGGCGCCACGGGTCATCACCCGCTCGCCCAGTTCGCGGACAAAGTACTCCGACAGCGGCAGGGCCTCGGCGGCCACGCGGCGCTCGAAGGCTTCGCGGCCCTCCTTGCCCACCAACGTATCCGGATCCTCGCCTTCGGGCAGGAACAGGAAGCGCAGCTCGCGGCCTTCGATTGCTTCCGGCAAAGCGTTCTGCAGCGCGCGCCACGCCGCGGCACGACCCGCCCGATCGCCATCAAAGGAGAACACGACCTCGCTGACCAGCTGGAAGACACGTTTGAGATGATCGGCCGTCGTCGCGGTGCCGAGCGTTGCCACCGCGTAATGCACCCCGGCCTGATGCAAGCGCACGACATCCATGTAGCCCTCGACCACCAGCAACCGCTGCAGCGGTGCGCGGCTCTGGCGGGTTTCGTACATGCCGTACAGCTCGCGTCCCTTGTGGAACAGCACTGTCTCCGGGGAGTTCAGGTACTTCGGCTCGCCTTTGTCCAATACCCGTCCACCGAAGGCAATGACGCGGCCGCGGGCGTCGCGGATCGGAAACATGATGCGGTCGCGGAAACGATCATAGTGGCGCTCCGCGCTGCGTGGCGTGGGTGCGTCGCTGTCGCGCTCGATGATCAGGCCGCATTCGAGCAAGTGCCGGCGGCTCTCATCGTCGGCCCCGAAGCGCCGCAGCACCTCGTTCCAGGAGTCCGGCGCGTAGCCGATATCAAAGCGTTTGATGGTGTCCGGTTCGAGGCCGCGCCGGGCCAGATAGTCCTTGGCCCGCGGGCTTGATTCCAGGGTGCTCGCGTAGAAGCGCGCGACCTTCTCCATCAGGTCAAACAGCGAGTCATTGCGTTTCGGGGCCGGTGCGGCGCCGCCCTCGTGCGGCACGGTCAGTCCCAGCCCCTGCGCCAGCTCCTCGACGGCCTCCGGGAAGGGCAGCCGATCGTGCTCGATCAGGAAGCCCAGCGCCGTGCCGTGCGCGCCACAGCCGAAGCAATGATAGAACTGCTTTTCGGGGCTGACCCAGAACGATGGCGTCTTCTCACTGTGAAATGGGCAGCAGGCGCGGTACTCGCGCCCGGCCTTCTTCAGGGGCACGCGCAGGCCGATTACCTCGACGATGTTGGTGCGCTCAATGAGCTCGTCGATGAAGCTTTGCGGAATCCGGCCCATGCCGGGGAGGCTACCGGGTGCCCCCGGGTCCGACAACCGCCTTGCGCGGGCGGCTGCGCTGGCTGGGCGGCGCGGTCAGGTTGATCTGCTCAAGCGGCACCGCCCGCCGGACGTGGAAGCCTTGGGCGAAGTCGACACCAATCAGGGCGAGGGACGCCAGAACGCTGTCGTTTTCAACGCTTTCGGCCACGGTGTACACGCCCATGATGCCGCCGATGCGGTGAATGGTCTCCACCATGGCGAAGTCGATGGGGCCGGATCCACCATGCGCAACAGCATTTCGAACCGTCGCGCGGGACCCGGGGGGGGGCCACGCGCGTGCGCCAATCGGCCGGATCTCCTGGGCCACCACCGCAAAACGATCTTCGTCCAGCGCCGCATGCAGACGCTCGACCCAGCGCATTTCCCCATGCCGGAGCTGCACCTGCGCGTCATCAGGGTGATAGACCTGCACGCGATTGCGCCCGTTGTCCTTGGCCAGGTAGCAGGCCTGATCGGCGCCGCTCAAGGCGTCATTGACCGAGGGCAGTCATCCAGCGCCAGCATGCCAAGACTTGCGCTGACCGCGAACAACCGATCCATGAACTGAAAGCGCAGGCCACTGATCTGTTGCCGGATATCCTCCGCCTGCAGCAATGCGGCTGCGCGCGTGCGTGCGGCGCGGCAGCAGTACGCCGAATTCATCGCCCCCGAGGCGAGCCAATACATCATCCGGGTGCAGCTGCGAGCGCACCAGCCAGGCGACTTTCTTGATACGTTCATCCCCAGCCGCATGGCCGCAGGTGTCGTTGATCACCTTGAACTGATCCAGATCAAAATACAGCAGCCACCAATGCGTCTCACCGCGCACGCCTGCGGCGATGGCAGCTTTCAGCAGCAGTTCAAATTCCGCGCGATTGGTCAGGTCGGTCAGGGAGTCATGCGTGGCCTGGCGGCGCAGGGAGGTCGCAAGCTCCCGCAGTGTGTCGGCCAGGCGCGCATCGCGCCGCAACTGGGATCGCGACAGGCTCACGCCGGCCAGCAGCAGCAAGGCGCAGGACAGCGGCAACAGGATCAGTATCAGCGCTCCGATCTGGCGCGAAGCGGTGCCGAGGGTCGCACCGAATTGCTGCTCCAGCGGCACCACGCGGCGGTGCAGGTCATCGATCTGGGCAAGCGATGCGCGGATCGCCTGCGGATCCGGGTGCCCTCCCGCCATCTGCGCATGCAACCGTTCAGCATTGTATTGCACGCCCGCGATGAGCGAGTCGGCGCTGCTCCACACCGCCACGGCATGCGCCATCAGTGGCTGCCAGTTCAACAGTCGGAAGAGCACGATCAAACCGGTGACATCCGCGGGTGCGTTACCGCCGGCGAGCAAGCCGCGGCGCGCCAGCGCGTAATCGGGGTGTAGCCGTTGCAGTTGCAGGCGCGCGAGCCGATCGCCCAGGGGTACCGCCAGATTGTCCCGGTAGCGCTGGTAGGTCGCCTCGTCCCCATCGACGGCGTATCGGCGCAACTGCTCGACCGCCCGGTGCTCGCCGATGCCCCAGCGTGCCTGGCCATAAACGTAGGCGCGCAGGCCCGAGATCACGAGCACGCTGATCAGGCTCAGCATGAGCATCAGCGTCATGATCAGCAGCAGCGGCCAGATAGTCGAGGCGAGCGTGCGCGGAGGGCGAGGCGGGCGGGCGCGGCATTTGGAAGGCAACCCTTGCGGATCAATGATTTAAGACATCGATTGCGCGCCCCTGAGGGTGGTCGATACGACCTGTGTCGCAGAGGGCCGATTAGGTGCTGAGCAGTGTCTTAATGCGGGCGCTGAGAACGCCCATGTCGGTACGACCCTGAACCTGAGGCTTCACCGCCGCCATGACCTTGCCCATGTCTTTCATGGAGGTCGCGCCCGTACTGGCAATGGCCGCGCGGATCAGGCGCTCGACTTCGGCGTCGGCGAGCTGCGCGGGCAGGTAGGCCTGCAACACCGCCAGTTCCGCCGATTCCTTGGCCACCAGGTCCGCGCGTCCGCCGGCTTCGAACTGTGTGATGGACTCGCGGCGCTGCTTGATCATCTTTTCAAGCACGGCGAGTACCTGGGTGTCATCCAGCTGGATGCGTTCGTCTACTTCGCGCTGCTTGATCGCGGCCAGCACCAGACGAATGCCGCCGAGACGCTCCTTGTCGCCGGAGCGCATCGAGGCCTTCATGTCCTCGGTGATGCGTTCCTTCAGTGACACGGGCAAGCGCTAGCGGGTCGCGCCGCGCATCCCGTCGCGGGAGACGCGCTTCATATGGCGCTTGATGGCCGCAGCCTTCTTGCGCTTACGCTCCTGCGTGGGCTTTTCGTAGAATTCACGCCGGCGCAGCTCGGTGAGGATCCCAGCTTTTTCGCAGGCGCGCTTGAAACGGCGCAGGGCCGCATCGAAATATTCATTCTCACGGACACGAACGCTCGGCATTGGAACCTCAAGTCCTTGATCTACCGGCGATTTGCCGGGTTCGGTAGCAGGATCGGGCTGGCGATTCTAAAGACCCGTGCTGCAAAAGGCAAAGATTTCCCGGGCAATCCGCCACTAAAATTGCCCGCGTGAAAATCCTGGCCCTCGAATCCTCCTGTGACGAGAGCGCTGCTGCCGTGCTGGACAGTGAGCGGGGCCTGCTGGCGCACGCTGTATTCAGCCAGATAGAGCTGCACCGGATCTATGGCGGGGTGGTACCCGAACTGGCCTCGCGCGAACACGTCCAGCGGCTGCTGCCGCTGCTGCGGGAAGTCTTGACCGGTGCCGCGACGGCTCCCCTCGAATTGGACGGCATTGCCTACACCGCCGGTCCCGGCCTGGTCGGGGCGCTGCTCACCGGGGCGGCCCTGGCGCGTTCCCTGGCCTTTGCCTGGGGGGTGCCGGCACTCGGTGTCCATCACCTGGAGGGGCATCTGCTCGCCCCGCTCCTGGAGCGTGACCCGCCGCCGTTCCCCCATGTGGCCTTGCTGGTCTCCGGTGGCCACACCATGCTGATCGAGGTGCAGCGCATCGGCAGCTATCGGCTGCTGGGCCAGACCCGTGACGATGCGGCCGGGGAGGCCTTCGACAAGACCGCGAAGCTGCTCGGTCTGCCGTATCCGGGCGGCCCCGAGCTGGCACGCATCGCCGACCAGGGCCGGCCGGGCGTGTTTGAATTCCCGCGGCCCATGCTGGACCGGCCCGGCCTCGAATTCAGTTTTTCGGGATTGAAGACGGCCGTGCTGCATGCGGTTCGCGACCGCCTTCTCGATGACACCCTGCGGGCGGATGTTGCCCGCGGCGTGCAGGAGGCCATTGTCGAGTGCCTGTGCGTGAAGGCGCTGCGCGCACTCGAGGCTACCGATTGCAATGTGCTCACCGTCAGTGGCGGTGTCGGCGCCAACCGCCACCTGCGCGACACCCTGACGCGGCTGCTGGTCAGCCGCGGCGGCCGGGCCTACTATCCGCGCCCGGAATTCTGTACGGACAATGCGGCGATGATTGCCGTGGCGGGTCTCGCGCGGCTACGCGCGGGCCAGCACGATGATCTGGCCATCGGTGCCCGTGCCCAGTGGCCGCTCGAGTCACTCCCCCCCATCACATCCACTGAAGCTGCAGCCTAAAATGAGCATGAATCAGACAACGGACAAGGTCTTCCTGCGCGAGCTCGCTGTGGAGTGCCTCATCGGCTTTCTCGACTGGGAGCGGCTGGTCAAACAGACCGTGTACCTGGACATCGAGGCGCCCATCGACTGCCGCAGTGCCGCGGTCAGCGACGATGTCGGGACGACTTTGGACTACAAGCGCCTGTCCAAGCGCGTGAGCGCATTTGTTGGCAATTCCGAGTTCAAGCTGGTGGAGAGCCTGGCCCACCACACCGCGTTGCTCATTCTCAAGGAGTTCGATATTCCCTGGGTGAAGCTCACGATCAACAAGCGTGGTGCGATCCGCGCGGCGCGCGACGTCGGTGTCAGTGTCGAGCGCACGCGTGCGGACCTGGCCTGAGATGGCTCGCGTCTATGTCGCGGCCGGCAGCAATATCGATCCGCAGGCGAATCTCACGCGCGCGGAGCAGGAGCTTGCCCGCATTTTCGGTGCGATGCAGGTCTCGCCCTGGTATCGCAACGCCGCGGTGGGCTTCGCGGGCGCGGATTTCATCAATTTCGTGTTCGGGTTCGAGACCGCATTGAGCGTGCATGACACACAAGCGCAGCTGCGCGAAGTCGAGACTCACTGCGGCCGACCGCGCAATGCCGCGAAATGGGCGCCGCGGGCCATGGATCTGGACATCCTGCTGTATGCCGATCTGGTGCTGCGTGAGCCGCAGCTGACACTGCCGCGACCCGATCTGCTGTTGCGTCCCTACATGTTGGGTCCGCTCGCGGATATCGCCCCGCAGCTGCGGCATCCGACGGCGGGCCGCACCATCGCGCGGTTGTGGGCGGGCCTGAAGACCAACGATCACGAGATGATCGCCGTGCGCCCCGCCGCGACGGTCGGTTAAGTGCGCTCAGCCGGCCTGGCCGCGCCCACCGTCGACGGCCAGGATCTGACCGGTCACGTAGGGCGCCATGGTCGCGAAGTACACGGCCGCGTTGCCGATATCCTGCGGTTCGCCCGCGCGCTTCAGCAGTGTCTTGTCGATGATTTGCGCCTGCATCGCGACATCGAGATCGGCGGGCCACATGACCGGACCGGGGGCGATGCCATTCACGCGCACCTCGGGCGCCAGTTCCCGTGCCAGCGCCCGGGTGAGCATGATCAAGGCGGCCTTGGCGCTGCTGTAGGTGGGATAGTTCCTCAGGGGCTTCATGCCGTGGATGTCGACCATGTTCAGGATCAGGCCGCGCCGCCGCCGCAGCTCCGGCGCGGCTGCCTGGGCGAGGAACAGCGGGGCGCGAAAGTTCGTGCCGATCAGATCCTCGAACTGGCCGACGGAGACTTCGCCGATCGGCGTCGGATAGAAAGTCGAGGCGTTGTTGATCAGGATGTCGAGTCGGCCGAAGTGCCGCACGGCCGATTCGACCAGCCCCGGCAGACCCGCGACATCCAGAAGGTCCGCCTGCACCAGGGTCGCCGACGCCGCACGGGCCTGGTTGAGCGCCTCGACCAGCGTCCCGGCCTCGCGCGTGGAGGTGAGGTGATGGATCACGACATTGGCGCCGACCGCGTGCAGAGCCCGCGCCATCGCCGCCCCCAGACGGCGTGCACCGCCAGTAATCAATACGGTCTGCCCGGCCAGGGTTTGGGTCATAGGTGCGCATTATGACTGGATCGGGCCGCCTGCCAATGCTCCCCGCTTTGAATGAAGCCGAAGCCGCGCATTCGGCGGCAGCGCGCGAGCATATCGTGCGCCGGATCCGTGCCAGCGGGGACTGCATCGATTTCGAAACGTTCATGGAGCTGGCCTTGTATGCGCCCGGTCTGGGCTATTACAGCGCCGGCAGCGCCAAGATCGGCGCTGCGGGTGACTTCACCACCGCCCCGGAGGTGTCCGAGCTGTTCGGGCGCTGCGTGGCGCGCCAGTGCGCGCAGATTCTGCTGCACACTCCCGGTGGCAGCATCCTGGAGGTTGGGGCCGGCACGGGCAGCCTGGTGGCCACGGTGCTGCGCGAGCTGGCAGCCCGCGATGCCCTGCCGAGGCATTACGACATTCTCGAAGTCAGCGCGGATCTGGCCGAACGTCAGCGTCAGCGCCTGAGAAGCTTGCCGGATCCGTTGCGTTCGCGCATCCGCTGGCTGCAGCAACTGCCGTCAAGCCCGCTGCAGGGTGTCGTCCTGGCCAATGAAGTGCTGGACGCGCTGCCCTGCCAAAGGTTCGTCATGCGCGAGGCGGCGGTCGAGGCGCTGGGGGTGACGGCTGCCGCCGACGGCACGCTGGGCTGGGCGCGGCTCCCGGCCAATGCATCGCTCACCGCTGCCGTGCAGGAACTGAACCGGACGCTCCCGGCGCCGTTCGTGCCGGGTTACACTTCCGAGGTATGCACGCGCGTTGATCCGTGGGTCGCAAGTCTCGCGGCCTGCCTCGAACGCGGCGTGCTGCTGCTGTTTGATTATGGCCTGCCACGCCCGCACTACTACCAGCCGGATCGCGACGCCGGAACGCTCACCTGTCATTTCAAACATCGCGCGCACTTTGATCCCTTCGTTAACGTCGGTGTGCAGGACATCACCGCCTGGGTCGATTTCACGCGCGTGGCGCTGGCCGGGCACGCCTGTGGCCTTGAAGTGCTGGGCCTGTGCACGCAGGCGGCGTTTCTGCTCGGCAGCGGAATCGAGGAGTTCCTCGGCCAGGGCCGCGACGGGCTCGAGCAGGTGCGGCTGGCCGGTGAGGCGCGTCGACTGCTGCTGCCCGGGGAGATGGGCGAGGCCTTCAAACTGCTGGCGCTGGGCCGCGGCATCGAAGCGGCGCTGGACTGCTTCAAGTTTCAGGATCTGCGCGATTCGTTGTAGCCAAACGCTCGCGAAGTTCCGCGACCGCCGCGAGCCGCCGCTGCTGCAGGGCCGCGCCAATCTGCGGACCGGCCAATCCCGCGCGCTCCTCGGCGCTCAGGTTCGCGGCGGTTGCCGCCGCGTGCACCTGCCGCAGATAGTCCGCCTGCGGGTAAGGCCGGCCCTGAAGACCGGCGCGGCCGCGCGCATCGCACTCGCAGGCCAGCAGCAGTTCCGCGAAACGCTCCGGGCGTCGGAACGCATCGGTTTGCGCGAGCAGCTGCATCAGGGTCGCGGCGCGCAGCTGCAACGCACGGTGCACCAGGGTGTGATGCCGTGAGGCCAGGAGCGCGAGCTCACGACATTCGTTCGGCGCGCGCAGGCGTTGCGAGAGTGCTTCGATCGGCGCGAGTCCGAGCTCTTCATGCTGATGATGAGTCGGCCACTGCTGCTTGGGTGTCAGTGCCTTGCCCAGGTCGTGCAGCAGCACCGCGTAGCGCACCGTCAACTCGGTACCGCGCTGCGCGGCGATCGACAGCGCGAGCATGACATGGACAAAGGTGTCCACTTCCGGATGCCACCGGGGTGGCTGCGGGACGCCGTCGAGCGCGGCGAGCTCGGGCATGAGCACGGACAGCGCGCCGCATTTCAGGAGCGTCTCGAAAAACACTTCCGGATGCGGCTCGAGCAGGGCACGCGCCGTTTCCCGCCACACCCGTTCGGGCGTGAGCGCGGCGATCTCCCCGCTTGCGGTCATTTGCGTCATGAGCGCTTCGGTTTCCGGCGCGATGCGAAAGCCGGCGTCCGCAAAGCGGGCGGCGAAACGTGCGACCCGCAGCACGCGTACCGGGTCCTCGGCGAATGCCGCGCACACATGGCGCAGCAGCCGCGCCTCAAGGTCGCGCTGACCGCCATACGGGTCTACGATGTGGCCGGCGGCGTCCTCGGCCATGGCGTTGATGGTCAGATCGCGCCGCTTCAGGTCCTCCTCGAGGGTGACCTGCGGTGAAAACACCGTGGTGAAGCCGTGATAGCCGGGGGCTACTTTGCGTTCCTGCCGCGCCAGGGCATATTCCTCCTTCGATTGCGGATGCAGGAAGACCGGAAAGTCCTTGCCGACCGGCGTGTAGCCCTGGGCGGTAAGCTCGCCGGGAGTGGCGCCCACGACCACCCAGTCGCGCTCCCCTACCGCGCGGCCGAGCAGACGATCACGAACGGCACCGCCTACCAAGTACACTTGCATGGACTCATGTTAACCGAGAGTCGCAAGTTCCTGACGATCGTGCTGCTGCTGGCGGGACTGAGCATCTTGCCGGGTTGCGGCAGCCTGTACTTGTTGCAGGCCGCGCGCGGCCAGGCGCAGATCCTGGTCGACCGGCGCCCCATCGAGAAGGTCGTGACCGATCCGAAGACCCCCCCGACGGTGCGCGATACGCTCACCGAGGTCAGTGCGGCGCGCGATTTCGCCTCGCACACCCTCGGGCTGCCGGACAATCGCAGCTACCGGGTTTATGCGGACATCGGGCGGCCCTATGTGGTGTGGAATGTGGTCGCGGCGCCGGAGTTCTCGGTGAAACCCAAGATGTGGTGTTTCCCGGTGGCCGGCTGCGTCACCTACCGTGGCTACTTCCGCCAGAAGTCCGCGCAGCGCTACGCCGCCAAGCTTGCCGCCGAAGGCTATGACACCGAGGTCGGGGGTGTGCCGGCCTATTCGACGCTCGGGCATTTCGATGACCCGATCCTCAATACGATGCTGCCCTATGGGCGCGATGAGCTCGCCGCGATCATCTTTCACGAGCTGGCGCACCAACTCCTTTATGTACCGGGCGATTCGGCGTTCAACGAAGCCTTTGCCAGCACCGTCGAGGAGACCGGCTTGGCACGCTGGTTGACCGCGAAGGGACGGGCCGCCGACATCGAGAACTTTCAGCGCGGCGAGTCGCGCGCCCGCGAGTATGCGAACCTGCTGGCCCAGGCGCGCCGGGATGTGGCGCTCCTGTACGCCTCGAAAATGCCGCAGGCCGAGATGCGTGCCGCCAAGCAGGTGCGCATGACCACGCTCGCCGCGGCCATCCGTGCCAACGAGAAGCGCTTTGGCGTTCCGTCCGGTTATGGCCCGTGGCTGGTCAAGGGCATCAACAACGCGGAACTTGCCTCCGTGGCGACCTACGATGACTGCATGCCGGGCTTCCGGCAGCTGCTGGCGCAACAGGACGGTGACCTGGCGCGTTTCTATGCCGCCGTGCGCGCCTTGGCCAAGCTGCCCAAGGCCCAGCGCGATGCACAGGTGTGCGCCGCGGTCAGCGGATCGGGATGAGCACGGTTGATTTGCCGCGCTGCACTTCTATAACGAGCGTGGCCAGTCCGGCACTGAGTTCGCGCAGCTGCTGCAGGTTGCTGACGCGGGATTGATTGACGGCGACGATGACATCGTCGCTGCGGATGCCGGCGGCGGCGGCGGGGCTGCCGCTGTCGACATTGCGCACCACCACGCCGCCAGCGCCGGATGCCTCCGTCAGCGTCGCGCCTTCGAAAGCCGGATTGATTTCCGCCGGTGACACCGGCGGTGTCGCGGCGCTTTCCGGAGGCTGCGTGAGCAGCGCCTGAACATGGCGTGCACGACCATCGCGCAGCAGGCCGATATCCACCGAGTCGCCCACGCGCAGCAGACCCACGGCATTGCGCACATCCGCCGGCACCATCACGGTCGTCCGGTTGATCGAAACGATCACATCGCCGCTGCGCAGACCGGCCTGCTCGGCGGGCGAGCCGAGCAGCACCTGGGTGACCAGCGCGCCCTCCGCGCCACTCAGGCCGAGCGCCTGCGCCACATCGGGACTGACGGGGTAGGTGTCGACACCGAGCAGCCCGCGTTTCACCGAGCCGAACTGTTCGAGCTGGTCCGTGATGCTGCGGACCATGTTGACCGGGATCGCAAAGCCGATGCCGATATTGCCACCGGAACGTGCGAGTATGGCCGTGGCCAGGCCGACCAGTTCGCCGCGCAGGTTGACCAGTGCGCCGCCGGAGTTACCCGGATTGATCGCGGCGTCGGTCTGGATGAAATCCTCGAAGCCATCCTGGTCGAGATTGCTGCGGCCCAGGCCGCTGACGATGCCGGAGGTTACTGAATTGCGCAGCCCGAAGGGGTTGCCGATGGCGACCACATAATCACCCACTTCAAGTTTCGCCGAGTCACCGAGTGTGATCTGCGCGAGTTTGACCGGCCGCACTTTGAGCAAGGCAATGTCGGTGGGCTCATCGATTCCGGCAACTTCGGCCTTCAGGTCACGACCATCGGCGAGGGTCACCGTGATTTCGCTGGCGTTCTCGATGACATGCGCATTGGTGAGAATGTAACCCTTGTGCGCATCGAGGATCACGCCCGATCCGGCGCTCTGGAACTGTGGCGAATGGCCGCCGCGCGTCTGGGGCACGTCGAAGAAGCGGTTGAAGGCAGGATCTGCAAGCAGCGGGTTCGCGGGACTGATTTCAGAGATCGAACCGCGCGTGGCGACGTTGACGACTGTCGGGGCGACGCGGCGGATCATCGGGGCCAGCGACGGCATCGGTGCGTCGTCGGCCGGCGCGGGTACCGCGGCAAACGCGCTCGCGCCGGCCAGCATGGCCAGCGCCGCGAACGCGAGCCGACCGATTCTCAAGCCTTTCATGCCGGGCATTGTAGCCCGGCCGGCTCTCCCACATGGCGTTGGCGCGCGCCGAAAAGCGGGCGCGCGCCACACTCATCAGGCGGCTTCGACCTTGATGCGACGGACCTCGGGCTTCGGCTGCTTGGGGATGGACAGCTCGAGAACGCCGTTGACGTGGGTTGCCTTGATGGCATCGGTCTGCGCAGCCTCGGGAAGCGTGAAGCGACGCACGAAGTTACCCGCCACGCGCTCGACGCGCTGGTAGTTGCCCTCACTGTGTGCCGCACTGGCCTTGCGCTCGCCCTTGATGGTGAGCACGCCGGCATCGGCCGTGATTTCGATGTCATCCGGGCTGACGCCCGGCAGATCGGCGCGCACGACATAGCGGTCGGTCTCTTCGTGTACATCGACAGAAGGTATCCAGGCAAGTGTGCGCGCGGGTTCAAAGTAGCGAACGAAAGTCATGTGGGTCTCCAGTTGTTCGCGACAACCGCGAATGACACCGATCTATGGCTCGCCGTGCGGCTTTCAAGGCTCAGGGGTGTGAATAACTCTGTGGGGAAGCTGTGCGACAGCTGCGCATAGCCTGTGGGCACCGTGGCACAACATCTTGGGCTGCGCCATTAAGGAAATTTTTGCATTTTGCCGGCCTTTCGCCGGGATCATGGCGGCCGCGACTAATGCAAGTCATTGTTTTAACTTGATTAAATAGTACGAAAAACTATTCCCGGTCGTTCTTGACGGTTATGTTGCACGTCTTTAATCTCGACTGCTCGACACAACATCTTGTGTCTCTCCTATGGGGATACGGAGCGTCACGAATCCATGAATACCGTCGTGAAAATTGAACCGCGCGAGATCGATACCGTCCCGTTCCAGGAAGCATCGCTGGATATCTGGGACAAGAAGTATCGACTCAGTGCGAAGGATGGAACGCCCATCGACAAGTCGATGGACGATACCTATCAGCGCGTCGCACGGGCTTTGGCCGATGTCGAACCGCTGGAGGCGCGTGAGTCATGGTATGAGCGCTTCCTGTGGGCCCTGCGCCGTGGCGCGATCCCCGCGGGGCGCGTGACCTCCAATGCCGGCGCGCTGGAACACAAGCCGGCGACGTCGACCATCAACTGCACCGTCTCCGGCACGATCCGCGATTCGATGGATGACATCCTCGGCAAGGTGCACGAGGCGGGGCTGACGCTGAAGGCCGGCTGCGGCATCGGCTACGAACACTCGACACTGCGGCCGCGCGGCGCCTATGTCTCCGGCGCCGGCGCGTACACCTCCGGCCCGCTGTCGTTCATGGATATCTTCGACAAGATGTGCTTCACGGTGTCCTCGGCCGGTGGCCGACGTGGCGCACAGATGGGCACCTTTGATGTCGGCCATCCGGATGTGCTGGAGTTCGTGCGTGCCAAGCGCGAGAACGGCCGCCTGCGCCAGTTCAACCTGTCGCTGCTGATCACCGATGATTTCATGAGCGCCGTGCGCGAGGAGCGCGAGTGGAAGCTCGCGTTCCCGTTGACCCGCAAGGAATACGAAACCGAAGGTGCGGATCTGAACGATTCGAGCGCCTTCCTGTGGCGAGAATGGCCCATTCACGACGGCTATGTCGTCAATGAAGAAGGGCTGGTCGCCTGCAAAATCTTCAAGACGGTCCCGGCCAAGCGCTTGTGGGACGTCATCATGACGTCGACCTACGACTTCGCCGAACCCGGTTTCATTCTCGTCGACCGCGTCAATGAGATGAACAACAACTGGTGGTGCGAGAACATCCGCGCCACAAACCCGTGCGGCGAACAACCGTTACCGCCGTACGGCTCCTGTTTGCTCGGCTCGGTGAACCTGACGCGCTTCGTGCGCCATCCGTTCACGGACTACGCGGAGTTTGACTGGGAGGAGTACCGCGAGGTCGTGCGCGTGTTCACGCGCATGCTCGACAATGTCGTCGAGATCAACGGGCTGCCGCTCGCGAAGCAGCGCGAGGAAATCGTGCGCAAGCGTCGCCACGGCATGGGTTTCCTGGGTCTTGGCAGTACCATCACCTGCTTAGGCATGAAGTACGGCTCCGAAGAGTCGGTGAAGTTCACCGAGGACATCTCGCGCGAGATGGCCGTGGCCGGGTGGGAAGCGGCGCTGGATCTGGCCCGCGAAAAGGGCCCGGCGCCGATCATGAACGAGGAGTTCACGGTCACCAAGGAAATGCTGCGCAAGCGTCCGGAGATGGCAAAGGATGGCTGGCGCCCGGGTGCACATATCGCCGGCCGCGTGCTGCATGCCCGCTACAGCCGTTACATGCAGCGCATCGCTGAAGTCGCCCCGCAGCTGGTGCGGGAGTTGGCCGAGGTCGGCGCGCGCTTCACCCATCACAGTTCGATCGCCCCGACGGGCACGATTTCGCTGTCGCTGGCCAACAATGCCTCCAATGGCATCGAGCCTTCCTTTGCGCATCACTACTTCCGCAATGTGATCCGTCCTGGCAAGAAGTCCAAGGAGAAGGTCGACGTCTTCTCGTTTGAGCTGCTGGCGTACCGCGAACTGGTCAACTCGAAGGCCCGGCCCGATGCGACCAATGATGCGGAGAAGCTCCCCGATTACTTCATCGCCGCCGATGATGTCAGCCCGAAACAGCACGTGGACATCCAGGCCGCCGCCCAGAAATGGGTCGATTCGTCGATTTCCAAGACCGCGAATGTCCCCACGAACTTCCCCTATGACAAGTTCAAGGACATTTACCTGTACGCCCACGAGAAGGACCTGAAGGGTTGCACCACCTTCCGCTTCAACCCGGAAGCCTTCCAGGGCGTGCTGGTGAAGGAAGCGGACCTCAAGAACACCGTCTACAAGTTCACACTCGAGGACGGTACGGTCGTCGAGGCTCGCGGCGATGAAGAAATCGAGTACGACGGCGAGATGCATACCGCCGCAAACCTGTTCGACAGCCTCAAGGAGGGGTACTTCGGCCGCTACTAAGCCGCCGTAAGAACCGCCAAGGAAAGCGACATGTCCATCAAGATCGCCAAGAAGATCGTCAAGTACAACGTCGAGAAGCCGCAGGACAAGGCCGAGAAGGAAGCCGCCGAGAAGGCTTCCGCCGCGCAGGCCGCCGCCGCGCGCGCCAGCGGCACTGAACCGGAAATGTTCAAGGACCGCAGCGGACGCATGGCGAAAGTCATCCGCATGCACGAGAGTGTCGAGCGGCCCGAGGTCCTGATCGGCTCGACCTTCAAGATCAAGACGCCGGTGTCGGACCATGCCATGTACGTGACCATCAACGACATCATTCTCAATGAGGGCACCGACTATGAGCAGCGCCGCCCCTTTGAGATCTTCATCAACTCCAAGAACCTCGATCACTTCCAGTGGATCGTGGCGCTCACGCGCATCATCTCGGCCGTGTTCCGCAAGGGCGGGGATGTGACCTTCCTGGTGGATGAGCTCAAGGCCGTGTTCGACCCGCGTGGCGGCTACTGGCAGCCCGGCGGCAAATTCATGCCCTCGATCATCGCCGAGCTGGGCTACGTCATCGAACGCCACCTGCAGAACATCGGATTGTTGCGCAAGGTCCCCCTGGATGCACATCAGCAGAAGCTGGTCGATGAGAAGCGCGCTGAATTCGCGGCGCGCACCAAGCAGACCGATGCGTTTGCAAAATCACATTTTCCGGAAGGGGCGCAGTTGTGCAGCAAGTGCAGCACCGCCGCCGTCATCATGATGGACGGCTGCATGACCTGTCTGAACTGCGGGGATTCGAAGTGCGGGTAGAGAGCTTGGGGCGAATGATTTGAGAGCGACGGTCTAGGCTGACAGACCATTTATGGCGAAGGACTGACATCCTTCGCCATTTTTTACTGCTGCGGGCTCGCGCGCTCGAATTCATAGGCCTGCAGGTGGGCATTGGCGACACGCAGCAAGGGCACGGCTATCTGAGCCCTGCGGGCCCGCAGCAGCATATCCCCGAGAATGTGCTCGTGTTCGGTTCGCGCGCCGCGCTGCATGTCACGCAGCATTGACGCGGTGCCCGGCGAACCGCGCTGCGTCAGCAACGCAAGCGTTTCAGCAATGAATACCGGGCCGGGGGTGTGGCCGCTTGCGCTCGCAACTGCCGCGCACTCCGAAAGTATTTCGCGCATCAGCGCTGCGCCGTCGTCGGCCGCGACGATCGCGCCCACCGGTGCGCGCATCAGGCAGGTCATGCCGGCGTAGGCCGCCAGCAGGACGAATTTCTCCCACATTCGCTGCACGATGTCCGCACTGAGCACCGGGCTGAAGCCGCCCCGTGCGAGAAGCGTGTGCAGCCGTTCGCAGCCTGCGAGCTGCAGCGGCAGGCGCGGGCCGAAGGCGAGCTGCTGCACCGTGTTCAGATGCTGCACTTCGCCCTTGTCGGTCAGCGTCACGCCGATCTGGCACAGGCCGCCGAGTACCCGTTCAGCTGTGAAGCGGGTATCAAGGATGTTCAACTGACCTATTCCATTGAGCAACGGCAGCACCAGCGTGTCCGCGGCAACAGCGGGCGCAACCGCAGCCATCGCACCGTCCAGGTCGTAGGCTTTGCATGCCAGCAGCACCGCCTGAAATCCCGGCCGCGCTTCGGTCAGGGTCGAAACCTGCATGCGCACATCGCCCAACGGACTTAGCACGACCAGTCCATCGCGCGCGAGTTGCGCGGCACGTCCCGCTCGCACCAGGAACGAAACGTCCAACCCGGCCGCCGCCAGGCGCGCACCGAAATATCCGCCGACACCGCCGGCGCCTAAAATCAGGATCCGCACGAGCTAGCCTGCAGCCCGGGATTGCTGGTCATCATTCGCCTCACCAAGCACGCGCTCGCTGCAGCATTTGCCGTCGTCCATTTTATCCAACATAGCCGTGCCGCGCACCGGCAGCGTCAAATAAGGACAAGGTGGGTATGCCGCTCAACCGGTTTGAGAAAGTTGACTTCGTCGCGCTCCTCGGCGAAACATGCGCTTATGAAATCAAGCAGTGCCTCTCACGCAATCAATAAGAGACAGTGGACATGCTGCGCAACTGCACACCAGTAGATGCGCCACAGGTTTGCGACATCTACAACCATTACGTTCGCGAAACCATTGTCACGTTTGAGGAGTCTCCCGTTCTCGAGCGCGAAATGGCGCAGCGCATCACGGACGTCACGGCGCGCTTGCCGTGGCTTGTGTGGGAGACGGATGGAGCAGTAATCGGATACGCCTATGCCGCGCCGTGGAAGATGCGGGCGGCGTACCGGCATTCCGCAGAGGGCAGTATCTACCTGGCGCCGCACGCTACGGGCCGCGGTCTCGGCTCGCGCCTGTACACGGCTCTCATCGCGGATCTGCGGCAGCGCGGGCTGCATTGCGTGATCGGTGGAGCAGCCCTCCCCAACCTCGCCAGTGTCTTACTGCATGAGAGGCTTGGATTCAAGAAGGTTGCGCAGTTCCAGCAGGTGGGTTTCAAGTTCGGGCGATGGATCGATGTTGCCTACTGGGAGCTCATACTTTGAAAGCGCGGTGCGGCGCCGCTCAATTTCGACGTTAGACCCTGATGCTTCTGCCTCACCAGATCGAATTCCCCAACAGATCCAGGGTGTTCGCATGGACGGTCGGCTTGTTGGTTATTGCGGGCATCTCATGGCCTGGGCAATCACTCCCAGCACGATGGGCGGTCTTGGCTTATGCACTGGTCTCGATCGTTGGCACGTACCTCGCAGTTCGATTGGTATTTTCCCTCATTATGGTCCTCGTCGGTGAGGCGCTGCCGCGCCTGTTGCTGACGTACCTGCTCATTGTCTTCTATGCCGGGATACTCGCTACGGTTCTGGGTCTTATCCTATTGCCGTTTCAATGGGCGGCAATCAATACGCGGAACGCGGTAAGCGGCCCAATGTACCTCGCGGCGCTACCGTCCGGGTTTGCGATGGCCGCGGGTGCGCTCAGAGTCATCTATCGCCACTATGTGGAGTTCTGACATTCCATCATTGGAGTGTGTGGCAGCGAAGAACATGCGCGGCTGCTCGCGGAGCGAGGTTTTGTTGTAGATGGCCTGGACATCAATCCTATCTTTGGGCGGATTGCGCGACAGAAACATCGCAGGTCATTTCATTGCCGATATGGCCAATTGCCACCTTTCGGCGCGATGGCTTGTGCGCAACCGCTCAACTTTGCCTTTAGGCGTCTCACATAAGTGGCGAAATTGGAGTCGCAGCAATGACCGATGCACGTAGCAAGACTGTCCCCAAGCCGGCCGCCAAGCGTCCTCGCTGGACCTCGTTTGTTGCGGCCCCATTGAAAGGCAGGGTGATTCGCGGATTGCAGGAAGAGGGCAATCCCCGCCACCGGGTTCGTTGGGCTGATGTTTCGTGAATAAAGTCTCAGTCGTGATCCGGTGCCGCGCGGCTCCATTTAGACGTTTGATGCCACGATGAACGGAACGCGCATCAGTTTTGGCTTCTGTATCCTTGCCGCCGCGCTCGGTATTGTCTAGTTCCTAAATCCCCTTCACACACCAAGTTACGATCCACGACTGCGGTTTTGGGGGGGTCACGTTGTTCCGAGCGACATCTCGGGCGATGGAACCCACGATTGATCCTGGTGAGATCTTTCTTGTGTTCGCTTGGCCGTACCGAGAAAAGGACCCGATCGTTGGCAATATCATTGTTTTTCGGTATCCGGCGAACCGCTCCGTAACCTACGCGAAGAGAGTGATTGCCACCGGGGGCTCAACGGTGGAGATCCGCGACGGAATAGTGGTCGTGGATGGCAGGGCTGTCTCCGAGCCATACCTAGACCGAAAGCAGCTTAGGACTGAATACTCTAGAACTATGCCGCCCGTGCGTGTTCCGTTGAACAACTTCTTTGTCTTGGGGGACAATCGCGACGATAGCCGTGACAGCCGTGAGTGGGGATTTGTTCCGCGGTCGAACATTCTCGGCGAGGTGTTCAGGTGAGAGCTGCCTTAAAACTTTCGTTCGTGCCGACGCGCCGTGATGCGGTGCCGCGCCGCTTAACCTGGACGTTTTGGCGCACGTGACCCACCCGTCGCGCACCACACTCCTGTGGATAGCTCCTGTCGTTGCTTCAGGTGGATTTGCGGCGTGCGTCCTGGCCTATGCCATTCCAGGCGCTTTGCTGCTTTTCGTTCTTGCTGCCGCCATCATTGTGCCAATTGCCTGGTTGGCCGTGATCGTCTTGACGGCCTACCTGGCCAGAGTCTGTTGGCCTGCGGCGGTTGCGCTGGTCGGAGCCTGCGTAGCGCTTTACCTGGCTGCAGCTGCTGGCAATGCGGCACGACCTTGACAAGGGCGCTGCTGCACGCAACCTCGGGAACAAAGGCAGCCTGGTCGTCATGACCGTTGGTGGCTTCGTACCGGTCGGGTCGAACGGTCTTGTGTATGATTCTTCGGGAGAGATTGGTAGGGTGCCTGACGAACGGTCACCGATTTGGACATCCGTTGCGGGCAAGACTGTGCACGGCGCAGGCTGCTCTTGGCGTGCAGGACATCTGTTTGGGCCGTACTATTCCTACTCTTCTTCTTGCGAGCCCCCATGAATAAAGCACCTGTAGCGACGCGGTGCCGAGCCGGTCAACTTGGACTTTAGCTGGGCCACGCACGAGGCGAGCACGATGGCAGACGATACTATCGACCTGTGGCAGAGATATTTGCTCCTGGAACCCGAGGGGACCGTGGTCGTCCTTCCAGGTGGCATGGACTTTTGGAGTCAGTTGATGTCGGGCAACGCGAGTGATCCCGGCATTCGACGGCTGATGACGAGTGAGAACGGGCGATTGCTGTCGGCGTTGTCCATGGGGGCCGATTGGACCGAGTGGGAAATGCACCCGGCGGGGGATGAAATCCTTTTCATGCTTGAAGGCAAAGCGACATTTCTCCTGGACCTTGCCGACAGTTTGCGCGAGATCACTCTGGGCGCGGGTCGCTTGCTGGTGATCCCGAAAGGAGTGTGGCACACGGCCAAGGTGGGTGAACCAGCTCGCCTGCTCGCGATCACCGCCGGCTTGGGCACCGAACATCGCCCGGTGTAACCGTGAATAAACTACCTGTGCGGCGCTCCGCTGGGCCGGGGCAGCAGGGCGTAGCCACAGTGCCGAGGGTCGGTTATTCGGGCGTTGCGCTGGCCAGGAAGCTCGGCATCAAACCAGCGAGTCGTATCTATGCCATCGGAGCACCTGACAACTACGCGGAGCTGTTGCAGCCAATGCCGGAAGGCGTCAAATTCGAGCGCCGCGCAAGCTCACTGACGGATATTGCACACGTATTTACGGCTCACAAAGACGAACTTTGCGGGCATTTGCGCGTTCTGCGCCGTACGCTGAATTCGGCAGCGACAATCTGGGTATCATGGCCGAAGAGGGCATCGAAGGTTCCGACTACTGTTACCGAGCACACGATCCGCGAATTGGCGGTTCCTCTCGGCCTGGTGGACGTAAAGGTTTGTGCCGTGACCGAAATCTGGTCCGGTCTCAAATTGGTGGTGCGAAAAGAACTGCGATGATGTCACGCCTTGAAAATCGTCGGCGTGGATTCGCCGTGAACACGGCGCCCGGCGGCGTACTGCGTGCGACCGGTCCGGCGATGCAATGCCGCGCCGCTCATCATTGGCGTTAGGCAACATGGACTCGGACACCCTCGAGTTTCGTTCCCCGCACGGGTCGTTGCAGGTCACCTGCTCGGCCGTAAATCCCGGCAAGGTTCGACTCCCAGGCGTGCAACACCTGCGGTATTCGGTTCAGGGCAATGGTTTCAGCGGCGCCGGGGAGGGCTTCGTCGATGAGCGGGACCTGCGCCGATTCTGTGTGGACCTTCGGGCGCTTCTGGAGGGGCAAAGCCGGCCGGCGCGATTGCAGGCTCATCCGACTCGGGGCGGGCTGTCCCTTGAGGTTCGTCCTGGTGCGGACGCGGATGACCTCGCCGTAGTGGGTTATATCGCGGTAGCGCACTTTCGAGCACTTACCGCAGCGGATGGCCTCTATCAGTGGCGCACCGAGTTTGGCTTCTCGATTCGGCGGGATGGGCTGCCCAACCTGGCTAACGTCAAATGGGTTTGCGCCTATGCCACATGACATCGTAGACCACTCGCGACAAATCGGCGGATTCTACGAGGAGCTGCTCAGGGTATGAATAGAGGCTCCACACTCGAACATCATGCGAACTGACTTGGCAGTGCGTTGCGGCACGCCCGCGGATGCCGCTTGCCTGGCGGCGCTTGGCTCACAGGCTTGGCTTCACACCTATGCAAGGTCGGGAATCCGCCCTGCGATTGCCCGCTACATTCATGAACATCTATCGCCGGAGATGTTTCGGCTCCAATTGGAGCGCCCAGACACCTTCACGTTGATGGCAGAGGTGAACGGACACCTGGTCGGCTATGCGCTCGGCGAGCTCGGTAAGGCCTGCCTTGCCCGCTCGCCGGCGCTTACCCATCTCGATAAGCTCTACGTCCAGGAGTATTTCATCGGCACGGGGATCGGACATGCACTTCTCGCACAGGCAAGGGCGCAAGCCTCACGCCATGCGGGTAGCACCGCGCTGTGGCTGACCGTAAACTCGCAGAACGCCCAGGCGCGGTCCTTTTATGCGAGGCAGGGCTTCACGGATATCGGTGGCACGAATTTCGACCTCTATGGCGAACTGCATGAGAACCGCATTCTCCATGTGCTGGATGCATGAAACCCACGCGGCAATGATACGGACCATCAGCTACCGGGCACCCCGAGAGGCCTTGATTCATTCGAAGATGGGATAATGCGAATCTGCGTTGCACAGCTCAGAGCATCGTCTGGCGATATCGAAGGAAACGTGCGCAAGCATCTCGCCTTGTTGGATCTCGCACTGTCCTGTGATGCTCAAATGGTTTTCTTTCCGGAGCTCTCCCTGACCGGCTATGAAACCAAAATGGCCAAACAACTCGCTACAAATGAAGACGATCCACGGCTGAACACGTTTCAAACGCTAGCGGACTCCAGGTCCTTGAACATTGCAGTCGGAATCCCCACCATCGCCGGCGCGGACACGAGAATCAGCATGATCGTGTTCCAACCGGGAAGGGCCCGGGTCATCTACTCCAAACAACAGCTCCATGCCGACGAGGCGCCTTACTTTGTATGCGGCGATCAGCAAATTGTTCTGGGCGCGGCCGGGCATTCGATTGCGCCGGCAATCTGCTACGAATCCTTGCAGGACTCCCATGCCGAGCGCGCGGCCGAACTTGGCGCCGATATCTACCTGGCAAGTGTCGCCAAGTCGGCGGGCGGTGTGAACAAGGCCTTTGCGCATTACCCTGCCGTGGCCCGTCGCCACGCAATGACCGTTCTGATGGCCAATTGTGTTGGGCCTTGTGATGATTTCGTTGCCGTCGGCCAGTCTGCGGTCTGGAGCAGCAGCGGGACACTTCTGACCAAACTGGACAGTGAGCATGAAGGTATTGCACTGTTTGACACGGTGAGTCGCGAAGCCACCGTCCACTATCTGGCAGAGCAAGGCATTGCCGGTGCCGTTGTGCCGGACGCCGCAGCCATGCGTGACGAGTAGGTCACGCTGCATGTTCGACCTGGCCGCGGAACTTCCACGCCTGTTGCCAAAGGCGATAGCCTGGGCCGAGGCGCGCTCCACTGAGATCACCACTTCCGGAGCGCCCCTGACCGACCTCGAACTAAGGATTGCGCATCTGGTCGGTGTGCAGCAACCGGAGCGAGTACGAATCCTGGAGGTTCGTAAAATTCCTCAGCCGCAGGATCCGGAACTGCGCCAGGCCGTTGCGGCAACCGGTTTCCTCGGACCGCATACCATCGGGCTGACTTTGGGGTATGGGGTATACATCGTGGCGGGATACTCTACGAATCGACTGGTCTCACATGAGTGCCGGCACGTCTATCAGTACGAGGTGGCCGGATCTATCCGCAGTTTCCTGCCGATCTACTTGGGACAAATCGCCTCGGTCGGCTATGCAGCAGCACCCCTGGAGATGGACGCCCGGGCACATGAGTGCGACACGGCTTAGTGTGCCCACCGCTTAAACTAGGACTTGCTGTGCGCCAGCAGCGGTAGTGCCTCCGGCGATGCAGGCTCCATCCCCACATTGGCGGAGGCGCGGCTGGGCGGAAGACGGCCTTCCATCCAGGCTTGAAATGCCTCGGGTGGCAGTGGCGGGCTCATGTAGTAGCCTTGCGCCGTGTCGCAGCCGAGTTTTTGCAGCAGCGCATATCCCTCGCTATCTTCGACTCCCTCGGCCACAACCTTCAGGCCAAGCCGGTGACCCATCTCGATCGTCGAGCTGACAATGGTGGTCAGATCGGGATTGCCCCAGGCCTGGGACACAAACGAGCGGTCGATCTTCAATTCCTTGGCGGGCAGTCGCATCAGGTAGCTCAACGAGGAGTAACCGGTACCATAGTCATCGATCGACAGCTCCAGCCCGATTCGGGATAGATGCTCCAGCACCGTGATGGCATTCGCCGGGTCCTCCATGAAGCCGCTTTCGGTAATTTCCACGCACAGCAGGCTGGGGGGAACCTGATGCCGGGCAAGCAGTTCGCTGATCATGTCGGGCAAGTCGCGATTCAGCAGGTCGCGCGCCGAAATGTTCACCGACACCTGCATCTGCATTCCGGCGCGTCGCCACTGGCCGATCTGCCGCACGGCCTCCTCGAGTACCCAGAGCGACAGCACCTTGATATAGCCGGTGTGCTCGGCGAATGGAACGAAGGCGGCGGGCGGCACGAAGCCGCGGCGCGGATGATCCCAGCGCAGCAGCGCCTCGCACGCCGACACGGTGGCCGACTTCAAATCGACTTTCGGCTGGTAGTGCAGTCTCAATTCGTTGTGCTCCACCGCATGCCGCAGTTCTCCCAGCAGCGACAGATGTTCCTGTTGGCTCGTGTCGTAGTTCTTTTCGTAAACCGCCCAGCCGGCTCTGCTGCGCTTCGCAACGTACATCGCGATGTCGGCGTTGCGTACAAGGGTCTGGGAATTTTCGCCGTGCGCAGGAAACATCGCGATACCGATGCTCGCTCCGACATCGAGAGGCTGTCCTGCATAGACTATCGGGACTTCCAACGCGGCGATGATGCTTTTTGCCGCGTCGATGACCGTCACAGTGCTCGAGGCCGGCACCAGCAGTGCGAATTCATCGCCACCCAGGCGTGCCACGGCGCTGCCCTGGATCAGTCGCAGCCGCGATCCGACTTCGCGCAGCACATGATCACCTACGCCGTGACCGAGGGAGTCGTTGACATACTTGAACCGGTCCAGATCCATGACCATGATCGCCAGTGCTTCGTGGCGCGCCCGGGCCCGGATGATGCCCTGCTCCAGTGATTGTGAGAACTGCGAGCGGTTGGGCAGCTGCGTCAGCGGATCCTCGTAGGCGAGCTTCAGGATTCGCTGCTCACGTTCCGCGATTCCGGTGCGCATATGCTCGAGCCCCTGCGCCAGAGCGCCGATTTCATCGTTGCGAAGGACCTCGACCCGCCCGGAATAGTCGCCCCCGCGGATGCGTCGCACGGCCCCGAGCAGCAGTTCGAGCGGGCGCGTGACGCTCAGGGCGATCATGACGCTGCCCGCGATCGATATCGCCAGACTCAGGAAACCAAGGATTTCCATCGTGGTACGCAGGGTGCGAAAGCTGGCCATGGCGGAGGCGATCGGCCGTTGCAGCACCGCGGCGATGTGCGCATCGCCACTCAGCTGCACCAGCCTCAGCTGCTGCTGACCGTCTGGCATCTGCAGCGCCCGGGTTCCAAGCGCCTGGGCGTAGCCGGGCAGGCGTGCGCGAAGTGCTTCAGCGACCGGCGCCGCGAGGGTCGTGGCAAATATATTCCATTGCCCGTCGCGTTCAATTGCGAACGAGACCTCCAGGCCGGTGAGCCGCCCGAGGTCCTGGGCCAGCGCACGGTCCAGGGGAAAGCACACCACAATCCAGCCGATCGTCACCGGTGCTTTGACCGGCACGGCGATGAGTTGGAAAGCCTGCTGATGCAGCAGATCGATGGTGCTTGCACCTCCCTGGACGCGCGCGCGCGCGATGAGCTCGTTCAGTTCGAAAGGATGTGGCAACGCATCGGGCCGCAGCGAGTCGGCGATCACCTGGCCCTTCAGGTCGACGTATAGAACCGCCTGGGCGTTGATGCGCGCGCCCTGGTTCTCCAGGGCCGAAGCCAGCGTGCGGGTGTCGCGCGTCGCGATTGCATCGCGAAACGCGAAGTCGGCCGCCAAAACAGCGGCGGCCTGCGACAGGCGCTCGGAGTTTTGCTGTAGCACGCGCGCAAAAACTCTTTCGCCGACGCTGAACTCATCTTCTATTTTGGCGCGAGCTGCGTTGTAGCTGGCGCTGTTGGTCAATGCAAATTCGGCCGCCTGCACGACTCCGAGCAGGGCGACCAGGAACACCACCATGCGAACCCGCAAGCTGCGAAACTGGATCATCTCGGCTTCGCCGGGTCGTCCGGGGCATCGATGGGGGTGCTGATATGAATGGTATGGGCGAGGGTTGCAGCGCCGGGCTCGACGTGCAGGGGCTGCTCGATCTGCTGATCCTCGGTCATCGGCGAATGCCAGGCATGCAAACTGTAATCGCCCGCCGGAAGCCTGGAGAACAGCGCGGTGCCGCCACGATCAGTGTGGGCAAAGTACGGCGTGTCGACGACCAGCAGCCACGCGACCATGCTGTCGTGGATGTTGCATCCGAGTACCACCAGGCCGGCCTTGTCGAATACCACCGGGTCAGTGGGCCTGCCGGCGTAGAGTTTGAGAGTGAAGACCCTGGCCGGCGAGAATGAATAGACCGAATGGCGGATGTTGTCGCTGTTTGGAAAATCAACGGCGGTTCCGACCTGCACCACATTCACCCGCGGCACAAAGTGTCGATCGACCTGGTCGATGACGTACCTCGCCCTGGCCGTGCCGTGCACCGGCGCGCTCGGCACGGCATAGACAATGGCATCCGCGATTGGCCGACCTGTTGCGGTTTCGACGTGCACGGACAGATCCACGGCAGCGGCCAGCGGCGGCGCGCATAGCAGCGCGAGTGCGAACAATGCAGTTGAATGGCGTCTGAACATGTCCGGGCGCTGATTACCGTGGTATGGGCGGTGCCCGAACGTCGATGACGTCGGGTGCCATGGGTGCAAGCAGGGCCAGCAACTCATTGCGCTCGCGCAGCGGCACATGGTGTCGACGCATGGAGCTGCGCAGAATTTCCACCAGGCCGAAGAATTGCGCCTGGGTGATGTTGTGGTTCGCATGCACCTCATGCATCGAGTCGCCACTGTAGTGGCAGCCGCCGCCGGCCAGATCGCAGATCTGCTCGACGATCAGGCGCTTGATGCGGGCAATATTGGAGCCCTTGAACGATTGATTCAGGCGCGGATCTGCCACGACCTGATCGATGGTATCGGATACGACGGCCGTCATTACCGGCTCCCCGCCCAGGCGCACATAGAGCGGGCGCGTCGTCGCCGGCAAGCTTGCACTCCAGAAGCACACGGCGCTGATTACGGCGGAAATTACCGCGGCGCGTTTGCGGGTTGCTTGCATTCTGAAGATCTTTTGGCGATGGGTTACCTGAAGAATGGTAGGAGGGATTGCGCCACCGGGGTGTTAAGTGGCTCACAGCTCCTAAACATGCGGAAAGTCACGGAATTATTCGGCTGATCGATCCAGAATGAAGGCCTGCGAAAACGTGATCCTGTTCGCATCACTCTGGGACACAAATGTTGACAAGCGTCTGCGCGACGTTGACTGGACTGTTGCTGCTGTTTGCTGCGGGCGTGACGCTGGCAGGCGATCGCCTGGCTGCCACCGGCGGAATCATGAATCTGGAAGGCAGCGCAGGGGGCGGACTGACGCCGTGGGCACTGATCGCGGGCCTCGGCACTGACAGTGAAATCGGCGCCAGCGCTTTCTGCACGCAGGTCAAACCGCAGGATTTCAGGCTCGACAGTTGCGGGGTCGCAATGGGCTTTTACGATCGCGCGGAACTCTCGGTTGCCCGACAGGCGTTCAATCTTGGCGCAACTGCACCCGGACAGAACATTGATCAGACGATTGTCGCCGGCAAGGTGCGATTGTTCGGCAATGCCATTCTGGATCAGGACAGCCTGTGGCCGCAGCTGGCCCTGGGCGTGCAGTTGAAGCACAACAGCGACTTCGAGCTGATTCCCAAGGCGCTGGGTGCGAAGCATGCCGATGGCGCCGACATATACCTCGCCGCCACCAAGGTGTGGCTGGATGGCCCTCTCGGCCGCAGCTGGCTGGCGGATGTTACCCTGCGGGAAAGCAATGCCAACCAGATGGGATTGCTTGGCTTTGGTGGCCCGAACGGGAACTATCATCTGTTGGCCGAGGGCAGCCTCGGAGTGTTCCTGTCGGACTACTGCATCATCGGTGGTGAATATCGGCAGAAACCCAATAACCTGCCGGTGTTTCGCGAAGACGATTTCAAGGACGCATTTGTGGCGTTCGTCCCCGCTAAGTATTTTTCTGTGACTTTGGCGTACGCCGATTTGGGGAATATCGCCAATCGGGCCGGACAAGCCGGAAGTTACGTGTCCATTCAAGGGAGCTGGTAATCGATGGTCATCAAAGGTCGCTCATGAGTAACCCAACATCCATCGCCCTGCGTGACGGGAATGCCATTCCGCAGCTCGGTCTGGGCGTGTTTCAGACGCCGCCGGACAGTACGGCCTCGGTAGTACGGGCCGCGCTGGCGGCGGGTTATCGACTCATCGATACGGCGTCCGTCTACGTCAACGAAATCGGCGTCGGCGAGGGTCTGCGCGCTGCGGAAATCGAGCGCAGCGAGGTGTTCGTCACGACCAAATTGTGGAATGCCGATCAGGGCTTTGACGCCGCGATCAAGGGCTTCGATCACAGCGTGAAGCGCCTGGGACTGGACTACCTGGATTTGTATCTGATTCATTGGCCATCGCCCCGGCGCGACCTTTACGTGGACTCGTGGCGAGCGCTGGTGCGCCTGCAGCAGGATGGCCGGGTCCGCTCGATCGGCGTATCCAATTTCGCTGTCGACCACCTGGAGCGACTCATCGGGGAAACCGGCGTGACCCCCGTGCTGAACCAGATCGAATTGCACCCGCACTTCCAGCAGCGCGCGCTCATTCAGGCGCACCGGCAGTTGGGCATTGCCACTCAATCCTGGAGCCCGCTGGGGCAGGGCAGGGCATTGTCTGATCCGGTGATCGGTGGCATAGCGGCCCGTCATGGACGCACCGCGGCACAGGTCATCATCCGCTGGCACCTCGACAATGGTTTGAGCGCCATCCCGAAGTCGGTGACGCCGCGACGCATCGCCGAGAATTTTGCGGTCTTTGACTTCAAGCTCACTGACGCCGACCTGGCCGCGATTGCGGAGCTGGATTCGGCGCAAGGCCGCATCGGGCCCGATCCGGCCACGGCGAACTTCTGACGATCACCAGCTGCGCGGTCCGCGCGTTTAAGCCGAGCGCTCTTAAGGGTATTCTGCACCCCGGGTCGGGCAGGTCCGTACGGGCACCCATGCGCTGTGGGGTCGGCGCTGTCCTGTCGCGCGCCGAGGAGATGCCGTGGCTGCACCGAAGAAAATGCCGCGTAAGCTTGCGGCCAAGCGTCGCCGTGGCCGGCTCGGCCCGGCCGCCGTACGCCGCGGCCTAACGAGCCAGGAGATCGTCCTAGCGGTCGAGGATCCGTTGCTGGCCGAGGTGGTCGCGGCCGTCCGCAAGGCGGAAGGCTCACCGATAGGGGCGTACCGGGAGCCGCTGTCGGGGCGGCCGCTGTTACTGGCGTCGCTGCCGTTCTCGGCCATTGAACCGACGCCGTTTCAACGCGACCTGTCACCTACCCATGCCAAACGACTGGCGGTTGCGATCGAGGCCACGGGTGCGTTTCTTGACCCCCTGATCGTCGTGCTGGGGGAGGGCGGCCAGTTCTGGACTCCCAATGGCAGGCACCGCCTTGCCGCTGCCAAGGTGCTCGGGCTGAAGCAGATTACGGCACTGATTTCCCCGGATGAGAGCCTGTCCTATCGGATCCTCGCGCTGAACACCGAAAAGGCGCACAACCTCAAGGACAAGAGCCTCGAAGTCATCCGCATGGCGCGCAGCCTGGCAAAGCGCGAACCTGCGGCTAAGGAATCTGGGTTTGCCGAACATTTTGAAGCGGCCGAACTGCTGACCCTGGGCGCCATTTATGAAAAGACGCCGCGCTTCGGGGGCGGGGCATACAGTTCGTTCTTGAAGAAGGTCGATCGATTCTCCGAGAAGTCCCTGGCGGTCAGTCTGCGCGAGCGCGCCGATCTGGCGGCCCGATTGCTGGCGATCGATCAGCGGGTCAAGCGGATCGTGACGGCACTGCAGGACCGTGGCATGAAGTCACCGTACCTGCGCAGCTACGTGGTGGCGCGTATCAATCCCGTCCGGTTCCACCGGCTGAAGCCCGGAGAGCGAAAGCCGGCCATGCCGGTACTGCAGGCCATGACACGGATGGCTGCTGCCGCGCGGGAATTCGACCTGGCGAAGGTATCGCTGAGTGACCTGGCGTTCGTCGCCGCCGGGGCGGAGTCCGCGGACTGACTACGCACGGTCACCGCCCGCGCGTGTGCAATTTCAGGACGCGCGGTGTGTGCGCCGTTGTCGGTCAACTTGAGCAGCGCGGCGTAGTACTTGCGCGCCTCGGGTAGATTTCCCGCGGTTTCGGCGGCGCGGCCGGCGCCGTACAGCCCATCGAAACGATTCGGGCTCACTTGCAAGGATTTGCGGTACTCGCGCAGCGCCGCCGCGGGCTGCCCCGACTCAAGCAATATATCGGCGAGCATTTCCCGGGCAGGAATGTCCACTTCATTCTGTCCGACTCTATCCTGCAGGTCCGCGCAGGCGCGCATGGCGGTGACCGACTCGCCGACTTTCCCATCGGCAAAGGCGACCCATGCCAGCATCTCGCCGCGATAGATCGGTCCGCAGGTCGATGGTGCGGCGGGTGTGGAATCTGCCGTTTTCATCTTCTCGATCAAGGCATCGTAGGCGGCCAGATCCGCGTGCGCCTGCTTCGGTCGGTGCAGATGCCCATCGGCGATGGCCCGCGCCCAATACACCTGCGTCTGGCTACGCGGCGGCCCGGCAGTGGGTTCGAGTTTTGCCGCAGCCGTCCAGTCGCGCCGCTCCAGGGCGAAGAATATGGGCAGCTTCATGCGGAAATTGGCCAGTATGAAGGTCATGAAACTGTCGTTTGCCATGCCGGACATCGCATAGTGTGCAAGTGCGGCTGCCGACTCGACTACCACTGCCCGGGCACGCTCGTCGTCGCCGATTTGCAGATATGCATAGGAGAGAAAATCATCTGCATGGAACTGGTCCATCCAGCCGTTCTCATGGCGCGCCCCGGCCGCGTGGGAAGCTGCGACCGAGGCGAGGTTTGCCTGGATATCGTCTTGCCACATTCCCAGTCGCGCGAAAATATGGCCAGGCATATGAACGGCGTGCGCGCCCGAGGCCGCAAGCGCGCCATAGCGTCGCGCCGCCGGCAGCCCCTGGGCGGCGAGCGAGGGGCTGTCACAGGCATGGATGATGTAGTGGACGAGACCCGGATGATCGGGGTAACGGGACCACAGCGGCGTGAGCACTGCGAGCGCCTTGTGCGCCTGCGCCAGGGTGAAATCGTCGGGCCGTTGCGCCGCGAGCAAAGCCAGGGCGTAGAGCGCTCCGGCGTCCACGTCCTGCGGAAAATGCGCATATAACGTGCCCATCGCCGCCGCATAGGTCTCGATGCGCGACCGGTAGGGAGCCTTGCCCGGCTTGAAGAAGTCGCTGAGCACGGCGATGTATTCGCGCTCCCGGGCGGTTTTGGCGCCTGTGGTCTGTGCCGCTTGCATCTGGCGCCATCCCGCGGCCATGCCCGCCGCATCCGGCGTGTCCCAAATCTGATGGAATCCGCTCATGGCCAGACCCCAATGCGCCATGGCGCACGTCGGATCGGCCTGCAGAATTCTTTCGAATTGGGGCCGGGCCTCGTCGTACCAGAAGTCATGCAGCAGGGCGACGCCACGGTTGAACTGTGCCTGTACGGAAGGCAAACAGGACACGCTGAAGGCAACGCTCCCGAAGTGTTCACCGGTTATGGCCCCGGCGTCGGCCGTGGCGGCTTGAACACCGGCGCCGTCCAGCATTGGCAAGGTGACCAGCAATATCCCCAACAAGGTTGCCGATGCGGCAGTCATTTTCATGGGTCAGGCCTCTGCCAGGTAGACCTCGCCATTCTACGACCCGCCGTATTTGCGCCGCACGCCCAATGATTCGCGAACTTGCGAGCAGATCCGATCCGGCGGTCCCCGGGGGGGGACGATCTGCCCGGTACTGCGTTCAGCGCCGAGAAGTCCGCGCCATCGGCGTGATGGCGCGGACCGGCGCTCACTTCGGCGGAATCTGGCTGCTGATGCCATTCTCCTGCTTGTTCAGCACCCGCTGCTCGGGTTTGGTGATGTGGCCGCCATTCTGGCTGGCCATGTCACGCTCTTCCTGGCGCACCTGGTGATCTTCCCGATGCGCGGAAAGTGCCTGGCGGTGGGTCATCGTGCCGTTCTTCACGTCATTGTGAATACGTCGATTCTGGTTGTTCAGACGATGATTGACCTGGGTGCGGCGCGGATGACTCTTCTGCCAATTGGTTTCGGCCGAAGCAGTGCCGACCACGCCCGCGAGCATTGCCGCCGCAGCGGCGAAGATCAGGGTCTTGCGGAATCTGGTTGACATAAAAAATCCTCTTCGAACGTACGGTCGTTGAGTTATCAATTACGGAAGAAATTTCCGTCTCATGAAATGAAACAACGGCAGGACTGGCGCCCCGCTGACCTTAGTTACAAGTTATTAAGGATTGTGGTGACGGCTGCCCAGATCCGCCATCGCGCTTGCCGGCACTTTCCCCTGCGTGACTTTGATTCCTTCGCTGCGCAGGCGCCGGGCCTGTTCATGAAAGTGTTTTGAGCCCGTCGGGAAAACGATGCGGCCGCCGGCCCCGAGGACCCGGTGCCAGGGCAGCGCCAGATCCTCAGGCGCAACGCGCAGCGCGTAGGCCGTCATCCGCGCCCGGCCCGGCAGCCCCGCGGCGCGCGCGACCTCGCCATAGCTTGCGACCTGACCCCGCGGAATCGCGGCGATGACGTGCCAGAGGTCCTGCAATGCCGGATTGTGTTCCGGAGCGGAACTGCCCCGGCCGCGACGCGCTGGGTTGCCTGCCGGGCCAAACAGTTTATGCACGAACGGCACGACGACACTCCCCAGGGGTTAAGATCTTCAGATTATCGGCCATGCTGACACAGCCCCCGCAACCGGTTCCGCCCCGCGAGCGCTCAAAAAAAACCCCGCGTGGGCGGGGTTATATGGTTGCTTGCTTGCTGTGGAGGAGCAATTGTTCTGGTTCTTGTCTGGTCAGTGGGAATCCGTGACGGCCCCGGTGCCCACTCTTCTTTAAAATTCTAAAAAGGCGAATCCGCCTGGGTTGTTTCCTCCCTCCGGCCAAATGGGCCGTTCGGATATATCTGTAAGCAACGCGCATGCCAGAACGCATAACGCGGCGTGCGATGTGACATCTTGTATCTGAGACGGGGTCAACCGTACCGCAACGCGCCATGTGCGACTCTTTGCCGGTTTTCGGCATGACAGAACGTGAGAGGGGTTGGTGCGGTGCATCGGCGAGTGTCAAAATCATCGACACTAAGTTCTTCGGCGCGGCCCCCGGTGGTGACCGAGTTTGTGAATAAGTTATTGATATCAATGGTAAATACTGAGTCTGGTGGAGTGTAAATGAGATCGACACCTCACCTCACGATCTGGGCGTTGACCGGTCTTGTGAGCCTGATGCTGTGCATGGCCGCCTGCTCCACGACCGCGCCGAAGAGCCACGCTCGGCCGGCGACCGTCGCGGTGCCCCGAAGCGCGCCCCCGAGCTCGGCGCCCGCGCCGGCTCCGGCTGCGACCCCGGGCCCGACTGCGATCCCGCCGCCACCGCCGACACCCGAGGCCGCACCCGATGCGGCCGTCGCGGCGGCCACCCCGCCGGCAGTGCCGGCGCCTCCCATGCTGACGGGCGGTGCGCCAGCAGTGGCCCGCGCCGCTGAGGCGCCCGGGCCGCGCGTACTCGACAAACTGTTTCCGCAGCCGCCGGCGCTCGACCGGGATGTGAATTTCTGGATCCGCGTCTATACGGAAATCGGGACGAACGCCGGGTTTCTCCACGACCAGTACAATCTTGGCGTCGTCTACGAGACGCTGCAGTTTGGACCGGACACCTCCGCACGGCAGCGCGAGCGCATCGTCGCCGCGGCGCGCGAGCGGATCATCGCGGCGCTGAAGCGTATCGCCCACTCCACCGGCACGCTGTCACCGGAGGACCAGCATATCCGCGACATGTGGGGCGATGGCTATTCGCCGGCGAGGTTGTTGAGTGCCGTCGAAGACGTGCGGTTTCAGCTGGGCCAGGCCGATCGCTTCCGCGAAGGACTGCTGCGCTCGGGACTGTGGCAGGACCACATCATTGAGACGCTGACCGACCTGGGTATGCCCCCGGAACTGGGCGTGCTGCCGCACGTGGAGTCGTCCTTCAACGCAGCCGCGTATTCCAAGGCCGGTGCCGCGGGCCTGTGGCAGTTCATGCGCTCGACGGGCCGGCGTTACATGCGCATTGATTCCGCGGTGGATGATCGGATGGATCCATTTCGCGCCACCGAGGCTGCCGCCCAGCTGCTGAGCTTCAATTACCGCCTGCTGGGGACCTGGCCGCTGGCCGTGACCGCCTACAACCACGGCGCCGAAGGCATGCGCCGCGCCAAGGCGCAGGTGGGGTCGGATGACATCGTGAAGATCGTGCGCGACTACCACAGCCCGAGCTTTGGATTCGCCTCGCGCAACTACTATGTGTCGTTCCTGGCGGCGCTGACCGTGGACCACAATCCTGAGAAATACTTCGGCCCCATCAAGCGTGAGCCGGAGGCGAGGTTCCGGGAAGTGAGCATGCCGGGGTTTGTGACGGTGAGCGCGCTCACCCACGCGCTGCATATCAGCGCCGATGAACTGCGGCGGCTGAACCCCGCCTTGCTGCCGGCGTGCTGGGCGGGCCAGCGCCGTGTTCCGAAGGGGTATGTGCTGCGTCTGCCGCTCAGTGGTCCGGACTGGACCTCCGAGATGCTGGCCGATCGGCTCTCACCCTCCGACCTGCAGGCCCGGCAGAGCGTGCCGGAGAAACGCAAGGTCATGAAGGGCGAAACGCTGGCCAGCATCGCCGCCGATTACGGCTTGAAGCCGGCCGAGCTTGCGCGACTCAACGGCTTCAGTGCCCGCAGGCGACTGCGACCGGGGTGGTTCGTGCGCGTGCCTGAGGCAAGCCCGGTGCGCGTCGCGAAAGTGGATCACGGCGCGGACCACCTCACGAGTGGCGCGGAGTCGGCTGCCACCTCCAGCGCCGCCGCGCCCAGCGTCTCCAGCGCGCCGGAGGCCGTGGCGGCCAATGGTTCGGCCCCCGCGAGCGCGCCGGTGGCGGTGGCGGCCAATGCGCCCGAGACCCCGCCCGAGACCCCGGCTGCGGCAGCGCCGGGTACCGCGCTGGTGGCGGCGAACACCCCTGCGACCCCTGCGCAGGAGGCCGCAGCGCCGGTTGCGCCCGATGTCGAGCCGGAGACCAGCGCCGGTGGCGTGTCACCCCAGGTGGCGCAGCAGGAGAGTGAACAGGACGCCCGGGCGGTGGCGCAGGAGAAGCCGCTCACGCCCTCCCAACCCGTGTCCGCCAAGCAGGCCGAGGACATCACGCCGGGTCTCGGACCCACCCAGATCGTAGCGGCCGACAATGCGGATGCGACCGACTACTCCGTGGCCAGCGATGACAGCATTGTGGTGGCGGGGACCGAGACCTTGGGATACTACGCGGATTGGCTGGACGTGAGCGTCGGCCGGCTGCGTACATTGAATCATCTGCGCGGCAAGGCGGCGGTGCGCATTGGCCACAAGGTGAAGCTTGATTTTGCGAACAGTTCGCACGAGAAATTTGAATCACAGCGCCGTGACTATCACCGCCAGTTGCAGGCGGCGTACTTTGCGTCGCACCGGATTTCGGGCACCCAGACACACGTGGTGCGAGCCGGGGATTCGTTTTGGAGTCTGACGCATCGCTTGGGTGATCTGCCAGTGTGGTTGCTGCAGCAGTACAACCCGGATCTGGCCTTCGACGATCTGAAGGCCGGTACGCAGATCATCGTGCCGCGTGTCGAGGATCTGGGCACCGCCGGCGGGGAAAATTGAGACGTCTGTCGGCAAATGGCGGCAGATCAGGCGCGGTTGTGACGGCCGCACTTCGCGTAAAGACCGCTTAGACCCTATATAATTGGCAATATGTGTGATCGTTGGAATTTGCCCTGCGTGCGCAGGCTCGCTCACCCGGCCGTGCTCGCGCTGGCTTTCGCGCTCGCGATCGGGGTGGCCGCCCCCGCAGCCCGCGCGATCGGTAAAGCCCCTGGCCCGGCCAAGGAAACGGCTCGCGCCCAGGCTGATTCGAGCGCCAGCGACAGCAGCGCGATTCCCGCACCGCTGCTCGCCGATCGGGTCATCGTGCGCAAGTCCGAACGGCAGATGTACCTGATGCACGGGGCGACGATATTGCGGACCTATCGGGTGGCCCTCGGACTGAACCCGGTGGGGCCGAAGGAGCAGGAGGGCGATTCGCGTACTCCTGAGGGGCATTACCAGCTCACCCGCCGCAATCCGCACAGCGAGTATTTTCTGTCCATCCAGGTGTCCTACCCCAACGACAAGGATCTGCAGCGTGCGCGGCGCAATCGCCTCACGCCGGGTGGCGCAATCATGATCCACGGCCTGCCCAATGACCTGCGACGCGAACCATCCTATTACGAGCAGCGCGACTGGACGGATGGCTGTATCGCGGTGTCGGACTCGGACATGCTCGAGATCTGGCTGATGACCCCGCAGGATGTCCCGATCGACATCCTGCCGTAGACTGCGGACCCCGAGCGATTTCATCGAGCATCGTGAATTCCAGCAGCATTATTGTCCCGGATTCGGTCGACGCGCTGGTCGCCCCGCGCGGCAGCCTCGAGAACCTGTCGCAGGAGGAGATCACCAAGCTCCTGGACAGCAGTCACAGCGGACTGCATGGGCTGTTCCGCAAGTGTGCGCTGGCGGTGCTCAACACCGGCAACGACACCGACAACGCCAAGGAAATACTCGAGCGCTACGCGGACTTTGACATCGAGGTGGTGCGTCATACCCGCGGCATCAAGCTGGAAATGCGGCATGCCCCGGCCACGGCATTTGTCGACGGGGAAATGATCCGCGGCATCAAGGAGCACCTGTTCGCGGTGCTGCGGGATGTCATCTATATCGCCGACCAGATCATCGATAGCCGGGTGGTGTCCCTCACCGATTCCGGTGCGGTCACGAACACCGTATTTCGGATCCTGCGCAACGCGCGGGCGCTCGAGTACAAGAGCTATCCGAACCTGGTCGTGTGCTGGGGCGGACACTCGATCGGTGATGCCGAATATCACTACACCAAGCGGGTTGGGTATGAGATGGGCCTGCGCGGCCTGGATGTCTGCACGGGCTGCGGCCCGGGCGCGATGAAGGGTCCGATGAAGGGCGCAACCATCGGGCATGCCAAGCAGCGTGCCTCCCAGAGCCGCTACATCGGCCTGACCGAGCCCGGGATCATTGCCGCGGAGCCGCCGAATCCCATCGTCAGCCAGCTGGTGATCCTGCCTGACATCGAAAAGCGCCTCGAGGCCTTTGTGCGGATGGGCCACGGCATCGTGGTGTTTCCCGGGGGCGCGGGCACCGCCGAGGAGATCCTGTACCTGACCGGTCTGCTGCTTGACCCGGCCAATGCACACCAGCCTTTTCCGGTGGTGCTGACCGGACCGAGCGCCAGCGCGGCCTACTTCGAACAGATCCTGCGCTTCGTCGAAGCAACCCTGGGCAGTCAGGCCGTGCAGCGCCTGGAGGTGATCATCGATGATCCCGCGGCGGTGGCGCGGCGCATGGTGCTCGGCATGGAGAGCGTGCGCGCCTTCCGGCGCGAGCGCAGCGATTCCTACAACTTTAACTGGTTGCTGTCCGTTGGCATCGAGCTGCAGCGTCCCTTCCAGGTCTCTCACGAGTCGATGCGCTCGCTGGTGCTGTCGCGTGCGCAGCCCGCGCACATGCTGGCGGCGAATCTGCGTCGTGCCTTCTCGGGCATCGTCACCGGCAACGTGAAGGACTACGGCGTGCAGGCCATCGAACAGCTCGGGCCGTACGAACTGACGGGTGATCCGAACGTCATGCGCCTGCTTGACGAGCTGCTCACGGCATTCGTCGCACAAGGACGCATGAAGTTACCGGGCTCGGTTTACCAGCCTTGCTACCGACTTGTTGCGTGACATAACGCTTCGCAAAAAGCGACGCAACAGTCCTTGCCACAAAGATCTCGCGCGTGTCGCTGGCGGTCGACGATCGCTGTGACCCAGTTCCTGTAGGTTTACGGTCCAGACTCCGTACGCTGCCGGCAACCACTTTAGGAGTTGTCGAATGAACTCATCAGACAGGACGCGGGCCGATCCGCCGGGTGCCCCGGCAGACTCCGCAGCACTGGTTCCCACCATGGCCCCGCCGCTGGTGGGCACGGAAGAGTACGGCTCGTGGCTGGATCGCATGCAGCGGGCGCGGACGCGCCACGCAGCGATCACCCGCAATCTCTACACCTGGAGCAACTACAAGAGCTGGGCCGACCAGGTGAAGGGCTCGTGGGAGCAGGAACCGGAGCCGAAGCGCAAGTAATCGCTTTCTCAGACCATTCCAACGAGTGGTTCGGGCTCGGGTTTGACTTCGATGGATGTGAGTCGCTGGGGGACATGCGTGCCCGCAAGCCACCCCGTCAGCGGCTCCCACGCCTCCGTGTCATCGTGGGCCTGGTTGTCCTTCATCTCGTGGATACCCAGGCCGGTTTCCGCCGCGCGGATGTAGTTCTGCGAATCGCGCAGGGTCGCCACGATGGGAATTCCCAGCGTGTCCAGGAAGCGCAGCAGCGACTGGTAGACCAGCGTATGGACCTTCACCCGGTTGGCGATGACCCCCAGGCGGTTGTCATTGCGCCTGATCTTGGCCACCAGCAGCAGGTCACGGATGCAGCGTGAACAGGCGTGGATATCGATATCCGAAGGCAGAACCGGCACCAGGATCTTATCCGATAGACGTGTCAACTCGATCATGGACTGGCCGGTCACGGCGGCCGGAGTGTCGACGATGATGTGCGTGGTGTCCGGTGGGGTGCGCAGCTGAAAGGTGCGCGTCACGCGCGGGTCACGCTCGTGCGCCGAGATCAGGTGCACCTTCGGGCGTGCCGGGTCACGTTTTGACACCCACCGCCCCGATGATCCCTGCGGGTCATAGTCGATGAGCACGGGCCGCTGCTGCCGCGAGGCGAAGTAGCCGGCCAGATTCACGGCGATGGTCGTTTTGCCGGACCCGCCCTTGGGGTTCAGGACCACGATGCGCTGCATGGAGGCACAGGGTACTGGTGCTGCCGCAGGGCCGCAAGATGAGATCTACGGCACGCCGGGGGACACCTTGAGTTTGTAGGCTTCCCTCCCATGGAACGACTGCTGCTTGTTTGGGACGAAATGGACGACCTGGTGGGCGTGGGCCGCTGCGTGGTGTCCCGGGTCATAATGCGCATGTACCTGCCCACGGCCCGCGTGGGCGGCGTCGCGACGCTGCTGCTGGCCGGCGCCGTGCTGGTGTGGCAGAAGAGCCTCTTCCCCCTCTGGTAGCCGGCGCTAGCTCGCGCGGGCGCGCGAAATTGCGATTCCCGCTTGAAAAATCCCCCGGGATACCCAAGATGCACGCCTGATCAACCTTTTTGACCGGCGGGCGTGCGCATGACTGAGAACCAGAAAACCACACTTGGCTTCCAGGCCGAGGTAAGTCAGCTGCTGCAGCTGATGATCCATTCGCTGTACAGCCACAAGGAGATCTTCCTCCGCGAACTGATCTCCAACGCCTCGGATGCCAACGACCGGCTGCGCTTCGAGGCAATCGCGAACCCGGCGCTGCTGGCGGATGACACGGCATTATCAGTGTGGGTGGAGGGCGATCCGGCCGCTCGCACCCTGACGGTGCGCGACAACGGCATCGGCATGAGTCGCGAGGAGGCGATCGCCAATCTCGGCACGATCGCGCGCTCCGGCACCGCCGAGTTCTTCAAATCCCTCTCCGGGGACCAGCAGAAGGACTCGCAGCTGATCGGTCAGTTCGGGGTAGGCTTCTACTCGGCGTTCATCGTGGCCGAGCGCGTGGAAGTGTTGACCCGCAAGGCGGGCACCCCCGCCGCTGCAGGGGTGCACTGGGAGTCCAGTGCCGACGGCCAGTTCACGGTCGAGGCCGTTGATCTGCCCCAGCGCGGCACCACCATCATCCTGCACCTCAAGGAGGACACCAAGGAGTTCGCCGACGGCTGGCGCCTGCGCTCTCTGATCCACCGTTACTCAGATCATCTGAGCTTCCCGGTGCTGATGCGCAAGGATGCGCCTCCGAAGTCCGCCAAGGACGAGACCGTGCCCGCGCAGCAGCCGTTCGAGGCCGTGAACCAGGCGCGTGCCCTGTGGACCCGGCCCCGCACCGAAGTCACCGACGAGGAATACAAGCAATTCTTCGAACACATCGCCCATGACCCGACCGAGCCGCTGGCATGGAGTCATAACAAGGTCGAGGGCAAGCGCGACTACACCAGCCTGCTGTACATCCCCGGGCGTGCACCCTTCGATCTGTGGCATCGGGATGCGGCCCGCGGTCTGAAGCTGTACGTGCGTCGTGTGTTCATCATGGACGACGCGGAGCAGTTCCTGCCCCTGTACCTGCGTTTCATCAAGGGCGTGATCGACTCCAGCGACCTGCCGCTGAACGTCTCGCGCGAGCTGCTGCAGCAGGATGCGGACGTGGAGGCCATGAAGGGTGGCCTGACGCGTCGCGTGCTCGAGCTGCTGGCCAAGCTGGCGAGCGAGGAGCCGGCCAAATACGCGACGTTCTGGAAGGAGTTCGGCGCGGTGCTCAAGGAAGGACTCGCCGAGGACTATGCCAATCGCGAGAAGATCCTGCCGCTGCTGCGCTTCGCCAGCACTCACGAGGCCGAGGATGCCCCGACGGTCAGCCTCAAGGACTATGTGGGGCGCATGAAGAGCGGCCAGGAGCGCATCTATTTCGTCATCGCCGACAGCGTCGCCGCGGCGCGCAGCAGTCCGCATATCGAGCAACTCAAGGCGCTCGGGATCGAAGTACTGCTGATGTCCGAGCGCGTCGATGAATGGGTCATGGGGCAGGTTGAAGGATTCGAGGGCAAGTCGTTCAAGGACGCCGCCCGCGGCGATCTGGAGCTTGGTGCCCTGGCGCCCGAGGCCGAAAAATCGAAAGCTGAGGAACAGCTCAAGGAGCACCAGGAGCTGCTCAAGCGCGTCAAGGCGGCCCTCGGGGAGCGAGTGACCGAGGTACGCGTGGCTTCGCGCCTGACGGATTCACCGTCCTGCCTGGTGATGGGCGAGCGTGACCTGGGCTCAGCGATGCGGCGCATCCTGGAGGCTCAGGGTCAGAAGCTGCCCGACACCAAGCCGGTGCTGGAGCTGAATGTGGAGCATCCCATCGTACGCCACCTGGAAGCAGTGACCGATGAGGCTGCTTTCAATGAACTCGCGCAGCTGCTGTACGACCAGGCGGCGTTGTCCGAAGGCGGCCAGCTGGTGAATCCTGCCGACTATGTGCGACGCCTGAATCGCTTGCTGGTGCGTCTGGCGGTGCCAGCCAGCGCATGAGCCCGCCCACGCCCCGTGCCGCCGAGAGCCTGATGCTGCAAGGGCCGGTCGGCGAGCTGGAAGCCCGAGTGGATTTTCCGGCGGGCGGCGCCGGCATGGGACCGGGCACGGACCCGGGCGCGCCCGCCGCGTACGCGGTGGTGTGTCATCCGCACCCGTTGTTTGGTGGCACGCTCACCAACAAGGTCGTCCATACGCTCGCGCGGGCCTTTACGGATTTCGGCATGCCGAGCCTGCGCTTCAACTTCCGGGGTGTCGGGATGAGCGCGGGCACTCACGATGAGGGGCGCGGGGAGGTGCAGGATGCCCTGGCCGCAGTGCGCTACTGCCGCGAGCGCTGGCCGCACGCGCGCCTGTGGCTGGCGGGATTTTCCTTCGGGGCCGCGGTTGCCGTGCGCGCGAGCAGCGAGGCCAAGCCTGTCGGGCTGATCGCCGTGGCACCCGCGGTGGACCGTCTGGATATTGCGACAGTGGTGCCGGCGAGTCCGTGGCTGGTGCTGCTGGGGGATGCCGATGAGGTGGTGTCACCGCGGCGCATGCTGGAGTGGGCGCAGCGACTGCGCCCCGCGCCCGTGACGCAGGTGCTGGCGGGGGCCGGGCATTACTTCCACGGCCGTCTGCCGGAACTGCAGGAGCGCGTTACGGCTTTCCTAAATCAAAGGCCCGAATAAACTCGCCGTTTACCCGGGCCAATTGAGAATTCAGTATCCCGAGCAGCGACCATCGGGTATGGCCGCTGTCGTCCGACCGAATTGGTGGATCAGGAATTCACCATGCTCTTCAGGCTCTTCAGCGGCAGCACGCGCACTTTCTTGCTCGCGGGCTTCGCCTTGAACGTCATCTTCTCGCCAGTGAACGGATTCACGCCCTCACGCGCCTTCGTGGCGGGCTTCTTGACGACCTTCAGCTTCAGAAGGCCCGGCAGTGTGAACAGCCCGTTGCTGCGCAGGCTCTTCTTGATCACGCCACTCAGAGAATCGAATACGCCACTTACCTGCTTGCGGGACAGTTCGGTGTCCTTGGAAATCTGAGTCAGGATCTCCGACTTAGTCGGTGCGCCACCCTTTTTCGCCATGTTTTGCTACTCCTCCAACGTTGTAACCCAAGCGCGCGGACTGCGCCGCGCATAACGAATCGCGCGGAAAAATAGCACATGGGCGCACATTCGCAAGCTATTTCTGTCGTGCCGGTGCGCTTGAAGTGCCTTTTTTTTCAGCGTTTGCGTGTGCACGTGGATTGTGCGTCGGCCGCGGCACGCCATCGCGCACCACAACATCGTGCCGGTGTGCCGGCTCGGCCGGCGCGATCTACTGCGTCAGCACCACGCTGCAAGTGGCTGTTTTCCTCGAACTTAGGCGTTGGTGCAGCGGGCCGATCAGCGCAGCAGAATCAGCACGGCCTGGATGAGCAGTCCCGCCCACAGCGGTGACAGGTCGAGACCTGCGATCGGCGGAATGATACGCCGAATCGGCGCAAGCACCGGTTCGCACAGGCTCGCCAGCAGCGGCTGCAGCGGTGAGTATGAGCCCTGCGCGATCAGGCTCATCAGGGCATAGAGAAAGATGGCGTAGAAATACAGCCACAGCACGGAAGTGACTATTTCGAGCGCCGCGGCCCGCAGCAGCAGCAGCGGCGGTGGTATGCCGTAACCGCGCACCATGCTCATCAGCGCCACCTCGGCCAGCGCGACGATGACGACGGTGACCACGGAGGCTGTGTCGATCTTGTTGATCGGTGGCAGCAGCCTGCGCAGCGGCATGATCAGCGGGTTGGTGACTTTAACCACTGCCTGCGCGACGGGGTTGCGGAAGTCCGCACGCGACCACTGCATGAGCAATCGCAGCAATGCCACGAACAGCGCCAGGGATAGCAGCGAATCGATCAGAAAATAAAGCGCGTTCAATTAGGTGGCATCCCCAAAGCTGACGGCCAGCTCGCGGCTGCGCTGGGCGGCGGCCTGCATGGCGCGCTCAACAATCCCGCGCAGATCGGCTGCCGCAAACGCGTTCAGCGCCGCTTCGGTGGTGCCTGCCTTGGAGGTGACCTCGGCGCGCAAGCGGGCAAGATCACCGTCCGAAAGCCGGGCCAGCGCGCCCGCGCCCTGCAAGGTGCCGACGGCGAGCAGGCGCGCCGCTTCGGGTGCCAGCCCTTGGGCCACGGCCGCCTGCATCATCAGTTCGGCCAGCAGAAAGAAGTAGGCGGGTCCGCTGCCCGACAGGGCCGTGACAATGTCCAGGTCCGATTCACGCGCCACCCACACGGTCTGACCTGCAGCCTGCAGGGTCTGCTCGGCCAGCCGGCGTTGTTCCATGGTGACGGTCGCCGCTGCAAACATCCCGGTCACGCCCGCGCCAATCAGCGCCGGACGATTGGGCATGGTGCGGATGACGGGCACCTCGCCGCCCACCCAGGCGCTCAATGAGGCGATCTGGATCCCTGCCGCCACGGAGACCAGCACGGTTCGCGACTCTTGCAGCCGGGCTGCGAGCGCTTTGAGCACGGCGCCTGCTTCCTGGGGTTTCACGGCGACGATCACCAGGTCGCAGCCGTCAATTGCGGCGCGATTGTCAGCGCTGACCCGCACCTTGAAGTCCCGCGCCAGCGACTCGCGCGCTCCTGGTGCAGGCTCACCGACACTGAGCTGGGAGGCCGCCGTGCCACGACCGATAAGCCCGCCGATGAGCGCGCGCGCCATATTGCCGCCGCCCACAAAACCGATGCGAGGAGAATTCATCGCGCGGATTGTATATGGCTGGGGCTTGGCGGCGCCACGCGCGGACCGAATAGCGCGGTACCGACACGCAGTATGGTCGCCCCTTCATGGACCGCGGCCTCCAGATCCGAGCTCATGCCCATCGACAGCGTGTCGAGACCCGCACCGTCCGCGTTCACGCTCTCAAACAACTCGCGCAGCTGATGCAGCCAGTACCGCTGGCGCGTGGGATCCTCCTCCGGCGGCGGCAGGCACATCAGGCCGCGCAGTTTCAGCCGGGGGAGCGGGGCGATGTCGCGCAGCAGCTGCCGCAATGCGCTGGGTGCGACGCCCCCTTTGCTGCCTTCACCGCCGATATTGACCTGCACGCAGACATTCAACGCGGGCGCATGGTAGGGACGCTGTTCGGCGAGCCGCTCGGCAATGCGCAGCCGGTCGATGGCATGCACCCAGGCGAAGTTTTCAGCTACGGCACGGGTCTTGTTGGTCTGCAGTGCACCGATGAAGTGCCAGGTGGGCGCCCGCTCCGCTGCCAGCGCCGACATCTTCGGCAGGGCGTCCTGGACGTAACTCTCGCCGAAATCGTGCAGTCCCGCCTCCAGGGCGAGCCTCAGGGCCGCGGCGGACTGTCCCTTGCTGGCGCCGACGAGTGTGATCTGATCCACACTCCGACCCGATTCCCGGGCGGCCGCGCGGATCCGTGCGTGGATACGGGCGAGATTCTCGGCGAAGTGCTGCGGTGGTGGTGAATTCTGTGGATCTATTAACATATGGGAAGCCCGACCCCTCCGCTATACTCAATTGGCATTTTTCGTATGTTTCGCGCCACTTACAGCTGTGTCCGGCATGCCTGTTTGCGTCGCGCCAGCCGTCCCTCGAGGAACTTCAATGGCCGTAGACATTGCGCAGCTGCTCGCGTTCGCGGTGAAGAACAGCGCTTCGGACCTGCACCTCTCCGCGGGCGTTCCGCCGATGATCCGCGTCGATGGCGACATGAAGCGGATCAACATGCCGGCACTTGCCCACAAGGAAGTGCACAGCATGGTGTACGACATCATGAACGACAAGCAGCGCAAGGCTTACGAGGAATTCTTCGAAACGGACTTCTCCTTCGAGATTCCGAAGCTGGCGCGCTTCCGCGTCAATGCCTTCAACCAGAACCGCGGTGCCGGCGCCGTATTCCGTACCATTCCGTCGTTGATCCTCACCCTCGATGATCTGGCCTGCCCGAAGATTTTCCGCGACTTGTGCATGCTGCCGCGCGGCCTGGTGCTGGTCACGGGACCTACCGGATCGGGCAAGTCGACCACGCTCGCGGCCATGGTCAACCACGTCAACGACAATCGCCCGGACCACATCATCACCATCGAGGATCCGATCGAATTCGTGCACGAATCCAAGCGCTGCCTGATCAATCAGCGCGAAGTGCACCGCGACACCCTCGGCTTCTCCGAGGCGCTGCGCTCGGCGCTGCGCGAAGACCCCGACGTCGTGCTGGTCGGTGAAATGCGCGACCTGGAGACCATCCGCCTGGCATTGTCCGCGGCGGAGACCGGACACCTGGTCTTTGGCACCCTGCACACCAGTTCCGCGGCGAAAACCATTGACCGTATCGTCGATGTGTTTCCCGCCGCCGAGAAGGAAATGGTCCGCTCCATGCTCTCCGAGAGTCTGCGCGCGGTCATCTCCCAGACGCTGCTGAAGAAGAACGGTGGCGGTCGTATCGCGGCGCATGAAATCATGATCGGCACCCCGGCCATCCGCAACCTGATCCGGGAAGGCAAGATTGCCCAGATGTTCTCGGCCATCCAGACCGGCCAGGGACTGGGGATGCAGACCCTGGATCAATGCCTGACTGAAATGGTGTCCAAGGGATTGGTAAGCAAGGAGGAGGCGCGTTACAAGGCCTCCAACAAGGACGCCCTGTAAGACCTGCACGGCGCTTCGAGGACCCACATATGGATCGCGATCAAGCCATCAAGCTGATGCAGGACCTGCTGCGTCGCGTCACTGAAAAGAAAGCCTCCGATCTGTTCATCACGGCGGGGTTCCCGCCGGCGATCAAGATCGACGGCGAAGTGCGGCCGCAGAGCGATCGGGCGCTCACCGCCGAGCAGTCCGCCACCCTGGTCCGCGCCATCATGAACGACCGGCAGACCAAGGAATTCGACGCCACCAAGGAGTGCAATTTCGCCATTTCCCCGCCTGGCATCGGGCGCTTTCGCGTCAGCGCCTTCGTGCAGCAGGCCGCGGTCGGGGCCGTGATACGCCTCATCAACGCCAAAATTCCCAGCTTCGAGGAGCTGGACCTGCCGGTAATCCTCAAGGAAGTGGCCCTGAGCAAGCGCGGGCTGGTCATGATTGTCGGGGGCACCGGCTCCGGCAAATCGACCTCGCTTGCGGCAATGATCGGTCACCGCAACGAGAACACCAAGCATCACATCGTCACCATCGAAGATCCGGTCGAGTATGTCCACCACCACAAAGGCTGCGTGATCACCCACCGCGAAGTGGGCGTGGACACCGAGTCCTGGCATGCGGCGCTGAAAAACACCCTGCGTCAGGCCCCGGACGTCATCCTCATCGGTGAGGTGCGCGACCGCGAAACCATGGAATTCGCCATCCAGTTCGCCGAAACCGGCCATCTGGTGCTGGCCACGCTGCACGCCAACAGCGCCAACCAGGCGCTGGATCGCATCATCAACTTCTTCCCCGACGAGCGGCGCGAACAGCTGCTCATGGACCTGTCGTTGAATATCCGCGCGTTCGTGTCGCAGCGGCTGATTCCGCGCGAGTCGGGGGGGGGTCGGATCGCCGCCACGGAGATCATGCTCAACTCGCCCCTGATCCAGGACCTGATCTTCAAGGGCGAAGTGGCCAAGATCAAGGAAGTCATGTCGCGTTCCACCCGGCTGGGGATGCGCACCTTCGATCAGTCGCTGTACGACCTGTATGAGAGCGGCTACATCTCCTACGAGGACGCGCTGCGCAATGCGGACTCCAAGAACGAGCTGCGCCTGCGCATCAAGCTGGAAAGCCGGCGTGAGCATGTCGATGCGGGTGACGGCGGCCTCTCCATCGCCGAGGAAGCCGACGGCGGAGGCAAGAACCTGTGAATGCGGTCAGCGACGATCTGCTACCCGAACCGGAGGGGCCGGAACTGCGCGCCGCGCAAGGCCCGGCCGGCGCCGACTCTCCGGCGCAGACCGTCCTGAATACCAAGCCGCTGTTCAAGCTGATGGTGGAGAAAAAAGCCTCGGACCTGTTCTTCACCGCCAATGCCCCCATCAAGATCAAGATTGAAGGCCAGATCTTCCCGGTCAACAAGAACGTGCTGACCCCGGAAGTCGTGCGTCAGACCGCCCTGGGGCTGATGAACGAGGAGCAGCGTGTCCGCTTCCGGGAGGAGCTGGAGATCGACTTTGCCATCTCCCGTCCCGGGCTTGGCCGCTTTCGCGTCAATATTTTCATGCAGCGCGGCTATCCGGCCGTGGTGCTGCGCTATATCACCGCCGATATGCCGCGCCTGGAGTCCTTGAATCTGCCGGATGTCATGCGCGATCTGATCATGCTCAAGCGCGGACTGGTGCTGGTGGTCGGCGCGACCGGCTCGGGCAAATCCACGACCATCGCGGCGATGATCAACCATCGCAATGAAGGATCCTCGGATCACATCGTGACCATCGAGGATCCGATCGAGTTCCTGCACACCAACAAGCGCTCCATCGTCAATCAGCGCGAGGTCGGGCTGGACACGAAGTCCTTCGCCCGTGCCCTGCGCAGCGTGATGCGTGCCGCGCCGGATGTCATCCTGGTCGGTGAAATCCGCGACAAGGAGAGCATGGAGGCGGCGATCAGCCTCGCCGGAACCGGCCACCTGGTGCTGGCGACCCTGCACGCCAACAATTGCGCCGAGACCCTCGATCGCATCATCAACATGTTCCCGCGCGAGCAGCACAACCAGATCTTCCTGGATCTTTCGCAGTACCTGCGTGCGGTGATGGCGCAGCGGCTGGTGATGGGCAAGGATGGCAAGCGCGTCGCGGCGGTCGAGGTGATGCTGAATACGCCGCATATCGGCGAGCTGGTCAAGAAGGGCGATGTGGTGGGTATCAAGGAAGCCATCATCGCCAGCGGCGAGCGTGGCGTGCAGAGCTTCGATGTTGCCCTGCATGGCCTCGTGAAGCAGAACCGCGTGACCCTGGATGAGGCCCTGATGCACGCCGATTCGCGCGCCAACCTCGAGACCAAGATCAACTTCGGGTGAGAATCACCTCGGCGAGGATGGCCATGCGTACGGCGACGCCGTTGCGCACCTGATCACGAATGGCCGATTGCGGACCATCCGCCACATCCGAGGCGATTTCTATGCCCCGATTCATCGGCTGTGGATGCATGACCATGGCATCCGGCTTCGCCAGCTGCAGCCGCTCCGGCGTCAGGCCGTACTTGGCGAAATAACGGTCCGCGTCGGGCAAGGATGCCTGGCTCATGCGTTCCTTCTGGATGCGCAGCATCATGATCACATCCGCATCCTTCAGGCCCTTGGCCAGGGTCGTATGACGGGCGCAGCCGGGGAATTCGCCCGGCTCCGGCATGAACACCGGCGGGGCGACGATGCGCAGCTCGCCCACTCCGAGCGCGGTCAGGATGTGATAGGCCGAGCGTGCGACGCGCGAATGGCGGACATCCCCGACGATGGCGACCGCGAGTTTGGCAAAGTCCGGCTTGCGCTGCTGGATGGTCAGGGCATCGAGCAGGCCCTGGGTGGGATGGGCCACATGCGCTTCGCCGGCCGAGAGCACGCTCACATGCGGCCGCACATGATCGGCCACCAGGCCGGGGATGCCTTCCTCGGCATCGCGGATCACCAGCACGTCCACATGCAGCGCTTCGAGGGTATAGATCGTATCGAGCATGCTCTCGCCCTTGACGCGCGAGGACAGCTGCAGCTCCAGGTTGACCACATCCGCACCGAGCCGCTTCGCGGCCAGTTCGAACGACACGCGGGTGCGGGTGGAGGGTTCGGTGAACAGATTCGCGACCGTGACGCCAGCGAGGTCGCGCGAGGCCGGCGGTGGCTCGCCCAGCGGCCGAACGTAGGACTGCGAACGTTCCAGCAGATGCGTGAGCACACCCTGGTCGAGGCCCTCGAGAGTCAGCAGGTGGCGCAGGTGGCCGTTTTCGCGCAGCTGCGGTGTGATGGCGCGAGTGGTCACGGTGTTTTCGGTCACGACTTGCGGTCCCCTTCTCCGGCCAGCCAGCGCGTCAGGATGACTGCGGCAGCGGCGCTATCAATGTCTTCACGTTGCACGCGGCGGCGGCGTTGACCGCTGGCGCGCTGCTCCTTGAGCGCGCGTCCGGCTTCGATCGAGGAGCCGTGCTCGTCGACATGCTCCACCGGCAGCGCAAACCGCTCGCTGAGTTGGACGCCGAAGTCCCGCGCCGCCTGGGCGGAGCTGCCATCGCTGCCATCGGCATTATAAGGGACACCGACAATGAGCACGTGCGGGGCGAGCGCGCGGATCACGCGGGCCACGGCGTTCCAGTCCGGCACGCCATCACGGGCGGCGACGGCCGGGCGTGGCGCGGCGGTGGCGGTCAGGGTGTCGCCGGCGGCCATGCCAATGCGCCGCCGACCATAGTCGAAGGCGAGCGCAATGCGCGGCCCGGTTGCAGTCGTCTCAGGCATTGCCAGCTGTGAGGCTCAGCTTCTCCACGTCGACGCCGAGGAACTGCCAGGAAGCCTGCCAGCGCTTCGCGAAGGGCAGATCGAACAGCAGGCGCTCATCCGCCGGCACGGGCAGCCAGGAATTATCACGGATCTCGCGTTCCAGCTGCCCCGCATCCCAGCGGGCGAAGCCCAGCGCGACATAGGCATCGTCGGGCCCTTCGCCGCGGGCCATCGCGGCCAGCACATCGCGCGAAGTGGTGATCTGGATGAGCTCGGACACCTTGTGGGTCGAATCCCACTCACCGCCCGGGCGGTGCAAGACGAAGCCGCGGTCAGTGCGTATCGGGCCGCCACACAGCACTGCCTGAGCGCCGATCTGCTCATCACGGGGCTCCAGTTTCATCTGCGAGAGCACATCGCGCAGCATCATGGGCGAGGGCTTGTTGAGGACCAGCCCCAGGGCACCCTGGTCACTGTGCTCACACACCAGCATCACCGAGTGCGAGAACTCGCTGTCGGTCAGCGCCGGCATCGCGATGAGCAGATGGTTTGTATAAGTCGGTTGGGTCACCCCAGGAGTATGGCGGCACTGGGCGGAGGGCTCAAGGAACCGCGCCAACCGGCCCCGGCGCGACCCGCCCCCCCGTGAATTGCCATTCGTAGGCGAACTGCAAGGTGCGGTAGCGGGCGGCCAGATCCGGGGGAAACGGATCAAACGGGCTCGCGAGCTTGAGAATGGCGAGCGCCGCGGCATCCAGATCCGCGTAGCCGCTGCTGGTGAGGATTTCGGCCTTCGCGAGGTGGCCGTCCGCGGCAATGGCCACCTCCAGCACCGGGCTGGCCGCAACGCCGGCACGCTGTGCGGCCGTGGGATAGTTCAAGGTGCCGATGCGCTCGACCCGCCGCCGCCAGCTGTCCAGGTACGGGGCAACGATGGACTCGCGGGTGTCCGGAGTGATCCACAGCTGCGCGCGCTGCGTGCCCCGCAGTTGTACGGCTCCCGTATCGGTATCCGTCGGGCGCGGCGCAGCCGCGCTATCGGCTGCGAGGGGCTGCGCCTGGCTCGACCCGGCCTCACCCTGGACGGCCGAGAAGTAGCGGATATCCATGCGTTGGGCGACGGTGGTCACCACCGGGGCATCGGTGCGGCTCGCCGCCGGCGCCGAACTGTCCAGGCTGGTGCCCTCGGCCAGACCGGCATGGGGCGGGGGTGCGGCGGCGGTGGCCTCGTTGTGAGCGACAACCGGGGCCGAGGTATTGCCGGAGCCCAGCTGCGTACGTTGGGCGAGATAGGCGGCGGTGTCGTTGCGGTTCGCGGTCGGCAGCTCATCGGAGGTGAGCAACACATCGAGGCCCCTGGGAGTGATGTCATGGCTGCCGCCCCCCGCAAAAGTCAGTCCCAGGATGACCATGCCATGAATCAGGGCCGCGATGAACAAGGTCATCAGCAGCCGCTCCCGGACCGGGGCCGACCCTTCGCGTGGGATAAGTGCCCGCATCGCCACTTCTAACGGCGCAGCCGCCGTTCAACGGCCTGCATCAGCAGGTCACCGATATTGATATGAAACTGTTTGTCGAGCTCACGGATGCCGGTGGGGCTGGTGACATTGATTTCGGTGACAAAGCCACCGATCACGTCCAGACCCACGAACAGCATGCCCCGTGCGGCGAGCGTGGGCCCGATCTGGGCCGCAAGCCAGCGGTCGCGGTCATTCAGCGGTCGGCCGATCCCCTGAGCGCCCGCGGCCAGGTTGCCGCGATGATCGTCCGCGGCGGGGATGCGGGCGAGGGCGTAGGGCACAGGCTCCCCGTCCACGAGCAATACCCGCGAGTCGCCGGTTTCAACGATGTCGGGCAGGTAACGCTGAACCATGGCGTAGCGCGAGCCGTGTGCCGTCAGCGTCTCGAAGATCACCCGACTGTTCTTGTCGGTCAGGTCGGTCACAAAGATGGAGCGTCCCCCCATGCCATCGAGCGGCTTGCAGACGATCTTCCCGTGTTCGCGGGCGAAGGCCTCCATGTCGGCCATGCGGCGGGTGATCAGCGTCGGGGCGCAGCAGTCCGGGAACCACGCTGTGTACACCTTCTCATTCATGTCGCGCAGCCCCTGGGGTCGATTCGCGACCAGCGCACCCTGCTCCTCGGCGCGGCCCAGAATGTAGCTGGTGTGGATGAACTCCATGTCGAAGGGTGGATCCTTGCGCATCAGGATGACGTCGAACCCGCCCAGCGGCTGTGTGCGGGGCTCGCCCAGGGTGAACCAGCCGGCCGCATCCGCACGCACGGTCAGGGGACGCGAATGCCCCATCGCAATTCCATCGCGCAGGAATAGGTCCTGCTGCTCCAAATAGTGCAGCTCGAACTCCCGGGACTGGGCGGCAAGCAGCATCGCGAGGGTCGAATCCTTCGCATACTTGATCCCCGCGATGGGGTCCATGACAACGGCAAGTCGGATGTTCGGGGTCATCTCGCCAGTTTCGCACGCCCAACAGACCGGGAGTTACGTCGCAAGACGCGAATGCCGCACACTAAGTTGCGGCGCCGATGTGCAGAATCGTGACGAGTCTGCCATAGCAGGGGGTGTGCCGATATGTTAAAACCCGAGCGGCCTGCAATTCGGGCAGGCGACCATTGGGAATCTAAGGTGGAAGGAGTCGTGTCTGTGTCTGGCACTAATTCGAAGCTCCAGGGCCTGAAGGTACTGGTGATCGATGACAGCAAGACCATCCGTCGCACGGCTGAAACCCTGCTGGCCAAGGAAGGCTGCGAAGTCTTCACGGCCATCGACGGCTTCGACGCCCTCGCCAAGATCGCCGACCACCAACCCGACATCGTCTTTGTGGACATCATGATGCCGCGACTGGACGGCTATCAGACCTGTTCACTGATCAAGCACAATAAGGTTTTTCGCGCCATCCCGGTCATCATGCTGTCCTCGAAGGATGGGCTGTTCGATCGGGCGCGCGGGCGTATCGTAGGTTCCGAACACTACCTGACCAAGCCGTTCACGAAGGACGAGCTGCTGAGCGCAATCGAAACGCATATTGGGAGATGATGGCAATGCCATTGGTACTCATTGTCGATGATTCGCCTACTGAGCTGCACGTCATGCAGAAGGCACTGCAGCAGCATGGCTATCGCACGGCCGCCGCGGCTGATGGTGCCGAGGGCATCAGACTGGCCCGTGAAATGAGTCCGGATCTCATATTCATGGATGTGGTGATGCCGGGCATGAACGGCTACCAGGCCACCCGCACTTTGGCGAATGACCCGAAGACGCGCGCCATCCCCATCGTCATGGTCACCTCCAAGGGGCAGGAGACCGACAAGATCTGGGGACTGCGCCAGGGTGCGGTCGACTACATGGTCAAGCCGGTGTCGCCCGATCAACTGGTGGCCAAGGCACAGGCAACGCTCGCGCACTAGGCGCAGTGTATATAGAGGATGGACGAGGTATCACTCAAGTCGCTGCGGGACCGCCCGTTTGAATTGCTGGCGGAGCTTGAGCGTCGTGGGCGCGCCGTATCGGCCCAGCAGGGCAGTGAGGGCGCTGCCGGACGCGAATGGGTTGGCGTCGCGTTGCGGATGGCCGGGGAGCTGTTCCTCGCGGCGCGCGAGGAGACCCGCGAGGTGCTGAGCGTGCCGAACAGCATCACCCGGGTGCCGGGTGCAAAGAGCTGGGTGCGGGGGTTGGCAAATGTGCGCGGCCAGCTGCTGCCCATCATTGATATGAAACAGTTCATTGGCAGCGGCGTGGCGGTTCTGTCGCGCAACACGCGCATCGTGGTGGTCAACCACCGCGAAATACCCGCCGGGCTGCTCGTGGATGAGGTGTTGGGATTTCGGCGTTTCGCCGAATCGGAGTTTTCCGGCGACGTGCCGCCGACCGTGGCACGTTGCGAGCGTTACCTGGCCGGATGCTTCCGGCGCGGCCAGGAGCAGTGGCCCGTGTTGAGCCTGCGCACGATTCTGGAAAGCCAGGCGTTCGCCGAGGCAGCAGCGTAATGGCGCAACCGAAAGATCCTTCAGGCAGACCCGAACTGCTGGTGGCGCTGGCGGCCTTCCTGGTGCTGATTGGCGCGGCCGTCGCCTTGATCCGCACCGATCTGCAGACGGCGATGATCCCGGTGGGCTTCGCCCTCGTTGCGACCATCGTGCTCGCAATCCTGTGGGTGAAATTGCGACGCGTGCGCGACCTGGCCGAAACCCAGCAGCAGGCCGTGGACACGCAGCGCCGCGAGAGCGAGCGCAACCAGCAGGCCATCCTGCGGCTGCTGGATGAGCTGTCGAGCCTCGCCGACGGGGATCTGACCGTTCAGGCCACCGTCACCGAGGACATCACGGGCGCCATCGCCGACTCCATCAATTACGCGGTGGATGCGCTGCGCGGGCTGGTCACGACCATCAACAGTTCGGCCATTTCACTGGATGGGGCGGCCCGCCAGACCCAGGCGCTGGCCCAGCATCTGGCCAAGGCCAGCGGTGCCCAGTCCAAGCAGATCGCCGCCGCCACCGAGACCGCCGGTCACGTCGCCGCGGCCACCGAAGAGGTTTCGGGTAACGCCGAGCGGGCCTCCGATGTGGCGCGCCACTCGGTGGATGTGGCTCATAAGGGTGGCGAGGCCGTCCGTCGCACCATCGATGGTATGAACGCCATCCGTGAAACCATTCAGGACACCTCCAAGCGCATCAAGCGCCTGGGGGAGAGTTCCCAGGAAATCGGTAACATCGTCGAGCTGATCAACGATATCGCCGAACAGACCAACATCCTGGCGTTGAATGCCTCCATCCAAGCCTCGATGGCCGGCGAAGCCGGCCGTGGCTTCGCGGTGGTGGCCGATGAAGTGCAGCGGCTGGCCGAACGCGCCGCCACCGCCACCAAGCAGATCGAAGTGCTGGTGCGCACCATCCAAACCGACACCAACGAGGCCGTGGTCTCGATGGAACGCAGCACGACCGACGTGGTGGGCGGCGCACTGCTCGCCGAGAACGCCGGTGCGGCGCTTGAAGAGATCGAGCAGGTCTCCAACCAGATCGCAAGCCTGGTACAGAACATCTCGGCAAGCTCCCGGCACCAGTCCGGCGCGGTCCAGAACATCGCGCGCAACATGCAGGTGCTCAAGGAAATCAGCGCCCAGACCGCCGATTCGACCAGTGCCACCTCGGTGGCCATCGCGAAACTGGCGGAACTGTCCGCCGGCCTGCGCAAATCCGCCGCGGGCTTCAGGCTCCCGGGTGCCCTTGCTCCGGGCAACACCGGCAGCTTCCCGCGCCCCGAGGATCCGCGCACGTCCACCGTTGTGCGACCGGTCGCGGCCGTCCGTGGCAGTTGACGGCCGGCAGGGCGGCGGCGCATGACGGAAGTAGCAATCCAGAGTTTCGAGCACGTCGGCCGCGAGCTCAACGTCACCTTGGGGGAGGCCCGCACCGCGCTCGAAAGCTACGTCGAGCAACCCGAAAATGTCTCGCTGCTGAACCGCACGGCCGCCGAGCTGCATCAGGTGCAGGGCGTGCTCAAGGTGCTCGAGATCTACGGTGCCGCGTTGCTTGCGGAGGAGATGGAGCAGGTCGCCCGCTACCTCGTCGCGAGTGCCGGTGAGCACAAGAATCAGGCCGAAAGCCTCGATGCCCTGATGCGTGCGATGGTGCAGCTGCCCAGTTACCTGGAACGCGTTCTGGCCGGCGGGCGCGACCTGGCGCTGATCCTGCTGCCGCTGTTGAATGATTTGCGCGCCGTGCGCGGCAGCTCGCTGCTGTCCGAAGGCACGCTGCTGCTGCTGAACCTGAAGTCCGATCGCCAGGCGCAACCGATGGCGGCGGGCGCAGGTGAGGCGCCCCTGACCATCGAACAGTGGGGTCGGCGGTTGCGGCCGCGGTTCCAGCTGGGACTGGTGGGCTGGATCCGCGGCGAACGGCCGGACCAGAACCTGGCGATGCTGGCCGAAGTCGCGCGCAAGCTCGAGCAGGTGGCCACGCGCCAGCCGGTGTTCCAACTGTGGTGGGTCACCGGCGCGGTCATCGAGGCGTTGCAGGAGCATGGCCTGTCCGGCGGCGTGTCGATCAAGCGCCTGCTGGGCCTCGCCGATCGTGAAATCAAGCGTCTGTACGAGATGACCGAGTCGCGCTATGCGCAGAACCCCGCGGTCGAGCTGTTGAACAATCTGCTGTACTACGTGGGCCGCGCCGAATCCAAAGGTCAGCGCGTCACCGCGGTGCGCGCCTCGTTCCGATTGAATGAACTGCTGCCCGTGGATGATGCGGTAGACCAGGAGCGCGAGAGCCTCTCCGCGCCCAGCGTCAAGCTCATGCAGACCGTCGCAGCCGCTATCCGCGAGGACCTGGGCAAGGTCAAGGATGTCCTGGATATTTTCGTGCGTCGCGGTTCCGGCCAGCCGCAGACCCTCGCCCCGCAGGTCGAGATGCTGCACAAGATCGGCGACACGCTCGGGGTACTGGGCTTGGGCGAACTGCGCGCCGCCGTTCAGGGGGAGACTGAGCGGCTGGAGAAAATCGTCTCCGGGACGCTGCAACCGGAGCACTCGCTGCTGGTGGATATCGCGGCGACGCTGATTGGCGTCGAGGATAAGCTGGATGGACGTCTCGTCGGCATGATCCTACCGCGCAACCGTACGCCCGAGTCGGCCGAGTCCGGCGATGCGGACTTCCAGCAGGTGCAGTCGGCCGTGTTGCGCGAGTGCATTTTGAATCTGGCGCGCCTGAAGGAATCCATCGCACAAAGCGTCGGTGGGACCTTGGACACCGCCGGTCTGGATGCGTGGCCGGAATTGATGCGCGGGTTGAAAGCGGGCCTGCTGATGCTCGGCAAGTCGCGCGCCGTTGACCTGGTGTCCAATATCCAAACGCGCCTGGCCCCGCTGATGCAGCCCGGCGGGGCCGCCGCGCTCACCGGGGGCCGCCTGGATCGCCTGGCCGATGCCATCGTCAGCCTCGAGTACTATATGGAGACGCTGCAGGCCGGACGCAGCGATCCGTGGTACATGCTCGACAACGCGCAGGCCTGCCTGGACGCGCTCGAGGCGCAGCCGGCGCCCGCCGTGCCGACCGTGGCGCCGCTGGAGCAAAGTTCATTTGCACAGACGGTGCAGATCGGCGGTGGGGCCGCCGCAGTGCGGGCGCAGATGGAAGCGGAGATCAAGAATCAGGGCACCGTCCCGCCGGTGCTGGCGACGGAGGCTCCCGTGGCCGCCGGGGTCGCGGACCCCGAACTTCTGAATCTGTTCGTGGAGGAGGCGCGCGAGGAACTCGCGCGCATCGCGAAGGATTTCCCGGTATGGGAACAGAATCCGCTGGAAGTCTCCGCGCTGCTGAGCGTGCGCCGCTCCATGCACACGCTCAAGGGCAGCGGTCGCATGGTTGGCGCGCGCGACTTGAGCGAATTCGCCTGGGCCTGCGAGAACCTGCTGAATCGGCTGCTCGACAACACCTTGACCCGTTCTCCGGCCATTGCCAAGACACTGCATGATGCCGTGGAGGGACTGCCGCAGCTGGTGGATGCCCTGGAACACGGCTGGCCGGTGCGATTCGACGCCAAGGGGCTGATGGCGCGGGCGCATGCGCTGGCTGCCGCGCGCGAGGGCTCCACCGGCACGCTGACCGTGCAACAGCCGCGCATGGGCGCCGACGCCGCGGATCAGCACGCTGCCGCCACGCAAGTCGTCGAGCCGCCACCCCAGGATGCCACGGGCCCTGAATTTCTGGCGGTTCCGGAACTCGCCGCACTGGAGAGCGCCCCGGCGGTTGAGGCGCCGTTCGCCGAAACCGCACCGCTGATCGTGCCGCGGGCGGCAGCAGCGCGGGACGATGTGCTGCGTGATATCTACATGCGCGAGACCAATGCCCACGTGGCCACGGTCCGCGACTACCTGCGGCAGGAGGCCTCGCGACCCCAGCCGCATGAACTCACCGAGGCGGTCTATCGGGCCTGCCACACACTATCGGGCAGTTCCACCATGGCCGAGGCGCGCCATGGCATCCGGCTGGCACAGCCGGTCGATCACTGGCTGCGAAAATCCTTCGAAAGCGGCGTCGGGCTGACCACTGCCGATCTGTACGTGCTCGGCGATTGCATGACGGCCATGGAGTCGGTGGCCTCGCACCTGGATGAGTCCACGGGCTACTTCGTGGCGCACGGACGGTTGCTCGAGCGACTGTCGGAGGCTGACAGGGACCTGGATCGCCGGATTGCCGACAACATCGAGGCCGAGCGCCGCAACGCGCTGTCGCAGCCTATCGGGGTCGACAGTGACAGCGGCGCTGAGACCATGGTGGCCCCGCCGTTTGCCACCTCGACGAACTCGATCACGGCCGAGGAGTTGTTCGCTCCGGAAGCGGACCGCCAACCCGAGCATCTGGCATCGGCCGAGGACATTGTCGCGGCGGAGCCGCCCGCGGCGGCCGAGCCAACCCAGCTGGTCACGTTGCCCGAAGTCGAATTTCCGACCGATGAGGCCGTACTCGCGGCTCCCGAGGCGGAAGGCCCGGCAACGGATGCGCAGGTGGACCTGCCGCCCGAGGAGGAGCCGGTCGCGGATTTCGATCCGGATGTGGCCAGCATCTTTACGGAAGAGGCCACCGAGCTGCTCGAAGTGTGCCAGTCACAATTGGCGGCCTGGCGCAATGATCCTGCCAGTCCCGAGTGGTCCGCGGCGCTGAAGCGACCGTTGCATACCCTGAAGGGTGGTGCGCGCATGGCAGGCATCACCGCCATGGGTGATTTGAGCCATGAGCTCGAGTCGCTCGTGAACCTCATTGATTCCGGTGGCGCGACGGCGAGCCCGGAAGCCTTCGATGTCATGCAGACGAGTGTCGATGAGCTCGCGCGCATGCGGGACAGCGTTGCCGCCGGCCGCGGGGTCGCGCCAGCACGTGAATGCAGCGCCCGCATCCGCGCGCTTTTGAATCTCGGACAGGCCGAAGCGCCCGCGCCGACCGAGGCTGCGCCGCCGGCGCCGGTCCTTGAAGTACCCGAGGTCCCGCCGGCGCCCGAAGTCCCGGACTCCGCGCCGGTGCCGGAGGAACCCGCTTCTCCCCAGACACCCGAGGTGCCGGACACCCCCCATCAACCGGAAATTCCCCAGGCACCGCCGGAGATTCCCCCGGCACCGCCGCCGCCTGCGCCGGCCGAGTTGCCGACGCGCAGTTTTGAGAGGCTGACCGAGTCGGTTCTGGAAGCCCCCGCCGCTCCGCAGCTGGTGCCCCCGGGTCGCGAACCGGTGGCCCACGGCGATCGACCCGAAATGGCGCGCGTCGATGCCGACCTGCTTGACCAGCTGCTGAACGTTTCCGGCGAAGTGAGCATTTCACGCGCGCGTCTGGAACAGCAGATGGGCTCGATCGAATTCAATCTGGGCGAACTGTCGCGCACCGTGACGCGCCTGAAGGAACAGCAGCGCAAGCTGGAAATCGAAACCGAAAAGCAGATTCTCCACGGGCACGAGGAGGAAACCGGGCATCGCGCCGAATTTGATCCGCTGGAGCTGGACCGGTATTCGGCCATCCAGCAGTTCTCGCGCGGCCTTGCCGAGACAGCCAGTGACGTGGCCAGCATTCAGCAGCTGCTGGAGAGCCTGGTGCAGGAGACGCAGAACCTGCTGCAACAGCAGGCGCGTACGGTCACCGAGCTGCAGAACGGATTGATGCGCACCCGCATGGTGCCCTTCCAGCGCCATGTGCAGCGCCTGTCACGCATCGTGCGCCAGGCCGCCTCCGACTCCGGCAAGCGCGCCGAACTCATCGTCAGTGGCGCGTCCGGTGAACTGGACCGGCAGGTGCTGGAGCGGATGCTGCCGCCCTTCGAACACATGCTGCGCAACGCCGTGGTGCACGGCATCGAGACCCCGGAAGAGCGCGTGGCACGGGGCAAGAGTGATACCGGCACGATTCATCTGGACCTGCAGCGCGAGGGCGCTGAGGTCATGGTGAAGGTGAGTGATGATGGCGCGGGTATGAATCTCGATGCCATCCGCGAGAAGGGCCTGGCGCTGGGTCTGATCCAGCCCGGCCAGTCACTGTCGGATGAGGATGCCATGCAGCTGATCCTGGAGCCGGGCTTCTCCACGGCCGGATCGGTCACGCAGCAGGCCGGGCGCGGGGTCGGCATGGACGTTGTGGCCACCGAAATCAAACGTCTCGGCGGCTCCTTGAACATGGAGACCCGTGCCGGTCAGGGCACCACCTTCACGGTGCGCCTGCCCTTCACGCTGGCGATCAGCCATGCGCTGGTCGTGCGCACGGGCGATGAGTATTACGCACTGCCGCTGCCCACCGTCGAAGGGGTGCTGCGGCTGTCCAAGGCCGACGTCTCGACCCACCTGGGACGTGAAGCGGCGACCTTCGAGCAGGCCGGGCAGAAATACCGCTTCCAGCATCTGGCGGCGTTCGTCGGGCTTGAGCCCTCGCCGCTTCCGGAAGGCGATGTCACGGTACCGGTGGTGCTGGTGCGCGCCGGTGAACACTCCACGGGTCTGCTGGCCGATGAACTGATCGGCAGTCGCGAGATTGTCGTCAAGTCGGTGGGTCCGCAGATTTCCAGCATCCGCGGTATTTCCGGCGCGACCATCCTGGGCGATGGCCGCATTGTCGTCATCCTGGACATCGGTGCGCTGGTGCGCGGGGAATGGCGCGCGCGCTGGCAGGCGCAGCCGCTGCGGGAGAAGGGCGATCGGCGCACTTTCGCCATGGTCGTCGATGATTCGATCACGGTGCGGCGCGTCACCCAGCGACTGCTGGAACGCAATGGCATGCGGGTGATCACGGCGCGCGATGGCATGGATGCGGTGACGCTGCTGCAGGACAACGTCCCCGACATCATCCTGCTGGACATCGAGATGCCGCGCATGGACGGCTACGAAGTCGCCGCGCATGTCCGCAATGATCCGCGCCTGCGCGATGTACCCATCATCATGATCACCTCGCGCGTGGGCGAAAAGCATCGCGCCCGTGCCATCGAGCTCGGGGTGGACGACTATCTGGGCAAACCGTACCAGGAGGCGCAGCTGTTGGACGCCATCGTGCCGCTGGTCGAACGTCACCGCGAGACGCAACGCAATCGCCGGGTATCCGCCGATGGCTGAGCGCGTCAATGAGATCTACAGCCTGCTGATTCCGCTGGTCGATTCGCGCCTGATCGTGCCACGCGCCTGCATCGCCGAGGTCGTCGGCTTCCAGGCCCCCGCGGAAATGGCCGGTGCGCCACCGTGGTATATCGGCACCATTGCCTGGAATGGGCGCCAGGTGCCGCTGGTGTCATTCGAAGGTGCGTGCGGGCAGAACATTCCTCCGGCCGCCGGGCGCAGCCGGGTGGTGATCTTCCACTGCATGGGCGACAAGCTCGAAGGCGGCTATTTCGGCCTGGTGTCCCAGGGCTTCCCGCAACTGGTGCGCGTCAGTTCCGATGTCGTGCGGCCGGACAATTCCAAGGTATTCCCCGAACGCACTCCGGTGATCTGCCAGGTGCGCATGCTCAATGAGACGCCGCTGGTACCGGATATCGAACGTCTCGAAGAGATGATCGCGGAAGAGACGCGCGCGGCTTAGTAGTCTTTCGCTGCACCAGGCCGCCGATGCCAGTCCTGCATCAATCTGACCTGGAACACTTCCGGACTTTTGGCTGGATCCGCGTTCAAGGCGCCTTCAGCGCTGATGCGGCGGCCGCGATGTGCACCGTGGTTTGGGATGCGCTGGGCAGGATCGGCATCATTCGCAATGATCCGTCCACCTGGACCAAGACCCGGCCGGAACACCTGCAACATCTGAAGAGCGATCCCGCCTTTCGTGCGGTCGGAAGCGACCGCACGAAAGGCGCCATCAAGGAAGTCCTGGCGGGTCAGGCGTTGCCGATGCCGAAGGACTGGGGCGCCTTCTTCCTGCACTTCCCAACCGGCGGCGCATGGGATGTCCCCAGCACCGGCTGGCACATGGATGGTGATTACACCGGGCAGCTTGTGCCGCCGTGCGGAATACTGATTCATGCCATGCTGACCGATGTCGGCCCGCGTTGTGGCGGCACCAACATCATCAGCGGATCGCACCGCCTCGTACACAAGTGGTTCACCGAGAATCCGCCACCAGCAGGCACCCGCGCAGCGCAGCTACGCAAGTCCCTGCAAGATCATCCATACCTGCGGGACCTGTGCACCGCGGGCGACCACACAATGCGCATCGCCCGATTTCACGAACGAACCGAAGTGGTCGACGGCATGCCGCTTCAGGTTGTCGAGAACACTGCGTGCGCGGGCGATCTCATCCTCATGCACACGCTGCTGCTGCATGCCGTACCGACGGCGCATCTGGGTAAGCAGCCAAGATTCCTGCTAAGTACCGGCATTCAGCGGCCTTACTGGCAGACCGGACCGGCAAAATGACTGTCGTGCAACGAATAACCTGACCGCAAAATGTCGATGCGCCGCGGGGCTGTCTTGGGCTAAGCTTGCCACGTGAGACACGAAGCGGCCCGACGATGGCTGGATAGGCGGTGGTTTACAGCATTGCTGTTCACCGCATTGCTGTGCCGCGCGCTGGTCCCCATGGGATTCATGCCCGGGGCAGGTGGCCTTGTTCTATGCAGCGGCTACGCGCCCATTCCCGCCATGGCTCATGGGTCCCAGGCCGAAGGCGGCATGCCTGGCATGGACATGCCTGGGATGGACATGTCCGGCAACGCGGATCACGCCGGTGTCGGCTCGCCCCCTCAGCGACACCAAGGCATGGAGGTATGCCCCTTCTCTGCCTTTGCCTCCGTGATGGCGGTAACGCATGCGCAGCCGGTCGCGGCCTTCGCGCTCCTCGTCTCCACCCTTATTGTTTTCCCTCCCGCAAAGTCCCCACCTCGCGGCACCATCGTGCCGACGAGTCTGCCGCGCGGTCCTCCCACCACGGTCTGACCTGACCGATATCAGCTGGCGTTTTGTCCAGCACCCCCGTTGAGGGCGTAACCGCAAGGAACGCTCTCGTAGCTCAATTCGCCTCGGGTTCAGAAGGGATTCATATGTGTCACGCTTATCAAAGCGCGCCAGCGTTGCTGCCTGCGCGTATTGCGGTTCATTCCATTTCGTTTCGCCGGCGCCCCACGCGCTTACTGCTGCGGCTTCTTGCCATCCTCATTGCTGCCGTACTCTTTGTACCCACCCGGGTGCGCGCGGCGGATATCGGAGACGTCCACGGCGTCGTGCATGATGCTCAGCACCGTCCCGTGGCCGCCGCCAGCGTGCAGCTCAAAGCTGCCAAATCGGATTGGTCGCGCAGTACGCAGACCGATCCCAATGGACAGTTCGCCTTCCCGGGCGTGCCATTGGGTGATTATGTTTTGAACGTCAGCCAAAGCGGCTTTGTGACCACGGCGCTACCGATGACGGTCGTAGCAGGGGCCGCCCCGTCGACCCATGTTCAGTTGAGTGCCGGCACCTCATTGGAGACGGTCACCGTGACCGCAAGCGCTCTGCCAAACGCGGGTACCTTCACCACGAGCAGCCTTGTCGACCGGCAGGATATCCAGATGACCCCGGGCGCCGATCGCAGCAACAGCCTCGCGATGATCACGGACTTCGTTCCCGGCGCGTACTTCGTTCACGATCAGCTGCACGTGCGCGGCGGCCATCAGGTCACCTGGGAGGTCGACGGGGTCGAGATTCCCAACACCAATATCGCCAGCAACTTGGGCCCCCAGATCGATCCGAAGGATATCGACTACATGCAGGTCGATCGCGGCGGCTACGGTGCCGCGGAGGGCGATCGCACCTACGGTGTGTTCAACGTCGTGCCTCGCACGGGATTTGAGCGCGACAACGAAGCGGACCTGATGGCCAGTGGCGGCAACTTTGGCCAGACCAATGACTATTCCAGTGTCGGCGGCCACACAGACCAATTTGCGTACTACGCAAGTGTGAACGCCAACCGCAGCAATCTTGGCCTTATGACCCCGGACCAACAGATCATCCATGACGATGAGGACGGTTACGGAGGCTTCTCCACGCTGACCTATAACTTCACTCCGGAGGATCAGTTCCGCCTGGTTCTTTCTGCGCGGCGCGATGACTATCAAATTCCGAATACGCCCGGGCAGATAGCCGGTGATGTCCAGCGCGAGGCCGATTCCTATGCGCTGTTTTCGTGGGCGCGCACATTGAGCAGTTCGGCCACGCTGACGACTTCGATTTTCTACCACTACAACCGAGCCGATTACGATGGGGCATCCTGGGATGAGCCGATCAGTACCACGGCCCAGCGCTCATCGACCTATTTCGGAGGCCAAGAAAGCTTGCACGTGAGTGCAGGCCGCAACACTCTGGACGCAGGCCTGTACGCCTTTGGCCAGTCGGATAACCAGTTCTTCAATGTCCTGTTCAACGATGGGAGTTATTCCCCCGTCGTCCAGTCACTCAGGCCGAACGGCAATGTGGAGGCGGCGTGGCTGCAGGACAGCTTTCAGGTCACTGAGTGGCTCGCGCTCTCGGCGGG
>Ga0182030_10000346_pt1 | contig 83329 bp, 69 predicted proteins | sample 812S3MmetaG_FD_121299 | JGI IMG/M metagenome (GOLD analysis project Ga0182030, IMG submission 121299) | Permafrost microbial communities from Stordalen Mire, Sweden - 812S3M metaG (Illumina Assembly) | ecosystem: Environmental > Terrestrial > Soil > Wetlands > Permafrost | place: Sweden... | reverse complement strand
GTGGCTGCGCGGCATTTTGGCCAATGATTATGGCGTCGACCTCGATTCGATCCATTGGGTGACCTTTGAGGACGCCCATGTCGCCGAATTCCACGACACCACACTGCGGGCGCCGCAGGATAGGCAGATCATTCAGATGCTGTTCGACGGCGAACTCGACGCGGTGCTCGGCGAGAAGGTGGAACGGCCGGGCCTGCAGCCTTTGTTTGCCGACGCGAAAATGGAAGAAAAATCATGGTTTGCCAAACATCAGGTGGTGCCGATCAACCACATGGTGGTGGTCAGCGAAACCCTGGCCAGGAGCCAGCCCGAAGCGGTGCGGGAGGTGTTCCGGCTGCTGCAGCAGAGCGCGGCGCGCGCCGAGGCCGAAGCCGCTGAAACGCCGCTGACGTCGTTCAGTCCCGAGGCAATGAGGCGCGCGCTGGCCATGATCAGCCACTACGCCACGCAGCAGGGCCTGATCCCCCGGGCCTTCGCGGTCGACGAGATGTTCGACGATCTGACCCGAACGCTGCGCTAGCGGCAGATGGAGACGCCCATGAAGCCGGAGCCGATTTTCGATCTCGCCCATCTCGGCCATCTGGAATTGCTGACGCCGAAGCCCGACGAGAGCCTGAAATTCTTCGTCGACGTGATGGGCATGACCATCAGCGGTCGCGAGGGGGAGTCGGTCTATCTGCGCGGCTGGGACGACTACGAGCGCTATTCGCTGAAGCTGACCGCCTCGAAAACCTCTGGAATGGAGCACATGGCGCTGCGGGCGCGAAGCCCGCAGGCGCTGCAGCGCCGGGTCGCCGCCCTCAAGGGATCCGAATTCGAAATCGGCTGGATCGACGGCGATATCGGTCACGGCCCGGCGTTCCGCTGTCGCGATCCGGACGGCCATATTATTGAACTCTATTACGAGACCGAATGGTACGAGGCGCCGCCCGAACTCAAGCCGGCCTTGAAAAATCAGGCGCAGCGTTATCCGGCGCGCGGCGTCAATGTCCGCCGCCTTGATCACCTCAATTGCCTCGCGGTCGACATCAGGGCCAACCGGATCTTTTTTGAAAACTATCTCGGCTGCCGGCTGACCGAGCAGATCGTGCTCGACGACGGCAGCGAGGCTGCGATGTGGATGACGATGTCGAACAAGAGCTATGATTTTGCCTATTCGCGCGATCACTCCAACACGAAGGGCCGTTTCCATCACGTCACCTACGCGCTCGACAGCCGCGAGGACGTGCTGCGGGCAGCCGATATTTTTCTGGAGAACGGCGTCTATATCGAAACCGGTCCGCACAAGCACGCCATCCAGCAGACGTTCTTCCTCTATGTCTACGAGCCCGGCGGCAACCGGGTCGAGGTCGCCAATGCCGGGGCCCGCCTGATCCTGGCGCCGGATTGGAAACCGATCGTGTGGAGCGAGCAGGAGCGCAAGAAGGGCCAGGCGTGGGGGCTGAAGACCATCGAGTCCTTTCATACCCATGGCACGCCGCCGGTCGACACCACCAAGGCCTGACTGGCCGGGCGCGGCGGACGGCGCCTGACGATGCGGTGGAGCGCTCGCGCGCAGCGGTCGTGATGCGTGGCTGCCCACAATTTGCGCAGCTGTGCCTAAATGCTGGGATCGCCTGATCCAACTTTTTGTACGCCCCGGGACAAGCATTGCGCCGGCGAGTGGCCGTAGACTCCTCGCGAACTTGGAACATGGCATCGCCATGACAATGTCGAAGGAGAAATCAGATGCGTGAGCGGTTTTCCACCAAAACCCGGATGCGGCGGCTGCCATCCGCCGCGATTGCAGGAATACGCAATGCCGCGCTGGCCGGCCTGCTGCTGGCCGGAATTTGCGCGCCGATCTCTGCCAGCGCAGCCCCCGCCGGCTGCGCGGCGTTGCAGGCCAAATATCCTGCCTGGAAGGGCAAGACGCTGGTCAATGCGATCAATCCCCACACGCCGGGTTATGAAGCGATCGATCCGAAAGATCCGGACAAATATGTCGGCTTCGACATCGATCTCGGCGAGCAGATCGGCGAATGCCTCGGCTTCAAGCTGACCTACAAGGCCGTGACCTTCGCGGCGTTGCTGACGACCTTGTCGAGCGGGCAGGCGGACATCGTCATTTCCGACATCTACGCGACCAAGGAGCGTGCCAAGGCGGCCGACTTCATCACCTATTCGAAGGTGTTCGACGGCGTCCTGGTCGCCAAGGGCAATCCGAAGAAGATCAACGGCATCAATATCTCGCTGTGCGGGGCCGCCGCGGCGGAAAACACCGGTTACGTCGAAGTCCCGCTGGTTCAGGATCTCGCTCCGAAATGCAAGGCGGAGGGCAAGCCCGAGCCGACCATCCAGCTCTACGACAACAACGCCAATTGCATCCAGGCGATCCTCGCCGGCCGTGCCGACACCTATGTCAACGACGTCAATACCGTGGACCAGGCGGTGAAGGCCAATCCGGACAAGCTGGAGAAGGCGATCGCGGTGACGATCCCCTATTCGGTGGGCATCGCCGTGCCAAAGGACAAGCCTGAATTCCGCGACGCGGTGATGGCTGCGCTGATCGAAATCCAGAAGGCCGGCATTCACAAGGAACTGCTGAAGAAGTGGGAGCTCGATCCGAACAACTTCAAGGAACCCGACATTCTCTCGGTCGACTGATGTCACTGTTTACGCACTATCTCAGCCTGCCGTACCTGCTCGAGGGCATCTGGTTCACCGTGATGGTGACCGCCCTCGGGCTGGCCGGCGGGCTGATCCTCGGCGTGGTGCTGGCGGCGATGCAGCTCAGTCGTTTCTGGATGCTGGCTGCATTCGCCCGCGGCTACACCGTGATCTTTCGCGGCACGCCGCTGATCCTTCAGATGGTGTTCGCCTACGACGCCTTGCCGCAGATCGGCCTCAAGCTCAGCGCGGTCGGCGCCGCCGGCCTGGCGCTGGCCGCCAATGAGGCGCCCTTCATCGCGGAGATGCTGCGCGCCGGGGTGCTGGGGATCGATCGCGGACAGATCCTGGCCGGCCAGGCGCTGGGGATGACGCCGGCTCTGCTGATGCGGCGCATCATCGCGCCGCAGGCGATCCGCACCATGATTCCGGCCTTCGGCAATGAAACCGTCAGCGCGCTGAAAAATTCGTCGCTCGCCAGCGTCATCTCGGTGCAGGAACTGACGCTGCGAAGCACCCAGCTGGCGTCTTCCACGTTCGATTTCTTCTCGATCTTCTTCGCATCCGGACTGATCTATCTGGTGCTCACGAGCGGGGTCAGCGTCGTCCAGCTATTGGTGGAGCGGGCGCTCGATCTTGATCGCACCCCGCGGCAGGCGCGTCTTGCCATTTTCCTTCCCTGGCGCCGTGTCGATCTGGCCACCAAGCTGAAACTGGCGGAGCAGGCCTCGTCAACTGCCGATCTCGCGCACAGCCCGCCACTGGATCTGCCGGCGCCGCTGCCGCGCGCGGCCTCCCGGAGCGACCGGGCCAAACACGCCGCGATGGTCGAGCGCAACAATGTCGCCGTCGAGGTCACCGGCCTGCGCAAGAGTTACGGCGGCCGAACCGTCCTCAACGGGCTCGACCTGACGGTGCGGGTCGGCGAGGTGGTGGCGCTGCTGGGTCCCTCCGGATCGGGCAAGAGCACGCTTCTGCGCTGCATCAACCATCTGGAAGACTGGGATTCCGGCATGGTGCGTGTCGGCGGTCGCCGTCTCGGCCATCGCGACGACGGCAGGCGGCTGTCGCCGCGCGCAATCGCCAATGAGCGCGCCAGCGTCGGCGTCGGCATGGTGTTCCAGCAGTTCAACCTGTTCGGCCACCTGACGGCGAGGGAGAACGTCGCAGGCCCGCTGCGCTGGGTCCACGGCATGACCCGCATCGACGCCGACCGGCGCGCCCGCGAATTGCTCGAACGCGTCGGACTCAGCGATCGCGCCGATGCCTTGCCGCGCCATCTCTCCGGCGGCCAGCAGCAGCGGGTCGCGATCGCCCGGGCGCTGGCGCCCAATCCGAGCGTGCTGCTGCTGGACGAACCGACTTCCGCGCTCGATCCTGAACTCGTCAATGAAGTGCTGGAGGTGATCCGGCGGCTGGCGATCGATGACGGGCTGACGATGGTGATTTCGACCCATCAGATCCGTTTCGCCGACGAAGTCGCCGATCGCGTCGCGTTTCTTTCCGGCGGCTCGATCCTGGAGGAGGGGCCAGCCCATGACATCCTCAGCAATCCCCGCAATCCGGTCATGGCGCGTTTCCTGAGCGCGATGGAAGCCGACAAGGCCGCGGAGGGAGCCGCATGACCGGCTGGCCTGCGATCCCCAGGGCAGCGCCCGCAACCATCAGACATCAGCATGTCGGTCGAGGTTCGATCGACTTTCGATCGCTTTTTCAAGAGGCACGCACATGAAGCATTATACGCTGGCAGTCTCGCCGGACACCGTTCACTGGGGATATTTCAGCAAGAAGGTGGAGCCCGCGCTGACGCTGCGCTCGGGGGACCGTGCCACCATCGAGACATTGACGCACCACGCCAACGACGACTACGAGCGCATGATCGCGGGCGATCCGGGCGCCGAAAGCGTCTTCCACTGGACCCGCGAACACAAGGCGGTGGTCCGCCGCGGCGCCGGCCCGACCGTGGGCCCGTTCATTCGAGGGTCGGGCGAAGGCGTCGGTGTTCATCTGCTCACCGGGCCGGTTGCGATCGAGAACGCGGAGCCCGGAGACGTGCTGGAAGTCCGCATCCTGGATGTCCGGCCACGCCCCAGCTGCCACGCCTGCCACGCCGGCCGCTGCTTCGGTTCCAACGTGGCGGCGAACTGGGGTTTTCATTATCACGACCTGATCGAGGAACCGAAGCCGCGCGAGGTCGTCACCATCTTCGAGCTGGACACCACGGGCGAACCGTTTGCCAAGGCGGTCTACAATTACGTGTGGACGCCGCAGACCGATCCGGATGGCATCGTGCATTCCACCATCGATTATCCGGGGGTGCGGGTCGATCACGCAACCATTCGCAAGCGCGAGAATATCCTTGAGCATGTCAGGGTGCCGGCCCGGCTTCATTTCGGCACCATGGGCCTTGCGCCATCGGAGGAGGACTTCGTCAGCTCGATCCCGCCGAGCTACACCGGCGGTAACATCGATGACTGGCGGATCGGCAAGGGTGTGCGGATGTACTACCCGGTGGCGGTGCCCGGGGCGTTCTTCTCGGTCGGAGACCCGCACGCCGCCCAGGGCGACAGCGAACTCGGCGGCACCGCCATCGAAACCTCCCTGACCGGCGATTTCGAGTTCGTGCTGCACAAGCACCGCGATCTCGGCGGGACGCCGCTGGAGGGGCTTGCCCATCCGATGCTGGAGACCGACAGCGCCTGGTCGGTCTACGGTTTCACCTATCCGAACTACCTCGCCGAACTCGGCGCCGCTGCGCAGGCCGAGATCGCCAACCATTCGAGCCTCGACCGCGCGATGCGGGATGCGTTCCGCAAGCTGCGCCGGTTTCTGATGACGGTGCATCGATTGAGCGAAGACGAGGCGATTTCGCTGATGTCGGTGGGTGCCGATTTCGGCGTCACCCAGGTGGTCGATGCCAACTGGGGCGTCCACGGCACGATCCGGAAGAATGTCTTCAGGTGCGACTGAGGTCGCAGGCGCCGCAACGGCGTCATCCCCTGGGGGATGGGCTGGTTGCAGACACCATATCCGGGAGCCGTATCTGGGGGCCGCAGCCCGGGCCGCGGCTTTGGCACGGAGGTTGCTTCGATTCCCATGTTTGGGGTCGACGCATGAGCTACCGCCCGTTCACCAGCGAATCCTATTCCGAAGACGACCGGCTGGAGGCATGGCGGGACGTTCTCGGCGCCGTCGGGCTGCAATCCCAGGCGGCCTCGACCGGGCACGCCACGGCTTCGCGCCGCAACGCTGAGGGCGTGGTGCTGGCCCGGCTGGCGGCGGGGTCGCAAATCGTCTCGCCGCTGCCGCATCTCGCCGACGATGTTCCGATCGTGCTGTTGCCGGTCGAGGACGGGGTCACCTTGAGGACGGCGGCCGGCCATCAGATCGTCTCGATCGGGCATCTCTTGCTGTTGCCGCGTAAGGGCGACTGGAGCGTGTCGTTCCAGCGCGAGATGCGCGCCGTGGTTTTGTCGGTGACATCGGATGCGTTTCATGGCCGCAAGGTCAGCAAGCCGGTATTGTCCGAGGTTCGGGTGCTGGCGCCCGGCGGCTTCACCGAGGTATTTTCGCGCACGCTGGAATCGGCGGCCCGGAATCTCGAGGCGCTGTCGGACGCCGAATGGATGGCGGTCGCCCAAAGCCTCGCCGAACTGCTGCCGACCTTCGTGCGACAGCTGGTGGCGCCGACCACGGAGGCCGGAGGCACCGCGACCCAGGCGGCGATCCTGCACCGGCTTTGCCAGACCATCGAGCGCAAGCTCGACGATCCCGACCTGACGCCGGCGAGGGTGGCGGCGACCGAGGGCATCTCCGAACGCTATCTGCAAAAGCTGTTCGAAGGCTCCGGCAGCAGTTTTACGCATTATCTGCGTGAGCGCCGGCTGCAGCGGACCTCGGCGGAGCTGTCGAACCCGACCGAGGCGCACCATTCGATCTCGGAAATCGCCTACCGCAACGGCTTCAGCGATTCGGCGCATTTCAGCCGCGCGTTCCGCCATCGGTTCGGGCTTTCGCCGCGTGAATTTCGCCAGCAGGAAATCGAGCGCACCACGGTCGCCGCCGCTGCGACCGGTCAGCGCGGCTGGCCGCAGCAGGCGCTGGCGCAACTGCACAGCCATCACCCGGTGCCGGGCGCCCGCACCGGGGCTGCTCCCGCGCAGGCCGATATGGTTTCCCCGGACGCCGAAGGCGAGCACCGTCACCATCACCTTTCGGTGGAGGCCGCGCGGGTGCATTGGGGCTATTTCAGCAAGTCGCTGCAGCCGCAGATCGAGATCAATTCGGGCGACACCATCACCATCGAAACCCTGACCCAGCATGCCTCTGACGATCCGGAGCGGATGATCGCCGGCGATCCCGGGGCCGAGAGCGTGTTCGGCTGGACCCGCGAGGCCAAGAATGTCGATCGCCGCGGCGCCGGGCCGATGGACGCGTCGGTCTACGGCCGCGGCGCCGGCGAGGGCTTTGGCGTTCACATCTGCACCGGGCCGGTGGCGGTGAAACACGCCCAGCCCGGCGACGTACTCGAGGTCCGCATCCTCGACGTGGTGCCGCGCGCCTGCCGAAACCCGGCCTTCGAAGGCCAAGTGTTCGGCAGCAGCGTTGCGGCATGGTGGGGATATCACTACAACGAGTTGCTGGCCGAGCCGAAACCGCGCGAGGCGGTGACGATCTACGAGATCGTCGACGACGACGCGCCGTATGCGCGGGCGCTCTATTCCTATCGCTGGCAGCCGCAACGCGATCCGTTCGGCGTCGTTCACCGCACCTATGATTATCCCGGCGTGCCGGTCGCTGCCGGCTCCGTCAAGCGAAGGCACAACGTGCTCGACGGCATTCGGATTCCGCTGCGCCCGCATTTCGGCGTGATCGCGGTGGCGCCGCGCGAGGTGGATTTCGTCGACTCGATTCCGCCGTCCTATTTCGGCGGCAATCTAGACAATTGGAGGCTGGGCAAGGGCTCGACCGTCTATTTGCCGGTTTCGGTGCCGGGCGCGCTGCTTTCGGTCGGCGATCCCCATGCCAGCCAGGGCGACGGTGAACTGGGCGGCACCGCGATCGAATGTTCGATGACCGGGACCTTTCAGCTCGTGCTGCACAAGAAGGCCGACCTGGCCGGGCGCGTTTTCGCCGACCTGACCTATCCCCTGATCGAAACCGCCACCGACTGGGTTTTGACCGGCTTCAGCCATCCCAACTACCTTGCCGAGTTCGGCGCCAAGGGCCAGAGCGAGGTTTACGCGACCTCGTCGCTCGATCTGGCGATGAAGGACGCATTCCGGAAGATGCGGCGCTTTCTGATGCACATCAAGGGGCTGAGCGAAGACGAAGCCATCGCGCTGATGTCCGCCGCGGTGGATTTCGGCGTGACCCAGGTGGTGGATGGCAATTGGGGCGTGCATGCCATCCTGAGCAAGCGCCTGTTCGAACATGCCCCGCGATCCTGACCATTGAGGGCTGAGCGTTGCAGTTTCACATGATCGCCGGCGGACCGAAACCGGTCGCGCCGTTCAGCCACGCCGTCGAAACCGACGGTTTTGTCTATGTCACCGGACAGATGCCGGACACGCCCGATGCACCCGGCTGCTTGGGCGACGGCATCGAGGCGCAGACCCGCGCCGTGATGGCGAATTTGCGCCTCGTGCTGGCGGGGCTCGGGCTTGATTTCGAACATATCGTGATGGCGCGTATCTATCTGACGCGATTCCGGCAGGACTATGCGGCCATGAACGAAATCTATTCGGGCTATTTCGCGCCAGGCCGCCTGCCGGCCCGAACCTGCATCGGGGTGACCGATCTCGCCTACGGCGCCCTGGTCGAAATCGACCTGGTGTGCCGGCGACCGGCGTCGAAATAGCGCCGATCTGCTGAGATTTCCTGGGATTCCTCGGGCGATTTCCCGGCTCCGGCCCGGCGCCGTTTTGCCTGGCTTGCCGCGGCTTCCCCGACCATCCGTCGCCTGCTACCGTGCCCGGCGATCGAAACCGTGCGGGACTTCAACAGGCTCGCGCCAAAAACAGTGCTCAGTTCGGGAGGAAATTCATCATGAAACGCTGGTCAGCCGTCAGCCTCGCTTTGCTTGTGGCCGGGTTTGCCGCCTTCGCATTTGCGCATCGCGCCTCGGCCCAGAACGAGAGCGGGTGGCTCACGCTGTTCGACGGCAAGAACCTCGACAATTTCAACCAGATCGGCGACGCCAATTGGCGGCTCGAGGACGGCGCCGTGGTTGCCGACAAGGGCAACGGCTTTCTGGTCACCAGGAACGTCTATACCGACTACCAGATCCGGGCCGAATTCTGGGTCGACAGCGACGCCAACAGCGGCATTTTCATTCGCTGCACCGATCCTGCGAAGATAGGCAGCGCCACCGCCTATGAGGTCAACATCTGGGATACCCGCCCCGATCCCAGCTACGGCACCGGCGCCATCGTCGACGTCGGCAAGGTCGATCCGATGCCGAAGGCCGCCGGCAAATGGAACGTCTACGAGATCACGGCCAAGGGCTCGACCTTCACGGTGCGGTTGAACGGGCAGACCACCGTCAACGGCGCGCAGGATACAAAATTCGCCTCCGGCGCGATCGCGCTGCAGCACGGACTGGGCGTCAAGGACGACAAGGGCGTGCCCAACGACAGGGGCGTGGTGAAATTTCGGAAGGTCGAGATCAGGCCGCTGTAGACGTAAACTGACCTCGCCCCGCGCGCGCCGGTCAGGTCGGGCGACGACGGCTGAGGGAGTGGCGCTTCCAGCCGACGCCGTCATTGCGAGGAGCAAACGGTCGCGCGAATCCGCGACCGTTGCGACGAAGCAAAGACGAACATCACGGATTCACTTGTCAAACAGCCCTGGTTCGTCATTGCGAGCTCTTGCGAAGCAATCCATGCTGCAAAGAAAGAATGTATGGCTTCGTCGCCGACGGCCACCTGATCCGCGGCCCACTAAATGAGATGCAGGTCGCCCGGATTGGCCGGGTCGCACCGCACCCGGAAGGTCTGGCCTTTGCGCGGGGGAGGGCCCTGCCACGGCATGGTATCGTGCAGCGTCGTTTGATACGCCGGACCGCCGGGCGGCGTGATCAGCAAGGTCACCCTCACGAGCCAGTAGCCCATCGGCGCATAGGGCAATTCCTCGGACAGAAGAACCCGGGCGACACACACCGGTCCCTGGTTCGTCGGAGACGCCTGTGCCCCGAGCACGGTGCCCAGTAACAATGTCACGGCGATAGCGGCTCGCATCATGTCGTTTTCCATCCATAGAGAGCCCGGCAGGGACCGACCGAGCTTGCGGGAAGGGCGGGCCAAAATCAAGATGATCCGCCCGGGCCGCATTGGCAAAATCCCGCATCCGCCGGTCCAGCCGCTTGCCGGACCAACACGTCTCAAGACGTTCCGTTCGGCAATTTGCCGATCGGCGTATCCGGTTGCGCCGGTGAACCGTCCTCGAACCGGGATTGCAGGCGATAGCCGACCCCCGACTCGGTGACGATAAGTTGCGGCCGATCTACATCGGGTTCGATGATTTGCCTGAGGTTGCGCACCAGAATTCGCAGATACTGGATGTCCTTTCGCACCGCGCCGCTCCAGATTTCCTTGAGCAGCTGGTCGTGGGTGACCACCAGGCCGACATGGGTCGCAAGCACGTGCAGGAGCCGGTACTGTTTCCGGGTCAATTTGATCTGGTTGTTGTTGAGCAGCACGGTTCGGTTGACGAGATCGATCGACAGCGGACCGGCCGTGACGATCGGACTCTCGGTGGCGCTCTTGAAATATCGCCGCAGCGCGGCGTGGCTGCGCGCGATCAGTTCGGCGATCCCGAACGGCTTGACCACATAGTCGTCGGCCCCCAGTTCGAGCAGACGGACTTTTTCCTCCTCGTCCGATTCAACCGAAAGCACGATGATCGGGACATTGGACCACGAACGGATCAGTTCGAGGACCTCGGTGCCAGGAAGGTCCGGCAACGCCAGGTCCAGGATGATGAGATCCGGCGCGTTGAATGTCGCCGCTTTCAGTCCGGCGGCGGCATTCTCGGCCTCATGCACGGTAAAGCCGCCGTGAAGCTCGAACCCGGCGCGAAGGAAGCGCCGTATTTTCGGCTCATCGTCGATCACGAGCACAACGTTGGTAGGTTTACTCATCTGCTAAGGCCGCCAACTCCGAGGCGCTGGTGTGAGAGCCGGGCAGGGTGATGGAGGCCGTCGTTCCCTGTCCCGGTCCCCGACTCATGACGCCAATGCTACCACCGTTTGCCCTGATGAAAGTGGATGCGATCCAGAAGCCTAGGCCGGCCCCGGGGATCGTTGCCTGATGCCTTTGGCCCCGGAACGACCGGCGGCCAAGCTGCCGCTGCTCGTCCGGCGTTATTCCGACGCCTTGATCTGAAACCGACCAGATCACCCGGCCCTGCTCGGACCATGTGCTGATTGAGATGGTCGAGCCGGATGCGGAGTATTTGGCCGCATTTTCCAGCAACTGGCCGCAAGCTTCCTCGACCAGCGCGGAATCGACATTGACCAGCGGCAGATCGTCCGCAAACCTTATCTTGACTTCATGCTGCTGCAGCTGGCGGGATTTTCGCCGAATTGCCGCGTTGACGATATCCCGGGGGTCGGCATATTCCAGATGCGGCCGAACGTCGTTGGCGCTGACGCGGGTGGCATTGAGGAGGTTGCGGGTGAAGCCGTCCAGTCTCTCTACTTCCTCGGTGATGGCCTCGACCAATGAATGACACCGGTCGTCATCCCGGATCGCAGGCACCGACTCCAGGACGCTCGCCGACCCTCGGATCGCGGCCAGCGGGGAACGCAGTTCATGCGACAGGTTGCCGTAGAACGCGTCTCGCAGGAACTGAGCCTTCAGGCGCAGTTCCGCTTCCTCCATCGCCTTTCCGATCTCGAGACGCTGCAGCGTCAGCGACGCTTCCGCCAGAATCGCCTCGACGCGGCGCGTCCTGTCATCGACGACTTCACGAGCGCCGCTGCCGACGTTGGCGGCAACGACTCCGTGGGTTGCCTCTTCCGAAGCTACCACCCTCAAGAGCCATACGTCCCCGGTCGGCGCGTCGATGACGGTCTCGGCGCGAAACCCGGTCTTGCCGATCATGGCGGCGGCGCTGCGCTGCACTGTCTCGGGAATCGCGCCGGTGTGGCCAGGCAGGACATCCTGATCCAAAGCAGCAAAGAAAAAGACGGCGCGCTCGCCGAGCGAGTCGCCGAGGTATTTCTGGGTTGCCGAGATCAGGTCCGGCACGGTGAAACAGACCGCCAGCCGTCGCGAGAATTCGAACAAATATTGAAGTTCCTGTTCGCGCTGACGCAAGGTCTCGGTTTCGCGACGCAAACGCGAGGCAAGGTCGCCACTGACGAATGCGACAAACAGGAACAGCAGGAGATCGATGACTTCCTGCGGGTCGGCGATCGTGAAACTGTAGAACGGCGGAAAAAAGAAAAAATCCGCCGCCGCTGCGCCGGCGATCGCCGCTGCGATGGCCGGCCAGGTGCCCCACCGCGTGGCGGCGATGACCACAGGTATCAAATACACGATCGGAACGAGATTGAGCGGAAGCAGACGATCGATCAGGAAAAGACCCGCCGTCGCCAGGCCGACCCAAAGCAAGGACAGCAGCAGTGGTCGCGCATCGCCCGGCAGCAAGCCGTGCCAGGACATGTCCCGGTTTGATGGCGAGCCGTTGCCCACTCCGTGTCTGGCGAAATTCATGCTCGCCCTGGCGAACCTCTGCAACATGGACAATTGGGATTCCGGCAGGTTGCTTTCGTGGAAAAAGGGCATCAGACGACCGCCGCCAACGCGCGCAACCGTCCGCAGAAAAACCCGCGTCAGGCGACCTCGACCATTGCGAAAAAGGCGAGGGAACTCAAGTTCCCGGGACCGACGCCGCAATTCCGAGGAGGAATGCTATCCCGCTTCTTCCCCAGGTATCGTCCCATTGCCGAAAACGACCAGAGGAGCCTGCGTCATCTTTGATAAATAATCAATGTCGATTGGGCGCTGAAGAAATAAAAATCTGATTGGATTCAGCTGTCGTCGCCGCGGATCGGGGCGGATAAAGCGCCGCCTGCCTGGGCTCGCGTGAGCCAGCGATTCGAATCCGGATAGATCGCGTTCAAGCTGCGGGTTGGTACTGCGATCTTGAAGTTCGAATCATATCGGTATTCTCACGCCCCAGGATGAGGTCCGAGCCAAGCCTCTTTCCAGCTTCGCCAGCCCCGCGGTGCCAGCCACGGACTGAACAGATCTCGCGCAGACATGGCGCATCAGTTTCGCAACAAATGTTTTTCATATGTGCGCGTGACTTCATTCGTAAGAAAAAAATAATAAAAAATTCCGGACTGCTTTTGTCGCGACCAAAAAGCCTGCGGTGATCGCCTCAGGTATGACGAAAATGACACATGTTCCAGAAAACTATTGCAGCGCACCGCGCAAAATCGCGGATTTGTCATGTTTTTCGCCCGAAATTTCAGCAGCCCGCCGTGAAATTGGCGCGACGTTATGCATTCGGGCATTAAAACCCGGTAATCATATTTTATCTCAATGAAAAGTGGCGCGCAGGCCAATCGATCTTTTCCGAGCCGCTGTGAAAGATGCCCAGGTTAGCAGCGTTAACGGCCGCGCCAGCGTCTGGAGATGTCTGTAACCACAGCTTGGGGCAAAACTATGAAAAGAATTCTAATGGCCGGCGTCTCGTTGGCGGCGTTCGGTCTTATCAACGCAGCACAGGCGGCAGACGCCAACGCGCCGGGAACGGCCAAATGTCCCTATGGCGGCGACCCCTACAAGAATTATGCGTGCCTCGACCCTTATCTCGGCACCGATTTCATGAGCCGGCTGATCAATTATTACCGGCTGGAGTGGGGACACGCGACAGCGCCGGCAGATCCGAAAGCGATTTCGTCGCGCCGTCCGGAAAGCGAAGTGCCGCCGACGCCGGAGGCCATTCCGCCCTATCCGTTCACCGAGTGGCCCTATGGCGGCACCACCAGCCTTGGCGTGACGCGGCCGAGTTCGATCGACAGTCCGCTGATGGCGGCGCTCGGCAATACCACGTTCGGCCAGGCGCTGAACGACAACCACATCCAGATTTACGGCTGGCTCAATGCCGGCGGCAACCTCAGCAGCAATTCCGTGAAGGGCGGCAACTCGCCGGCTGCCTATGACTACAATCCGAATACGGTGCAGCTCGACCAGGCGGTAATCTATTTCGAACGCCTTCCCGACACGGTGCAGAAGGATCACGTCGACTGGGGCTTCCGGGTGGCGCCGATCTACGGCGAGAACTACCGCTACACCACGGCGTACGGACTGTTCAGCAGCCAGCTGCTGAACCAGAACCTGAACAACGGCTTCGACATCCCGATGGCCTATCTCGAGCTGTTCGTCCCGCAGGTGATGGACGGCCTGATGTTCCGGCTCGGCCGCTACATCTCGATTCCGGACATCGAGGCGCAGCTGGCGCCGAACAACTACATGTACACGCACTCGATGACCTACACCTTCGACAACTACACCAATACCGGACTTGAGATGACCCTGGCGGCAAACAAGAACTGGATGTTCCAGTTGGGTCTTATTGTCGGAACCGAGGCGATGCCCTGGCACGTCGGTCAGACCATCGCCAATCCATTTCCGAATCCGCTTTATCCGGGAACCACCATGCCGAAGGATCCCGGCGCGGTTCCAACCATCACCCTGGGTATGCGCTGGACCGCCAGCGACGGCAACGACGACATGAATCTTGTTGCTGACGGCATCAATGGCGGCAATTGGGGTTACAACAACCTGCAATGGTACGGCTTCACCTATTATCACAAGTGGAACGACCAGTGGCATATCGCGACGGAAGGTTACTGGGAGCACCAGAACAACGTGCTCGATGCGAATAATCCTGCCGCCCTTGCCGCGTTCGCCGCGGGCGGCACGCCGTTCTCACCGCAATACATGCCGTTCAATTCTCCCTTCCTCGCCCAGTGCGGCAACACCGGCCTGTTCTCGTGTACGGCAAATGTCTATACGGGCGCGATGTATCTGAACTACAAGCCGGACCCGCTCGACAATATCTCGTTCCGTCTCGAAGCCTTTGACGATGCCCAGGGGCAGCGCACCGGCACCAAGACCACCTACATCGAGTCCGGTATCGGCTGGCAACACTGGTTCTCGCCCCAGATCGAAATCCGTCCCGAGTTTTCGTTCTACAAGTCGCTGTATGGCATGGCCTTCAACGGCAATTCGAACCTCGGCATTGCGCCGACCAGGAGCACGGCCCTGATCGGCTCGGCGGACATCATTCTTCACTTCTGATGCATGGAAAGGTCGTGACGGCTTGAGCCGTCGGACATTTCATCGGAACAATTCGACAGGGGATCACAATGAAGCGAATTCTTCTCACCACCGTCTCGCTCGGTGTGCTGGGCCTGGTGTCACCGGCTCTCGGTGCCGATCTTGCGCCCTATGGCAAGGCGCCGGCACTGGCGTCGCCGGTCTATGACTGGTCCGGCTTCTATGTCGGCGTGATCGGCGGTGGCGGCTGGGGCAATCACAATGTCAACAACGCGCTGGGAGCCAACACGCCGTTCGCCAACTACTCTGCCAATTATACATCGCAAGGCGGCCTCGGCGGCGGCGAGGCAGGCTACAACTTTCAAAGCGGCAGCGTCGTGGTCGGTATCGAAGCCCAGGGGTTCTGGTCCGACATCAAGGGCAGCGATGCGGTTGCGGTCGGCCAAGGCCTGTTTCCAAACGTCGCCGCGATCGACGCCGACAGTCTTCGCTGGGGCGGCTCGCTGGTTGCGCGAGGCGGTTTCACCGTCGACCGCTGGCTGATGTTCTTCACCGGCGGCTGGGCCTTCGGCGATATCCAGCACACCAATACCGCCGTCCCTGCGGTTCTGGGCTTGCCTGTGGTGGACCAGTTCACGGTTCACGCCAACGGCCTGACCGCCGGTGGCGGCATCGCCTACGCGATCACCAACAACCTGATCGGCAAGATCGAATATCGCTACTACAATTTCAACGGCTACAACCGCCCGGGGGTGGGCGGAACGGGCCTGACGGCGAACGGCCAACTGCCCTATACCACCGAGACCAGCTATTCGACCGTCACCGTGGGCCTCGACTACAAATTCGGGGGGCCTGTCGTCGCGAGGTATTGACGCTGGCCGCGGCCGGCTTGCGGCGGCTTCACGCCGCAAGCAGCGCCGAGCGAGCGGGATCGCTTTTGTGGAAAGCCAATTACTGGAGGTTGATATGATGGTTCGCATGACTGCCGGAACACGGCTCGGGCTGGTTGCCTTGGCCGCCGCGATGCTCAGCGCCGGACTTTGTGGCCATGCTGCCGCAGCAACGCACAAGGGCCATTTGCCCCCAAGCAACGCGATATTGGAAAGCCATGCGGAAATGGCAGCGCAACAGCCGGTTCGGACTGGCGCCATGCGCTATTACGGCGGACCGAAATCCCCGATGTGGCGGGAAGTAAGGTAGCGGCCGGCGCGTCATTCGGTTCGCCGCTGGGCGGTCGCTGCCTGGTCTCCAGTGCGTGCTGTGAACGCCGCAAGCCGGGGATCGGTAAGGTCAATCCGTACCGAACGTTGGCGGCAAACGGAGCGTCAGTGTGCTTACGCTCAAGGCCTATAGTCAGGCGCCGACGCTCAATAGACAAAATACCATCTACCGCGCGCCTGACGCCAAATGCGCCTGCGGCCGTCTCGTTCTCTTGATGCCAAGGATGATGGAATTTCACGCGGTAAGGGTCAGTTGCGCCATCCGACAGCGGTCAGGTTGGCGCTCCGATACCCCGGCCATCAGATGCTTTCGCCGCCCTGGCACGCTTTCCGCTTACGCAGAAGCCACGGCATGGTTAAGCTCTGTACAAACACTGAAAACACGACAACGCCAAAGGCCGTGATCAGGATTTCGTTATAGAGTGGGAAGGAGCGTGGAAGCGCGAGCGCCAATGCGAGTGCCAGCGCCCCTCGTAGCCCACCCCACCAGAGGATGTGCTGTTCGCGCATGGGTATGGCCCATCTCGAACGCCGAAACAGCAAATATACGGGATACACCGTTAGGGCACGACCGGTTAGAACCAATCCGATGGCAATCAAAAGCGCCCGAACGCCGACACCCGTAAGTGGTACGGCCGCAACTCTCAGGCCTATCAAAAGAAAAATAAGGGAGTTCGCGATGAATGCCGCAAACTCCCATAGGCCGATCACGAAGGAACGGCCATCGGCGGAAAAGATGTTTCGGCTCTCTTCTTCCCTGAGGACGCCAAGGTTGCCCATCAGCAGGCCAGCCGCGACGGTCGCAAGCACGCCCGAGAATTGAAGGTTTTCTGCCAGCAGAAACGAACCGTAAGCGGCGACAGCAGTCAGCGTTGCTTCCACCAAATGATCAGATGTCCGTCCCGCGATTGCAATGGCCGCACCCCCGCATGCGACTCCTACTAAAACTCCTCCACTTGTCATAAATGCGAGGGTGCTCGCCACGGTAGAGGTGGTCAGTTGCGAACTGTCCGTCGCCTGTGCCCAAGTAAAGGCGAGCACAAACAATACTGCCGCAACACCATCGTTGAAAAGACTTTCACTCTCGACCAGGAGGCTGAGGCGGCCTTTCATGCCGGTGTCTTTGAACATGGCAAGAACGGCGATCGGATCGGTCGCAGCAATCAGGACGCCAAAAACGACCGCAGGCGCGATGGGCCAGGCCGAGAACTCCGCCATGCCTGCTGCAACCGCAGCTGCAGAGATCGCCACGCCGACCGTAGAGAGCACAAGAACCGGCAACATGTCCCGTCGAAGTTCGCGCCAGCGAATACTCAGCGCTGACTCAAACAAGAGAGGCGGCAGGATGACTTCAAAGATGAAGTCATGTGTAAGCATAGCGCCCGTTTCGAGCCCCGACACGGCAAGACAGATACCGGCAAGAACGAGCCCCACCGTGTAGGGCAGACGGACCCGCCTGGCGATGATGGCGACGAGAATAGCTGCGACTAACAAGCCAATGGTGCGGGTGAGAACAGCGTCCATCATTTCAATCTGCGTCGGCCTGGCCGTGCATCTACCCGATGCGTTGATCCGCAGGGATACTAGATGAAGTAGCTCTGCGAGTCAGGTCGTCCAATAGCGACCGGCACGTTCAATGTGGCAATTGAATTGTTGCATCCTGCTGCCCGAACAGCGCCAAGCTGATTCGACACGGCGCGCGCGGCCTCACTCAGGAAAAGAATAGGTCCAAGCCGGTGATTGCGCCTATCTCGGCCACAAGCCAATCGACGCTCTTGCCCTCCAGATTTTCTGGCCACGGATAGCCAAGGCCGACAAGTCTTGCCTTTAGATACTTTTCGCGCGGCGGCCTAGTCACCGCTCTGCCGTGATGGGTCAACTTGAAGATGGTAAGCTTGCTTTCATTTTCCCGGCCATATTGCTTGACGAGATGAGCGTTCAGCAATTCATCGAACATTTCGCGAGAAAGAATACTGGCGGCAACGCCGCCATCCCCACGACGAACCGTGATAAGTTCCGGATATTCGTGCGTCGGGCCTCGCAGAACCGCGATATGACCCTCCCCGCAAATCATTATATGTAAGACTTCCGCTATTGTAATCGACATCTGACCCTTCATCGGTGACGCGATGGCGTTGTCCCCGGCGCGGCCCTATGGTGTTGCACCGATCGACTTTGGTCGCATCCTTCATTTTCGGAAAGCTACGCTTTGCCAGCGGTAAAATATCGTTAATTTCGTTGTGCGCTGCAGCGCGATGGGTACCCAGCTGCGGCGGCCTCTTTTTGCGAAAGCTGCTCCTCGGGCAGAAACCGTCAATGGTGGTCAGCGTCTTGGACGACCCCGGCCCATGCAACATGCCGAAATTCGAAACAGTCGGACTAAGTTACGGAGCGCTGCAAAAAGGGTGCCTTGAGGCGGTTCGGCGGTGGGCCGGCTGTGAGACGGTCGGCGGTATTCAGATCATCCGCGACAACAGACCGGGCCGGTTCTCCGTCCGTGTGACGTTGTACGGGAAAGCCGATCAGAAAATTGCCGATCGTGCGATGACCTACGTTCAACGAGAGAAGCGACGGCATTTTCACCTGACCGAATGATGTGAGGCATCTTGGGCGCAAGGCGACGAAAATAGCAATTCCACAATCACAACCGCGGTGATCATCCAGGTCTGTAAATCAATCCCGAAAGGCTGAAGGGGCGTAAGTTCGATGTCCGGGCTCTCATGTCGTCTCTTGGGCGCGAGCGCCTCGTCGATCTGCCGGTGGACGGCGTCGAGGGTGTCAAGCCGCTGCGTTTTGCGAAGTTCGCGCGTGGTTTCTGATCTATCGATGACGTGCAAGTGCCGACGACGACGCCTTGTTCAGCGCTGCATTCTACTTCTCGGTATTGCATACTATCCGAGGATTACGTGTCGCACGATAAGTGCCACCGCCGTGACGGGCGACGGTAGTGGCACTCCCGCGTTGACCGAAAGCAATATCCGCGAAGGCGCTCAGATTAAATCATAGCCATCCAAGAACGGTAGAACGACGTCGTGGTAGCAAAGCCTCGACCCCTAGAGGCCGCGTGGTCACTTGAACCGATATTCCATCGCGCCAAGCTTGAACAGCGATATCGGATGGGCATCGGTCATCGCCGCGGAGCTGAAGGTCTTCACCGGCCGGACCCGTGCGTTGAGCCGCGCCGTTGCATGCGCCGAGAGTGATTTGAGCGACGGGCCTGGCACCGCCAGGAATGGCGAGATGGACGCGCCGGGGGGCGGCGGTGTCGGACCCTGATAGTAACTGATCGTCATCGTCGTCGAAAAGTCGGCAGGCCATGTCACCTGGACCGAAAAAATCTCGTTCGGGCTGCTGACGGGCTGGTTGTTGACGATGATCGTGTTTGCCTTGTCCGGCCCGGGAACGTTCAACGAAAAGCGGCCGTCGACCGGGATGTTTCTGAACTGCAGGCCGACCATGAGCTGACCGGCTTGCGCGGGCCCGGTGATCGGAACGGTCTGCTGCCACGTCGGGTTGCCGATCGCGACCTCCACGACATTGCGCCACGCCATGTTGGGATGGTCGAGGATGAAGCCGGCAAGCTGGTCGATCGACGTGAACAGCGTGGTCGGAAGCGGCGAGGCCGGTGTCGGTGCTGCGCACCAGGCCTGCAACGGTGCGATTGGCGGAAACATTGACATTGGTGATGTCGAACTTGACGTAGATGTTGGTGACTTCGAAATAGCCCGCCACCACCGGCCAGGACGATTTGGTCTGGATCGAGAACGTCACCTCGGTGAGGATTTTCTTGCCCGGATCAAACGTGATCATCAAATCGTTGATCAGGATTTGCGGAATCTGGCTGAATGCCGGAGGTAGCGACTTGAGAAAATCGTCGCCGCCGGCAAGCCCGAGCAGATCGGAGAAGCTCGGCAGCGTGACGCTCTCGCCGGGCTGCACGCCGAACGACCACAGCGAGCTGCCGCCGCCGCTCGTGCCCTGGACGTACAGCGGCAGTTCGGTGGTGTTGAGCTTGAAGGTGCCGGTGACGGTGCCGATGCTCTGCCGGTTGGTGGCGTCGGTCGGATTGACCAGGGTCAGCGTCAGCTGCAGTCCCGGCTCGAGGCTGACCTTGGGCGCGATGTCCCAGCCGTTGGTGACGGCAATCCCGACCGAGAAATAATCCACCGTTTTGGATTTGGGGTCGAAGGTGGCATCGAGCCCGCTGACCGTGATGGCGCTGAGAATATTGCTCAGTTCCGGCGGAAAGAACGAGGTCAGCGCATCGCCGCTGACCAGCCCGACCAGTTGCTCGGCGGAAACCGCTACGCTGCCGCCGCCGAAGCCGATCTGCCAGCTGTCGCCGGTCGCCGGAGCCAGCCGGAACGGAATATGGGCGGGGTCCGCGCCGCCCGAGATGATCACGCCATGAAAGGCGAACTGCACCATCTGCAGCTGGGACTGGTAGGCTGCGGTGAGGCCGAGCTGGCCGAGCGAGATCCAGGTGATCACCGGCGGCGTCACCATCTTGTCGGGCGCGAATGCGCCGTCGATCGACAGCACCGCCTGCTTGTTGTCGTCGTCCCACGCCACCGTCAGCGTGAATACCAGGCCGTCATAGCCGAGGAAGCCGGCATTGCCCTGCACCACGATGCCGGTCGGCTCGGTCTTGGTGCGAGTCACCGGCGCGGCGATGGTCAGCGAGGGGGCCTGCAGCACATTGGCGAAGAACGCGGTGACGACATCGCTGCCGAACGGCTGCGGCGTGATCACCAGCGCGCCATCCTTGTCGAGCGGCAGCGCGGCCAGTTGCTGGGTGATCTTGTCGACGACGGAGCGGTCCTGGACGGCGAACAGCGAGCTCATATGACGTTCCCTGCATGGATCACCCCGCCGGAATCGTCGGGCACCGCGTTGACGCCGAGCTCCCGCTTCAGGGTGTTGTAGAGGGCGGTGGCCCGCACGGCCGGGTGCGTGGCGAGGTCGTTGACCTGGTCGGCCTGCAGCGCCGCGGTGGGCGCCGCGGCGAAATAGGTGGCCCGGCCGAGCGGGACCCGGACCGGCACCGCGTGGGTATGCGGCTTGTTGTTTTCGTCGATGATGTCGATGGTTTGCGGAATCGCCAGCGGATCCCCGCGCGAATCCATGATGCCCTGGTGCTGCGGATCGACCTGATAGTAGAACGCCGGGATGTCGCAGTTCTCGTAGTCGGCGCCGATGTAAACCTCCTGCGCCGCCAGGAATTCGGGGTCGGCGTTCGGCGCCGGCGGATTGTTGACGTATTTCAGCGTCAGCAGCCCCAGGATCCGGGTCTGGTAGTAATTGAGATCGGCCGGATGACCGCCAAGGTAGATATCGGTCATCACCTTGCGGTAATCGGTCGTTTGGAACGGGATGTATCGCACCACCACGCCCCGGTTGACGCGCGTGAACCAGTTGTCGAAGCGGTGTTGTGCGGCGGCCTGTTCCAACAGCCCGAAGACGTCGTCGAAGCCGCGCAGCAGCGCGGCCGCTGCGACCGGTGCGTTCGGGCTCACGACCTTGTCCGGCTGCATGGTATAGAGCCGGTTCTGCTTGGGCTCGGAATCGGGGTAGTTGGCTTTCAGCCGCTTGTCGTCGACCGTCCAGAACAGCGCGTCGCTGGTCCCGTGCAATCCAGTGATGGAGCCGCTCGCGCCGAAGAATTCCATCTGGTCGACGTCGATCACCGACCGGGTCAGCGAAACCTCCAGGTCGATCAGATAGGGCCGATAGCCCGATACGATCAGGTTCTCAAGATGCATGTCGCACATCGAGAAGGTGGAACTGACCGCGAGCAGTTCGCCGATGGTCTGGTAGAACCGGCGGGTGATGCCGACGGCGTCATCCTTGGGAAAGATCTTGAAATCGCTGCTGCCGAACGGGTAGTAGTTCCAGACGTTGCGGCCGGGTGCGTGGCTCTGTTCGAGAAACTGGATGTAGCCGTACGAGGTCCGGATCGGCAGCCGGCCGGCGACCGGCACCAGCGAGGAGCCCCAGACGTAAGGCAGGACCTTGTAGGTCGGCAGGTCCTGCAGGCGGGGATTGGTCCGGCGCTCGGCTGCGATCAGCGTGTTGACGATCTCGAACAGGCTCTCGGTCTGGAAACCGGCATTTACCGCATTGACCGCCGCGCTGTTGCCGGCGATCAGGCAGTCGATCTCGACATCCGCCGGCTTGTAGATGACCCGCAGGGTGTCGTTCATCGGATGGACGTCGCCCATGTTGTCGCTGATCGCCAGGAACAGCTGGAAGGTCAGGATCAGCACCTGCTGGCCGCCCTTGTGGAAGTCGCTGCCGGTCGACTTGATCTTGAGCAGATGGGTGATCTGTCCGTTGGACGGCGCGAAGGTCTTGCTGATCTCGCCCCAGTTCAGATGGATGCGGGTGCAGGCGGTAGTGAGGTTGTCGGAAAAATTCGTGGTCAGCGCCTCCACGGCCCGCGCAGTCGCAGGATAGCGCGTGAAGAAGGCCGCGACGTTCTGGTCATAATTTCCCGCAAACACCACGACGTCGAAATAATTTGCATAGCTGTTGAAGTTCTGCGCTTGCGCCAGCATGTCGACGTTGATCGCCTCGCCGACAAAGCGGTCCAGCACCTCGCACAAATCGTTCAGCAATTGCGGGTCCTGCAGCGCCGCCTTGAAGCGGTCGTAGAACTTGTCGAGATCGGCCGGCAAAGTCGTGAACAACAGCGTATGCACCGCCTCGATCTGGGCGAGGTAGAGACCGGCGCGCAGCAGCGCGCCGATGTCGGCGCCGGTTTCCGGATCGACCGGCGGCGTCACGTTCAACTGGGCCAGTCGGTTGCGAAGCGCGGTTGCGTCCATGGTGACTTGCTAGCGGCTGGGACAGGACGGCGCAGGCGCCGCCGTGCGAACAGGTGATGGCGTCGGCATCAGTGGATCACCTCGCTGGCATTGGGAACGGCGTTGAGTCCGAGCGCCTGCAACAGCGAGCCATGCAGCGCGGCTTCGCGGGCGGCCGCGCCGTTGGTGAGGATCGCGACCTGACCGGCCTGCACGTTGGGCTGCATCGGCGAAACCGCGAAATAGGTGTTGCGGTTGACCTGGCCCGCGCCCGCGCCCTGCACCTGCACCTGGATCGTGTTGGGCAGATTGTTGAGATCGTAGATCGTGATGTTGGCGGGGATGGTCACCGGCAGGCCGCGCGAATCCATGATGCCGGTGGTGCCGATGCGGTGATAGAACACCGGAATGTCGCAGTTCTGGAAGTCGGCGGCGATATAGGCGGCCTGGATGGCGACGAAGTTCGGTTGCGGCGGGTAGGGATTGGACTGCTGGTACTGGTTGTAGTTGTCGGTCAGCATCCGCAATAGTGCGACCTGACCGAAATTGCCGTCGGTGACGTTGTTCTCGTTGAGGTAGATGCTTCGCATGACGTCGGTGAATTTCGCGGTGCCGTACGGCAGATAGCGCACCACGGTGTTGTTGAGGCGCTGGAACCAGGCGGCCATCGCGTTGCCGGCGGCGCCTTGCCCGATCACGCTGAATCCGTCCGCAAACCCCTTGAACAGGGCATTGGCCGGCCCGTCGGCCTTGGGATTGACGATGGCATCCGGCTGCATGGTCCACAGCCGGTTCTGTTTCTCGTGATCGATGAAATTCTGGCCGAGATACATGTGGCCTTGCGGCCCGGCCGGCTGCCATTGAAAATCCACCACGCCGACCGATTGCGCGGTGATGCCGCCGAGCGTGCCGAAGAACTCGGTGAGGGCGACATTGCCGATCGGCTTGAGCAGCGAGATCTCCAGATCGATCAGATGGGCGAGATAACGCGAGACGATGACGTTCTCGACATGCATGTCGATGATCGAGAAGGTGCAGGCGGTCGCCAGCAGCTGGCCGACCAGCTGATAGAACTGCCGCACGATCGTCACCGCGTTCTGCTTGGGGAAGATCTTGAAGTCGCTGGCGCCGAACGGATAGTAGTTCCAGATGTTCTTGCCGGGCGCGTGGCGGTGCTCCAGGAACTGGATGTAGCCGTAGGAGGTGCGGATCGGCAGCTGGCCGGCATTGTAGTTCAGGCTCGAGCCCCAGTTGTAGGGCAGGATCCTGTAGGTAGGCAGATCCTGCAGCGCGGCGTTGTTCGGCCGTGCGGCCGCGATCAGGGTGTTGATGATTTCGAACAGGCTGGCGGCCTGGAAGCCGTTATGGACCGCATTGACCGCGGCGCTGTCGCCGGCCAGCAGGCAATCGACTTCGAGGTCCGACGGTTTGTAGACCACCTGGACTTCGCTATCGATCGGATCGGCGTTGCCCATGTTGTCGCTGACCACTACCGCCACGCTGAAGGTCAGGATCAGCACCTGCTGGCCGTTCTTGTGGAAGTCGCTGCCGCTCGACTTGATCTGCCGCAGCGTGACCAGCCGTCCGTGCGGGGCGAAGGTGGCGCCGATCGCGGCCCAGTCGGTCTCGATCCTCTGGCACGCGGTGCGGATGTTGTTCTGGAAATTGGTGGTCAGGGCCGGCAGCGCCTGCGCGGTGGCCGGATTTCGGTTGAAGAAGTTCTGCAGATTGGTGGCGAAGTTGCCGCCATTGGCCTGGAAGATGTTGACGTCGAAATAGTTGGCATAGGTGGTGTAGGCGGCCGGCGGCGCCTGCAGGTCGGCGCTGACGCCGGCGCCGACGAAGCGGTCGAGGATGGCGCAGAAATCGTCGAGCAGATCCGGGTTTTGCAGCGCGCGGGCGAATTTTTGGTAGACGTTGCCGCCGATGACGGGGTCGTTGGCGAGGGTGGTAGACAGGAAAACCTGGGTGGCCTGCAGTTGCGCAAGATAGAGGCTCGCCCGCAATTCGTCGGGCGGCGTCACATGGAGGCCCGCCAGCGTGTTATGAAGGGTTTGCGCATCCATCCGGCATCTCACTTACGGTGATCGCTCCCGGAAGGTATGCACGACGCAAAAGCCGACACCGGGCGCCATCCAACAGGCACGCCGCTCACCTTTTGCGTCGCCATGATGCCGACGCGATGAATCTGGAAAAATTGTCAGAGGTGGATCGTCGTTTCCCCGCACGCCAAAGATGTAATGCACCCAAGCGCCTTCGATATCAACCTAAGCTAGAATCTACTTTGGATTGTGTCAATCGACAAACGCTATCTGCGTCATAATTTCGCGTGATCGATGTGCGGACGAGCGGTTATCGCAGCGCGGGAACAACAAGCGATGCGGTCGCGATTAACGGAATCATGGAATCGTCGTCGAGCTGCCGGCGGATGAAGATGTAAATGGCAGAGGGCAAAGTTGCCGCGATATCGTCAGGCCAGGTCATGGCCGCGGCTCTCGCTCGGATCGGCGATTCCCGGCATTGCGAGGTGGTTCGGTTGGTTTTCGGCCCGCATGTAGAAGGGGAGATGCGTCGCGAGGTCGAAATTGGATGGCCATTTTATTGACCGCTTCGACCGGCCGTTGGATAGTCGAGGCTGTTCTGCCGAGAGTTGCCACATGAGATCGAATGTCACGCCAGCGACCGGAGATATGCGCAGACGCGTTACCCGTCGCTGCGTCTCTTCGGCGACCGGCGCCTGTCGCTGATCCCGGCACGTCAGGGATCCAGTTCGTCAACCAGACAGGAGCGCCGGCATTCCGGCGAATGAATCAGTCATGCCCAACGCCTACATCATTGAGGTTCACAACCGCACCGCTGGCATCGTCGCACGCGACCAGCGCGGGTTCCGCTTCTTCTCCGCCGAACGGACTTTCGACAGCCTCGAAGGCCGCGAGTTCCGTTCTGCGCGCGATGCCGAGCGGGCGGCGCGGGCGCTGCTCGATGAGCGGCAACGCTCTGCCGGCCCGCCCGGACTAGCCGTCGCGTTCTGACCCGGGCGCAGGCCGAGGCGACCGGCGTCGATATCGAAGCCGTCAGGCGGTCGCCGACCGCTTTGCGCGGCTGGGCTTGATCCCGAAGCCGCTCAACGTCGCCGACATCGTATGGAAATGGACGCCCAGTTCCTGAAGGGATTGGTAGTCCGCGGCGGGTGTCGGCCGTGTTTTCCGCGTCGGGCCGGGAGAAAAGCCTTCTCTCCGCGACGACTAAAACGAAATGGAAGATTTTGCACGAAGCGATAGGGTGATGATCGTCTCTTCACACTGAGCGGCAAAATGTCCGACGACGAGACCAGGGAAGTGAAACGCTCGCAGCGGCGCGCCCCCGCGGTTGCGGCGCTGCCGCTTGGGGCTTTGACGGTTCGGCCGCGACACGTTGCGGATCGGGTTCGCAGGCAGAGCGACCGTCGCCGCCTTGAAAATAATATCGAAAATGATGAGATCGTCCTTGAGACGTTCACGCTGCCGCTGGAGGCGGCGCGTCGCAAAGTCCGTGACATCATTGCCGATATTGCCGAGTGCGGATACCAGGAAATCGTCGAGCGCTGGCGGCAGCTGCCCGACGGGCGGATCGAGTTCACCATGCGCCGTCTGCCGGTTGCAGACTAGACCAAAAGCGGTTTTGCGATGATGTGACGATCGATCGTGGAGGCTTTGCACAATGCTCGACATTGCCGAACGCGCCAGGGCGATCGTGGTTCAGCAACTGGTCGTCGATCCCGACGAGGTGGTCGACAGCGCGAGCTTCATCGATGACCTCGGGGCCGATAGCCTTGACATGGTCGAGCTGCTCATCAAGTTCGAACGGGAGTTTGGCTTCGAGATTTCCGACGATGCCGTGGAATCCGTCCTGACCGTCGGTGACGCCGTCAAATTCCTGGAAAAACACGCGGTCACGTGATCCGCGACCGCGTGTTTTTCGACGCCGCAGGCGCGGGGTCGGTCAAACATGCAGGCGTCCGCCTGGATCCGGTCGCAGCGCTTGACCGGAGGCAAACCGGTTCAGGCCGCCGAGGCCAGGCGTCCTGCCGCAGCGAGCCCGTGCTCGAGATCGGCGATTATATCGTCGATGTGCTCGATGCCGACGGAAAGCCGGACATAGCCATCGGAAACGCCGGTGGCCAATTGGTCTTCGAGCGACAGCTGGGAGTGGGTGGTCGTTGCCGGATGGATCGCCAGGCTGCGGGCGTCGCCGATATTGGCGACGTGGTAGAAAAGCTGCAGCGCGTCGATCAATCGGCGTCCAGCTTCGCGGCCTCCGGCCAGTTCGAAGCCGACCAGCCCGCCATACTTGCCCTTCAGGTACTTGTCGGCCCGCTCCCGCTGGATCCCGCTCTGCCTTGACGGATGGATCACGCGGACCACCTCGGGCTGTTTGGCTAGAAAATCGGCCACCGACTGCGCATTCTGGACATGGCGCTCGATCCGCAGCGGCAGCGTCTCGAGGCCCTGGATGATCTGGAAAGCATTGAAGGGCGACAGCGCCGAGCCGATGTCGCGCAGCAAGGTGGTGCGTGCCTTGATGATGTAGGCGATCGGCCCGAGCGGCTTGACCGCTTCGACCCAGACCGCGCCATGATAGCTGGGGTCCGGCGTGTTGAGCGCCGGCTGGCGTTTCGGATGGGCCTCCCAGTCGAAATTGCCGCCATCGACGATGATCCCGCCGATCGAGGTACCGTGACCGCCGAGATATTTCGTCGCCGAATACACCACGATCGCCGCACCATGATCGAACGGCCGCACCAGCACCGGCACCGCGGTGTTGTCGACGATCAAGGGGATGCCGAGCCTTCGCCCGATCTCGGCGACCTCGCTGATCGGGAATACCGCGAGCTTCGGATTGGGCAGCGTCTCGGCGTAATAGGCCCGGGTCCGGTCGTCGGTCGCCTTGGCGAAGTTGTTCGGGTCCGACGGGTCGACGAAGCGGACTTCGATACCCTGGTCCTTCAAGGTGTTGGCGAACAGGTTCCAGGTGCCGCCATAAAGATCGGTGGAGCTGACGACGTTATCGCCGACACGGGCGAGGTTTTGAATGGCGAAGGCCGAGGCGGCTTGCCCGGAGGCGACCGCCAGCGCGGCAACGCCGCCCTCCAGCGCGGCCACGCGCTGTTCCAGAACGTCGGTCGTCGGGTTGCCGATGCGGGTGTAGATGTTGCCGAGTTCCTTCAAGGCGAACAGGTTCGCCGCATGCTCGGTGTCGCGGAACTGGTAGGACGTGGTCTGGAAGATCGGGACGGCGACGGCGCCGGTCGCCGGATCGGCCCGCCAGCCGGCATGCAGAGCGAGGGTTTCAGGATGGAGCGTCTTGTTGGTCATGTCTCGGATCCCTTGATGATGGCTGCGACATCGCGCCGGGCCACCCGCTCGGTGCGGTGCGGCGCCTGGGCCAAGCCCGGCGGATAGCCGGGCCAGGTGCGGCAATCACGACCATGCGGCAGAGGTTAGTCAATCGCCGCAGCAAAATAACAACCCCATTCTCCTGAAGTCGTTGTCGATGACGGCATTGTTTTGCAATCGGACGCAGCCGCGAGGGAGAAATTGCCGCGGTCCAACGGTCCGATTCCGCTGATGGTGCCGGCCATGCCCGCGTTAGCGGGCGGCCGTCTGTCATTCATCGATCACGGGATTGCTGAGGATTCCAAGCTTCTCGATCTCCACTTCGACCACGTCGCCGGCCTTGAGAAAGATCGGCGGTTTGCGGGTGAAGCCGACGCCGGCAGGGGTACCGGTCGCGATGACGTCGCCCGGCACGAGATCGAAAATATCCGAGGAGTAGCTGATCAGCCGCGGGATCGAAAAGATCAGATGCGAGGTGTCTGACGACTGCATCGTTGCGCCGTTGACCCGCGTCTCGAGTTTCAGCCGGGTGGGATCGGCTACCTCGTCGGCGGTCACCAGCCACGGGCCGAAAGGCCCGGTGCCGACGAAGTTCTTGCCGGCGGCAATCTGCTGCGCATGGCGCTGGTAGTCGCGAACGCTGACGTCATTATAGATCGAGTAGCCGGCAACATGATTCATCGCGTCGCTCTCGGGAATATGACGGCCGGCTTTGCCGATCACGACGGCAAGTTCGCCCTCCCAGTCCAGATGGGTCGAGACCTTGGGCCGGATCACGGGCTGATTGTGCCCGACCTGGGAGCGCCAGACCCGCAGGAAGATCGGCGGAAATTCGGTGATCTGGCGATCCATGCCGTGGGCCACGGCCTCCTTGTGGTGGTCGAGGTAATTGCGGACCGCGCAGATGATCTTCTCCGGGCGGGGAATCACCGGCAAATAGGTGATCTGCGACAGCTTGAGATCCGGCTTGTGGGCCGCGACGATCCGATCGCGGCTGGCGAAGTCAGCGCTGGCGATGAAGTCGGCCAAGGTCGAAAACTGCGGCAGCGCCTTGCCGAGGTCGATGATGGCGTCGCCGACGACGGCTCCCCAGCTCTGCTTTTGCTGGAAGGAAAATGACAGCAGTTTCATGTCCGGCCTTTCTGTTTTCGAGAATGCATGGATGCGGGATTTCGCCTGGCCCGATCACGGGGCCAGCAAATGCGCGGCATATTTGGCGACATTGTTCGCCGTGCTGCGGATGTGCCGGTCGATCAGCGACACCGCCAGATCGGTGTCGCGGGCGATTGCCGCCTTCATGATGGCCCGATGCTCGCCGGCCTTGTCGCGTGGCTGCGGACGAAACATCGAAGACAGGTTGCGGTAACGTTCGGCCCGTTCGAACAGCGATCCGCGAATCGCGAGCAGGGTCGGCGACCGGCCGCTCGAGACCAGCGCCTCATGAAAGCTGCGATGGGCGACCTTCCAGTCGGGATCGTCGACGTGTTTGCCGGGCAGGCGCCCTTCGATCCGTCCCAGACGATGCAGCGTGGATATCACGGCGATTTCCCAGTCATCGCCGCCGTGTTCGATCGAGCGCTTGAGCAGCTCGATTTCGATCAGCGCGCGCGTGCTGGTGACGTCGAGCAGATCTTCGGTGCTGACCGGCGCCACGCGATAGCCGCGTTGTTCCTCGGCCAGCACCAGACCGTCCGCGGCCAGCGATGTCAGCGCCTCGCGCAACGTGGTGAAACTGGCGCCGAAGGCGAGCCTCAAGGCATCGAATTTGAGCGGTTCGCCGGGCTTCAGCCGGCAGGCAACGATGTCCTGGCGAAGCCGATGCGCGATGTCCACGGCAAGCGTCTTGCCGAATTCCTTGCGCGATCGGACGGCCGGCGCGGTCATCGCTATCCCCTGCGGGTCGTCGTTGGGTGGCACGGCGCAGCATGCCGCTTCAAGGAAGGCATTGCAATAATTTTCGCAATAGTTATGATTTTCGAAAATCTGCTTCGCGGATAAAAACCGGCGATGCGCCTGGGGGGAAGCGAGCCGATGAAAGCTGTGCAGGTGCAACGGCCGGGAGGACCCGAGGCCCTCGACTATGTCGACCTCGATATTCCGCAGCCCGGTCCGCACGATGTTCAGATCCGGGCCGAGGCGTTTGGCGTCGGCCAGCCCGACGTCCTGATACGGCGCGGTGTCTATAAATGGATGCCGCCGCTGCCGGCCAATCCCGGCAATGATGTTGCCGGACGGATCGCGGCGGTCGGAGACCGGGTCGAGGGAATGGAAGTCGGCCAGAAGGTGCTGCTGAGCGCGCGCGACCTGGCGCAGCGGGGAGGGTGCTACGCGGAATACGTCGTCGCACCGACGGAGGCCGTGCATATCCTTTCGGAATCCGTCGATCTGCAAGACGCGGTTTGTCTCGCAAACTATCAGGTGGCGTGGGCGCTTCTGCACGAATGTGGCGCGCGCAATCCGCCCCAGAGCGTGCTGGTGATCGGCGCGGCGGGCGGCGTTGGGACCTCCATCGTCCAGCTCGCCAGGCTTTCGGGAATGAAGGTGATCGGAACGGTCAGCTCGCAGGAAAAGGCGGCCTTTGCGCGCGCCAATGGCGCAGATGAAATCATTTTTTACCGCACCGAGGACGTCGTTGCGCGGGCCCGCCAGCTGACGGCCGGACGCGGTGTCGGGCTGGTGCTCGATCATGTCTGCGGACCCGAATTCGTCTCCTATCTGGGTGTGCTGGCGAAATGGGGGACGCTGGTCTCCTACAATGCTTTCGCCGGCTTGCCCGAACAGAACCTGATGGCCGAAATGCGCAGATATCTCGATGTCTGCCCGGCGGTCCGGTGCTTTTCGTTTCACATCTACGACCGGGATCGCGAAGCGCGCCGGACCATCATGCGTCAGGTGATTTCCGCGCTCGAAAGCCGCGCGATCAAGCCGGCGATTTTCACGAGATTCAGGCTCTCCGAAGTGCGCCAGGCGCACAGCCTGCTCGAATCCGGCGCGGCGCTGGGCAAGATCATCATGACGCCGTGAAACGGGGCTGCCGGGAAGGACGGGGAGAGGGTGATGGTCAAGGCCAGGCGCATCAGACATGTCAGCTTTTCGACGCCGGATCTCGCCCGGCTGGCGGATTATTACCGATCGATCGTCGGGCTCGGAACCGTCGCCCGCGAGTCCGGCCGCTTGTTCATGGCAACGGAATCCGAGCAACTGGCCATCGTGCTCGAGGCGGGCGCGGAGCCGAAATGCAAGCGCATTGCCTTCGAGGTCGCCGCCGATGCCGATCTTGCTGCGATGCGCGCGGATCTCTCCGCCGCCGGCGTGGCTTGCGAACTTCGCACCGACAGCGCGCCCGGCGTTTCCCGGCTGCTGGCGTTCACCGATCCGGAAGGAACCGGGATCGAGCTGATCCCGGGCTGGACCGCGAGCCCGGCCAGCGAACCGGGCGGCGGCGTTGCCGTCAATCGGCTCGGCCACATCGCGATGTATACCGCCGATCCCCTGATCGCCTCCAGGTTCTATTCCGAAGTGCTGGGGTTTCGGGTGTCGGACTGGATCGAGCAATCCTTTGTCTTCATGCGCTGCGGATCCGATCACCACACCCTCAACTTTGTTGCCGGCGAAGGGCGAAGGATGAACCATATCGCGTTCGAGCTGCGGGACTCGTCGCATATGCATCGCGCCTGCGACCTCTTCGGGCGTAACCGGATCCGGATCCTGTGGGGCCCGGTCAGGCACGGACCCGGTCACAATGTCGCGGTCTACCATCGCAATCCGGATGGACAGATCGTCGAGCTGTTCTTCGATCTCGATCGCATGACCGACGAGGAACTCGGCTATTTCGAGCCGCAGCCGTGGCACCGCGACCGGCCGCAACGGCCCAAAGTCTGGGTCGGCCTGCCGCGCGATATCTGGGGATTGCCTCCATCGCCCGAGCTCGTGGAATTCAGGCGGTGACGGCAGCGACGCCGCGCAACCGGCGACCGCACCTGCAGACGGGGAGTGCAAAGCGTGGCTGATGTTTTTCAACGTCGATCCTCGAGGCGCCGAATCGTCCGACTTGCCGCCAGCCTGATCGCGCTCGGCCTTGCTGTGCCAGCCGCCCTGGCCCAATCATATCCCAACCGTACCATCCGCATCGTGCAGGGATTTGCACCGGGAGGTGCCGCCGACACCCTGTCCCGCATCATGGCCGACGGCCTGTCCAGGCAACTGGGACAGACCGTCATCGTCGAAGCCAAGCCAGGCGCCGGAGGCAACATCGCCTCCGAAGCCGTCGCCAAATCCACCCCGGACGGCTACACGCTCGGGCTTATCACCGGCGGCCACGCCATTTCGGGGGCGCTCTACCATTCGCTGCAGTACCAGCCGGTCGACAGCTTCGAGATGATCTCGACGGTGGTCTATTATGCGCTGGTGATCGCCGTGCGCGCCGATTATCAGGCCAGGACGCTCGGTGAGCTGATCGCGCTCGCGAAGGAAAAACCGGGGCTGCTCAGCTTCGGCTCGGTCGGCTTCGGCAGCACGCACCATCTCGCCGGCGAACTGCTCAAGAACGCCGCCGGCATCGACATGGTGCACATTCCCTACCGCGGCGATTCGCAGGCGATCAGCGCGCTGCTCGCGGGCGACGTGCCCGTGATCGTCGGCACCAGCGTTCTGCTCGCCCCCCAGATCGAAAGCGGGACCGTGCGCGGACTGGCGGTCACGTCCTCGACGCGGAGTAAATTGCTGCCGAATGTGCCTTCGGCGGCTGAAGCCGGTCTCGAGGGCTTTGACGTCCGGACCTGGGCCGGCCTGATCGCGCCCAGGGCAACGCCGCCGGAAATCGTGGCGCGGCTGAACCGCGCGGTGCAGGCGTGCCTGGCCGATCCGCTGATCAGGACCCGATTGGAGGCGGCCGTTGGCGGAGAGGCCCGGGGCAGTACTCCGGCGGAGATGCACGATCTCCTGGCTGGCGAAATCAGGAAATGGAATGCCGTGATTGATGCGGGAAATATTCCCCGATTGTGAGCCTATGACGCGAACTGCCAATTGCGTCATTGAGCGGCGCCAACGGTCGCATGAAGCCCGGACCCACCGCCCGCAGGTTCACATGAACGCATGGCAGTCCCGCTTGATGGTTCAACCAAGTTGTTCTTTTGCGCGTCAGCGGGATAGAGGCGCCGTACCCGCAGATCATGGCGGCAATGAAGGTCAATTTTTCTAAACCCAAATTTAATGTCGGGTGGCGGACCGTCTGCCTATCTTCAGGCTCGCGCATTTTGCTCTTGATCGGCAGCGCGATCACGATGCAGCCGTGCATTTCGGTGAGGGCGGCAGTGGAGTGTCTGGCGGCGCGCATATTTTGAACTACCAGAACCGCCCGGGTGCGCGGAGCAACAAAGGAGTGTGCCATGCTTCTGAGGAGAGCCGGAAAACTTCTGGCCGGAGTGGCAGCCGGTGTCGTCGCAATCAGCTTCGCCTACGCGCAGCAAGGGCCACGCGGCAAGTCGAGCTACATGCCGGTCGACATCACCGAGCCGTTCTCGGCGATCTTCGCCAGACTGTCCGCACAGAAGCCTGCTGTTGCGCGCGAGCACATGGCGCTGCTCGACGAGCGCTATGACCTGAGCGATCGACCGGCGGCGGGCGTCACCATGGACCGCACAAAGCCGGTGCAGGAGGGAGTTCGCGTCAAGCTCCCGGCAGGGAAGACGTGGGAGGTTCTTGCAGATATGAGCCCGGAGCAGATTCGCGAGCAGAACGCGTTTCCCAGGGGATTCTTGCCGCTGCCGCATCCCAAGCACCAGGAAGGCGGCTTCGTATTCCCACACTTCGTGATCGACGAGATCAAGCGGCAGGAAGGACGCGATCTGACACGCTTCGATGTCGATTACGACATCCCGGATCATTTCCTTCCGGAATTTCCGCCGCCGATCTATCTCAACCAGCGCACCGACCTCGGCGACGTCTCGCAAGGCAAGCTGGTCACGATCGAGAATTATTACGAGCTGTTTAACGGCATTATCCCTCCCAAGCAGCTGGAAGGACTGCGGCTGCTGCTCACTCCATTCCCGCAGCAGCAATTCAATCTGACCGAGGACCGGCGTTCCGAACTGCCCAGCCGCGGCGCAGCGTGCTTCGACTGCCACTCGAACGGCCACACCAACAAGGCTACGCACCTTGCTCCCGATGCCCGTCCCGGGGAATCCCGTCATCGCGTCGTCACCCCGACGCTGCGCGGCGTGCAAATCCAGCGGTTGTTCGGTTCGCAGCGCGCGCTCAAGACCGTCGAGGATTTTACCCAGTTCGAGCAGGCCGGGGCGTATTTCGACGGTGACCACGTGATCGCCGCCAAGAAGGGTCTCAATCCTCTCGATCGAATCAGCCAGGTCGGACTCATGGCGGAATTCCAGGAAGAACTGGCTTTCCCGCCGGCGCCGAAACTCGATGTTTTCGGCAAACTGGATCCGGCCAAGGCGACGCCCGCCGAACTGCGCGGCCAGGAGATATTCAATGGCAAGGGCCGGTGCGACGCCTGCCACGCCGCGCCCTATTACACCGACAACCTGATGCACGATCTCAAGACCGAGCGCTTCTTCAAGCCGGAGATGATCAACGGCCTCAACGAAGTGGGCGACGGAGCCGTCAAGACTTTCCCGCTGCGCGGCATCAAGGATTCGCCGCCCTACATGCACGACGGGCGCCTGCTGACGCTGGATGATACGGTTGAGTTCTTCAACCTGGTACTCGGCACCAAACTGACCGGCGAGGAGAAGCACGACCTGGTCGCGTTCCTCCGCACCCTCTGACCTCGCAGCGCTTCGCATTGCGATGGCAGGCCCGACCGAAAAGCTCACGATCTTCCCGGGGGTGTGGTGCGCGACGTCGTCGACGCGGGTTACGAGCGCGGTCCATCCTGCGTCCGGTGTCCCGATGAATGGACATGGCGGCTGGTTCGGTGGCGGCTACGCTGGATCAGCCAATCACTGACCCCTGCGGGGTTCGTGCGCCTTGGCGGTCTTGAGCGCCTCGGCGGCGGCGTGGCGTCATACTGGAGAGTAAGTTTTTCTGATTAAAAATTCAGCAGATTCGGGAGCCAAGCGGCGATCGTCAATTGTCGGTTTGAGCACGCCGCATCCGCGCACGGATCCGGGCCGCAATCCCGCGCATGGCGCGGTACCGTGTTGTCAGCCTTCGGTGAAGGAGAATCACCCGGATCGCTTGTGCCGGAGCTTGCCTGCACGCAGGCCGCCACCGTTGTGAAGCGGTCAATGCGGCTTGCGCTCCTATCAAGCTGCGCCGCGGCGTGAATTTACGGGATATTAGCCGCGATCTGCTCAACTGCAGGCTTCCGACCACGCGCTCTCGTCGATGCCGGACCACAAGAGCTTAGCAAGAGCTCGGCTCCTCTCCAAAATGTGCCTATTGGAAGGCCCGTCATGGCCGAAAGCCTCGACTTCAAGACGTTGCTCGTAGCGCTTACGATGATCCGTCTGCTGCAGTCGGGTGGACTGCTCTACGTCTGGTATTTTCATCGGCGATATCCGCCCGCGCGGGAATGGGCGGTCGGAGCCATTCTCATAGCGGCCGGGACTTTGCTGATTGGTTTACGCGACGTTCTACCCTCGGCTCCGTCGATTCTCGCCGGCAATTTCGAGATTCTCGCCGGCGGGTTGATCTTCGATCTGGGCATTATCCAGGCGAGCGGGGGATCTCCCCCGCGGCGGCTTGGCTGGGCGGCCCTCGTAATCGTGATGGCGGCTTTCGCCTGGTACACCCTGGTGCAGCCTTCGTTGCTGGTGCGGATAGGCCTGTTTGGCGCCGTGGCCGTGTTGCTCGACACCTATACGGCATTCGCGTCGTGGGCCGCGCCCCGTGGACCGCTGCGCACAACGCAGCGAATTATTGCGATTCTTCTCGTCATGGAAGCCAGCGTCACCGCACTTCGAAGCATTGGCTTCATCCAGAGCGAAATGACGTCCGTGCTGCAGTCGTCCGCTGCCCAGACGTCATTTGCCCTGGCCGGGATGGCCATCACGTTCACGGTCACGCTGGCGCTCGCGGTCCTGACCGGCTTGATGGATACCGAAAAGTACAAAGCCAGCGAGGTTCGCGAGAGCGCCCGTTCCGACGCGATGAGGTTGATAGCATCCGGAGCACCGCTGCCGGCGGTCCTTGAGGTCATCGTCCGCGGCGTGGAGGCCGAGCACCCCGAAATGTTGTGCAGCGTATTGCTGCTGGACGAGGCGGGAACCCGGCTTCTGCTCGGCGCGGCGCCGAGTTTTCCGGATTTCTATAACGAGGCTACACATGGCCTGGCCATCGGTCCGGAAGTGGGCGGGTGTGGCTCCGCCGCCTATTCCGGCCAACGGGTCATTTGCTCCGACATCGCGACCGATCCCCGTTGGGGGCCGGCAAGAGAACTTGCCGCCGCCGCCGCGTTGGGCTCCTGCTGGTCAGAGCCAATCCTTGATGCCGCCGGCCGAGTGCTCGGCACCTTTGCGATCTATCATCGCCATTCGCATACGCCCAGCAAGGCCGACATCACCACTCTCATCGAGGCGGTTCAGATCGCGGGTTTCGCGATCGAGCGAAATCGGGCCGAGCGCGCGTTGGCCGGACAACTTCAAGTAACCCGACAATTATTGTCAAAGTCCGAGCAAACCGGACGGATGCTCGATACCGCTCTCGACAACATGAGCCAGGGCCTGGCGATGTTCAATGAGGACCAAAGGCTTGTGGTCTGCAATGAAAAATTTCTTAAACTGTATGGCTTGCCACCTGAACTGGGAAGGCCGGGGACGTCCCTGGTGGACATCCTGCGAGCGAGAATCGTCAATGGATCGTTCTCGGGCACCGACCCGGCGACCTATCTCCAATCGCGTGCGGGCCTTGGAACAGCTTCGGAAATCGCCAAGGACGCGCTCGAGCATCTCAACGATGGACGCGTCATCCGCGTGACGCGGCGCTCGATCGAGGCGGGCGGCTGGGTTACCACCCACGAGGATGTGACGGAGTTGCGGCGCAACACGGCGCGGATCGCGTTCATGGCGCATCACGACGCTCTGACCGGCCTCGCCAATCGTTCACACTTCAAGGAGAGGATCGAGGAGGCGCGACGGTATCTCGCCGTCGAGGGAAGGCCTTTCAGCATTCTGATGCTGGATCTCGACCGCTTCAAAAAGGTCAACGATTCGCTTGGCCACGGAGCCGGCGATACCTTGCTCAAGGAGGTCGCAGTCCGCCTCCAAGCCGTGGTCGGCGATTCCGGCATGGTCGCCCGCTTTGGCGGAGACGAGTTCGCCATCATTCAATCCGCGCCGCAGGTCGATGGCCGGCAAGCCGCACGAACCGATCGACATCGCGAGGCTGCCATTGCGCTTGCCGATCGCATTCTCCACGCCTTTACCCAGCCCTTCGATCTCAACGGCCACAAGGTTTACGCCGGCACCAGCGTCGGCATAGCGCTCGCACCGGACGATGGCACAGGTTCCGAAGATCTGCTCAAAAAGGCCGATCTTGCGCTTTATGCGACCAAGACCGTGGGCCGCAACGCCTATAGCGTTTTCAAGCCCGAGATGATGGCCATTGCCGAAGCCAACAACAAGCTCGAAGCGGATATGCGGCTGGCCATCGATCGCGGCGAGTTCGAAGTTCACTACCAGCCGATTGTCGACGCCAAGACCCGAAAGCCCTCGGGCATGGAGGCGTTGGTACGCTGGCGGCATCCGCTGCGAGGTCTGGTCGCTCCCCACGAGTTTATCCCGCTTGCGGAGGACAGTGGCCTTATCAATCAGATTGGCGAGTGGGTACTACGCCGGGCGTGCCGGGATGCACTCGAGTGGCCGGACCATATCAGGGTCGCGGTCAATTTGTCGGCGGTGCAATTCTATCAGAGCAACCTGTTTCAGGTCATCATGGGCGCGCTGGACGATGCCGGGCTGCCGCCAAACCGCCTCGAAGTCGAGGTCACGGAATCGATATTGCTCGACGGCGAGACCGACTACGTCTGGCTCCTGCACCAGCTCAAGAACATCGGCGTGTCGGTTGCACTCGACGATTTTGGTACGGGGTACTCGTCGCTGAGCTATCTCAAGCAATTCCCTTTCGACAAGATCAAGATCGATCGCTCCTTCACGGCGGATATCACTGAACAGGCCAACAGCCTGGCGATTGTCGGTGCCGTAATCGGATTGGCGCGCGGACTGGACATGGCTACCACCGCCGAGGGGATAGAGAGCGAACAACAGTTCGAGATCATGCGGATTGCCGGCGTGACACTTGCGCAGGGATACCTGTTCGGCAGGCCATGCCCCAAGTCGGAGCTTCGTTTCGACGAGGATGCGATCATAATGCCCGGCCGTCCCGGGGCAGCGGCCTAGCTTGATATTCGCACTCGGTTCCGGATGTCGCCTCCCGCACATTGATGTAGCGCAAGGAAACCCGGTCGCCGGCGTCGGATAAGGCGTTGCGTTTCAGTTGGCGGTGCGATGTTCGACTTCAACCAACCCCTGCTCCTGGCCGGGCTGTTGCTCGGGTTTTCGTCGAGCCTGCATTGCTTCGGCATGTGCTCGGGCATCGCGGCAAGCCTGCACTTCGCCACCTCGACCAGGCCCGGCGCATCCACAACCCATCTGTCGACCGCCATGCTGATCAATTCGGGTCGTGTGACCGGTTATGTCATTGCGGGCGCGCTGGTCGGCGAACTCGGATCCAGCGTCTTTGGCTGGCTCGATCGCTCGGTGATGAACGCCGTGCTGCGTTGGGCTGGCGCGGCGTCGCTGGGCTGGATCGGTCTTTCAATGCTGGGGTTTCTGCCGTTGCCCGCGATGTTCTATCGGATCGGCCTGTTCGTCAGCGACTCCATGAGCAGGCTTGCCGGGACGGTTCGGCTGCCCGCCTCAGCCGGATTGTTCATCAGCGGCCTTGTCTGGGGCTTCCTGCCCTGTGCGATGGTCTACGCGACGCTGTTCTACGCGATGTTTGCCGGTTCATGGCTGCGCGGCGCGCTGGTGATGCTGGGCTTCGGCATCGGCACGCTGCCGGCCCTGTTTGCTGCCGGCATGGGCCTCGCCACCCTCCGGCACCGGGTCAAATCGGCGGCGCTGCAAGCCGTCGTGGGCGCGGCCATCCTGCTGCTCGGCATCGCCAATGTCGCGATGACCGGCACCACCTTTGCGGACTGGTGCCGGTTCGGCTGAGGCAACAAAAGCAATCGCCGCGGGTTGTTCTTCGTCAACATCAGGAGATGGCCCATGAAACTTACCACCATCGCACTCGCTACCGCATTCGCGCTCTCGAGTTCCTTCGCCCTGGCCCAAGCTGGCGCGGGCTCAGGAACGTCAGTTCCCGAAATGTCAGGCGCGGGGGTCAACGGCGGCTCCGGAGCTGTAGGAAACGATGGCGAGCCTCGGAACAACGCAGACGGCAAAATGACGAAGGGGACCACCGGCATGAGCCACAAGGGAGCCGTGGACAGCAAAGCTGATTCCATGGTGAGCCCGAAGGGCCCGGGCGGAGCGGCGAGCGGCAAGTAATCGAAGCTTACGCGGGATCGGAATTCAGGCGATGGTTGCATCTCGCCGCGAGTTCCGGTCGGTGAGAAAGGGCCCCGAAGCGATCCGGGACCCTGATGTCAATGCGAGTTCGTGGCGGCCCAGTTTTCGAGATCAATCTCGGTGTCTTAAGGGCTTTTGCGCTTTCGCCGGAGGCCCTTTCCGGGGGGGTCCTCTGTGCTTGGCGGGCCCGCAATCGGTCCGCTGCCGGGATCATCATTCGGTTTTTCTTTGCTCATTGGTTAGCCGCGTGAACCCGGGACCATTCGCTCGCCGGCATCAGCAGCCCTGGTCGCTCGCGTTGGCGGAGGGTTGAGCGCCCTCGGCTTGCTGCGCAGCGGTGGGTTGCCCCTGCTGCTGCCTTTGCGTGTCCTGCGATGACGTGGCCTTGTCTCCTGCCACCCGGTTCATCGTTTGGGTCGGCGGGTGCTCACCCTTGTTCGCTGAGCCGGTGGTGACAGTTTGCCCGGTGTAGCCCGGTGTCGGGCCAGAACCGGCGTCTTTAGAGTTGCAAGGACCTGCGTTGGCGGTGGCCACGCTCAGGACCATTGCGGCGCAACTTGCGAGGATGAGTTGTCTCGTAACCATGTTCCTCTCCCTGGTTTCTATCCTTCGACGAGCAGCATCTTCGACGCTACTTGAGGATTTAAGAAAACAAAGGCGCACGGCACAGGTTCCCCACATTTGACGGTTGCGGAGAGGGCCTGCTGCCGCGGCAAAACAAGCCGCGAAACTTTCAACCAACAGGTTCCTGGACACAATAGGATCCAGCCGCAGTTTCAGAGAGCATCCGCGCGAGGCGGGGCGTTAAGCCGCCCTCGTTGCTGCTCCAGGAACAGAACAGGTTTTTACAGGTTTACCGGGGTGACAGGACCCGGCACTTCCATGGATAAATTCTATTTCGATCTGGTCGGCGAGTTGGCGGCAAGCGACCTCGTCGGCCATGACTGCGCCAGCGAAGAGGAAGCCCGGGAGCACGGACGGTTCATCGCCCATCGCATCGGCACCGAGAAGCCGCAGATGGTGCGTCCGGGAAATTACATTTGCGTGCGGGACGAGGGTGGCTACGAGGTTTATCGTGCTCCGATTTCCACCACGACCGTACCGCGACATTGATGCCGCGCCATCACGTCGATCCGGCGATCACAAGACCGCCGAACAAATGGCGGGTAGATATTCGCCGATGATCCCGCCGCGGCCCCGGCGAAAGCGGTTCGGCTCGCGGTCCCCGAGGAGACTTTATCCTCGCGCTGGGAACTTATTTTCCCGCATCCGCTTTGTGTTCAAGCGCGGCGCTGGACGTTTCGCGCGTAGCCGGGACGGCTTGACCGGAAAGGACGGGAGACGTGGCTTTCATTGCGGCGAAGGATGGCGTGCAGCTTCACGTCAAGGACAGCGGAACAGGACGTCCGGTCGTTCTCATCCACGGCTGGCCGCTCAGCGGCGACATGTTCGAGTATCAGAGCCTGGCGCTGCTCGAGGCTGGATACCGCGTCATCACCTACGATCGCCGCGGATTTGGGCAGTCGAGCCATCCCGCGATTGGTTACGATTACGATACGCTGGCCGACGACCTCGCCGCCGTTCTCGACCAACGCGATGTCAAGGGTGCGACTTTGGTCGGATTTTCCATGGGCGGCGGCGAAGTCGCGCGCTATCTGTCGCGACACGGGGCCCAGCGGGTTGCCAAGGCCGTGCTGATCAGTTCGGTTGTCCCATATTTGCTCAAGGACGACAGCAATCCCGATGGCGTCGATGAATCCGTTTTCGAGGAGATGAAGAAGCAGATCCGCAAGGATCGTTTTGCCTTTCTGCAGACATTTGGCAAAATGTTCTATGGCGTCGAGCTGGTGAGCCGTCCGGTAAGCGACGCCCTGCTGGACTGGACCTTCCTGCTTGCCGTCATGGCCAGTCCGAAGGCGACAATCAACTGTGTCGAGGCGTTCGGCAAGACCGACTTCCGCGGGGATCTGGCATCGTTCACCGTCCCGACGTTGGTCATTCACGGCACCTCCGATAAAACGGTGCCGATAGAGGCCGCCGGCCGTGCCTCCGCGAAAGGCATTTCCGGTGCGCGGTTGCTTGAATATGACGGCGAACCGCACGGTCTATTCGCAACCGTCCCCGACAGGCTCAATGCCGATCTGATCGAGTTTATTGGTTAGGTCGCAGCCCGGTCTCCCGCGCCCGTGCGCGGGCGTTTCAATCGTTGCCATTCGTTCCGATGGGTCGGAGCATGAGTTGCGGCAAGTCAGTTTAACAAGAGGAGCACATCGTGCCAGAGAAGTTCGATCCAGCACCCGCCGACAAGCACGCCGCTGATCCGAAGCAGGCGGTACGGTCGGACCAGAAATCTCACGACAACCTCGACAAAGGCCTCGAAGGCACGTTTCCGGCGTCGGATCCGGTGAGCGTTACCGCGCCGGCCAAGTCAAAGCCAAAATCACGACGCCCGGCATGACCGGAGGTCCTGCCGGGTCCCGCGTCGCGATCCTATATATCGGGCATCGCAATAAAGCGGAAGGAAGGCCGCCTTGCCCGAGCAGTTCAGCCTGTTTGTCCACGAGCCGCAAGGGCCCGAAGGGTTGGGGTATGCCGAGGACTTCATTCCGGCCGGCACCGAAAAAGCTCTGATTGAGAATATTGCGGCGCTGCCGCTGCAGCCGTTCCAGTTCGGCCAGTACCAGGGCAAGCGCCGTATCGCCTCGTTTGGATTTCGATACGATTACGGCCTGCGCCGCCTGCAAAAGGCCGATCCGATCCCGGAGTGGCTGGCGCCGACAATCGGGAAGGTCGAAGCTTTCGGAGGTCCAAAGACACGGATTGGCCAGGTCCTTTGCACGGAATATGAAGTCGGCGCCGGCATCGGATGGCACCGCGACAAGCCGCACTTCGACAGGGTATTCGGCCTATCGCTGGGCTCAACCTGCAAGTTCCGGTTTCGAAGACCGTGCGACACCGGGTGGGAACGGTTCACGCTGGAGGTGCGGCCACGTTCGATCTATGGGATGTCGGGGCCGTCGCGGGAGGTCTGGGAGCACAGTATTCCCGGGGTAGAGGCCCGGCGTTACTCCATCACCTTCCGCACCATGGCCATAAAATCCTGACGGTTCCGCCCCTGACCTCTGTTACCATCCGCCGTGATCTGGAGTCGCAGCAGCGCATGGCAAGACGAACAGGCAGCGCCGATCTACCCCTGCATGGCGGACGTGTCCCGCCCTGGCTGGCAATGCGGATGTCGTCTCTCGGTGCCATCATCGCGCAGGCGGTCGTGCACCACTACGGCCGCGACGAATTCCTGCAGCGGTTGTCGCACCCGTTCTGGTTCCAGTCGTTCGGCGCCGTGATGGGGATGGATTGGCATTCATCGGGGATCACGACCAGCGTCATCGGCGCCCTCAAGCGCGGGCTGGGACCGCTCTCGGAAGAACTCGGAATCCACGTCTGCGGCGGCCGCGGCAAGCACTCGCGCCGGACGCCGGAAGAGTTGCGCGTGCTCGGCGAGCGGATCGGGTTCGATGGCGCCAGGCTGATACGTGCGAGCCGCCTCGTGGCGAAGGTCGACAGCGCCGCCGTGCAGGACGGGTTCGAACTCTATCTGCACGGCTTCTTCGTCACCGACGACGGCAAGTGGACGGTGGTGCAGCAGGGCATGAACGGCGACAGCAAGCAGGCGCGCCGCTACCACTGGCATTCGGAAAATCTGAAGAGTTTTGTGGATGAGCCGCACAGCGCAATCGACGGACCGGGGCAGGGCGAAATCGTCAACCTGACGGACAAGCGGGCTGAAGTTTCGCGCGTGTCGCAACTTCAACTGCTGGCGGATTTCGGTCCGGATCGCATCGTGTCCGAACTGACGGCGCTGACGGATGAAGCGCCGGCGCAACCGCTGCTGCCGCACCTTGTCATGCCGGCGCATCACGACGTGCGTTCGGGCGACGTCTTCATGCGACGGCTGCACGGCACCCTCGCTGCGGCGGCCGAGCGCGGTCCCGTCGACTTTCCCGATCTGCTGCTGACGCCCGGCCTCGGCGCGCGCACGGTCCGCTCGCTGGCGATGGTGGCCGAGGTCGTGCACGGCGCGCCCTACCGTTTTCAGGATCCGGCCCGGTTCTCGCTGGCGCACGGCGGCAAGGACCGCCATCCCTATCCGGTCCCCATCAAGGTCTATGACGAGACCCTCCGGGTCATGAAGTCGGCGGTCCGCAGTGCCAAGCTTGGACGCGACGAGGAGATGGCGGCCCTGAAACGTCTCGACGAGCAGGCGCGCCGGCTCGAACGCACGGCCCGGGGGCCGTCGTTAGAGTCCTACACCGCAACCGAGCGCGCCGCGTCGCCGATGCTGGATGGCCGCTCCGTGTTCGGATGGGAAAAGGATCTGGTGCCAGCGAAAGCGGTCGGTGACGGCAAGTGAGGCCGCAGCCTGCATGGTCGGCTGTCGCGCCGGATCGATTGGTCGCGGTCAGCAATTGACGGAATCGCCGAGTGCATCAAGGCGTATTGGAGCGGCCGAAGCCGCCATGCGCTAAACCTTCTGCCCGATCGCCCGAGCGAGATGGGTTGCCGTGCGGCTGTTGCGCGCGGCAACGATCCGTTGCGGCGGTCCGGTCGCGACGACCTTGCCGCCTTCGTCTCCGGCGCCGGGTCCGATGTCGATGATCCAGTCGCTGGCCGCCGCCACGTCCATGTCATGCTCAACGACAACCACCGTATTGCCGGAATCGACCAGACCGTCGAGTTGGCTCATCAGCCTTTCGACGTCGGAGGGGTGAAGGCCGGTGGTAGGCTCGTCCAGGACATAGAGCGTTGCTTTATTCTGTACGCGCTGTAGTTCAGCTGCGAGCTTGATGCGCTGGGCTTCGCCGCCGGACAGTTCGGTTGCGGATTGCCCGAGACGAATATAGCCAAGACCGACCTCGCGGATGACGCCGAGCGAGCGCTGCAGCGGTGCGTCATCGGCGAAGAACTCGAAAGCCGCATCGACTGTCATCGCCAGGACGTCGGCAATTGACTTGTCCCGAATTTTTATTTCAAGGGTTTTGGCGTTGTAGCGCGCGCCCTTGCAGGTGGGGCAGGGCGCATAGACGCTGGGCAGGAACAGCAGCTCGACACAGACAAAACCTTCGCCCAGGCAGGTCTCGCAACGGCCTTTGGAGACGTTGAACGAAAAACGTCCGGCATCATAACGCCGTGCCCTGGCCTGCCTGGTGGCCGCGAACAGCTTGCGAACATGGTCGAATAGTCCGGTATAGGTGGCGAGGTTTGACCGTGGCGTTCGGCCGATCGGCTTCTGGTCAACCACCACCAGTCGTTTGATGCGGTCGAGGCCGCCGGCGATCTCGCCACCGAGTGTCTCGACCGCAGCATCCAGCAGCTCGCCGTCGTTCTCGGATTTGTCCTTCTGCTGGCCAAGTTTTTCGGCCACGGCGTCGACCAGAAACTGGCTGATCAGGCTGGACTTGCCGGAGCCGGAGACGCCCGTGATAGCGCTGAAGACTCCGAGTGGAATATCGACGTCGAGCCGGTCGAGATTGTTGCGGGTGACGCCGCGCAATTTGAGCCAAGCTCCCGGCTGGCGCGGCTGTCTCGCGGGCTTGCTGCCGTGATCGAACAGATAGCGGCGTGTCAGGGACGTTTCGACCTCGGCGAGGCCCGCCGTGGGTCCGCTGTAAAGGATCTCGCCGCCCTGTTCGCCGGCTCCGGGTCCGACGTCGACGATCCAGTCGGCATGGCGGACTACATCGAGTTCGTGTTCCACGACGAACAATGAGTTGCCGGCGGCCTTCAAGCGGTCCAGCGCGCGAAGCAGCGCCTCGGTGTCGGCAGGATGCAGTCCCGCCGACGGCTCGTCCAGCACATAGACGACCCCGAACAGGTTCGAGCGCACTTGCGTCGCCAGTCGCAGCCGCTGCAGTTCGCCTGGCGACAATGTCGGCGTGCTCCGCTCCGGGGTCAGGTAACCGAGCCCGAGATCGAGCAACACGGAAAGCCGGGCCTGGAGATCCGCAACGATGCGCCTGATGACCACGGTCTTCTCCGGGTGCGCCGCGGAGACCTTGTTCTGATCGCCGAGATAGGGCTGCAACAGCGCGCCGAGACGCTTGAGCGGCAGCCGCGAGATCTCTGTAATGTCCATTCCTGCAAACCTTACCGACAATGGTTCTGGCCGCAGGCGCTTGCCGTGGCATACCGGGCAATCGCTGGTCAGCAGGAATTGCGCCACCCGGCGCTTCATCATCGCACTCTTGGTGGTCGCGAAGGTCTGCAGCACATATTTGCGGGCGCCGGTGAAGGTGCCCTGGTAGCTCGCTTCTTCCTTGCGCCGCAGCGCGCGCCTCACCTCGGCAGGGCTGTAGCCGGCATAGACCGGCACCGTGGGCTGCTCGTCGGTGAACAGGATCCAGTTGCGATCCTTCCTCGGCAGATTGCGCCAGGGCGTATCCACATCATAGCCCAGCGTCACCAGGATATCGCGCAAGTTCTGGCCCTGCCATGCGGTCGGCCAGGCCGCAATGGCGCGTTCGCGGATGGTCAGGCTATCGTCGGGTACCAGCGATTTTTCCGTAACCTCGTGGACGCGGCCGATGCCGTGACAGTTCGGGCAGGCGCCCTCGGGGGTATTGGGCGAAAACGATTCCGCATAAAGCAGCGGCTGTTTGGGCGGGTAGTCGCCGGCGCGGGAATACAGCATTCTCAGAAGGTTCGACAATGTCGTGACGCTGCCGACCGAGGAACGGGTGGACGGTGATCCGCGCTGTTGCTGCAGCGCTACCGCCGGCGGCAGACCGTCGATCTCGTCGACCTCGGGCACGGCCATCTGGTGAAACAGCCGACGGGCGTAAGGCGAGACGGATTCCAGGTATCGGCGCTGCGCCTCGGCATAGAGGGTTCCGAAGGCCAGGGATGATTTGCCGGAACCCGACACGCCGGTAAACACGACAAGGGCATGACGCGGAATCTCAAGTGAAATGTTCTTGAGGTTGTGCTCGCGGGCACCCCTGACGCGAACATACCCGTCGTCGCCGCCGGACGAGAGTTTGGGAAGGCTGGTAGTCCGCGCATCCATTCAATTTCCTTCGGCCCCGGGATCGCCATGGCGAAGGAGCAACATGGGACGCGAGGTCCGGTTCCGCAAGGCTGCGCCGATCCTGCTGAACATCGGTTGAGGAGCTGGAGAAATTTTCGCAGCCCCCGATGCGCCGGGAAATAAGAGCTTGAATTTCTCGGATGGGCGGCGCACGCGCGGCGCCGCCGCCCGGATTACCACTAACCCGCGTTCGCGGCTCCCGTTGCTGTCGCGCTGCCGGGTGCGCTGATCCGAATCTCGTGACCTTGCCGGAGAGCCAACGAGGCTGCTGCGACGGCTGCCTCGAATGCCGATTCCTTCGTCTGGTAGACATTCTCTTCGTTACCATCGTGCCGTATCCGCCATTCACCGGCGTTACCGACAATCGTGTAGGCTGCCAAACCCATGTCTCGCCTCCATTTTGGAGCAAACGTCGATCCATCGGGCAGGTTCCCCGCGTTGTTGCGGCAAGGTGCGGTCGTTTGTCGGAACAGACCGCGCGGCATGGTTTGATCCGCCAGCCGTGCACCACAAGGATATCGAGAGCCAGCAGGGCTTCTCGATCGCAATGGTCGGACCAGGTCTTGGTTCAGAAGATGGCGAGGCAGGTTTGAATGGTGTATCGCGCCGGAACTGAAAGTTCCCGGCTCCGTTTGAGTTCCGTTGTCAAGGAGCAGGGTCAAATGGCGCCACGTCTCTATTGGAAGCAGAACCTGGGCTGCAGGAAATCCACAGCCCGGACGGCGAAGGGCAGCAAGCGCGCCGCGGCGCACCGCAGGCGCACAGCGGCATGAAAAAGATTCCCATCCCGGTCGACGCGATGGAGGCGCGCTCGGTCGAGGCTATTCCGGAAGGAAGGGGATGGCAGTACGAGCCCAAATGGGATGGCTTTCGTTGCCTGCTGGCGCGGGATGGCGACGCAGTGGCGATGGTTTCGAAATCGGGCCAGGATCTGACGCGCTATTTTCCGGAAGTCGCTGCTGCCGCCAGGAGCTTGCGCGAAAAAAGCTTCGTGCTGGATGGCGAAGTCGTGGTTCCGGTCGGCGGACAATTTTCCTTCGACGACCTTCTGCAGCGGATTCATCCCGCTGTGAGCCGTGTGAAAAAATTGGCTGAGGAAACGCCAGCCTTGTTTCTCGCGTTCGACCTGTTGAAGAAAGGCAAAACCGAAGTAGCGGCCGCGCCGCTGGCAAAGCGGCGTCCGCAGCTCGAGGACTTTGCCGCGCGCCAATTTCCGGGCGCCAGCCGGTTTCGTCTTTCTCCGGCCAGCGAGCGGCTGAAGGACGCCCAACGCTGGCTTGCATCGGCGGGAGGCGGAAGCGACGGCGTCATCGCCAAACGCCTCGATCTGCCCTATCAGGCCGGCAACCGTGACGGCATGCAAAAGATAAAACGCTACCGCAGCGCGGACTGTGTCATCGGAGGATTCCGCTATGGGGAGAACCCTCAAGCGGGCCGCAGGGTTGTCGGGTCCTTGCTGCTTGGACTTTATGATGCCGACGGCCTGCTTCACCATGTCGGGTTTTGTTCGGGCATCAGGGCCAGCGACAAGCCGCCTCTGACCGACAAGCTCGAGGCTGCCATGCAGGATCGAAGCTTCACGGGAAATACTCCGGGCGGACCCAGCCGATGGTCGACGAAACGGTCGTCGGAGTGGCAGCCGGTGAACCCGAAATACGTGGTCGAAGTGTCCTACGATCATTTCACCGGCGGGCGTTTCCGGCACGGCACCTCCATCCTCAGGTGGCGGCCCGATAAAAAGCCGAGCCAATGCACCATGGAGCAGGTCAAACAGAAGGTCGCGCGCAAGCTCGTCAGCTCCGTCGCTTCAACGGTTCAGGCATGATAGGCCCGAGAAATGGCCGATTCTTGTTTTTCCAGGTTCTGCTCAGTGGCTGACGGCATGATCCGTGATGACGGATGTCACGAAATCGGGAAACGCCATCAGGCCGCTTCGGTCGATTGCAGTGGCGACTCTTCGATCCAGGCCTCTTTCGCAAACCACTCATGATGCGTGCGGCAATGAGGGCAATAGCTGCGCGAGAAGAACACCGCGGTTCGTCGAAATTTAGCCAAATCCATTTCGATGCCGGTCGCAATTGCCCGACCTGTTGCAGAACAGCGAATCATAACAGCCCCCATCGTGGTCTCCTTCTGGAGCCCCATTTAGCCGCGGCTTGCGATGGAATTGTTAAGGCCGGAAGGCGCTTTTGCGACGCGTTGCAGATGTGCCTGCCGGCTACGGCATGAACTCGCAGGTCGGCAGTCACGATGAGAAAGCGGAGAATTTGCGGCGATATCGCAAAATCCCGAACATGTGATTAGTCGACCTGGGCTTCGATTTCTACCTGAAGGACGACAACAGGAGCGATACCCAGGGCCACCGAGCGGGCGAACCCGATAGGAAACTATCTCGGCAAAGCGGGGTTAACCAGAAGGAGGTAAAAATGCGTAGTCGAACCCTGGCGATCCTGGCGATCGCGACGGTGTCAATGACGACGCTGTCAACGATCAAGTCGACGACGGCTCAAACGTATGGTCCGGAATATCGGTACGACCTGGCGGAGTCCGCACGCTCCAGGCCATATTTCGTAGGCCGTGGGCGCCAGCTTGACGACGGAAGACACTATTCCGTTAGCCGCGGCCCTCGCTACAATCTCGGCCCCGATTGCGCAACTCACTCGATGTGGAGTTGGCCCTTCACCTGCTGAAGCGTCATGGCAGATGTGCCGATCTCATCGTGAGCCGGTTACGACCGATCGGGTCGTCGGGCCTTTGGCTGGCAGCTTTACGCACATGCTCTGAACGCTCTTTACGCAACGCTGAAGATGCAGCGCACGGGACCGGCGTGAGAGGCGTCTCGCGACCAGCGATGCGAGCCGCCTCGCAGTCGCGTCCTGTCGGGGCTAGGCGACGATACCGTCGCGCTCAGTGCATTGCAGTATCCCTTTGCCGGAGCTGTGCAATTGCCGCAAGCCGTGCAATTTTCAGGTCCGCGTTGCGCTGCACCATCGTCGTCCGGAAATGGAACTTGCATGATTTCCCGCCCTATTCTCGCGCTGGCGGCAGCGTCTTTCGGCATTGGCACCACCGAGTTCGTCATCATGGGCCTGCTGCCGGACGTCGCCGCCAGCCTGCACGTGACCATTCCGCAGGCCGGTTACCTGGTGTCGGGCTACGCCATGGGCGTGGTCGTCGGCGCGCCGATCGTGGCCATCGCCACCGCGGGATTGCCCCGCAAGACCGCATTGCTGGCGCTGATGGCCTTGTTCATTATCGGCAATCTCGGCTGCGCGCTGGCGCCGGGCTACGGATTGCTGATGGCCGCGCGAATCGTGACGGCATTCGCCCACGGCGCCTTCTTCGGCATCGGTGCGGTGGTGGCGAGCGATCTGGTCGCGCGTGAGCAGCGCGCGCAGGCGATCTCGCTGATGTTCGCCGGGCTGACGCTCGCCAATGTGCTCGGGGTTCCCCTTGGGACGGCGCTCGGACAGGCCGCAGGATGGCGTGCGGCGTTCTGGGCTGTGGTCGCGATCGGGATCGTCGCCGGCCTTGCCATTGTCCGTTACATTCCGACCGGAATGCCCGGCAGTCGCGGCGGACTGGCACGCGAATTCCGTGCTCTCGGCCGCTGGGCGGTGCTTTTGCCGATGCTGATTTCGATGTTGGCCTCGGTCAGCATGTTCAGCCTGTTCACCTATATCACCCCGCTGCTGGAAGACGTCACCGGTATCTCGCCGCGCGGCGTCACCGGCGTGCTGCTGATGATCGGGGTGGGCCTCACCGTCGGCAACCTGGTCGGCGGTCGCCTCGGCGATCGCAACCTGCTGCGCACCATCGTCGGCGGTTTCGCCGGCCTGATCGCGGTGCTGGTGGTGCTGTTCTTTGCCAGCGGCTCGATCGTGCCGACGCTGCCGCTGCTAATCCTGTGGGGCGGCCTTGTCTTTGCACTGGTGTCCCCGCTGCAGATCTGGGTCGTGGACGCTGCGACCGACGCGCCGAACCTGGCCTCGACGCTCAACCAGGGCGCCTTCAACCTCGGCAACGCCACCGGTGCGTGGCTGGGCGGCGTCGCGCTCACCATGGGTGCGAGCTATCAGCAACTGCCGCTGCTCGGCGCGCTGGTGGCGGCGATCGCGCTTTGCTTCACCCTGACGACACTTGTCAATCCACGGGTGATGCCGGTGCAGATCAGGCCGGCCGAATAAACCCGACCGCGGCGGCCGAGATCACCTCCGGACGTGCCCCTCTCCCTCCGGTGATTTTAGTAATTGTGGTGACATGGCACCTCATGGAGGGTGGCACCAATCCGATTCGGTGCAACCTCGAGACACGCGCAAAGCGGCGCTCCCGACCCGGTTAACGGCTGCGACATTTTTGTGGTGCGGCAAATGCCAAGAGAACGCCGCTGCCGTGGCAAACTTTCGACACATGGGCGCGGCGAAAAGGGCAATCCGGCCATGACGCATGCGCGAAGGCCAATGGCGCTTCCGGGATTGCCGTCACACTTTTTCAAAGGGCCCTCGTGTCGCACAAATTCGTCTCCTCGATGCTGCTTGCCTGCGTATTGTTTGCGCTTCCTGCCCTTGCTCAGACCGGCGATCCATCCAGGGATGCGTCCAAGAATCCGTCCAGGTCAGCCGCCACAGCCGCCACCAATGCCGATGTGTTGACGCCCGATCAGGCGAAGCGGGCGCTGGATACGCTTTCCGACGACAAGATGCGCGCGCAGATGATCGAAACGCTGCGTGCCATCGCTACGGCTTCGCCGCGGGCAGCCGCCGTGCCACAAGCGCCCGAAAAGCAATCCGCGATCCCACTCCCGGCGGACAGCCTTGGCGCACAGCTGCTGCTGACGGTGTCCGAGCAGGTCGGCGACGTCTCCCGCGAGATCGCCGATCTGGCGCAGACGCTGACGCATTTTACGGCGTTCTATTACTGGATTATGCGAACGGCCAACGATCCCTCCGCTTATGACCTGTTGCTCGGTATCGCGTGGAAACTGGCGTTGGTGCTCGGTTGCGCTTTCGCTGCTGAAGCGCTGACCTCTCGCCTCGTCAGGTGGCCGGCCGCACTGCTGGAAGTCCGTCTTGCGCAAACGGCGCGTGCCCCGGCGCAGACGCGGGTCATCGTCGATCCGCCTTCCTCCACAGGGGATGCAAACGGGGAGCCCGAACTGCGCCGGCGGCGTCTCAGTCTCGCGCGCACCTGGCAGTCGCTGGTCGGACTGCCGTTCGTAGTGGGACGTCTTGCCCTCGAACTGCTTCCGGTACTCGTCTTCGCGGGTGTTGCCATCATGTTGCTGGGCACCGGGATCGGCGAAGTCGCTACGACACGGCTTGTGATCCTCGCGATCGTGAATGCCTATGCGCTGTCACGCGGGCTGATCTGCCTGGTACGGGCGCTGGCCGGCCCCTTCGGTCTGTTTCGCGTACGCGCCGAGACCGCGGCCTATATCGAGATCTGGGCGCGGCGCATCGTCACCGTCGGCGTATCGGGCATCGCCTTTGCGAACGTGGCGCTGCTGCTCGGCCTGCATCGCGCCGGCTACAAGGCGGTGCTGCATCTGGTGATGCTGATCGTGCACCTGTCTATCGTCGTCATCATCCTGCAGTGCCGCCGGCAGGTCGCCGAGGCCATTCGCGCGCCGGCTGGCCGCGAGGGCGCGGCGGCCAGGGTGCGCAATCGCGTCGCCGGCCAGTGGCATTATCCGGCGATCGCCTTGGACCTCGCGCTGTGGGCCGTGTGGGCGCTGAATGTCCGCAACGGTTACACCCTGCTGCTGCAGTATTTCGTCGGCACCATTGCGGTCGCACTGATCACGCGTCTCGCCATGATCGTGGTACTGAGCCTGGTCGATCGCGGTTTCAGCATCAGCCCGGATATCCTGCAGCGCTTTCCTGGTCTTGAAACCCGGGCCAATCGCTATCTGCCGCTGCTGCGAAAAATCCTCTCGGCTGTCATCGCATTCATCGGTTTCGTTGCACTGCTTGAAGTCTGGGGGGTGGATGCCATTGTCTGGTTCTACGGCGGCCAGATCGGCAGCCGGCTGTTGTCGGCGGTGGCGACGATCGGCATTGCCGCGCTGGCGGCGGCGGTGATCTGGGAGGCGAGCAACGCGCTGATGGACCGTCAGGTCAATGTGCTGTCGCGCGAGGGCCATTGCGCGCGCGCGGCACGGCTGCGCACCTTCCAGCCGATGTTGCGAACGGCGCTGCTATGCCTGATCGTCACGGTGGTCGGTTTGACGGCGCTGAGCGAAATCGGCGTCAATGTCGCGCCGCTGCTGGCCGGCGCCGGGATCGTCGGCATTGCCATCGGATTCGGGTCGCAGAAACTGGTACAGGACCTCATTACCGGGCTGTTTCTGCTGCTGGAAAACACCGTCCAGGTCGGTGACAACGTCATTGTGTCCGGCCTGTCCGGCACGGTCGAGAATGTTTCGATCCGTACCATTCGTCTGCGCGCGGCAGACGGCTCGGTGCATATCGTTCCCTTCAGTGCCGTGACCACGATCACCAATGCGAGCCGTGGCGCCGGCAATGCGGCCGTCAGCGTCAACGTTGCCTACAAGGAAGACACCGATCGCGCCGGCCAGATCCTCAAGGACATCGTCGCTGAAATGCGCCGCGAGCCCGAATACCGGCAGGCGATCCGCGGCGATCTCGAACTATGGGGTGTCGACAAGGTGGACGGTGCGATGGCGTCGATCGTCGGCCAGATTCGCTGCACCGACAGCGGTCGCTGGCCGGTGCAGCGCGAATTCAACCGCCGCATGAAGCGGCGATTCCAGGAATGCGGGATCGAGATCGCATCGGCAGGCCAGACCATTCTGATGCAGATTCCCGTGTCCAGGCCGCCCGACGCCGCGCCGGATTCGATGCCTCGCCGCGCGGCCGGCTAGCCGCAAGATTTCGTGATCGTCGATCCGACCGGGGTATCGTGGCGCATCGGGCAAGACATCACCGATATGCATCGAGAGACCGTTGGGTGACAGTGCCGGTGCCGGTGCACTTAGGGCGAAAGAGAGCGGCGCACGCGAGTTACGGCTCGGCATGCCCTAAAATATCGAAAACAACCCCATGCAAAGTAACCTGGTGTTGCCGGCGTGGCTACTTTGACCGATCCCGCAAAAACATCCTGACACCACAGGCAAAGCATGAGGGACATTTGAATATTTCAAGGAAATTCGGCGCAAGTAACTTAGCGTATTCAATGATTTAAAGCTGGCTGGGGAACTAGGATTCGAACCTAGACAAACAGAGTCAGAGTCTGTTGTGCTACCGTTACACCATTCCCCAAGAATTTCTGAGCAATTTCAATTGCTTAATACGAAAAACCGGCAACCTCCGCGACCGCATCGTGGCAAATCCCGGCCGAAGCGTGCGCCGTTCTACCCGTTCGGTCCGGGCCTTGGCAAGCGCGGGGGAATAGGCTTGTTGCGAGGGGGTTGCGGGCGAGGCCACAGCCATGGCGGCGCCTCGGGCGTTTGCGGAGGAGGGCGGTTGGGCACATGAGCCTGTATTTCGAGGAACTGGATTATCGCCCGACCCCGATGGGGGTGCTCAGCCTGCGGCGCCGCCGGCAGCTTTCCACCGGCGCCGACATCTATGAAATCAAGCTCGGCGACGAGTTTTTGATGTCGAGCCAGTTCACCGTCGCCGAGATCGAGCTGGCGCGGCTCGGCCTTGGCGCCGTGGCCGGCGCGGAGCTCGATGTCGTGGTCGGCGGCCTCGGGCTCGGCTACACCGCATTGGCGGTGCTGCAAAACCCGAACGTGCGATCGCTGGTCGTGGTCGACGCGCTGGCCGAGGTGATCGAGTGGCATGCGCAGGGCCTGATCCCGATGGGGCGGCAACTGACCGCCGATCCACGCTGCCGCCTGGTCCATGGTGATTTCTTCGCGATGTCGGATTCATCGCAAGGGTTCGATCCGATCGCACCTGGCCGCCGCTTCGATGCGGTGCTGGTGGATATCGATCACTCGCCGCAAAACCTGCTGCATCCGCGCCACGCCGCGCTGTACCGCAAGCAGGGGCTCGAACACCTCGCCGCGCATCTCAATCCCGACGGCGTCTTTGCACTCTGGTCGAATGATCCGCCGGAGGAGGCGTTCGGCGCCGTGCTGGCCGGCGTGTTCGCAAGCTCGGCGGCGCAGGTCGTGCGGTTTGAAAACTGGGAGGGGCAGCGCGAGGCCAGCAATACCGTCTATGTCGCGGTCAAGGCCGGTCTGCCCGTTGCCGGGGCGATCGTGTCATCGCCGTCGGCCGGTTGATCCCGGGCCAAAAAGTCCGGCAACTTGCCCCTGGAAAACCGGCATGCGATGCTGATCCCGCCGGGAAACAACAACGCGGACCGCAGGGGCGCAACAGCGCGCCGCGGCCCAGAACGTCCGGCCATTGCAGGGAACGCTTACGGAGTAAAACCCCATGAAATCCAGGCATGTCGTCGGGCTGTTTGGCGCAGCCCTGGTCGCGGCCGCGCTGTCGGCTGCGGCCTCGGCGCAGGAAAAGACCGTCAAGATCGGCGCGGTGTTTCCGATGAGCGGCAACGCCGCCAGCGCCGGCGTCCATGCCAAGGCCGCCCTCGAGGTCGCCATGGACGTCATCAACAACGCCCATCCCGAGCTCGGCGATTTTCCGCTGGCGAAAAACGCGGGGCTGGCCGGGCTCGGCGGCGCCAAGGTGGATGTGGTGTTCGCCGACAACCAGGGCAGCCCCGCCACTGGACAGAACCAGACCCTACGCCTGATCACCGAGGAGAAGGTGGTGGCGCTGACCGGGGCCTACCAGTCCGGCATCACGCTGACGGCGAGCGCGATCGCGGAAAAATACGGCATTCCCTTTGTCAACGGCGAGTCGGTGGCCGCCAATCTCACCGAACGTGGTTTCAAATGGTTTTTTCGAGTGACCCCGGTGGCTTCCGACTTCGCCAAGATTTATCACGAGTTTCTGCGCGACATGAAGGCGGCCGGCGCCAAGACCGACAACGTGGCGCTGGTCCACGACAACACCGAATACGGCACTTCGGTCTCCTCTGTGATCACCAGCGTGTTCAAGGAGAACGGCCAGGCCATCGCGCTCGACATCGCCTATGCCGTCAATGCCACCGACGTGCAGAGCCAGGTCCTGCAGCTCAAGGAGAAGCAGCCCGACGTCGTCATCATGATCGCCTATGCCTCGGATGCCATTCTCTACGCCAAGACCATGCAAACGCTGGACTACAAGCCGCCGATGATGATCGCCGACGATTCCGGCTATTCCGATCCGTCCTTCATCAAGTCGGTAGGCAAGATCTCGCAAGGGGTGTTCAACCGCTCGTCCTGGAGCGTCGGGCCTCCGGGCTCGCCGACGGCGCTGATCGCCGAGATGTACAAGAAGACGAGCGGCGACGAGATGGATGACACCGCCGCGCGGCAGATGCAGGGCTTTTTCGTGCTGTGCGACGCGATCGACCGCGCCGGATCGACCGATCCGGCCAAGATCCAGGCGGCGCTCAGGGCTACCGACCTCAAGCCCGATCAGCTGATGATGGGCTACAAGGGCGTCAAGTTCGACGACAAGGGCCAGAACGTGCTGGCCTCGGGCCTCATCATCCAGCTGCAGGACGGCGAGAACTACGTCGCGGTCTGGCCGAAGGCCAGCGCCGTCAAGGCTCCCGCGATGCCGTATAAGGGCTGGTGACAGGGCGGGGCCTTCACTGATGGAGCGAGCCGGGGAGTCTTTCCCTCTCCCCTTGCGGGAGAGGGTGGCGCGTAGCGCCGGGCGAGGGGGTGTGTTCTGCGTCGACCCCTCACCGGGCAGAGTTCGTTGCTGGTGTTGGTGAGCCCTCTCCCGCAAGGGGCGAGGGCACAGTCACCGGCGCCGCTGTCATGATTTACCCTCTGCGGGAGGCCACCCATGATCCCCCACCCGAAAAGACCAGCGGCTTGATGTCCTCGATTCTGGTTCAGGTGATCGTCGGTGGGTTGTTGCTGGGCGCGGTCTATGCGCTGTTTTCGTCGGGCCTGACATTGATCTGGGGCATGATGAACATCGTCAACTTCGCCCATGGCGATTTCGTCATGCTCGGAATGTATGTCGCCTTCGTGGTCTGGACGCTGTTCGGCGTCGGCCCTGTGCTGGCGATGCCGGTCGCAGCCCTGGTGCTGGCCACGCTCGGCATCGTGGTCTATTTCGGCCTCGTCCGCAGCATCATGAAGGGGCCGATGCTGGCGCAGATTCTCGGCACCTTCGGGCTGGCGCTGCTGCTGCGCTATGCGGCGTTCTGGTGGTTCGGCGCCAACTTCCTGTCGCTGCCGGAAAATATCGTCGGCGGCACCTACGAGGTGCTGGGCATTCGAATCCAGGCCTCGCGGCTGTTGGCCGGCGCGGTCGCGCTGCTGGTGACCGGCGCGCTGCACCTGCTGCTGACGCGGACCCAGCTCGGCTCGAAGATGCTGGCGGTGGCGGAGGATTCGGCTGCCGCCCAATTGATGGGTATCCGGCCCGACACCATGCAGGCGATCGCCTGGGCGATCGCGGCCGGCGTCACCGGCATCGCCGGCGCGCTGATCGCGACCTTCTTCTACATCGTGCCGACGGTCGGCGAGACCCTCGGCATCGTCGCCTTTGTCACGGTATCGCTCGGCGGCTTCGGCAGCGTTCCGGGCGCGCTGGTGGCGGGGCTGTTGATCGGCGTGATCGAATCGCTGTCGGCGTACTGGATCGGCGCCGTCTACAAGGACATCGTGGTCTATTCGCTGTTCCTCTGCTTCCTGTGGTTCCGGCCCCAAGGTTTGATGGGGAAGATGTGATGCGGCGCTGGCTGTGGCCGTCGGTGGCGCTGGCGCTGGTGATCGCCTATCCGCTGCTGTTTTCGACGCCGTTCCAGCAGCGGCTCGGCGCGCTGGTGCTGCTCTATGCGATTGCCGCGTCCGCCTGGAACATCGTCGGCGGCTATGCCGGCCAGGTATCGGTCGGGCACGTCGTGTTCTTCGGCTGCGGCGCCTATGCGGCGATGGGGGTCTATGCGCATTTCGCGCTGTCGCCGCTGGTCGGCATTCCCGTCGGCATCATCGCCAGCGTGGCCATTGCCGCCGTGATCGGGGTGCCGACGCTGCGGCTGTCCGGCCATTATTTCAGCATGGCCACCATCGCCGTCGCCGAACTGGTGCGGCTGATCGTCAGCAACACCGATTATCTCGGCGCCGGTGTCGGTCTCAGCGGGCCGACGGTGCCGCGCAACCTGTTCGATCTCTCCTTCATTTCGGCGCTGCCGTATTATTACCTGTTCCTGGCGGTGCTGCTGGCGACGCTCGGCATCACCTGGTGGATGGCCGGCAGCCGGATGGGGTTTTATCTGCGCGCGATCCGGGATTCCGAGCGCGCCGCGCGTTCACTGGGAGCCCCCGCCAGCCGCGTAAAACTCTACGCCTTCATGCTGAGCGCCGGCCTCACCAGTGTCGCCGGCGCGCTCTATGCCACCATGTTCGGATTCGTCGATCCGGAATCCGGACTCGGCATCCTGATCTCGGTGAAGATGCTGATCATGGCGGCACTGGGCGGCGCCGGCCTGCTGTTCGGGCCGCTGGTCGGTGCGGCGATCCTGGTGCCGCTGGAGGAGATCTCCAACAATCTGCTCGGCGGCAAGGGTGCCGGCCTGACCTTCGTGGTCTATGGCGCCATCATCGTGCTGATCGCGAGGTTTCAGCCCGGTGGCATCCTGACCCTGATCAAGCGAATGTGGGCAAGGGGCGGCAGGCCGGCGCAACCGGCCGCCGCTGCGGGGGCTAGCCATGCTCCTTGAAGCGCGCCAGCTGACAAAAGCCTTCGGCAGCTTCAGGGCCGTCGATGCGGCATCGGTCACGCTCGAGCAGGGCGATATTCTCGGCCTGATCGGGCCGAACGGCGCCGGCAAGTCCACGCTGTTCAACTGCCTGACCGGCGATCTGCTGCCGAGCTCCGGAAAAGTGCTGTTCGCGGGCCAGGACATCACCCGCCTCGCGCCGGAAGCCCGCGCCCGTCTCGGTCTCGCCCGCAGCTTCCAGGTGCCGCAGACCTTTGAGGGCCTGTCGGTGCTGGAGAACGTGATGATCGGCGCGTTTCTGCGCACCCCGCATCGCGCCGAGGCCGAGGCCCGCGCGCGCGGGGTGTTGCAACGCGTCGGCCTGAGCCAGCTGGCCGATGCGCCGGCGCGCGGGCTCGGCACCCCCGGCCGCAAACGGCTGGAAATTGCCCGGGCACTGGCGACCGAGCCCAGGGTGCTCTTGCTCGACGAAGCCATGGCCGGGCTGACGCCGCGCGAGGTGCAGCTCGCCATTGACCTCGTGCGCGACATCCACCGCTCGGGCATTACCCTGGTCATTGTCGAGCACATCATGGAAGTCATCATGTCGCTGGCGACCCGCGTGGTGGTGTTTCACCAGGGCCGCGAGATCGCGCGCGGCAGCCCCCGCGAGGTCACCGGCAACCCGGCCGTGATCGAAGCCTATCTCGGCAAGCGCGCGGCCAGGGCCGCCGCCGGCCACACGCCGATTGAGCTGATGGGCGGACCAGCGACATGACCGCGCCCTTGCTCCGAATCGCGCATCTCGAAGTCCGCTACGGCGACCTGATCGGGGTGTCCGATGTTTCGCTTGAAGTGCCCGAGGGCAGCGTGGTGGCGCTGCTCGGCTCCAATGGCGGCGGCAAGACCACGGTGCTCAACGCCGTCGCCGGCCTGATCCCGGTGCACGCAGGATCGATCCGGTTTCGCGGCGAGGAGATCGGCGGCCAGGCCGCGTTCTCGATCGTGCGCAAGGGCCTGGCGCTGTCGCCGGAAGGCTGGCGGCTGTTCGTGCAGCAGAGCGTCGAGAACAATCTCAAGCTCGGGGCAACGCCATTGCGCGACCGCGCCCGCACCGCGCGCGGGCTCGATCGCGTCTACGAGATTTTTCCGAAACTGGCCGAGCGGCGCGGCCAGCGCGCCGGCACCATGTCCGGCGGCGAACGCCAGATGCTGGCGGTCGGCCGCGCGCTGATGAGCGATCCCAAGCTGCTGATGCTGGACGAGCCGTCGCTCGGGCTTGCGCCGGCGGTGGTGGAATCGATGTACGAGACATTTGGGCGGCTGCACCGGGAAGGGCTGACGATCCTGCTCGCCGAACAATCGATCGAGCTCGCGCTGGAGGTCGCCGATTTCGCCACCGTGCTGCAGGTCGGCAGAAGCGTGTTGTCCGGCACCGCCGCGGAGCTCGCGCACGATCCGCAGGTGCAGAGGGTCTATCTCGGCAGCGGCTGAGATTGGTGCCCCTGTGACTGCGCCGGCGTTGGCGCACACGCGCTCAGGCGATGGAAATAACGAGCTTGCCCGTGACGTGCCCCTTGGCGCTGACTTGCTGCGCCTCTGCGGTTTGCTCGAGCGGAAAGGTCCGTTCCACGCGCAAACGGAACAGGCCCTCCGAACAAAGCCGCGCCACATCGGCAAAGATCCGCTCCGGGTCTTTCGGAGGCCCGTGAGAAAACTTCGCGCCGTACTTTTCAGCCGAGAAATCAGCGACGGAAAGAACGTGTTTGGGATCGCCGACGATTTCGATCAATTCAGGGATGATCCCCGAGCCGGCGAGATCGAGGGCGGCGTCCACGCCGTCTGGCGCGAGCGCCCTCACGCGTTCGGCCAGCCCCGGTCCGTAAGCTGTCGGGAGGGCGCCGAGCCCGCGCAAATAGTCATGCTTTTGCGCGCTCGCCGTGCCGATGACGGTAATCCCGCGCAGGCGCGCGAACTGGATCACGGCCGAACCGATCCCACCTGCGGCTCCGCTCACCAGAAGCGTCTCGCCGGATTTCACACCCACTTCCTCGAGGGCGCGTGTCGCCGTGTCGACAATCACCGGAAGGCCACCGGCAACCTCGAACGACAGATCGATTGGTTTGTGAGCCCAGTGCGTGAGAATCGCATATTGGGCGATCGTCGCTTCGCCGAAGCCGAAGAGGGCGTCTCCGACCGAAACATTGGAAACGCCCGGGCCGACCTCGTCGACGACGCCCGACGCCTCGACGCCGACACCTGAGGGAAACGTCACCTCCTCGAAATCGCGGTATTGTCCGTCCCGCCGTTTCCAGTCCGAGGGATTGACCCCGGCGGCCCGGACGGCAATCCGCACCTGACCGGGGCCGGCATGCGGCTCATCGACCTCGACGAGATGCAGGACGTCCGGGCCTCCATATACGCTGAACTGAACTGCCTTCATGAGTTTTTCCCTTCGTGCGCCAAATCATTCCGCACAATGTCGGTCCCAGGCTGAGCGGGGCGGGCGGTCCGGGTGCCGAGAAAAACCAGCGGGACCGCGACTGCATAGATGACGACCACCGAGAGCCAGATCGCTCCGGGCCACTGCTTCTGGACGACAAAGTAGAAGGTCGAGAAAGCCAGCGGCGCGACGATGGAGGCCAGGCTGACAGCCGATGCCAGCACGCCCTGGAGCTGGCCTTGGCGGCCCGGATCAACCTGCCGGGTGGCCAGGGCCTGAAACGCCGGCGTGCCGATGCCGGCGAGCGCGAAGATCGGCATGATGGCGAACACGATCCAGCCGTGGCTGGCGAAGGCCATCGCGAACAGAGCGACGCAGGCGCAGGCAATTCCGACGAGAACGGCCCTGCGCTCGCCGAGCAGCCTGGTCGCCGGGCCGGGCAAGAGTGCCTGCACCAGCGTTTGGCAGACACCGAACGTGCCCAGCGAAAGGCCGATCCAGAGGCCATTCCACTGGAACGTGTCGAAGCCCCACAACGCCCAACAGGTGCCGTAGGCCTCTCCGGTGGCGCTCAAGATGAAATAGACGAGGATGATGGGCAGAAGCGCTTTCATCGAAAAGGCCCAACGCAGCGGCCGAAGCGGGTTGAGCGCGGCCAGATCGATCTTCTGGCGGGCCGGTGTGCGAGACTCCGGCAGGATGAACAAGGCCAGCAGGAGATTGCAGGCGTTCAGCACGGCGGCGACGATGAAAGGCAGCCGCAGCCAATAGTCGCCGAGCAGTCCGCCGAGCACCGGCCCGATGATGAAACCGACGCCAAACATGGCGTTGAACAGGCCGAAGCGGCGGGCTCGCTTGTCCTCGGAAGAGATGTCGGTGATGTAGGCCGCTGCCACCGAGACATTGGCGCTGGTCAGGCCGGCAATGGCGCGGCCGAGCAGCAGCATCCAGAGCTGCGGCGCGAACGCCATGACGATATAATTGACCGCCGCACCCGCCAGGGAAATCAGCAGTACGGGACGCCTGCCGAAATTGTCGCTCAATGCGCCGAGCACGGGCGCGAAGATGAACTGCATTACCGCATAGAGCGCGGTCATTATCCCGATGGTGGGCGCGATGTCCTGGCTGTGCGTCACTTCCTCAAGAAGTCGCGGGAGAATAGGGAAGATGAGGCCGATGCCTGCGGCGTCGAGGCCGATCGCGGCGAAGATAACGACAAGAGGTTTGTTCATCGTGGTGAGCCAAAGGGAGCCGGTCCGGCACCCACAATCACGGCATCAACGCGTTCCATGGACCACATCCTATTGGGGGCGCTGTCATGACCTTTTGGCCCAAATCAGCCGCTGCGCTTCAGCGCAGGCCGCCGGTGGCGAGGAGTTTTTCACCGGTCAGCCAACGCGCATCGTCGGAAGCCAGAAACACCGCCAACGCGGCGATGTCGTCCGGCCGGCCGGCACGGCCAAGCGGGGTCTGCGCCACGATGTATTGTTTGAGTTCCGGGCTGAGACCGGCACTGGAACCATCGGTTTCCACGAGACCGGGGTTGATGGCATTGACGCGGATTTTGCGCGGACCAAGTTCATTGGCCAGCACGCCGGTGATGACATCCACCGCGCCTTTGCTGCCGGCGTAGATGGCCAGCTGCGGCCAGAGGCCGCTGGTCACGTTGGAGGAGATGTTGATCACGCTGCCGCCTTCGCCGAGATGCTTGACGGCGGCCTGAGTCGTCAACAATACGCCGAGCACGTTGACGTCGAATACCCGGCGATACTGCTCTTCCGTCACGGCCTCGATCGGCGAAGATTCGTAGACGCCGGAGTTGTTCACCAGCACGTCGAGGCGAGCGAAGGCTCTGATCGCAACCTCGATCAGGCCCCTGGCCTGGTCAGCCTTGGCTACATCCCCCTGCGCCGCCACAGCCCTCCCGCCGGTGCGGACGATGGCGTCGACCACGGCGTCCGCGCCAGCCTTGCTCGACGCATAATTCACCACAACGGCGGCTCCTTCTGCGGCGAGCGCTTTGGCGATTGCGGCACCGATACCCCTGGAAGCTCCGGTAACCACCGCCACCTTGCCTGCGAGTTTCGCCATGAGTTTGCTCTCCGTGATCACGGTCCGGCGGCCGGAAGAGGCCGCAAAACCGAAATATTGTATCGAATCTATTGATATACTGAGTACATATAGATACCATCATGAGCTGCATGTCAATGCTGTCCGACCGCCGATCCCGTAAGCGCCTCGTCATGCGACAAGGCATCTCCAATGTTGCCACCCGCCTGTTCCTTGAGCGGGGCTTCGATCATGTGACGGTGGACGAGATCGCCGCCGCCGCCGACGTCGGACGGATGACGGTGTTCAATTACTTTCCCCGCAAGGAGGACATGTTCTTCGATCGCGACGAAGAAGGCCGCGGGATGCTGCGCCAAGCTTTGCGGCAGCGTGATCCCCGCGTCGCTCCGATCGAGACGTTACGCCTGCTCGCGCATCGGCTCGTTGCGGAACAGAGCCGCTACCTCGATTTCTCTGCCATGGGCCGCGCCTACATCGAGACGATCGAAGGCAGCGAAACCCTGAAGGCCCGGGCCAGAGCGATACGTGACGAGCTTGCGCAAGTCCTGTCGGTGGCGCTATCCGAATGCGTAGGGCGAGAACCCGACGATCCCGACGCCCATCTGGCAGCCGGCCTGCTCCTGGCCACCTGGACCGTGGCCTTCATCCAGGCTCACCGGACTTTTCGACAGGGGCGAGATGCAAAGGAAGCCAAAGCGATCTTTCTCGCTCTTGTTGATAAGGTAAGCATCGGCCTGAAAGCCGCGATGGCAGGCACGCCCTACGCCTGAGCGATCACCTTGCGTCTGTTCACCGCTGACGTCGGCTTTCGGAGCGCAGGAGGCAAGCGCTTGGCTGGAGTTGACCCGTCAATAGCCGGCCACCTCTATGTGCCGTCGGCCGAACCGTCGAGGTGTAGGCGCAGCCGACGGTATTTGATGAGGTAGATGAGCGCGACGATCGCCGCCATGGATCCGGAGGCGGCGCCGACGCCCAGCGCCCATCGCGGACCGAAAGTGTCGGCGACCCAGCCGACAATGGGCGCTCCGATCGGCGTGGCGCCGACGCCGATCGCGAGACGCAGCGCCATGACGCGCCCGCGCATCACAGGCTCGGTGGATAGCTGCATCAGGCTGCTCGTCGAATTGGTGAAGGTCAGGGTCGACACGCCGATGACGACAAGCGCGGCGCCGAACAGCCAGACATTGGGTGTGATCGCGGCGAATGCGAAGCCGATGCCGAAGATCGCGGCGCCGACGAGCAGAAGCCCGAAGCGGGGCTTCTCCCGTCCGGCGGCGAGCAGCGCGCCGGCGAGCGTTCCGACCGCCATGACCGAGGTCAGCAGGCCGTACTGATTGGCGCCGCCATGGAAGACTTTGACCGACATGGTGGAGATGAAGATCGGAAAGTTCAGTCCGAACGTGCCCATCAGGAACAGCATCCAGAGGATGGCCTTCAGGTCCGGGCGCGACCGAACATAGCGAAAGCCTTCAACCAGATTGCCGCGAGCCAGGCCGGCGCGCGCGACGGGATGAAGCTCCGCCACGCGCAAAAGCCCAAGCGATGCGAGCACGGCGCCGAACGAGGCTGCGTTGATCATGAACCCCCAGCCGGAGCCGACGGCGGCGATCACGACGCCGGCGACGGCGGGACCGACCATCTGGGCGACGTTTATGGATGCGGAATTCAGCGCCACCGCGTTCGAAAGGTCGTCGTCTCCAACGAGATCGGAGACGAAGGTCTGGCGCGCCGGCATGTCGATGGCGTTGACGCAGCCGGACAGGAACGCGAGGACGTAGACATGCCACAGCTGGGCAAACCCGGTGACGGCGAGAAGGCCGAGGATGAGAGCCAGCAAACCCGAAGCCGCCTGGGTGGCCATCAGGAGCTTGCGCCGGTCGAAGCGATCGGCCGCATAGCCGCTCCAGGGCAGCAGGAGAAGCTGCGGCCCGAACTGCAGGCCCATGACGAGGCCGACGGCGGTCCCGCTATGATGGGTGAGTTCCGTCAGCACCAGCCAGTCCTGGGCGGTGCGCTGCATCCAGGTTCCGACATTGGAGACAAGCGAGCCGATGGCCCAGAGGCGATAGTTGTAGACCTGCAGCGAACGGAACGTGCCCGTGGCCACGCCGTCACGAACCCGTGGGCGAATTGCCGCCGTGAAACCGCCCGAACAGGCGCGCAGACATCACACCGATGAGCAGAACGCCCACAGCCACGGCGATGACGTGATCCGCCGCGTGCAGATCGAAATTTCCCACGCCGGCGATCAGCAGGTAGGCGATGACGAAGTTCGCAAACCCCCAGAGCACGTTCACGGTCGAGGATGAAAGACCTTCGCCCGACGGCTTGGCGAACGGGCTCTGAAAGGGCTGCCCCATCGTGCCGCTGACGAAATGCGGAACGGCGTTCGCCAGGAATGCACCGCCGAACAGGTAGGCTGCATCGTGAAGCCAATCCATGATCAGGCGCTCCTTTCCAGAAGATCGATGATCTCCTGCGTCGTGCCGGTCTCCCCGATCCTCGGAAAAATCCGTGTGATGCTGTAGGCATGGGCATCGGCGTGCAAGTCGGTCATGGCGTCGGTCGCGAGCGCGACGTTGAAGCCGAGCTCATAGGCCTGGCGCGCGGTGACCTCGACGCCATTGCTGGTGGCGACGCCGGCGATCACCACCTGCGTAACCCCGAGCGCCTTCAGATGGGCTTCAAGACCGGTGTTCGTGAAGGCGCCGGGCGTGTGCTTCGTCACCGCATGGTCCTGCGACTGCCGGTTCAGCTCGGGGATGAGATCGGTCCAGCCGGCCGGAAGTTCTCGATGGCCTCTCGGCTGCTCTGTCCGGCCCGGCGCACCGCCGGCGACGTTGACCAGCACCACCGGCAAGCGATGCCCGCGAAAAGCCTCGGCCAATGCGGCGACGCGCTTTATCACTTCATCCATGGGATGCACGGTGGGGAGCGAAACGATGCCGTTCTGAAGGTCGATGACAAGGAGCGAGGACTTCGGGTCGAGGGTGGTCACGGTCACGGTGTTTTCCTTCTGATGATCTGGATGGCGGCAAACCGCGCGTTGCATCTGGTTGCTGGAGCGGCCTCAAACCTCGCGGCCTGGCTCGGCCTCGCTCAGGCGCTTGATCAGGGCGGCCGCGGACACCAGCGTTTCTCGTTCGTCGGGATCGAGCCTGGCCATCGCGGCCAGCAGCCACTTCTGCTTCGCAGCGCTACGCTTGCGCCTCGCCTCGACGCCTTCGGCCGTCAGTGCGAACAGGACCTGCCGACCGTCCGTCGGATGAGGGTGACGCTCGACCAGGCCCTCGCGCTCCAGCTCAGCGAGCGTGGCGCCCATGGACTGCGGCTTCACCGACTCTGCCCGCGCGAGGTCGGCTGTCGTCAAGGGACCCGCCTTCTCCAGCCGAGACAGCGCCACGGTCTGCGACCAGGTCAGCCCGTCCGGATTCGATTCCGCGCGCAAGCGCCGCAAAAGCTGACCAATCGCCAGCGAAAGCTCGGTAACGACGGTTTCAAGGGGCATCGACGTGTCAGAAGGAGCGCTCATGAGCGGGATATAGATCTAAACAGGTAAACTTGCAAGTCTTCCTGTCGACCATGTTGGACGACCGGTGAGATCGCCATCAGCTCGATTCGACAGCCCCTGTCGCGAACGGAGCCGCCGGTTCTGACGTCAAAACGACGGCGGCGTGCAGGCGCTGATGACTTCGCAGGGTTTTGCGCCGACGCAGCGAAATCGATGCGGGCGATGGCTTTCGAAGTAATAGGCGTCGCCGGGATCGAGGACATGGCGCTCGTCATCGACGGTCACCTCGAGGCGTCCGCTCACCACGATGCCGCCTTCCTCGCCTTCGTGTACCAGCATCACCCTGCCGGTGTCGCTGCCCGGTTCGTATCGCTCCTTCAGGATTTGCAGACTGCGGCCGAACAAATTGTCGCCGACCTGACGATAGGATATCGGCTTCTTGCCTATCTCGGTCAATTCGTCGGACCGGTAAAAAGCCTTGCGCGGCCGCTCCGGTTCGATGGCGAAGAATTCGGCCAACCCCATCGGAATGCCGTCGAGAATGCGCTTGAGCGCTCCGACGGACGGATTCATCTGATTGGACTCGATCAGCGAAATCGTCGAGTTGGTCACGCCGGAACGCTTGGACAATTCGCGTTGCGACAGCTTGTGACGCGCCCGAACGAACCGCAGCCGTTCGCCTAAATCGATGGTCACCGCGAATCCATGTTGCAGGTGTTTCGGATCGGTCAAATATGCCTGACCGGTGGCAATGAAATCAACAGGTTATCCGGACGCAGAAAAGGACTTGTTGCACTCTGGCGAACATGTTCGGGGTGCTCTCCGCCAGCCAGAGGAGCCTTGCCGTGACCCTTCATCAGATTCCGAACACCCTGCAAATTGACTCGTTCTGGATGCCGTTCACGGCCAACTGGCAATTCAAGTCCGCGCCCCGCTTGTTCGAGTCGGCGCAGGGCATGCATTACACGACCGTCGACGGCCGCAAGGTGATTGACGGATCGTCGGGCCTCTGGTGCACCAACGCCGGCCACGGCCGCCGGGAGATCGCCGCCGCCGTCGAACGGCAGTTGATGAACCTCGACTTCGCGCCCTCGTTTCAGATGGGGCATCCGCTGGCGTTCGAATTCGCCAACCGATTGGCCGAGATCGCGCCGACCGGCCTTGATCGCATCTTCTTCACCAATTCCGGTTCTGAATCGATTGATACCGCGCTCAAGATCGCGCTCGCCTATCAGCGCGCCGCAGGTCAGGCCGCGCGCACGCGCCTGATCGGCCGCGAGCGCGGCTACCACGGCGTCGGCTTCGGCGGCATGTCAGTCGGCGGAATGGTCAACAACCGCCGCGCCTTCGCCACCCATCTGCCGGGCGTCGATCACATCCGTCACACCCACGACCTCGCACGCAACGCGTTCTCGAAAGACCTTCCGGAGCATGGTGCCGAGCTCGCCGACGACGTCGAAAGGCTGGTGGCACTGCATGGTGCCGAAACCATCGCCGCCGTCATCGTCGAACCGGTGCCGGGCTCCGCCGGCGTGCTTCCGCCGCCGAAAGGCTATCTGCAACGGCTTCGCCAGTTGTGCGACAAGCACGGCATCCTGCTGATCTTCGACGAGGTCATCACCGGTTTCGGCCGGCTTGGGACGCCTTTTGCGGCGCAGTATTTCGGGGTGACGCCGGACCTGATGACGACCGCGAAGGGCATCACCAACGGCACCGTACCCTGCGGCGCCGCGTTTGCCAGCCGCAAGGTTTACGACGGGCTGATGACCGGGCCGGAAAGCCAGATCGAGCTGTTCCACGGCTATACCTATTCGGCGCATCCGGTCGCCTGCGCCGCGGGTATCGCGACGCTGGACATCTACAGGGATGAAGGACTGCTGACGCGAGGCGCCTCGCTGGCGGGTTACTGGCGCGACGCGTTGCACCAGCTCAAGGACCTGCCCAACGTGATCGATATCCGCAACGTCGGCCTGATGGGCGCCGTCGAACTCGCCCCCAGGAAAGATGCGGCGGGTGAGCGCGGCTATGAGGTCATGGTCGATTGCTTCACGCATGGCCTCTACCTGCGCCAGAGCGGTGATGCCCTTGCGATGTCTCCGCCCTTGATCGTCGAGCACAGCCACATCGACGAACTGGTTTCGATCCTTGGCGACGCCATCAAACGCGTGGCCTGAGCCTCGCTGTCCGCGGCAGCAAGGTGGTCGTTTTCGGCCTTAGCTCAACATGTGAACCCCGTCAGGAGAAGCCAGTGACAATTCGTCCAGCGAGCTTCGCTGATCTTCCCGCAGTGGCAAGCATCGTATCGAATGCATACCGTGGGTACATCGAGAGGATCGGAAAGCCTCCAGCGCCCATGCTGGACGACTATTCTGCGCACGTACGGAACCATGCCGCATGGGTGGCGGAAATCAGCGGTCAGGTAGCAGGGGTGCTGATCCTCATCGGCAAAACCGACCACCTGCTGTTGGATAACGTCGCAGTTGACCCAAGCCATCATGGCCGCGGTATCGGACGTGCGCTGTTGAATTTTGCCGAACGGGAAGCCGTCCGTCGCGGCTATCGCGCGATAACCTTATACACGCACGAGAAGATGTCGGAAAACCTGGCCATGTATCCCGCTCTCGGATGGATAGAAACGGAGCGTCGCGAGCAGGACGGTTATCAGCGGGTGTTTTTTCACAAATCTCTCGGCGACTGACTGAGGTGGAGTTGGCTGCCATCCGGCTTTGATTGACCGCGCCGTGTTTGCGGTGTGCCTGCGCGTCAAATGGAGCTCGCCTCGGCCTGCAGCAGCAGCAACAGGCAGCCGCTCAAACGATCTTCCATCTCCTGATGGTGAATCGACAGTGGTCCGGGATCGTTGAGGATGGCGTTGACCAGGGTCCCCAGCACCACCTGGCAGCCGAAGGCAATGGCGCGCGTCTTCGCCGCCTTTGCCGTGCCGCCCATGGCCTGGAGCAGGGCAGGCGTGACCTGGGCCACGGCCGTGCCCGCCAGACCCTTGAAGGTGGTCCAGCGGTCCGGCCTTGTATCCTCGTGCTTCAAGGCCGCGCGCAGCACGCCTTCATGGGTCCGGCTCCAGGCGATCAGCCCGTGCACGAACAGCCGGCTGAGCCCGGCGAGACCCGCCTCCTGCAACGGCTGGTTTGGCGAAAGCCGCGTCAGCCGGCTGGCGCCGTCACGCGCGGCGAGTTCGATCAGGGCGTTGAAATAGGCCTCCTTGCTTTCGAACCGGCTGTAGAAGGCGCCGACGGTGGCGCCGACCTTGCTGCAAAGGGCTTCGATCGACAATTCGGCCAGGCTGCGGGTTCGCAGCATCTCCGCGCCGGCCTGCAGCAGGGCCAAAGTCATTTCGCGGCTTCGCTTCTGCCGCGACCGGGTGACGCCGGGAAGGTCGAAATCTCCCGATCGGGGCTGCATCGGATGTTGCATCTCCAGGCGAAATAATCATAATGATAATTCTGATTCTTGTTTGAGGCAAGGCTGGCAACATGGCCGGTGCCGTCCGCGCGGACCGGCGGGATCAAGCGCGGGCGCAAGCCAAGGGAGAGGATGCATGAGCGACAGCAGCGCGGCGCCGTTTGGCGGCAGCATCGGCCACACCGTCGCCGGCTCCAGACCGTGGTGGCCGCCGGCGCCGCAGGCGCCCGCTGGCGCGCCCAACATCCTGGTGGTGCTGTTCGACGACGTCGGGTTTTCCGATTTCGGCTGCTACGGCTCGCCGATCAGGACGCCGGTGATCGACCGGCTCGCGACGGAGGGGCTGCGCTACAGTGGTTTCCACACCACCGCGATGTGCTCGACCACGCGCGCGGCGCTCTTGACCGGGCGCAACCATCATTCCGTCGGCGTCGGCTGCCTCGCCAATTTCGACAGCGGCTATCCCGGCTATCGCGGCAAGATCGCGCGCGAGGCCGGAACGCTGGCGGAAATGCTGCGGGCGCATTGCTATCGCAACTACATGGTCGGCAAATGGCATGTGACGCCGCTGACCGAAAGCGGCGCCACCGGACCGTTCGACGGCTGGCCGCTGGGCCGCGGCTTCGACCGTTTCTACGGTTTTCTCGACGCCGAAACCGACCAGTACGCGCCGGAGTTGGTGTCGGACAACACCCACATCGATCCGCCCGGGAGCTATGCCGACGGCTATCATCTGACGGCGGACCTGGTCGATCAGTCGATCCGCTTCATCGCCGATCACATCGCCGACCGGCCCGATCTGCCGTGGCTGACCTGGGTCGCGCTCGGCGCCTGCCATGCGCCGCATCAGGCCCCCGCCGACATCATCAGGGAATACGACGAGGTCTTTGCCCATGGCTGGGATGTCGAGCGTGAGCGGCGGCTGGCGCGGCAGAAGGCGCTCGGGATCGTGCCGGCGGAAACCAAAATGCCGGCGCGCAATGACGGCGTCAAAGCCTGGGACGAGCACAGCGCTGAAGAGAAGCGGGTGTTCACGCGGCTGCAAGCCGCCTATGCCGGGATGCTCGACCATGCCGACCGGCATCTGGCGCGGCTGATCGCGTTCCTGGAGACGGCCGGGATACGCGACAACACCCTGGTCCTGGTGCTGTCGGACAATGGCGCCAGCCAGGAGGGCGGCCCGCTCGGCTTCGTCAATGCGATGGGGCCGTATAATTTCAGGCCGGAACCGATGCCGGAAAAGCTGCGGCGGATCGAGGACATCGGCGGTCCGGATTCGCACACCAATTTTCCGCAGGGCTGGGCGATGGCGTCCAATACGCCGTTGCGCCGCTACAAGCAGAATACCCATGGCGGCGGCATCCGCGATCCCTTCGTGTTGTCGTGGCCGAAGCGCGTCGCAGCCAGGGGCGAACTGCGCCATCAGTTCGTTCATGCCAGCGACCTGGTACCGACCTTGCTCGACCTGATCGACGTCACGGCGCCCACCGAGATCGCGGGCTGCGCGCAGATGCCGATCGAAGGCGAAAGCTTTGCCCGCTCGGTGTCGGATGCCGCAGCACCTTCAAAATCCTCGCCGCAATATTTCGAGATGTTCGGACATCGCGGCCTCTGGCAGAACGGCTGGAAGGCGGTGGCCTATCATCCACCGGGCACGCCGTTCGAGAACGACAAATGGGAGCTGTTTCATCTCGACCGGGATTTTTCCGAGGTCGACGATCTCGCGACAAAAGAACCGGAGCGGCTGGCCGACATGATCAAGCTGTGGTGGCAACAGGCCGAAGCGCACAAGGTGCTGCCGCTCGACGACCGGTTCGCCCAGCGCTTTGCCGAGAACGCCGCCCGGTTCCAGGGCGAGCGCAACCGCTTCGTGTTCCACGCCGGCATGGGGCATGTGCCGACCGATGTCGCGCCCGACGTGCGCAGCCGCAGCTACACCATCGAGGCCGAGGTCGAAATCGGCGAGGCCGGCGCCGAGGGGGTGTTGATTGCCCATGGCGACGCAACCTCGGGCTACAGCCTCTACCTCAGGCACGGCCATTTGGTTCACGACCTCAATATCGGAGGCGGCCATGACATCGTCACTTCCGATTCCAAGGTGCCTGCAGGCGCGCATCGGCTCGGCGTCCGCGTCGAACGGCTGCTGCGTGATGCGCCGCCGGCCAAGGGGGCACGCACCGGCGTCAGCGCCTATACGCTGCTGATCGATGGTGAGCCGGCAGGCTCGCTGCAGACCGAATTCGGATTCCACAATCTGATCTCGTGGTCCGGCCTCGACATCGGGCGCGACCGCGGCAGCCCGGTGTCGCATTATGAGGCGCCGTTCGAATTCACCGGGCGATTGCTCCGGGTGACGGTCGCCATGCACGACGACCAGAAGCTCGACGGCGACGGCCTCGGCGACGCCGCGATGGCCAGGCAATGAGACGATGGAAGTGACACCGTCATCTCAAAGTTCGCCGTCATTGCGAGGAGCGTCAGCGACGAAGCCCATTCTTTGCTCGCGTCATGGATTGTTTCGCGAGCTCGCAATGACGATGTTGGCTGTTTTGACAAGTGAATCTGTCGTGTGAAGACGTGCCAGAGCTTCAGCCGTCACCATCCGCGAACGCAGATGATCCAGTATTCCGAGGTGCTCGTGATTGCGTCGAAAGGCCGCGGCGTACGGGATACCCCGGCTCAGTGGGGCCCGCCGAAGGCGAGACCCTCTGCCGGGGGATGACGTTCTTTGTGGACAGCGTGGCGCGCCACACTCCCGGCCGTCGTCATTTTATCTTGTCATAGGCGGTGGCGAAGTCCGTGAGCGGCATGGGAATGGTGATGGTTTCCTTGGAAAGGTTCTGGAACGACACCTTCAGCTGCTTGCCCGATCGAAGCGCGGTCAATAGATCGGGCGCGATCGGAACCGCGGCGTAGCAGCCGCGGTTTTCGCAGGTCTGGATCTGCAGCTCGGCGGTCTTGCCGTCATCGACCTGCAATTTTGCGCCGCCGGGAAGATTGAGCCCGAGCGGCAGCTGCACCATGGCAACCGGCGCGTGGGTGTCGCTCGGCACGCGAATGTTGACAAGGACGATCAATTGTCCGGTCTTGCTGAGGATCGCGGTCTGCTCGATGGCGCATTCGAGCGGTGCGTCGCGGCTGGCGCTCGAGCATCGCGCGGCCCAGCCGGGGGCGGCCGCGGCGGGGTCGGCTGCCGGTGCAGCCGGTGTCGCTTGCGCCGCAGCCGGTGCGGCTTTGGATTTTGCCGGCTGCTGGGCGTGGCCGGCGCCGAGCAATCCGAAAACCAGGATGGCCGTGAACCCAGACTTGAAGGAGATTTTCACCGATACGAGCTCCGGGATGAGGGGCCTCCCGGATGTGCCGGCGCACCGTCAGAGTCAAGCTATTCGGCGGCCTGCTTGATCGCGCCATGGTCGCTGGCGGGCCTGTCCTGATCGGCATCGGGAGATCGTCCCCAGCCCGCAAACGCAACCGAGAGCCGGTCGAGATACAGATAGATCACAGGCGTCGTGAACAGGGTCAGCGCCTGGCTGACGATCAGGCCGCCGACCATCGCATAGCCCAGCGGCTGGCGGATCTCCGATCCAGTGCCGGTGCCGAGCATCAGCGGTACGCCGCCGAGCATGGCGGCCATCGTGGTCATCATGATCGGGCGAAACCGCAACAGTGCGGCCTGCCGGATCGATTGTTCCGGCGTCATATGCTCGTCGCGCTCGGCCGAGATCGCGAAATCGACCATCATGATGCCGTTCTTCTTGACGATGCCGATCAAGAGAATGATGCCGATCAGGGCGATCAGGCTGAAGTCGTATCCGAACGCCATCAGGATCGCGAGCGCGCCGACGCCGGCCGAGGGCAGCGTCGACAAGATCGTGAGCGGATGAATGTAGCTTTCGTAGAGAATGCCGAGGATCAGGTACACCACCACCAGTGCGGCCAGGATCAGCAGCGGCACGGTGCCGAGCGACTGCTGGAACGCCTGCGCCGTGCCCTGGAAGCTCGAATTGACCGTGGCCGGGGCGCCGAGTTCGACCACCGCCCGCTGGATCGAGTCGGTCGCCTGGCCGAGGGCAACGCCCTGGGCGAGGTTGAAGCTGATGGTGATCGCCGGAAACTGGCCCTGGTGGCTGATCGAGAGCGAACGCACCGGCACGCTGGTCCAGGTCGCGAACGTCGCCAGCGGGACTTCTTCGCCGGTCAGCGGCGATTTGATATAGAGCTTGTTGAGGGTGTCGAGGTTGCCCTGCAGCTCGGGCAGGATTTCCAGGATCACGTGGTAGCTGTTGAGCTGGGTGAAATACTGGGTGACCTGCCGCTGGCCGAACGCGTCGTACAGCGTGTCGTCGATCAATTGCGGCTGGATGCCGTAGCGCGAGGCGGTGTCGCGATTGATCTTCAGCTCGAGCGTGGTGCCCTCCGATTGCTGGTCGGTGGCGACGTCGCGCAGCTCGGGCAGGGTCTTCATGCTGTTCAGGATCTTTGGCGCCCACTCGGTCAATTCGTCGAGGTTGGCGTCCTGCAGCGTGTATTCGAACTGAGTGCGGGTCGGCCGGCCGCCGAGCCGCACGTCCTGGGCGGCCTGCATGAACAGCCGCGCGCCCTCGACCTTTTCAAGCTTGGGACGCAGCCGGGCGATGATCTGCTGGGCGTTGGCGTTGCGCTCGTCGCGCGGCTTCAGCGTGATGAACAGGTTGCCGTTGTTGCCGGCCCTGCCGCTGCCGCCGATCGCCATCGCCACGCTGGCGACGTCGGGGTCGGCCTGCACGATCCGGCCGAGAGCTTCCTGCCGGCGCTTCATCTCGGCGAAGGAGACGTCCTGCCCGGCCTCGGAAGTGGCGCTGATCAGGCCGACATCCTGCTGCGGAAAGAAGCCCTTGGGAATGATGACGAACAGATAGACCGACAATGCCAGGGTGCCGAAGAAAATCACCAGCGTAGTCAGCCGCCAGCGCATCGCCAGGTCGAGGCCGCGCTCATAGCCATGAAGCATCGCGTCGAAGGCGCGCTCGCTCCACTGATAGAACCGGCCATGCCGGGTTTCGCTGTGCACGCGCAGGAAGCGCGACGCCATCATCGGCGTCAGCGACAGCGATACCACCATCGACACGAAGATGGTCATCGCCAGCACCACCGCGAATTCGCGGAACAGCCTTCCGATGATGCCGCCCATCAAGAGCAGCGGGATCAGCACCGCCACCAGCGAAATACTGATCGATACGATCGTGAACCCGATCTCGCTGGCGCCCTTGTATGCCGCGGCCAGCGGCCTCTCGCCCTCTTCGATGTAGCGGGTGATGTTTTCCAGCATCACGATGGCGTCGTCGACCACGAAGCCGACGGCGATGGTCAACGCCATCAGCGACAGATTGTCGAGGGTATAGCCGAACACCCACATCAAGGCGCAGGCGCCGAGCAATCCGAGCGGCACGGTGATGGCCGGAATCACCGTCGCCCAGAAACTGCGCAGGAAGACGAAGATCACCATCACGACCAGCGCGATGGTAATCAGCAGCGTAAACTGAACGTCCGCGACCGCGGCGCGGATGGTCTGGGTGCGGTCGCTGATCACCTCGATCTTGATCGCCGGCGGAATCGCCGCCACCAGTCTCGGCAGCGTCGCCTTGATCTTGTCCACGGTGTCGATGACGTTGGCGCCGGGCTGCTTGTAGACCACCAGAAACACGCCGCGCTTGCCGTTGGCCCAGGCCGCCTGCTTGGCGTCCTCGGGCCCGGTGACGGCCTGGCCGATATCGCGAATCCGCAACGGGCCGCCATTGCGGTAGGCGACGATGACGTCGTTCCAGTCCTTGGAATCCAGCATCTGGTCGTTGGCATAGATGGTGTAGGCGCGGGAATCGCCGTCGATATTGCCCTTCGGCGCGTCGACCGTGGCGATGGAGATGACGTTGCGGACGTCCTCCAGCGACAGGCCTTTGGCGACCAGTTTGGCCGGATCGACCTGGACCCGGACCGACGGCTTTTGCTGGCCGCCGATCGTGACCTGGGCGACGCCGGAAATCTGGCTGATCTGCTGGGCGAGCTGGGCATCGACCGCGTCGCTCACCGTGGTCAGCGGCAACGAGTCCGAAGACGCCGACAACAGCAGGATCGGCGAGTCGGCCGGGTTGACCTTGCGGTAGGTCGGCGGCGAGGGCAGGTTTTTCGGCAGTTGCCCGCTGGCGGCGTTGATGGCGCCCTGGACGTCGTTGGCGGCGCCGTCGATGCTGCGGTTGAGGTCGAACTGGATGGTGACCGCCGCCGTCCCGAGATAGCTCGTCGAGGTCATCTGGGCGATGCCGGGAATCTGCGCAAACTGCCGCTCCAGCGGCTGCGCCACCGAGGAGGCCATGGTCTCCGGACTGCCGCCCGGCAATGTCGCGGTGATCTGGATGGTCGGGAAGTCGACCTGCGGCAATGGCGCCACCGGCAGCAAGGGATAGGCGACGAGGCCGACGAACAGAATACCCGCCATCATCAACGAGGTGCCGATGGGGTAGCGGATAAAGGGTGCTGAAATCCCCTCGCTCATTCCTGGCGGACCTTCGGTTGGGCCGGATCCGTGCTCGCCACCGCCGTGCTGACCAGGGTGCCGGGCTGGACCTTGTACTGGCCTGCCGTGATCACCTGCTGTCCCGGTGACAGGCCGTCATCGACCACCGAACGTCCGTCGATCGACTGGCTGACCTTGATCTTGTGCAGTTCGGCCTTGTTGTCCTGGTTGACGACATAGGCATAGAGGCCGTCGGTCGAGTGCTGGATCGCATCGTCCGGAACGACCGTGGCATCCTTCAGCGTCTTCAGCAGAAGCCGCGTCGAGACCGACTGGCCCGGCCACAAGGCGTGGTTCTTGTTTTCGAACAGCGCCTTCAGCCGGATGGTGCCGCTCGAAGTGTCGACCTGGTTGTTGACCACCGACAGGGTGCCTTCCGCCAGCGGTTTCTTGCCGTCGGTGGTGATCGCGATCACCTTGGCCGGCTGAACCGCCTGGGCCTCGGCGATATAGGGCAGCTGCTCTTCCGGCGCGGTGAAAATCACGGCGATCGGTTCGACCTGAGCGACCGTCACGATGCCGGTCTGGGTCGAGGCGTTGACGATGTTGCCGAGGTCGACCTGGCGAAGGCCGGCGACGCCCGGGATCGGCGACTTGATGGAGGTATAGTCGAGCTGGGTCCGGGCATTGAAGATGGCAGCCTCGTCGGCCTCGATCTGCGCCGTCAACTGCTGCACGGTCGAGTGTTGGGTATCGAGCTGCTGCCTGGTCGCGAACTCGCCGAGCTGGGTATAGCGCTGCAGATCCAGGTTGGCGTTGGCGAGATTGGCCACGTCCTGGGCCTTCTTGGCCACGGCCTGGTCGAGCGCAGCCTGGTACGGCCGCGGATCGATCTCGACCAGCAGGTCGCCCTGTTTGACCATCTGGCCTTCCTTGAAGGCGATCTTGTCGATCTGACCGTCGACCCGAGTCCGTACCAATACGGTGTAGAAGCCCTGGACGGTTCCAAGCCCGGTCAGATAGACCGGAAAGTCGGCTTTCTCGACCGGGGCGGTGGTGACGCGCACAGGGCTGCGGCCCGCCTTTTGCGCGGGATTGGCCGCCGTCGCCTGGTCCTCGCCGCGGAATCGCTGCCAGCCGTAGAATCCCGCCGCACCGACCGCCGCGACCAGCACAATCCAGCGGATGATTCGAGGTTTGTTCATTTGGACTCGTTAGCTCAAGACCTGTGCACGGCAAGTTAAGCTCAAAACCGCGTGCGGCGGCACCTTAAAAATTGGTTCCCGGGCTTGAAGATATAATATGCATGCACTTTATGTGTAAACACACTATCGATTGAGAATTCTAAACTATTGGAAAGCTTTGGGAACCGCTACCACCGATGACCCTGGACCTGAAACGCCAGCTGGTCGCGCAACTTGTCGAAAGCTCGCGGCTGTTGCGCAACTATATCGATCACCGCGCCAAGGGGCGCGGCAGCACCCGCGCGCAGTGGATCGTCTTGTTCCGCCTGCGGGAGCAGGAGGGACTGTCGCAGGTCGACCTGGCCGATGTGCTCGAATTGCAGCCGATCTCGCTGGTGCGGCTGCTCGACCGCCTAGTCGAACACGGCCTGCTGGAGCGGCGGCACGATCCCAGGGATCGCCGCGCCAACCGGCTGTTCCTCACCGCCAGCGGTCGCCGGCTGGTCGACGATCTCGACGGCCTGCGCGATTCCATTGCCGCTGATGTGCTGCAGGACGTTCCCTCGGCCTCGATCCAGACCAGTCTGGAAACGCTGCGGGACATCAAGGAGCGGATCAAGGGTCTCTCCGAGCCCGGCGACATCGCCGCCAAATAGTCGGTCGACCCATCGCCCGGGCCGCATGGCGCGGGCTTGCCGCCCGCTTTTTAATCTATCGAAACAAGATGCGCCCTAGTTGTAACCGCAGCGGACGCGGTTCATATGCCGGCGCGGACATTTTATAGCGGCCCTGGCGCCGCCCCCGAACCAGTCAGGACTGCAGAATGGATGAACTGAACGGACGCATGATCGCCTGCCAGCTCCTGATCGCCGGCCTGATCGCGCGCGTCGCCAACAATTCGTCCGATCCATTGCGATTTCTCACCGACTTTCGCGACGAGATCAAAGCCGTGGTGAAGGGCGTCAACATCGCAGGCATGGAAAACACCGATCGCGTGCGATTGACGGCGCAGCAAACCGTCGATGAACTGTTCTCGCTGATGAAGCCGCCCAGCATCGATTGATCGATGCACGCATGCAGCGTGCCAGGAAAGCCTTGTCCAACAGCAGTTTTGTGCATCGGTTTAGAACGCTTACAGTCTGCGTTTTAGAACGGTTTTAAGCTGCGGATTAGAATCGCTTTGATCTGGATGGATTCAAACGTTCTGCCGCCGTCATCGCATTGACCGGAATTTTTGCGCTCGATACCAAGCCATCAGTGCCTCAACGCAGATGCAGCTGCGTGGCGCAATTGAAATTCGGCTAAGGGGCGCATGAAATGAATCAGGCAAAGACACCGAGGTCGCTGCGTTCCTACGCGGCGATCAACTCGGTCGGCGAAACCTTCGACGGTTATTCCGGTCGAAGGGTCTCGGCGGTCGCCGGCATGATGGCGGTCGCGAGCTTGTCCGGCGCCGAAGCGCAGCAATCAAACCTGCCGCCGGTGACGGTGGATGCCCCGGTCGCCCGCCCGCGCCCCGCTGCGAGCAGAGCTGCGCCGGATCAGATCAAGGCGCGCGATGCGCTGCGCCGCGCCGCGCGCCGTTCGCAGCCCGCGCCGGTCGCCGCGGTGCCGTTTCCGAATGCCGGCGCCCTGCGCGCCGACCGCAACCCCTACGCCGATGCGGCGGCGCCCTACAAGGTCGATCACCTGCAGGCGTCTGGAAAATTTCCCGAGCCGCTGTTGAATACGCCGAAGACCGTGACCGTGCTCAGCAAGGAAGTGCTGGCAGACGAAAACGCCACGTCGTTGAAGCAGGCGGTCCTCAACGCCGCCGGCGTGACGCTCGGCACCGGCGAGGGCGGCAACGCCTTCGGCGACCGCTTCTTCGTCCGCGGCTTCGACACCCGCAATGACGTCTTCATCGACGGCGTCCGCGACTCCGGGGTCAGCGTCCGCGAGAACTTCTTCACCGAGCAAATCGAGATCCTGCGTGGACCGGGCTCGTCGTTCGCCGGCCGCGGCACCACGGGCGGGGCGATCAACATCGTCACCAAGCAGGCCAATACCGAAAATTCATTCTACAACATGGACACGACGTACGCGAGCGACAACACCAAGCGCGTCACGCTCGATGTCAACCAGGTGATCAGCCCGACATTGGCCATTCGCGCCGGCGGCCTGTTCCAGGATGCGGGCGTTGAAGGCCGAAGCTTTACCAGTGACGATCGCGGTGGCGGCTTTGCGGCCTTGACGTGGAAGCCGGTCGATGCGGTGAAGGTGACGGCGGACTACGTTCACACCGATATCCACGGATTGCCGGACTTTGGCGTGCCGTACCTCCGGACCGGACCCACCAACGCCCTCGGTCAATATACGACCACCGCCGGCGGCCCGGCCCCGGAATTTGGCGTCAATCGCGACAATTTCTACGGCTTCGTCAACCGCGATTTCTTCGAGGTCCATCAGGATATCGCCACGGTCGACACCGAAATAAAGATCACTCCCGACCTGACCTTCAGCGACAAGGTTCGGGGCTCGGAGTCGTTGCTGAATTACATCGGCACGATTCCGGAGTCGGCCAGCCCTGTGCGGAACACGCTGACCGCCAACACGCTGAGCCGCTATCAGCCGACGGACGTCGTCGCCAACCAGAGCGAATTCACCTACAAGTTCGATACCGGCAACTGGCATCACACGGCGGTCGCCGGTGTCGAAGTCTCGCGCGAAACTTCCAGCATCGATACATATTCCGGGCTAACCTCGGAGGCAATTGGTTCCGCGTTCAACAGCAGCGGGGCGCCGACCAATGTGAGCATCACCAATCCGCAATACACATTCGCGTCGTTCCCGGGGACGCCCACGCTCACGGGGAAGCCGACGCAAATCGCGATCGATACCACGAGCGGCTATCTGTTGGATTCCGCCAATTACCGCGACTTGGTGATCCTCAATGGCGGCGTTCGCCTGGACGACTATGGCATCAAGGCCAGTGGTTACGGCACATCGGGCTCGGTCACGGGTGTATTTGGTTCGCAGGCCGCGCAGTTTGACATGCCGAACTTCAATCTGGGGCTTACGCTGAAGCCGCTGCCGATTACCAGCGTCTATGTGGCCTATGCGACGTCGTCGGACCCAGTGGGCTCCGAGTTCGACGGCACCAGCGCAGCTTACGGCGGAATCGCGCCGAATATAAACGGGGGGGCGAACCAGATATTCGGGCCGATGAAGAACACCGCGATCGAGGTCGGCAACAAATGGGAGCTGTTTGATCGCCATTTGCTGGTGAGTGGCGCACTGTTCCAGACCGATGTCACCAATGCGCGTGAGTCGGTGAATGTCACCTCAACAGCGAACCAGACGGCAGCTTGCCCCTATAATATTTCGGTAGGTGGCACGCAGCCTTGCATCAGCGCCGGCGCAGCCTATCAGATCCGCGGCATCGATCTCGAAGTCGCCGGCAAGATCACCGACAAATGGAGCGTGTTCGGCGGCCTCGTGCTGATGAAGTCGCAGGTGACGAAGTCGCTGGTTCCCTCGGCCGACCCCGCTTTGTACCCCACAAACGTCGGCCTGCCGCTGGCCAACATCGCCAATCAGTCGTTCAGCCTGCTCAGCAAATATCAAATCGACGACAGGTGGGAAGTTGGCGGGCAGGCCGTCTATCGTTCCGCGATGTATGGCGGCACCTTGCTTGCCGCAAACCAGGGCACGTCGCTGCCGAGCTTCTGGCGTTTCGATAGCTTCGTGGAGGCAAAGATCGACAAGAACTGGACTGCGAAGCTGTTCGTCAACAACATCTTCAACAAGCTCTATTACACCGCGTTTTATCAAAGTGCGGCGCCGTTCACTCTAGAAGCGCCCGGCCGCACGGCAGCCGTGATGCTCTCGGCAAGATTTTGACCGACAACGAAAAGTTGATCAAGCGATGCTGATCTGCGTCCCCGACGTGCTGAGCAAGGATGATGTGGCGGAGTTCCGCCGCGTCATGGACGGCTGCGTCTGGGAGGACGGCCGATCGACCGCCGGGGCGCAGTCGGCGCTGGTGAAAAAAAACCAGCAATTGCCGCCGGACAGCGAAACGGCGCGCAAGCTTGGCCACCGCGTCGTCTCGGCACTGACGGCCAATCCGCGGTTCATCTCGGCCGCGGTGCCGCTGCAGATCTTTCCGCCGCTGTTCAATCGCTATGCCGCCGCCGATGGGCACCATTTCGGCATTCACGTCGACAACGCGGTGCGCGGCGATCATCTGACCGGCCTGCGGATCCGGACCGATTTGTCGGTCACCCTGTTTCTGTCCGAACCCGGCGAATATGAGGGTGGCGAACTGGTGGTCGAGGACAGCTACGGTTCCCATGAAATCAAGCTGCCGGCCGGCGATCTCGTACTTTATCCTGCGTCTAGTTTGCATATGGTCACGCCGGTCACGCGAGGCATGCGGGTTGCGTCTTTTTTCTGGCTGCAGAGCATGATACGAGATGCCCACGCCCGCAGCCTGGTTTTCGACCTCGACACCGCAATTCAGGCCCTGGTGGAGCGTCTTGGGCGAGACGACCCTGAAACGGTCAAATTGACCGGTATCTATCACAATCTGATCCGCTGCTGGGCTCAAGTATGAACACGTCATTTTTTCGGGCGACATCCGCTGCAATCTTGGCGCTGGCGCTGCTGTCGCCATCGGGCCCTTCGCTGGCGCAGCAGAAAGCGGCCGCGGTGCCGCAGCCGGCTGCGGTGTCAACTCCTGCGGCTCCGGCGCAGGCCGTACCGGCTCCCGCGCCATCGGCCGCCATGTCCGCCCCGACACTGCCGCCTGCGGACGACGCGACGGCTGCAGACGGTGCCAGGCCGCTGAAATCGACCGTCGTTGCACTGCATGAACTGTCGCCCTGGTCGATGTTCATGGCGGCGGATGTGCTGGTCAAGGCTGTCATGATCGGGCTGGCGTTCGCCTCGCTGGTGACATGGACCATCTTCATCGCCAAGATATTCGAGCTGTCGCTGGTGCAGCGCCGGCTGCGCGCGGCGCTCCGCAAGATCAGCGACGCGCGATCGCTGGCGGAAGCCCAGTTCGCGCTGGGCTCAAAGGATAGCGTGTTGTCGGCCTTGCTGGCGGCGGCGATGCGCGAGGCGCGGCTGTCGGCGGGGATTTCCGCCGATGCCGGCATCAAGGAGCGGGCGGCGTCGAGCTTTGCCGAAATCGTGCGCGCCGAAGCGCGCCGGATCCGGCTCGGCATGGGGCTGCTCGCCACCATCGGCGCGACCTCGCCGTTCGTCGGGCTGTTCGGCACGGTGTGGGGCATCATGAACAGCTTTATCGGCATCTCGAAATCGCAGACCACCAATCTGGCGGTGGTCGCCCCGGGCATCGCCGAAGCGCTGCTTGCCACCGCGCTCGGCCTGGTGGCGGCGATCCCGGCGGTGATCATCTACAATCATTTCGCCCGCGTCACCAAAGGCTACCTCGAACTGGTCGGCCGGTCTTCGGGCGCCGCGGCGCGCCTGCTGTCGCGCGATCTCGATCGC
>Ga0182030_10000344_pt1 | contig 84031 bp, 64 predicted proteins | sample 812S3MmetaG_FD_121299 | JGI IMG/M metagenome (GOLD analysis project Ga0182030, IMG submission 121299) | Permafrost microbial communities from Stordalen Mire, Sweden - 812S3M metaG (Illumina Assembly) | ecosystem: Environmental > Terrestrial > Soil > Wetlands > Permafrost | place: Sweden... | reverse complement strand
GCACGCCGATTCGCTCGAGTTCCGCCCGCAGCTGCGGTGTTTTGAATACGCTCTGATCCGGAACCGGAAGCGTTTTTCCCCGCGCCGCGACAATAATGATGTCTCCATCGATTGAATTGTAAATCGCGTAGCTTCCGAAATGCGGAGCCAATGCTTTGACGATTGACGCGATGACTCCAAGGTTCGTCTCGTAGATTTGAACCCACTGAACCAGGTAGCCATCAGGCTTCAGATATCGAGTGATTCGGCCATAGAATTCATCGGAAAATAGCGTCGCTACGCCGCTGACCCACGGATTGGACGGTTCGGAAAGTATCAGATCGTAAGGCTCGTGCGTGCTCGCGAAGAAGGTCTTCGCGTCCTCGTAGACGATATGGCTGCGTGGATCGTCGAACACGTTGCCGATGCGCGCACCGTATCCCTTGCGTGCGGCATCTATCATGACCGGCTCAATTTCGATGGTGTCCAACCGTTCCACCGCTGCGCTCGTCAGAAGGGTGTGGGCGGTGAACCCCGAACCAAATCCGATGTCCGCAACGCGCTTCGGATTCGGGTGCATGCTAAGCGGAATCGCGGCGAGCAATACCACCGTCATGTCGTCAGTCGTCGGCTTCCCTGCCCCCATCCGCAGTCCGGCATCCGGCTTTCCGTTGGTGGCTATGGCGATCACAGTCCCTTTTTGCAGATCATACAAACTGATCGTAGCGGTCTTTCCGTCCTTGTTGTAGGCGACTGAGCTGTCGGCCGGAAGGCTTGCCTTTCCGGTTCGGAAGACTCCCGACGCCATTCGCTTGGGATCCAGATTTGATGCAAAGATCGTAATCGCGAGTACCAAGACGCAGACCGTGGCTGCGGCTACAGCCATCACCGGACGGACTTGCCGCGCGGCGAATAGACGCGAGAGACCAAGCGCCATATGAATAGCTGCGCCGCTCAAGATGACACCCTTGACTCCGATGAGAGGCATCAACACGTGCACCGCGACCATGACACCGACAATTGAGCCGAGAGTATTGACGGAATAGATCGTCCCGATGGCCCGTTCGCCTTTCCCGGACCGCATGAGCTCCTGCGTGAGCAGGGGCAGTGTCATACCTGCGCAAAACGTGGTGGGCACCATAATCAGGGCGGCGATCGATTGGCTCACGAAGTTGAACGCGATATAACCATTCGAGCTACGCGCAAAGGCCCCTAAGCACCAAGCCATGAAATCAAACGTTAGGTTATATGCCGGCAACGTCAGGGCCGCCAAAGTCCCCATGATGACCATGACCGCCCCAAGATAGGTCGCGGGATAGCGGATTCGTGCGATCCACTTCCGCACATAAAGCCCCCCAAACGCCAAGCCGAGGATGAACGCGCTCAGCATGAGCTCGAACGAATGCGTAGAGGCGCCGAGAACCAAGCTGAGCATGCGAATCCAGCCCAACTCGTACATAAACGATGCCGCGCCGGTCAGAAACGCCGCAATCACGAACCATTCCGCCAAGGTTTCAGTGTACGGCTCGATCGCGGTCGGTGGCGTCGGGGCGGGCTCAGTTTGCCGGCGGACAATCGACCAGACAAAAATAGCCAGCGCGACGTTCAAGAGCCCTGCGGTCAAGATTGTGCCAGGCAGGCCGACTGCACCAATCAATACGAAGCCGCTCACGAGAACGCCTAGCGCGGCGCCCAGGCTATTGGTGAAGTACAACGCGGCAAGACTCTCGCCCGGTCGATCGGGCCAGCGCCGGATCAGGCCGCCGCTGATGAGTGGGAAGGTCATGCCAAGCAGCACGGACTGCGGCAGGATCATGAGCGCGGCCAGAGTCCATTTATAGATATGCACCGCGAAGGGCGAAGGAAGCGAGGGTATCACCGAGGCAAAGGAGAAATCGGATGCAGCAACGAATGCCCGGTGGAAGAGAATGCCGAGGATCCCGATCGATCCCTCGACCAATACGTAGGCCGATAAAAGGCGCCGAATCCGCACGGAGTTGCGCGCAACGATCCAAGATCCGAGCGCCATTCCGCCCATGAAAATCGCGAGCACCAGCGTCTGTGCATAGGCGGCGTGACCCAGGAAAAGCTTGAGGTAGTGGGACCATATGGACTCGTAGATCAGTCCCGTAAGCCGGATACGACAAATACAGCGAGTAAAAGCCGCCGTTGCGCGAGCCCTTGCGATTGCATCGTTGACCTACCGTGGCGCGGCTGTCCGCCGTTAGCTCACGCACAGTACAGGAATAAGGATGCGCTCGACAGCGAGTGAAGCGGGAATGTTGACACAGCGCACGTTCGCGCGCGAGGCCGGCTGAACGCATTGGCAGACGGGCGCAGTTCAAAAATGCACTGATGGGAGGGTTGCTGGATGAGCTCATGCCCGAGCAGTTCGCAAGTCGCGTCTTCGCGCCTCAGCGGCAGGCCCTTGTTTAGGGTCTAATCGCGGCGGCGGTCCGGAGCGAAGCGGAGGATTCGCGGTGCAGCCGCGAACAATCTCTCCGGCGCGCCAAAGCCGCCGCATGGACCGCAAGTACCGCATCGAACCTTGTTTTGCCGGAGCGCCTACCTGCACCTATGAATAGCTTCCGCGGCGCGTCGGTCGGCAAAGCCTCTCGGCCGATCAACTGGCGCGCGGTAACGCACTCCTCGGGAGTCAGAAGCGCCGCATCGCCGAGCCGGGCAATGATCCGCCAGGTCGACCAAGCCTTGTGGCGCAACTCCAGCCCGCACAACTGGGGGTTCATCATGAAGTCGTAAAGCTTCATGCCGTAGCCCCAACGCGGCGGCGACGGTAGGATTGGAGCCAATGACGATCAGGGAATACGTTCAGCGCCGAGGAAGGCTCGCCTATAAGGTGACGTTTTGGTCGATGCTCGGCGCTATGTTTGGTTTGGTGCCGTGGACGACAATCTCCAAAGAAACCGCTCCTGATGTGAAGATTGCCGTTCCTGTTGCAGCATTGCTCGTGGTCTTCCCCGTCATGGAGTATCTGAGGCGATCGAAATGCCCGCGATGCGCGGGCGATCTCTCTCGACTCGCTAGTCGCGCAAAGAGTCAACAGCCACTCAACGCCAATGCGTGCCCGCACTGTGGAGTGAACTTGGACGAACCGATGGACGGCCCGCCGCTGGAGCCGGTTCTCGATCGAATCGTGACGATTCGAAAGACCGTCCAGGCGCGAGCGGCCAAAGTGTCGTTCGCGCTGTACGTTTTCATTCCGATAGCTTTCTATGCCTTCTTTTGGGCTCCGAAGTGGAGCACTTCGCAAATGGCGGCCATAGCGCTCGGCGCTGTCGCGATCTTGATACCCGCATTCTTCATCAATCGAACGCCATGCCCGAAATGTGGTCAGGGGCTCGGAATGGTCGCATCGCGTATCGCTAGCGCCGGCAGCGGCGCCAAATGTAAGACCTGCGGCACTCATGTTGATGCGCCGATCGACAAGACAGGAGGGTAGCGAGCTGTGACGATTCGCCAATACATCAAGCCGCGAGTTCGGTGGGCGCTGGTGGCGTTTGCCGCGCTCTTTGCACTGACCTTCCTTCTGCCGCACCGCGAGCAGGGCGGGTTCGCCGCCACTCTCGGCGTGGTAGGCACGGTCGCAGCTCTGGCCGCGTACCTCTCTGTCCTCTTGCTCAGATGTCCAAGGTGTCGCGCGAACCTCGGCACCACGATTGTGATACCGACGGCCTTCCGCATGTTCGGTCGGGATGTCAAATACTGCCCCCACTACGCCGTGAGTCTCGATGAGCCAATGGACAAGCCGGCAGTAGGGTGAGCGATGACGATTCGCCACTACATTAAGCGCCGCTCTCGCAATTTGGCCGTGATATTCGTGGCTCTTTACGCAACGGTGCAGGTGTTGAGCCTTTGCGTGCAGCATTGGCCGGACACCTTCGCCAACCCACAGTGGCGCTACGCGGTCACGCTCGCGAATCCTCGTGCCGCATTGGTGCTCATCGGATGGTGGGTAGTGCGGACGCTGGTTATCCCGTGCCCTCGATGCTCGCGTCCGTTGGGCGGCGCCGTGCCCGCAGTTTGGTTCGGTCAGAAGATCAACCGCTGTCCCAACTGCCGGGTGAGTCTCGACGAGCCGATGGAGAGTCCCGCCAATCCGAAGTGACAGGTTCATGCGGCAACCCCTCGCTGGGCGTTTCATGGCGTAGTGGGCGATCAAGAGCGCTTCGGCTCGAACCTCATGCTTCGCCAAGTGCAACTCGGCCGCGGGGAACAGGAGCCGCGCTTTGTGCAAACTCGCATGCTTGTCGCGGGAGAGACCATACGAGCGCTTCCAGACCGCCGCGGTCACGAACTCGAGGCGGATATGCAAAGCCTGAAGCACACCAATCGAGCCGAAACCGACGCCAAACTGGAAGCTTGAGGCTATCCCCCGGCCCGGCATGGAGGGACACGCGCTCGACCATCGCCACGGCTGTACGGCCACGGAGCGCGCCTCGTCAAGGCGCTGAAGCTCCACAGGCTGTGCACGCCTGGCACGCTCGTTGGCGCGCCAAAGATGATGAATCTGGGCACTGGCGAATGACGATTACTCTTTGCCCGTCGCCGGCCTGCTCTCAACGCAACGCGTCCCACGGAGAGGGCTAGCGACTGCACTATGAAAAGGGACGGCCTGCCTTTGACTTCGGAGAGTGTCGCGAACAAACAGGAGCCAAGCCAGGCCAATTTGACTTCGTGAGCGGAATCACAGAATGCCTCGGTTCGACCGTTATCATCATCGACTGGCCGCTGAAAGCCGCAACTACAAGGGGCTGACCAATGTTTCGCAGGTATCTGATGGTTGTCGCCTTGTCTTTGGCGGCTGCTGGCCCGGCCGCGTCTGACGCGACCCCCGGTGCGACTGAGCTATTGCGGAAAAGCGATTTCCGGCACCTCGAGCAATACTTTTCGGGCATCCAGGCCCGATTCCGCGAGGGTAAGGCCTCGGCTGATGAAGTGCGCACCGCCTATCGAGTATTTTACCCAACTGATCGAAGCCTTGCACCGAAGTACGATGCCTGGGTAAGCAAATATCCGAGGTCCTATGCGGCGAGGGTTGCGCGCGGAATCTACTACAAAAAGATCGGGTACGAAGAGCGCGGTGGCGAGTACATGTCCGAGACTAGCGGTATCCAGATTGCGAAGATGGATCAGGCCATGCAAAAGGCCATCAGCGACCTCGGAGCGTCGGTCAATATGGACCCGAAGCCATTCTTGAGCTACTTCCACATGATCGACATCGCCCGTTCATATGGCGGGATCGCTTATACAAGAAAGATGTACGATCAGGCAATTAGCCTAGCGCCGACGTTCGTCGATGTTCGGAGAAAGTATATGATGGCGCTGGAGGACAAATGGGGCGGGAGTCTTGACCAGATGAAGGAATTCCTTAGCGAGTGCAAGCGGGAATCGTTGCCGCAATCGCAGTTGAACGCGCTCGAATCCATGGTCTACGAGGACGCGGCATCGGAACTCGAGCAAGGCGGCGATCATTCGGGAGCCGAATCCGCATACCGGAAAGCAATTGAGTTGGGGGGCACTGATTGCGATTCGTGCGTCGCGTTATCATTGAGCAACGTCCTGGTCGAGGAAGATAAGATCGCAGATGCCATCCCCTTGCTCAATCGATATGTCGAGGACCACCCCTCCGACTCAACGCTCGAGTGGCGTGCCTCGCTTTACCTCAAGATTCGAAGGGTGCCGGAGGCTGTCGCCGACTTGACCAAGGCCGCAGACGCGGGCGAGTCAGCGGCACAGAACCAACTTGGTGTGTTGTACATGACCGGTGTACCTGGATTCATGAACCCGGACGCCGAAAAAGGGGTCGAACGGCTGCGCCAGGCTGCAGCACAGGGAAATGTCCAGGCCAAGTACAATCTGCCGAGGGCTGAGAGCGCTTTGGCTTCGCAAACCGCGGCGAAATCGAACTGACCTTCGGGATGTGGCGCGCCCGGAGAGATTCGAACTCCCGACCTCCTGGTTCGTAGCCAGGCGCTCTATCCAACTGAGCTACGGGCGCACTTGAGCAAAATCGTCGCTGGCGGTTTGACGGCGGAGAGAGCGGGATTGCCCGCGGCCTCATGGCCGCTCGTCCCTTCGCTCCACTGCGGGACCACCGCCGCCGCTCAGGCGCCGGGCATCCCTCCTCAACCGACCGAATTCCTTAGCAATTCACGCTGAAAACCAAGATTCAGCGATTTCCAGCCGTTTGGCGGAGAGGGAGGGATTCGAACCCTCGATGGGCTTTTGACCCATACGCCCTTAGCAGGGGCGCGCCTTCGACCACTCGGCCACCTCTCCGGATCGGGGCAAACGGGCCCAAACCAAGGAGCGCGCGATCATACCCGCGCGGAGCAGTCCAGGTAAAGCAGCTGGAATCTAGGAGCTAAGCTTCAGGCGTCATCAACGATGTTCGCGACGGGACCTGACGCCCTCCCGTCATGCTCCTCTTCGCGCTTGATGCGCTCGTAGATCTCTTCGCGATGGACGGCGACGTCTTTCGGCGCATTAACCCCGATACGTACTTGATTGCCCTTGACGCCGAGCACGGTGACCGTCACCTCGTTTCCGATCATCACCGTCTCGCCGACGCGTCTTGTCAATATCAACATAATGCGTGCTCCTGATTTGGCATACAGCGAGAGGACTGGCTTGGGTCGCATCGCCGTCAAGCATTCTTCGAATTCAACCGATCGGCTGGTCGAATCGCCGTCAGCGGCTCTCTGTACGCCCGCTCAAGAATACTTGAATACAAACATACTAAATGCAAACGCGGCGTCTTGCCAATGTAAACGCGGCGTTTTGCCATCGAATAAATATATCGTTCAATTAGCCAGCCGGCTGCGTACCAAGGCCTCCACGCTGGCCAATGCGGCCCCGAGATTCTCCGGTTGCGTGCCGCCCGCTTGCGCGAAGTCCGCCCGGCCGCCCCCCTTGCCGCCCACTTGAGCCGCTACCGCGCCCGCAATGTCTCCGGCACGCAGTCGCGCGACCAAATCCTGGGAAACACCCGCCACCAGCACCACTTTGCCATCCTGCACCGTTGCCAGCACGACTACGGACGAGCCGAGCTTTTGCTTGAGTTGGTCCACGGACACTCGCAACGCCTTGGCGTCCGCGCCCTCAATCTGTGCAGCCAGAACCTTGATGCCGTCGACCGCCTTGGCCTGAGCCGATATGTCGCCGCCCTGCCCGGTGGCCAGTTTCGACTTGAGCTGCTGTACCTCCTTTTCGAGCCGCTTGGAGCGTTCGACGAGCTCGCGCACTTTCTCGTCCACGTCTTCGCGGCTGCCGCGAAGCAGAGTCGCCACGTCGCGCAGCACTTGATCGACTCGCACGACCCATTCGTAGGCGGCTTGACCGGTCAGCGCCTCCACCCGCCGAACGCCGGCCGCGACGCCGGATTCGCTGATGATCTTGAACAGCCCGATATCTCCGGTGCGTTGGACGTGGGTGCCGCCGCAGAGTTCCATCGAGAAGTCGCCGAACGACAGGACGCGGACATCGCTCTCGTACTTCTCGCCGAACAGCGACATCGCACCCGCTGCGACCGCGGCGTCCAGCGCCATCACGCGCGTCTCGGCGGAATCATTGCGCCGAATGGCGACATTCACCAGCTCTTCGATGCGATGAATCTCCTGCTGCGTCAACGCCTGCCCATGTGAGAAGTCGAAGCGCAGCCGATCGGGCGCCACGAGCGAGCCCTTCTGCTGGACGTGTTTGCCGAGGACTTCGCGCAGCGCCGCGTGCAGGAGATGCGTCGCAGAGTGGTTGAGGGCGATCGCGGCGCGACGTGCGCCGTCGACCTGCGCCACGACTTCCTCGCCGATGCGCAGTTCGCCCGATTCCACCACACCGATGTGCGCGAACGAGGCGCCGATTTTCTGCGTATCCCGCACGGCGAAGCGCGCGGTCTCGCCGCTGAGCGAGCCGGAGTCGCCCATCTGTCCGCCGCCCTCGGCATAGAACGGCGTCTGATCGAGCACCACCTGTCCTTCTTGGCCGGCGCGCAACACGTCCACGACCGCGCCGTCGAAAATCAGTGCGCTGACGCGCCCCGGCCCCGCCAGGCGATCGTACCCGTGGAAGTCAGTCTTCCCCGAAAGCTTCACCGTATCCTTGACGGCACCGCCGAACTTGCTCGCGGCTCGGGCGCGTCCGCGCTGGGCGGCCATCGCGGCGTCGAAGCCCTTCTGATCGATGCTGAGCCCACGCTCGCGCGCCACATCGGCGGTGAGATCGAGTGGGAAGCCGTACGTATCGTAGAGACGAAATACCATCTCCCCCGGAATGATCTTTGAGTCCAGCTTGGCGGTCTCGGCATCGAGCAGTGCCATCCCGGTCGCGAGAGTCTCGGCGAATCGGACTTCCTCTTGCAGGAGCACTTGCGAGGCACGTCCCGCGCCGGCCGCAAGCTCGGTATAGTAGCCGCCCATCTCTTGCACCAGCGTAGGCACCAGCTTGTAGAAAAATGGCTGCGTTTGCCCGAGCTTGTAGCCATGCCGAATTGCCCGCCGGATGATGCGCCGCAATACGTAGCCGCGCCCTTCGTTCGACGGCACCACGCCATCGATGATCAGAAACGCACACGCGCGGATGTGATCGGCGATCACACGCAAGCTCGACGATTCTAGGTCCTGCGTCCCAGTGATCTCGGCGGCCGCCGAGATCAACGACTTGAACAGGTCGATCTCATAATTACCGTGCACGCCTTGCATGACCGCTGCGACACGCTCGAGACCCATGCCGGTATCGACGGAGGGTTTGGGCAGCGGCAACAAGATCCCATCAGATGAGCGGTCGTATTGCATGAAGACGAGATTCCAAATCTCGACATAGCGATCGCCCTCTTCTTCGGGTGAGCCGGGCGGCCCTCCCACAACCTCCGGGCCGTGATCGTAGAAGATCTCGCTGCACGGTCCGCAAGGACCGGTCTCTCCCATCGACCAGAAATTCGACTTCTCACCCAGGCGAGTGCAGCGCGTCGGATCGACTCCGATCTCCTCGACCCAAATGCGCTCGGCCTCGTCGTCCTCCGTAAACACCGTGACCCACAGGCGGTCCTTGGGGATGCCGAGCGTTCCGGTCAGGAAATTCCAGGCGTAGTGGATCGCCTCGCGCTTGAAATAGTCGCCGAAGCTGAAATTGCCGAGCATCTCGAAAAAGGTGTGATGACGCGCCGTGTAGCCGACATTTTCCAAATCGTTGTGCTTGCCGCCCGCGCGCACGCAGCGCTGCGCGCTCGCCGCCCGCGTGTAAGCGCGCGACTCCTTGCCGAGGAACACGTCCTTGAACTGAACCATGCCGGCGTTGGTGAAGAGAAGCGTCGGATCGGTGCCGGGGATGAGCGAGCTCGAGGCCACCACGGTATGCCCGTTCTTACGGAAAAATTCCAGGAAGCTCGCCCGGATCTCCGAACTCGTCATCATCCGCAGTTTGGCGTCGCGTTTCATAGGTCGTCTTCTTTCATATTCACGTCAATATCCAGCCCCAAGGCCTCGCGAATCTGAGCATTCGTGAAACCCCGATAGGCGAGGAATCGCGCTTGGCGCTGCCGATCAGCGTAATTGCTCGGCGGCGAAGATCCAAACTTCTTTTGCCTCGCCCGGTCGAGCTGCACGCTCCAATCCGCATAGGCGGCGAGGCTCGAGTCCGATTCGGCCGCGCCGATCCCGAGTTTGCGCAAATCCGCGCGCACCCGGTTGGGACCGTGACCCCGCGATGCGCGATAGGCCACGAAGTGCTCGAGATAGCGGCGATCGTCGAGCAATCTCTCCGCGCGGAGCTTCTCGATCAGCTCATCGACGAGCGCCGCGTCGAAACCCCTCTCCCGCAGCTTGCGTCGCAGATCTTCCGACGCGTGATCGCGGCGTGCCAAAGCATCGAGCGCGGCCACCCGAGCCGCACGCGAATCGAGCGGCTCTACCTCGCGACGGCTTCCGATGCCACAGCCTCTTTGTCGCCACGATTCATGGTCGCCTTCTCGGGAATCAGCTTCGTGCGAATCTGAGCCTCGATGTCCTTGGCGACTTCCGGATGCTGCTGCAGGAAGACACGGACATTGTCCTTGCCCTGACCGATCCGCTCTCCCTTGTAACTGTACCAAGAGCCGGATTTCTCCACCAGATTATGCAGCACGCCGAGCTCGATGATCTCGCCTTCCTTGGAAATCCCCGTGCCGTACATGATCTCGAACTCGGTCTCACGGAACGGCGGCGCCACCTTGTTCTTGACGACCTTGACCCGGGTCATCGAGCCGACCACTTCCTCACCGTTCTTGATCGCGCCGATGCGCCGGATGTCCATGCGCACCGAGGAATAGAACTTGAGCGCATTGCCCCCCGTCGTCGTCTCCGGATTCCCGAACATGACGCCGATTTTCATGCGGATCTGGTTGATGAAAATCACGATGGTATTCGAGCGCTTGATGTTGCCGGTCAACTTGCGCAGCGCCTGAGACATGAGGCGCGCCTGCAGCCCCATGTGCTGGTCGCCCATCTCGCCCTCGATCTCCGCCTTCGGCGTGAGCGCCGCGACCGAGTCCACCACCACGACATCGACGGCGCCGGAGCGCACGAGCATGTCGGTGATCTCCAAAGCCTGCTCACCGGTATCGGGCTGCGATACCAGCAAGTCGTTGACCTTGACGCCCAATTTTTCGGCATAGACGGGATCGAGCGCATGCTCCGCGTCGACGAACGCGGCCGTGCCGCCGTGCCGTTGCGCAGAAGCGATGATGGCCAGCGTCAGCGTCGTCTTACCGGAGGACTCGGGCCCGAAAATCTCGATCACTCTGCCGCGTGGCACACCGCCGACACCCAAGGCGATGTCGAGCCCGAGCGAGCCCGTCGGGATCGACTCCACCTCGTAGGTGGCCCCCGCATCGCCTAGGCGCATCACGGAGCCTTTGCCAAACTGTTTCTCGATCTGGCTCAGCGCGGCAGCGAGAGCTTTCTTGCGATTTTCTTCCATGGGGAGTCCTTGACGAAACGAGCCGCTATTATTTCACATTCAGCGCCGGCCGCTCATCTCATATGCATCGAAACCGCAGAGTTTTATCGCGCATTCGCGGCCTTATCCAGTAGTGGCCAAGAGTCGACTACTGTATAAATCGCGCCGCCCGGCGCGCTGACGGAAAGTGCGAGCTGAAACGCGCGCGCCGTCCATGTGATTTCGGACATTGCTTGCAACACAGGGGCTTGCGAGACCTTCCTCGCAATCGTTACATGCGGCCGAAACGGACGCTCATCGAGTCTCACGGCGCATCGAGTAAGATCGGCATGCAGCCCGCGGCGCAGATCCTCGAGCGGGGCGGGACATGAAGCGGCCCCGGCCACCACGACCGAAGGCGTAGGCCAGTACTCGTAGCGATCGAGGCGTACCGTGAATTCGAGCGCGCGCTGCGCCGCGCCGACGGCCTTCAACCAGACGAGCGTCTCGCGCTGCACCTCGCCAATGAACGCGAGCGTCAAGTGATAATTCTCGCAGGGCACTCTGCGCGATTCATCGTCTAAGACGAACGCTTCGGCGGCCGCCGCAACGCGGCGGCGCGTCTCGCTATCCGGAAATACCGCGAAGAACAATCGCACGATCCACCCTCCCGCTCATGGCGCCGGATCATCGGCGCAACAATCCTCCCAGCGCGACCCGCACGGTCTTGCGCCGCACGGCCTCGCGGTTGCCGCGAAACAGACGCCGCTCGGTGACGAGCTGTACGCGCCGGCCGTGCCTCACCGCCCAGCAAAACCAAACAGTTCCGACCGGTTTTCCAGGCACCGCGCCATCAGGGCCCGCGATCCCCGTGACGGCCACCGCCACATGCGCTCCCGTGCGCCGCAGGGCACCCCGCGCCATCGCGCGCGCCGCGCCGGCGCTGACCGCCCCCTCGCGCGCCAGAATCGAGCGGGGCACACCGAGTGTGCGGCTCTTGGCCTCGTTGCTGTAGGTGACGAATCCTTCCCCGAACCATTGCGAGCTGCCCGGCACGTCGGTGAGTGCCTTCGCGATCCATCCTCCGGTGCAAGACTCCGCGGTCGTCGCACGGCGCCCGCCTCGCAGCAAGTACCGCCCCACCCGTGCGGCGAGGCGCAACAAGTCTCGATCGGCAAGTTTCATCATTCCCCCGGGGTTTCGCGAAATTTTTGATAGCAAGAATGGCTCCGCCCGTCAATCAGGCGCCGGGGCGCGAGATTGGGCGTGCGGAGGGTAATTAAGATGTGGACAATGGAGCCGATGAACGCCGAAGCGCCCTCGAAGGGCGTCAATCAAGCCGCGCCCCTGGCCGACCATACGCCCATGATGCAGCACCATCTGTACATGTAGGTTTTATACGAGACGAATCAAGGAAATAAGAGCCTTTTGCGCAGCGTCTTGGGGGGCGTTTTTCCGGCGCCCGGGTATCTTATGTCTGGTCGCCACTCTTACTGGACGCTTGTGTCCGTTGACACGCGAGCAGAGCGACGTCGAGATGATCGAAGAAGCGATGGGGCAAGTCGGCACTCATGCGACCGCGCATGCCCACCAGCGCAGGAATGAAGTCCGGATCGGCGACCGCTTCAGCAGCCTCGAATACCCAGTCTCCATGGAAATCACCGTTCAACTCTGCGAGCACCGCGCTCTTGAGTTGCTCATCGTGCCGACGACCCAGGCCCACCAATGCTTCGCCGCGTATTTCTGCATCTTCGTCGGTAAGCCTTGCACGCAGAGCTTCTCTCAGGTCCGGAGTATCCACCTCGGTCTGTGAGCCGAGAGCGAAGGTTGCCCAATCACGAACATCGCGATCCACATCGCCGGACAGCAGTATGAGGGCGGCGATCGCGGACGGCTCATCTCGTCCAGCAAGCCCGTAAGTCACGCCGTATCGAACGCCATCGCTGGGATGTTGTGCGAGTTCAACGAGTCGCGCAACGGAAAGCGGACTGTTTCGATGGCCGCAAGCAATCGATGCCGCTTGCAGCACTGCTGCGTCTGAATCGTTGAGCAAGCCAAGGAGTATCTGAATGGACTCATTCAGATAGGTTTTCTCTTGCCAGCCCAGTTGGGCGAGGATGTCGGCTGCGACTCGGCGCTCGTGCGCAAGCTCGCTCCTTGCGAGCTTTTCCGCAATCTCAAACTCTTCCCTCCCGCCGCGATATTGGACAATGCCGAGAGCCTGTCCTGCTTCATCAGTTTCGGGATCGCGAAGATAGAGAGCAACGAGCTCCGCTGTTGATCTTGAATCGGACGCCTGGGGTACGCTTGGGTCACGCTTGCTGGTGCCAGCAAGCGCACGAGTCGCCTGGCCTAGGTCATCCATTGGAGTTGTCAACGATAGACTTCCATCTCGATCTCTTCCATCAGCAAGGCCACTACTCCCGTGTTTGATCGGAGCCGACCGTGGCGCCGCCATTGAGGAAACTTTCCCTGTATTCCTTGAGCCAGTACCCGCACTCTCGACAAGAGTCCTTCTGCACATTCTTCCGATAGGGATTAAATGGCTGCTTCTCGCAATGAGGACACTTCAAAGAGCTGAAAGAATACTTTGAGAGGAGCACGCCTACAAAAAGGAAGTTGACGATTTCTAACGCGATGAACGCGGGCGCGAACCTTGCGGGAAGAAACATGTACGCAGGCACAAGCAATAGCATGCCGAGATAGAACGGCAGGCGCAGCCACCGCGTACGAGAGCGGTACTCATCGTTGCGTCGTTTCCACTCTTGAATGACAGCCGCGTCAAAGACAGCCCGATTAGCCATGCGTCAAGGATGGACGCACTTTCATTCCGACACAAGGCGAAGTGTGTGGCCTGGTTCGTTGCGTCGAGCCTTTCGAACCGCGCATCCTGCGGCAATGATGACCAAGAGCACCTCGATCCTCTGGTCATGCGTCAGGCATGCACCGGCATTTCGCAGCAGCAGGTCGAGCGCCACGATCAGGTTTTCGCTGGCGGTAGCTCGCATCTGTGGTTCGTTCGATATTCGGGCGTCGTGCATTGGCTCTCCTCGTGGTTCTCACAAGTAAGAACCACGAGAAGCCAATGCCGACCGCGAAGCGCGCCGATCGTGGACGCCGGTCTGAAGCTCGGAGCCGGCGGGCCCCAGCACGGCGCGAAGAGCTTGGGGGAACCGGGCATTCAAGGCCCTGGCCCAGGGCCGGATCGGGCAGCCTGCCCGATCGAATGGCTGGGGGCCACCGGCCCCGACGCGGACAGGCACTGTCAGCAACCCCCGAGACAGGCGACGGGTCGTACAGACCCGAGCTGACCGTTACGCAAGGCGTAAGGGTCGGCGTTGCCGACGGGGGTTGCTGACAGCCGCGATGCCGACCACTGGTCGGGGCGCGAGCTGTGCCGCGTCGTTCTTCGTTCCATAGGTCGGCGGCGTCGTTCAGTAAGCCGAGGTTGCGGAGCGCTCCCTAGAGCGCCGAGTGACGAAAGGGAACGTAGAGCTACCGTCCGACCGATCGGGAAAGTACGCGCGGTGAGTACGTACCAAGCGTACTTGTCCGGCATACGCAGAGACGGACAGCGGATACCTACACTTCGCAAACATCAGCGAGGTGTAGGTGAATGAGGCTGTCCACTGATTCCGAGATTCTCGGCGGGCTGATACGTCGCCCGCCGCCCGTCGTCTCGCCTAAAGCTCAACGAGTCGCCAACGAGGTGAGAGTGCTAAATGCGGTGGCAAACCACGGGACGCTATCGGCGTCGCTTCTTGGGGCGGCCTGCTGGCCGAGCAGCAAGGCCAGCGTCGGTCTCCAGATGGCCCAGCGCACTGTCAGGCGACTGTGCGCCGAGGGGGCGCTCAAGGCCAGGCGCTCCGGGCACGGAGGGCTGACCTATGTGCTTACAAAATCCGGCGCCACGATTGTCGGTGCAAAGCACGGCTATGACCACGCATGCTCTGGAGGAACCTACACCCACCACCTTCTAACGTCGAGCTGGGCAATCCACCACGGCGCCAAACGATTTCGCTGCTTCACCGAACACGCATTCACGCACGGGCGAGCCCCGCTGACGGCCAAGCAACTCGTTGACTTCAGTGGAAGGCAGCCTGACGCGATTTGCATTGGACCTGGTCCTCTCAACACGGTTTGGTTTGTAGAAACCGAGCTGGCGGCGAAGTCGTCGCAGGCGGTGCAGGCCATCTGCGGGGTTGTCGCCACGCGCCTAGGAGGTCGAATCGCAGACGGCCTCCCCTACGTGTTAGGCGGTCTCTTCGTCGTGATGAGTGCGGAGATGGAATGGCACGCGAGACACTTCGAACGATGCGCGCGAGCGCGCTGGGGTCAAGCGGCGGCTGTGCAGCGTTCGACCATGTCCGAACACATCATGCTCTCGCGCGTTGAGTCCGGTCCGACGTCTTGGAAATGGGAGGGCTGCACTGACTCCCGCCTCGTCATCTAGGCGGGAACCGCGTTGACTATACGCAGCAGGGACATCAGCGCGAACACACAGGGCTTGGATTTTTGGAATCATTCAAGCGGGACATGACCCGCACTCGATATCCAACGGCCCTCACGGGCCGTTGGACTTTTACTAGCATTACAGGCGCGCCCCAGCCGTTTAAACGCAGTCGGCTACACGCAGGACACCTACCCGGGGTCCTGTTATGTCAAGTGCACTCTCTCCCACACTCGCGCTCGCCATCAATCGCGAGTGCGAGGCCTCCGTCGCCCGCGAGTTCAGCCCGCTATTTCCGTACCTGCCGCCGCCCGGTGCCAAACTCAATGCCGACCAGGCCGAACGTCTGGTTCACGCGAAGGCCGAGGGCGTCAAGCAACGTACCGGATTGCTGCGCCACGCCGGGGTCGTTCAGCGATACCTCGGCTGGAGCTACGCGGACCTCTGTACCGAAGCGCGGCGTATCCCGAAGCTCATACAGGCCGTCGCCCAGGGCGCCGGTCAAGTCCAGCCCAGCGGTGACGAACTGCTCGTTTGCGCGCAGCGTATGTATGAGCTGAAGGTGCCGGGAACGAGCACGCAATCAAAGCTCGCGCGCATCTTGGACCCGAAGTTTTGGCGACGCACGCTGTGGCGCCGTATTGTGCAGGAGAGGGAACGCCTCCACCTTCAACTGGGTCTCATCGGCAAGGGAGGTTCGGCGTATTGCAGCGACGACGCCCTTGCCATGCGTCGTACGCAAATCGAAGCACAACGCCGATGGCTCAAAGAGACAACACTCTGCGCTATCACGCCCGACGGCGAGTGTCTGTCGATACCCCTTGAGAAGGTCGCGAAGTCCGCTCACCAGAAAATGAGCCGCCTCTACGCGTTCATCGCCGCGATGGACAAGCAGGCCGCCGAAGCCGGACTCACCGTGGCGCTGCTCACCGCTACGCTGGAGGGTGAGTGGCATGCGAATCCTTCGCATGCGCGCCCTTCGCATCGATGGAACGGGAAGGGGCCTGGTGCAGCGAACGAAGAGATGGGCTCTCGATTTCAGAAAATCCGGCGCGACCTCGCAAAACGCGGTGTACACATCAGCGGCCTGTGGGCCGCAGAGCCTCACAAAGACGGTTGCCCTCACCGACATTTCTGGGTCATCTACGCACCGGAGCATGAACAGCGAGTGTTTGCGACCTTCCTCAAGTATTTCCCGGATAAGCTGAAGGTGCGCCGGGACGCTGGCGCTGGAGGCGACAAGATTTACGACAACGCCGACTCGGCGCTGGGGGGCATTTCACGCCCGCTACGTCGAGCAAACGAAGGCGCGCAAATCGACGTCTCCATTATCGACAGGTCGAAAGGCTCCGGCGCGAGCTACGTGCTGAAGTACGTCCAGAAAGCAATCGTCACGGACGTCACGTACAAGGATTTGACGACCGCCGTGGACGGCTCTTCAACGGTCGCCGCGAGCGCCGATCCGAAAAAACTCAAAGCAGAACTCAAGGCGCTACAGAGCATCGACGCTTATCGCGCAGTGTGGCGCATCCGCAGCTTTCAGTTCTTCGGCATACGGAACTGCCTGTCTCTGTGGGACGAGTTGCGCCGCGTCAAGCAGAGACCCACGGAGGCGCGTTTGCGTGAACTCTGGCAGTTCGCCCGTGGTGGCGATACGGAGGGCTCAATCGACGCGGCCCAGCAACGCGGAGATGCCTACGGTTTCATCAAGGCTCTCGGCGGCCTTGCTGCGGCTCGAAAGCCCGGACAGCTCGAACTTTGCGACTCGGCGGCAGAGGGGAAGTGCGCAAAGGTCTACCGGGGCCAAACGACCAACCGGTACGGTGAACTCGGTGCGCGCATCGAGGGAGTGGCGCTGATAGACACAATCCGGAAAAACGCTGTCCTGGAGCAGATGCCGACCCGCGAGACGCGCTGGACACTGACACCTTCGAACCTGGTGCCCGGGTCAAACGGCGGTATAAAGCGCGCATCGGGGATAGTTAGTCATAGTAATCCAAGGTTCGGAGAGCCAGAGCCAGATGGATCTCCTCCGCTAGGGTAGCAGCCATCGCCGGACGGCTATTTTAAACGGCTCATTCGTCGAACTGATCGACCTTGAGAATCTCCTGCAAAAGCTCTTCGTCAGCCGCTCGATCAACCAGTTCGCTCTCGAATGCCAAGCTCTCCGGCGTGGATCCCGGGACAGCCGGGTCTCGCTCTATGACCACCTTCGGCTCGGCCCGCAGGCGGATGTACCGCACGGCACGATTCATCGCGCGGCGCAGATCGTCATAGTCGCCGACGAGGTACCCTCCCGCAGTCGCCTGCCGATCCTCATAGGCAGTCAGCGAGTGCGTCAGCACCCGCCGCGCGGTGGTAAGGTCATTCGTTCTGACGACGGCGCTCGTGATCGTTCGCCTCAAGTCATGCAAGCTGATATCGATCTTCGTTCTCCGTTTGAGCGCCGCCAGGGATCCTCGAATGGACCGCAATGGATGACCTGCTTTCTTCGGGCTCTCGATGATCCAGATGGGGTGCTTCGTCGGCGACTGAAGGCGCGGGACGATCACCTTTTCTGCGACGTACGAGGGGACGGGTACCGGGGCCAAACGACGCGATTTGTTCCCCCGCTGGTCCGGACGCATCAGGTATGAGTACCGGCCATTGTCTTCGACTAGGTTCTCCCACTTCAGCGTCCCGGCAACGCTGGACCGCAGCGCCATAAACAACGTACACAAAAGTAGATCCCGCACGGCTGGGTGTGCTTCGCGATGACACCAGTCCCAAAATGCTGGGAGTTGCGCGCCTGTGACTTGTGAGCTGCGGGGCTCCCGCCTCTGGAAATAGCCGTCCTTGCGCAGGTCCTCGAAAGGGTCGTCCTTCAGATTCTTCTGGGCGTTGAAGATGGTCTTCACCAGGTTCATGGCCGCCACAGCGCTGCTGTCGCCGGTCTGATCTTGCGATTTCCTGCGCGGCTTTTTCCCCGGTGTCTTCGGCTTGCCTTGAGCGATGCGTTGCTTGATCTCCACGATGACGTCGTTGAGGTCCTGGGACGTGACCTGATCAACGCGTTTCCTAACGAACCACTTGGGCAGCAGGTCGTACTTCCCTTCGTAGTCGATGAGCGTATCGGGGGACCATTTGGCGCTGCGCCTCCGTTTGTAATCTCGATACGCCTCCTCGAAGGTGGCCGCCAGCACGATGCCGCGCTCGCGACGACTGTGAGCGTCCAGCCGGTGCGTCAGCGCGGCCACGCGTGCCTGATCGAACCCGATTCGATCCGCGGACCCGAGGTTTATGCGAAAATCCCGCCCGCGCTCGTAGTACCTGGCCAGCCATCGCCGCGTGACCGTTCCGTCCTTGGCACGCGGTCGCATGATGCGCATGCCGAAGCAGGTATCCGTGGAGTGCCAGTGTTCGATGTGACTCTTCGTGACTGGCGCCGGAATAGCGAGCGCCTCGGCTTTACTGCTGAAGGTGGTCGATGTGTCCATGCGTGGGTCCGCCCAAAATGAGTTGAGAAGTTATAACGGGTTCTTGGGGGGCCTTTTGGGGGGTGAATCACAGTTATCGCTCATCGAAAACTGATTTTTGAGATCAATCACCCCGCCCTCCTGGACCCGATTTTAAACACAACTCTCTGTTTTTATTACCGTTGATGGAACCATGGCCGACACCGAAAACCCCTCACCCCATACCCCAGTAATGCAGCAATACTTGCGCATCAAGGCGCAGTATCCCGGCGTCCTCCTGTTTTACCGGATGGGCGACTTCTACGAGATGTTCTACGACGACGCGCGGCGCGCGGCGCAGCTCTTGGACATCGCGCTGACTCAACGCGGCGCCTCGGCGGGAGCGCCGATCCCCATGGCCGGCGTACCCGCCGTCACGGTCGATACCTATCTTGCTCGGCTGGTGCGCAAGGGCGAGTCGGTCGCGATCTGCGAGCAGCGCGGTGATCCCGGTAAGAGCAAGGGACCCATGGAACGGGAGGTCGTGCGCGTCGTTACGCCCGGCACCGTTACCGATGAGGCGCTGCTCGAGGAACGGCGTGATAATGTGCTCGCGAGCGTCTGCGGTTCCGATGGCCGGTATGGTCTGGCGTGGCTCGACTTGTCCGCCGGCCGCTTTACGGTCACGGAGGTTGCGTCCGCCGATGCGCTGGAGTCCGAGCTCGAGCGTTTACGGCCCGCTGAGCTCCTGATACCCGACGGCGCAAGGCCGCTGCGCGAGGATTCCGCCGCGACGCGGCCGTGGCGCCCGCGACCGCCTTGGCATTTCGATACCGAATCCGCCGCGCGCGCGCTCGCCGAGCAGTTCCGAACACATGACCTCGCCGGGTTCGGCTGCGCCGACAAGCCGCTCGCCGTCGCTGCGGCGGGCGCGCTCCTCAACTATGTGCGCGAGACACAAAAAGTCGCGCTGCCACATCTGCGCTCGCTTTCCTGCGAGGAGCACGACGGGGCATTGCTCATGGACCCTGCGACGCGGCGCAATCTGGAACTCGATGAAAGCCTCGCCGGCAAGCCGGACTTGACGCTCGCCGGCGTCATCGACACGGCGGCAACCGCGATGGGCAGCCGCACGCTGCGCCGCTGGCTCCATCGCCCGCTGCGGGATCGCGATGCGTTGCGCGCCCGCTACCAGGCGGTCGCGACGTTGCTCGAAGCGTCCGGGCACGAGCGCCTTACCGGATCGCTCCGCAGCATCGGAGATCTGGAACGCATCCTCGCACGCATCGCATTGCGCTCGGCCCGTCCGCGCGATCTCGCTCAGCTGCGCGCCGCGCTCGCGCAGCTGCCGGCACTCGAGCACGCGCTGCACGGAGTGCTCGCGGGAACCCCCGCGCCGCTCCTCGAGCGCTTGCTGCGCGGATTCGGAGACCATCGCGACGAGCACGCGCTGCTCGAGCGTGCGCTGGTCGACTCACCGCCGCATTTCTTGCGCGACGGCGGCGTGATCGCCGCGGGCTATGATGCCGAGCTCGACGAGTTGCGCCTGCTTGGCAGCAACACCGAGCAGTTCCTGGTGGATCTCGAGCGCCGCGAGCGCGAGCGCACGGGTCTATCGAGCCTCAAACTAGGCTTCAATCGTGTGCAAGGTTTCTTCATCGAGGTGAATCGTTCGCAGGCGGACGCCGTTCCCAAAGAATATTTACGCCGTCAAACGGTGAAATCCTCCGAGCGGTTCATCACACCCGAGCTCAAGATCTTCGAGGACAAGGTGTTGGGCGCCCGCGAACGCGCTCTGCTGCGCGAGCGCGAGCTCTACGAGGCGCTGCTCGACAGGTTGATCGGACGCTTGGCGCCGCTGCAGGCGACCGCAACGGCGGTCGCCGAGCTCGACGTGCTCCACTGCTTCGCGGAGCGCGCGGTGGCGCTCGACTGGGTGCAGCCCGAGCTCGTGGAGGAGCCGATGCTGTGGATCGAGGGCGGGCGCCATCCGGTGGTCGAGCGTGCGAGCCGCGAGCCGTTCATCCCCAACGACCTGCGCTTCGACGATGCACGCCGCATGCTGATCGTCACAGGTCCGAACATGGGCGGCAAGAGCACCTACATGCGTCAATCGGCGCTCATCGTCATTCTCGCGCACATCGGATGCTTCGTGCCGGCGAAGCGTGCGGTGATCGGGCTGCTCGATCGCATATTCACGCGCATCGGCGCCTCGGACGACCTCGCGGGTGGGCGCTCGACCTTCATGCTCGAGATGACCGAGACGGCGAACATCCTGCACAACGCCACCGAGCGAAGTCTGGTACTGATGGACGAGGTGGGACGCGGTACGAGCACGTTCGACGGCCTGTCGCTCGCCTGGGCCTGCGCGCGGTTCATCGCCGAGAAGATTCGCGCTTTCACCTTGTTCGCGACGCATTACTTCGAGCTCACGAGCCTCGCGGGCGACACGCCGGGCGTGGCGAACGTGCACGTGGAGGCTGTCGAGCACGGCGACACCCTGGTGTTCCTGCACAGCATCAAGGAAGGACCGGCGAACCAGAGCTATGGTCTGCAAGTGGCCGCGCTTGCAGGGATCCCGAAGTCAATCACGACCGACGCGAAGCATTACCTGGCCGAGCTCGAGCGCGAGCGCGACGCGCTGCGCAACTCCGTCTCGGCGCATTCCCAGCTCCCGCTGTTCAATCCGGGGCGCGCAGGCGCAGCACCTGGCGCCGCGTCGACCCTCGGCGTGCAATTCGAGGAATCCGCTGCGCTCGGCGCGCTGCGCGCGGTCGACCCTAACGCGCTGAGTCCGCGCGCGGCGCTCGACCTCCTATTTCGCCTGAAGCAGCTCGATGAAGACAGAGCCGGTAATTTGCCGGTTGGAGGTACTCGACGTGACGAACGATGAGCCCATCACCGCAGGCGCCGCCGACTCAAGGTACGCCGTCAGGCGCGTGACCGCGCCGACCGATGCGGACATCCGCGGCCTCGCCGAGGTCTTGATCGATTGCGTCGATGGCGGCGCCTCGGTGAGTTTCATGAGCCCGCTGCGCCTCGAGAAGGCCATTGGCTTCTGGCACAGCGTGGCGGAAGCCGTGGCGAGCGGCGAACGTGCGCTGCTCGTCGCGGAGGACGCCGCCGGCATCGTCGGCACGGTGCAACTGATCCTGGATCAACCGGAGAACCAGCCGCACCGTGCGGATCTCTCGAAGATGCTGGTCCAGCGCCGCGCCCGCCGCCAAGGAGCGGGCGCGGCGATTCTGCGCGCCGCGGAAGAACTCGCGCGTGAGCTCGGCAAGACCCTGCTGGTTCTCGATACCGCGAGCGCCGATGCCGCGCGGCTTTACGCGCGGCAAGGGTGGGTCAGAGTCGGCGTGGTCCCAGGCTATGCGCTGTGGCCCGTGGGCGGCCTGTGCGATACGACATTCTTTTACCGCCTGCTCGAGCCTCGGACCTGACGGCTCACTCCTCGAAACGACCATCGCGCAGGAAGGCGGCCGTGTGACGCGCCACCCCGGCCGCATATACGAGCGCACTATGGCTCGCGTGCACGGTGAGATGCTGGCGCGCTCCGTCGAGCCGTGTCTCGGACACCATCACCGTGCCATCGTTCGGCTCATCGAACGGTCCGACCAGCCGGCCGAACCCGATCGGCAGATCGCCGGCGATCACCCCCAGATCGCGCGCCCCGGCCCAGATGCGAGTGCGCGATGCGAGCAGCGCTTCGCGCGCGGTGCGGCCCAAGAGGCGCCGGCCGAACGACCGCTGCGCCAACTTGCGCGCCGCTCGGCTGCCTTGAACGGGAGAGCCGAGCAGCACGACGCGCCCCGGCGGAAGCACGCGACCGCTCGCGAGGCGCCCCGAGGTTATGCTGTCGAACAGCTCCAGGATCACCAGGCCGCCCATGCTGTGGGCGACGAGATGCAGGGTGTCCGCACGCGCGCCGCCCAGAAACTCCCCGAGAGCGCGCGCATTGGCGGCGAGATCCGCGTTCACCGAGGGATACGGGAACGAGAGCGTCCGGCAGTCAAGATCCCGCGATAACCGGCGCCGCAGCAGTACCGACTCCCAGCCGTTGAGCCACAGCCCGTGAACGTAGACGACCAGCCCGCTCACTGCGTGAACCGGTCAAGCGCCGGACCGCCGTCGCTCGAGCTAGTGCCGCAGCTTGAGAATGACGGCACGATTGGAGCTCGATGAGGCGAGCGCGATCGCCTGCGCGGCCTGCACCCAGCGATACTGCAGGTGTTCGCCATCGCTCAAGGTCACCGGCACTCGTTCCTTGAGCTTGAGCGCGAAAGCGTGCTCGAGGTTGCGCGTGACTCCAGGCGCATATTTCTTGCCGAACGCTGGCAGGATCTCATAGACCTGCGTCCATTGCAGATTGATCAAGACGCCCTGGGTGATCCCCGTCTCCTCGACGAGCTCCCGGCGGGCACAGGCGTCCGCGGTCTCACCCCACTCGAGGCTCCCGGTCACCGATTGCCAAAAACCGGGCGGCTTACGCCGTTCCATCAAGAGGAACTCGCCGGCGGCGGTGTAGATCACGATCAAGACGGATTCGGGCCGCCGGAACGAGTGCAACTCAGAGCCTCTACTCGATTTTCGGCGGGACGCGGATCCGAATGTGCAATTCCCGAAGTTGCGCCTCGCTCACTTCGGTGGGCGCATCCATCAAGAGATCCGCGGCCGTCTGAGTTTTGGGGAACGCGATGACGTCACGTATGCTGCTCGCCCCCGCCATGAGCATGGCCAGGCGGTCGAGACCGAACGCAATGCCGCCGTGCGGCGGCGCGCCGAACTTGAGCGCGTCCAGGAGGAAGCCGAACTTCAGCCGCGCTTCCTCGGGCGAGATGCCCAGCAGATCGAAGACCACCGACTGCAGTTCCTGCGAATGAATACGCACTGAGCCGCCGCCGATCTCTGAGCCATTCAGCACCAGGTCGTAGGCCTTGGCGAGCGCCTCTCCGGGGCGCGCGGCAAGCGCCGCCGGATCGAGGTTCGCGGGACTCGTGAACGGGTGGTGCATGGCCGCCCAGCGCTTGGCGTCCGTGTCCCACTCGAACATCGGAAAATCGACCACCCATAACGGGCGCCAGCCGGCTTGCGTGAGCTTCAAATCCTCGCCCAGCTTCAAGCGCAGGGCGCCGAGCGCATCGCTCACGATCTTGGCCGTGTCGGCGCCGAAGAAAATCAGATCGCCGTCGCGCGCCGCGGTGCGCTCGAGAATCCCGGAGAGAGCCGCATCGCTCAGGAACTTCAAGATCGGCGACTGCAGCCCGTCGCGGCCCTTCGACACTTCGTTCACCTTGATGTACGCCAACCCTTTCGCACCGTAGCGCGTCAGGTACGCAGCGTAATCGTCGATTTCCTTGCGCGACAATTTTCCGCCCTGCGGCGCGCGCAGCGCCGCCACGCGCCCCTTCGGGTCGGCCGCAGGTCCCGCGAACACCTTGAAGTCGCAGCCCTTGACCAGATCCGCCACATCGACGAGCTCGAGCGGCACGCGCAGATCGGGCTTGTCGGATCCGTAGCGGCGTATCGCCTCGGCGTAGGTCATGCGCGGCAGCGGGTCCGGGAGCTCGGCGCCGAGCACTTCGCGAAACAGAAATCGCACCAGCCCTTCCATGATCTCCTGGATCTGCGCCTGGTCCAAGAACGAAGTCTCGACATCGAGCTGCGTGAACTCGGGCTGCCGATCGGCGCGCAAGTCCTCGTCGCGGAAACAGCGCACGATCTGGTAGTAACGATCGAAGCCCGAGATCATCAGCAATTGCTTGTAGATCTGCGGCGACTGCGGCAAGGCGAAGAACTTTCCCGGGTGCGTCCGGCTCGGGACGAGGTAATCGCGCGCGCCCTCCGGCGTAGCTTTGGAGAGCATCGGTGTCTCGATGTCGATGAACCCCGCATCGTCGAGATAGCGGCGCATGGCCCGCGTGATACGATGTCGCAGCAACAGCCGCTCGCGCATCTCCTCGCGGCGCAGATCGATGTAGCGGTAGCGCAGCCGCACTTCCTCGCTCACGTTTTCATCGAGCTGAAAGGGCAGCGGCTCGGAACGGTTGAGGATCTCGAGCGATTGACACAAGAGCTCGACGCGACCGGATTTCAAGTTGGGGTTCACGGTACCCGGCGGCCGCTCGCGCACCAGTCCGGTCACCTCGAGCACGAATTCGTTGCGTACACGCTCGGCCTTGGCGAATACCTCGGCCGTATCCGGATTGAATACCAGCTGCAGAAGCCCCGCGCGGTCGCGCAGGTCGACGAAAATGACGCCCCCATGGTCGCGCCGGCGGTGGGCCCATCCGGCGACCGTGACGACCTTGCCGATCGAGGATTCGTCGATCTGACCGCAATAGTGAGTGCGCATAGCTAGGAAAAAGCCTCGGGAAAGCGCGCGATGCTACGGCTTAGCAGGGGGCGCGGGCAAGCCCGCAAAGGCCACGTTCCCGCGGGCGCGACCCCGACTGCGGGCTAGCGGCGGCGCGCCGGCTTCGCGGCGCTTCGCTTCGCGCGTGCCGGACGCTTGACGGATCTTCGCGGATGCGACTTATTCGCTGTCGCGCTCCGCGCCGGCGCGGACCCCGAGGCGGACTTTCCTGCGGCCGGCGCTCCCGCGGCAGGCGCTCCCGCGGCGGGCTTCTTCTGGGCATCAGCGGTTTTCTCCGCCGGCTTGTCGACCGCCTTATCGGCTTTCGAGCTCTCGGCGCCGCCCTCCTTGGGCGCGGCATCCACCGTCTCCTTTTTCTCTTCTTTCGGTGCGTCAGCCTCGGGCCTATCCGCGAGATTACGCTTGTTGTCCTGATCCGATTTGAAATCGGTCTCGTACCAGCCGCCGCCCTTCAAGCGAAATACCGGCGCCGACATGAGCTTCTGGAGCTGTGATTTCCCGCACTCCGGGCATTTCTTCAGAGGCGGATCGTTGACCTTCTGCATGGCCTCGAGCGAATGCCCGCAGTTACTGCATTGATACTCGTAAAAAGGCATGGTCTTCCTTCATCCCGGCTTCGAATCGTCAACGAAAGTATAGCGAAGCGGCGGGACAATGGTCTCGTCCCGCCGTATCCGCCCTAGTGCAAGCGCTCCTTCTCGAAGATCAAGCCGTCGCGCTTCAGCTTCGCCACGACGCGGTCGCCGGCGATGAAATCGCCACGCAGAATCTGCTGCGCAAGCGGATTTTCGATCTGCGATTGAATCGCACGCTTCAGCGGCCGCGCACCGTACACGGTATCGAAACCCGCTTCGCCGATCCGGTCGCGCGCGGCATCGTCGAGCCGGAGCTGGATGTCGCGCTCGGCCAGACGCTGGCGCAGCCGGCCGAGCTGGATGTCGACGATGGAGCGGATCTGCTCGCGCCCGAGCGGATGGAACACCACGATCTCGTCGACCCGATTGATGAACTCCGGCCGGAAATGCTGGGTGACCACCTGCATGACCGCGGCCTTCATGGCCGCGTAATTCGCCTCGTGGGCGAGTTCCTGGATGGCCTGGCTGCCGAGATTCGAGGTCATGATGATGACGCAGTTGCGAAAGTCGACCGTGCGCCCCTGACCGTCCGTGAGCCGCCCGTCCTCCAGGACCTGAAGCAGCACGTTGAATACGTCGGGATGCGCCTTCTCGACCTCATCCAGCAGGATCACGCTGTACGGACGGCGCCGCACCGCCTCGGTCAAATACCCACCCTCCTCGTAGCCGACATAGCCCGGGGGGGCGCCGATCAGGCGCGCGACCGAATGCTTCTCCATGAATTCCGACATATCGATGCGCACCATGGCCTCTTCGGTATCGAACATGAACTCGGCGAGCGCCTTACAGAGCTCGGTCTTGCCGACACCGGTCGGCCCCAAGAACATGAACGAGCCCAGCGGCCGGTTCGGATCGGAAAGCCCCGCGCGCGAGCGGCGGATCGCATCCGCCACGGCCTTGACAGCCTCATGCTGGCCTACGACGCGCTTCTCCAAGACGTCTTCCATGCGCAAGAGCTTCTCGCGCTCGCCTTCGAGCATGCGGGAGACCGGGATACCGGTCCACTTCGAAACGATCTCCGCGACCTCGACCTCGGTGACCGAATTGCGCAGCAGCTGGTTCGGCTTCTTCTCCGCCTCGAGCGCCTTGGCAAGACGCTGCTCGAGATCGGGAATACGTCCGTATTGGAGCTCCGACATGCGGGCGAGATCTTGCGCTCGGCGCGCCGTGTCGAGATCCTGGCGCGCGCGCTCGAGCTCCTCTTTGATATGAGCAGCGCCCTGCACCGAGGCCTTTTCCGCCTTCCACACCTCCTCGAGATCGGAATACTCCTTCTCGAGCGCCTGGAGCGCATCCTCGAGCGCCCCCGCACGCTTGCGCGACGCCTCGTCGGTCTCCTTCTTGAGCGCCTCGCGCTCGATCTTGAGCTGAATGATGCGCCGGTCGAGCTTGTCGAGCGCTTCGGGCTTCGAATCGATTTCCATACGGATCAGCGATCCGGCCTCATCGATCAGATCGATAGCCTTGTCCGGAAGCTGCCGGTCGGAGATATAGCGATGCGACAGGGTCGCGGCGGCAACGATCGCGGGATCGGTGATCTCGACGCCGTGATGAACCTCGTAACGCTCCTTCAAACCGCGCAGAATCGCGATGGTGTCTTCGACCGTCGGCTCATTCACCAGGACTTTCTGGAAGCGCCGCTCGAGCGCCGCGTCCTTCTCGATGTACTTGCGGTACTCATCGAGCGTGGTGGCGCCGACGCAGTGCAGCTCGCCGCGCGCGAGGGCAGGCTTCAGCATGTTGCCCGCATCCATCGCGCCCTCCGCTTTGCCGGCGCCCACCATGGTGTGCAGCTCGTCGATGAACAGGATGATCTGACCCTCCTGTTTCGCGAGGTCGGTGAGCACCGCCTTCAGGCGCTCCTCGAACTCGCCGCGGAATTTCGCGCCGGCGATGAGCGAGCCCATGTCGAGCGCGAGAATGCGCTTGTTGCGCAAGCCCTCGGGCACCTCGCCGTTGACGATGCGTTGCGCGAGTCCTTCGACGATCGCGGTCTTGCCGACGCCCGGCTCGCCGATGAGCACCGGGTTGTTCTTGGTACGGCGCTGCAGAACTTGGATGGTGCGGCGGATCTCATCGTCGCGCCCGATCACCGGGTCGAGCTTGCCTTGGGCCGCGCGCTCGGTGAGGTCGATGCTGTACTTTTCGAGTGCCTGGCGATTTTCCTCGGCGCCGGCGTCCTCGACTTTCGCCCCGCCCCGCACCTCCTCGATCGCCTTCTCGAGCGCCGCACTCCCAGCCCCCGCCGCCTTCAGAATGCGCCCGAGCTCGCCGCGGTCCTCGCACGCTGCGAGCACGAACAGCTCGCTCGAGATGAACTGGTCAGAGCGTTTCTGGGCCAGCTTGTCGGCCACATTGAGCAGTTTGTTGAGATCATTGCCGAGCAGCACTTCGCCGCCCGCTCCTTCCACCGTGGGCAGGCGATCAAGCGCAGCCGCGAGATCGGAGCGAAGCTTCGCGACATTCGCGCCGGCTTTCTCGAGCAGCGGCCGAGCGGTGCCGCCTTGCTGGTCGAGCAGTGCGGCCATCAGGTGCACGGGCTCGATGTACTGATTGTCGCGGCCGACAGCCAAAGACTGGGCATCCGCAAGAGCGGCCTGGAACTTGGTCGTCAGCTTGTCCATTCGCATAAAACTACCCTTCTGAATCGATCCGAATGCTCCTTAGGTGGGGCTACGGGGTGGCAATTCAACCACACGCCCCTCCTTTCGGGGCATTTTCAAGCCAAATCAGCGTGGCCTGCCGCCCGGTGATCCCGTCGCGGCGATAGGAAAAGTAATTACCCGCGTCGCTAAAGGTGCATTCGCCGCCCCCGTAGATCCGTTGCACCCCGAGGCGGGCGAGCCTGCGCCGCGCGAGCGCCGGCAGGTCGGCCAGAAACCGGCCGCGGGCATTGGGCACCAAGGAGGCCGATGCCTCGGAGTCTTCGGCCACCAAGAGCTCACGCACTTCGCCGCCGACCTCGAAGTGCCGCGGGCCGATCGCCGGACCGAGCCAGGCCACGAGCGACGCCGGCGCTACCGCGAGCGCCCGGACCGCCGCCTCGATCACGCCGCCGACGAGACCGCGCCAGCCGGCATGCGCGGCCGCCACCGCCTCGCCCGATTCGGCGGCCAAAAGTACCGGCAGGCAATCGGCGGTGAGAATGGCGCACACGCGACCGGTTTGCCGAGTGAGCGCGGCATCCGCCGGCGGCGGACTCCCCGCTTCATCGAGCGCATCGAGATCCACCACCTGTGTGCCATGGACCTGGTAGAGCCAGGCGGGCTCGGCCGGCAGTCGCGCTGCGCTCCTCAAGCGCCCTCGGTTCTCGGCCACCGCCTCCGGCGCATCGCCGACGTGGCTCGCGAGATTCAGGGACTCATATGAACCATTGCTGACCCCACCCCCGCGCAGAGTTGACAGCGCGCGCACCCTGGTTGCTGCGGGCCAGTCCGGCGTGATCCAGGTAGGCGTCACTCGCCCCGCCGGGCATCGTGCCGTGCGGCCGGCTTCGCGTCCCGGCGCAGTGCTTCGAGGAGCCCGGCGAGATCCGGCGGCGCGGGACTTTCGAGCGTGATCCGGGCGCCGGTCCGCGGGTGATCGAAGGCGAGCATCCCCGCGTGCAGCGCCTGACGCTTGAAGCGGCGCATTGTCGCGATCAGCTCATCGGCGGCATCGCGGGGACGAACGAAGCGGCCGCCGTAGACGGGATCGCCCAAGAGGGGGTACTTGAGGTGCGCCAGGTGCAGGCGTATCTGATGGGTTCTGCCGGTCTCGAGCTTCACCTTGAGCAAGGTATGGGCGCGAAAACGCTCGAGCACGCGATAGTGCGTGACCGCGCGACGGCCATCCCGCCGAACCGCCATACGCAGCCGATCGCTGCGATGCCGGCCGATCGGCTCATCGACGGTGCCGCCGCCGGTCATTACGCCGACCGACACCGCGAGATATTCGCGCGACACGGACCGCGACATGAGCTGGCGGCTCAAGGCCGTGTGCGCCTCGAGCGTGCGCGCCACGACCAGAAGTCCGCTGGTGTCCTTGTCGAGCCGATGAACGATGCCGGCGCGCGGCAGCCCCGCGAGACTCGGATCCCGCCCGAGGAGCGCGTTCTGCAGCGTATGACACGGGTTCCCCGCCCCCGGATGCACGACCAGGCCCGCCGGTTTGTCCACCACGAGCACGTCCCGATCCTCATGCACCACGGCGATCGCAATCGCTTCCGGCTGCACTTCGGCCGGCGATGCTTCGACGGTCATGCGCACCTCGACCCGGGATCCCTCACTCACCATGTCGCGGGGCCTGGCCTTGAGCTTCCCGACCTGCACCTGTCCGGCGTCGATCCAGCCCTTGATGCGTGTGCGCGAATGCTCGGGCAGAAGCCGGGAGAGCGCGGTATCCAAGCGCAAACCCGCCAATTCCTGCGGGATTTTGAACTCGATGACCTGGAACTCCGCGCTCATGGGGCTACTCGAAGCTAGCTGCGGGGCATCGGGTATACTGCCGCGCTTCTTGGGGACCTCAAGAGCCATTGTAAGGAATCGGATGTGAGACTGCGTGATCTTAACCCCCTCGCTCGCGTTCTGCTCTTTGCCGCCGGCGTGGCGCTGCTCGCCACCGGGTGCCGCAGCCATCGCAACGATGCCAAATCCGGTCCCGAGACGATCTACGCACGCGCGCAAAAAGCCATGAAGAACTCGAGCTACGGCGAGGCCATCAAGCAGCTCGAGGCGCTGCAATCGCGATTCCCGTTCTCAGAGCCCGCCCGCCAGGCGCAGCTCGATCTCATTTACGCCTATTATAAGAACCGCGAGGTGGACCCGGCGATCGATGCGGCGGATACCTTCATCCGAGAAAACCCTACCAATCCGCGGGTCGACTACGCCTATTACATGAAGGGGCTGGTCTACTTCGAGCGCCAGGCGAACTTTCTCGAGCGCTGGTTCAACGTCGATCTATCGCGCCGGCCGCCCCTCAATGCCAAGAAATCGTTCGAGGCGCTCGACGAATTGGTGAAGAAATACCCTCATAGCCAGTACGTGGGGGATGCTCGCCAGCGGATGATTTTTCTGCGTAATCGGCTCGCGGATTTCGAGCTGTACGTGGCCCAGTACTATATGAGGCGTGGCGCCTACGTCGGCGCGCTCAACCGCGCGAAGTTCTGTATCGAAAACTACGACGGCGCCCCGGCGGTGCAGGGCTCGATGAGAATACTCGTTCAGGCCTACCGGAAGCTCGGCATGATGGACCTCGCGCAGGACGCGGAGCGCGTGTACATCGACAATTACCCGGGCAACATCAACGACGTCCAGAACAAGAAGTCCTGGTGGAGGCGGATCCTGTAGAGGAAAAAATTGCCGCGGCCCCCATGCCACTCGCCTGGTGGGCGGGGCAGCCATAGTCGTCCTTGAAGCTGCCCAGACGCTGGAACGCCGGCCGCCTGGACTTCAGTGTCTGATCGGCTTTTGAATCCAGAATTGGTACATTCCGGAAAAAGTGTCCGGATTATCGGCCTCAAATCGTGTCCAGTTGCGCAGATTGGTGGCGGCTGGGTCGTCGGTAAAGCGTGCACGGTACTGACATAACACGCGGGCATCCAGCTCGAAGCCGATGAAGTGGAGTCCGGAACCGGCCAGGAACGATTCAATCTGACCTAGCGTTAGGCGATGTTCCTGCACGTGAAAAAGCAAGTCGCGACATTCACTGGTCGAATAGAAATCCGGCATATCGCATAGCCATCGCAGCTCAGGCCTCGCGTTCCGCACGGCAAGATCCTGGCGGAATCGACGAATGTCATCTGGGGTGCTTGCGTAGCCGCGTGCGGTGATGAATTCACGCGTCTTGACCACATGCCTGCGCGCAACTTCGCTGTAGAAACCCAGACTCATGAATCCCCCCGGCCGCAATCGAGACAGCAGTATCCGCCATCCGGCGAAAGGGTCGCCCAGATGATGCAACACTCCAACCGATTCGATGATGTCGAACATGCGCGCGACGTCGCCAAGCCCGAGAATGTCAGCCTGTGCGTACGCGATGTTCGTAATCCCCATCTCCTGCGTCTTTCGTTTGGCATAGCTGACGCTGCTCAAGCTCAGGTCTATCGCCAGTACACGAACACCGTGGAATCGCCGGGCAGAAAAGATCGGATGGCTGCCGGTGCCGCACCCGGCGATGAGCATCTCCGGCGCCCGGTCATCTGGCAGCGGTGTAAACGGCGCGAATGGCAGCGCCCGCCGCAATTCCTCGTTGAAAGGCAGAGACTGCTCGCGTAATGGCAGTTTGACCCAGCGCGGGTAGGGATTCTGCTCATACATCGCGCGCACCTCTTGGGAGATCGCTCCAGCGATCGAGGTCAAGCTTTCGATACCCGATCGCAGCCCCTGCTCTTCGAGCGGTTCGCGAACCTGTTGACGCAGAACCTCCTCGACCGGGCCGGGTGCATCTTGAGCAAGCAGTCGACCTGCGTCGCGCAGTGTGTAGAGCGGGAAATATGCGGCTACGGCCAGCAAGAGGAATTGCGGTACCGCGGCGTCGGCGTCGAGAAGCGCTAGTAACTTCGTGCGGCCGGCCTCTGCCGCGAGCCGCTCTCGGTCGTCCCAATCAAAGATGTACTCGTTGACGAAGCATTGCCGAGCGAGTGCGGCGTAAAACGGGAGCGCCGCGATGTCCGAAGGCTCCGGTGCCTGTTCCCTCGATGCGATTTCGAGCAGGGCATGGCGAGTGCAAGTGAGGAAGCGCTCGAACTCCATTGTGGTCACGGGCGCGGTTTCGAGCACCGCATGGAGCAAGGGGTCCGCCGCGAGGGCAGAAAGGCCGACTGCGCTGAGTAGCACCGCCTTGGGCAATCGCGCCGGCCACGAGGTGTTGGCGAGGCGTACGCAATCGGCAATCCTGGGATCGAGCATGATGAGACTGAGCGCCGGGGGGCAAAGCTGGTAGGGTAGTCCCCAGGGTTCTGTGATCGCGGTGGTGAGTGCCTGGCGAATCCGTGGGTCATTGGTCGCAAATCTGGTGCGCGCGACGCAGTTGACGAAGGCTACCTTGATCGTCCACGTCGGCGCGCGCTCGAGCGCAGGCACCACCAGTAGCAATGCTTCCGGCGAGTTTCCGCGCGACACCAGAATCGTCGCCAGCTCGTAGAGAATTTCCTCGGAGGTCGGCTCGATGGACAACGCGCGGCGAAGGCTTGCATGCGCCGCATCGAGCTGTCCGAGTCCGCTCAACACTCTGCCCAACGTCTGATGGGCCTGCACGTAGTCGGGCTTGATTTCCGCAGCGCGGCGCAGGCTGTTGGCGGCATCTTCGAGCCGCCCCTGGCTCGCTGACAGGACGCCTAGATTGAAGTGAACTTCGGCGTAGCCCGGATAGAGGGCGAGCGCCCGCTGGTAGTTCTGCACTGCTTCGGCTGGGCGGCCCAGACTGTCGAGTGCATTGGCCATGGCCACGAACGCATCTGCAAAGTCTGGCTTGAGGCGGACGGCCGCTTGGTAGTTGCAGAGTGCCAGCTCGAATTCACGGGCGCGAGAATTGAGGTTGCCCAGATTGAAGTGGGCCGCCGCATAGCGCGGGTCGCAGGCTATCGCAAGTTGGTACGCGTCCCGCGCCTCATCGAGCTGGGAGCGCGCGAGCAGGATGTTGCCGCGGTTCAGATGCGCGCGCGCGCATTGCGGGTCAGCCCGAACCGCAGCATCATACCTTGCCATTGCCTCATTGATCCGCCCCTCCTCCTCGAGCGCATTTCCTTCATCGATCATCGCGACCGCGGAGGTTGTCTCGCTCATCGCATCGCTTACCTGGCCTGATAGCCGTTGGTAATCGGGTAGCGCCAATCGCGCCCGAACGCACGGCCGCTCACCCGCACGCCGGGCGGCGCCTGGCGGCGTTTGTACTCGTTGCGTTTCACCAAATCGAGGATGCGCCCCACCGTCTTGCGGTCGAAACCACGCGCCGCGATCTGATCCACCGACAAGTCTTCCTCGATGAAGGCCTCGAGGATCGGATCGAGAATCTCGTACGGCGGCAAGCTGTCGGTGTCCTTCTGGTCCGGACGCAGTTCGGCCGAAGGCGCCCGCTCGATGACGCGAGCCGGGATAACCTGGGATTTCGCATTCCGCCAGGCGCAAAGCCGATAGACCAGCAACTTGCTGCAGTCCTTGATCGGCGCGAAGCCCCCTGCCATATCCCCGTACAGCGTGGCGTAGCCGACGGCCATCTCGCTCTTGTTGCCGGTGGTGAGCAGCATGCGACCGGTCTTGTTGGAGATGCCCATGAGCAGCACGCCGCGGCAGCGCGATTGAATGTTCTCCTCGGCCGTGTCCGCCGGCCTTCCCGCAAACTCGTCCCTCAAGGCGGTGAGCGTCGCCTCGAACATGCCTTCGATCGAGATCTCGCTGTGTTTGACCTTGAGCCCTGAGGCCTGCTGCGCGGCATCGTCCTTGCTCATCTGCGAGGTGTAGCGCGACGGCATGGAGACCGAGTGCACCCGCTCGGCCCCGAGCGCATCAACGGCGATGCATAAGGTCAAGGCGGAGTCCACGCCTCCAGAGAGCCCGAGGACGACGCCCGGAAAACGATGCTTGTTGACGTAGTCGCGCGTGCCCTGCACCAGTGCGCCATAGACGCTCTCTTCCTCGGACTGCCAGGGCGCAAGGGGCCCGGGCATCGGCCGGACCCCACCGTGCTCGCCCGCAACCAGATCCACGGTATACATCCCTTCCGTGAATGCCGGGGCGCGCGTGGTGACCTCGCCCCGTGCATCCATGGCGAAGGAGTTTCCGTCGAACACCAATTCGTCTTGACCGCCGATCAGATTGACGAATACCAACGGGATGCTCGTTTCGGTTACTCGTGGCCGCGCCACCTCGAGCTCGCGCTGCGCCTGCTTGTGCACTTCGTAAGGCGAGGCATTGATGACCAGCAGCACCTCCGCCCCGGCGCCGCGCGCCTGGCCCGCCGGCTCAGGTTCCCAGGCGTCCTCGCACACCAGAATCCCCGCCCGGATCCCGTTCAATTCCACCACCGTCGGCTCGGTCCCGGGCGTGAAATAGCGCTTCTCATCGAAGACCCGGTAGTTCGGGAGGCACGCCTTTCGATGGTTCCCGAGCACCGCCCCGTCGCGGACGACCAGAGCGGCATTGAAGATCCGGGCGCCGTCGTATTCGGGGTAGCCCGCAATCAAGGTAATCCCGCGCACTTCGGCCTTGAGCCGCCCGATCGACCGGGCGACCTGCGCACGCATGCCGGAATGGAACAGGAGGTCCTCCGGCGGATAGCCCGATACGGCGAGCTCGGGCACCATCACCACATCGGCCCGCGACTCGTCGCGGGCCTGATTCGCCGCCGCGATGATCCGCGAGGTGTTCCCCTCGACGTCCCCGACCACCAGATTGAGCTGCGCCATCACGCAACGCAGCTGCCTCGGACTAGTCAATGATGCCTCCTATTGGCACACACGTTTCGATGAGTCCTTCGGGGACGAATTGCAATCCCCGGCGAATACGTGCGGTCCTGAGAATTATGTGTCACCGCCGAGCGGGTCAAGCCCGCGGATTCGTGACTGAACTCACGCATAATGTCACTGAGTTTACATAAGCTGTCGACGTTGGGCGAGCTGTGCCAAGGATTAGCAAAGATGCAAAGCTTCGATGTTGCGCGACGACGGTTTTTACTTGCCATATTCGTAGTGTCCGGGTTCACCGGGCTCATCTATGAATCCATCTGGGCCCAATACCTGAGACTTTTCCTCGGCCATGCCGCCTATGCGCAGACCGTCGTATTGGCCATGTTCATGGGTGGTATGGCGTTGGGCTCGTGGCTGGTGGCGCGCTACTGCACGAGGCTCAAGGACTTGTTGTGGGGCTACCTCTTGGTCGAGGCGGTGATCGGCATTTTTGGCGTCCTCTTCCACCGGCTGTTCACTACAGCCACCGATTTCTCATTCGCCACGGTGATACCTGCCCTCCCCTCCGCTCTAGCGATACACACCTACAAATGGTCGCTGGCGGCGCTGCTGGTGCTGCCGCAGTCCGTGTTGCTGGGTATGACCTTTCCCCTGATGAGCATGGGCATCATCCGACGCTGGCCGCAACGAGCCGGCGAGACACTCTCCACTCTCTACTTCACCAATAGCCTGGGCGGCGCCATCGGAGTCCTCGTCAGCGGGTTCGTATTGATCGGTGCAGTTGGCTTGCCCGGCACAACCCTCACCGCCGGGTTGCTCAATGCCGCGCTCGCCCTAGGGGTCTGGCTGGTCGTACGACGCCGTCCTGAAGTCGCGCCGGCCGTCCCGATCGACCCCGCCGCCACTACGTTATCTTCGGCTCCGGACCGAGCCGCAAGGTGGTTCGTTATCGCCGCGTTCCTCACCGGCGCAGCCTCGTTCATGTACGAGTTGGGCTGGATCAGGATGCTCAGTCTGGTGTTAGGGAGTTCAACGCATTCGTTCGAGCTGATGCTGAGCGCATTCATCTTCGGGTTGGCGTTCGGTGGGCTATACGTGCGCAAGCGGATCGAGTCCATCGCAAGCCCGGAGAGTTACCTGGGCGGGATCATGCTCACCATGGGAGTGCTCGCCGCGCTGACGGTGCCTGCAAGCAACCTGATGTTCGACGTGATGGCTTGGTCGATTCGGACCTTCACGCCCACTGAAGGGGGATACGTCGCCTTCAATGCCGTAAGCCAATCCATTGCTATGTTGATCATGATGCCGGTGACATTCTGCGCCGGCATGGTCTTGCCCGTACTCACCCACGCGCTCATGCGTCGTGGAGTCGGCGAAAAGGCGATCGGCACGATCTATTCGGCCAATACCCTGGGCGCGATCGTCGGCGTGCTGCTCACGGTCCACTGGTTAATGCCTTGGATCGGAGTCAAGGGCGTTATTCTCGTGGGTGCGTGCATTCATGTCGTCTTGGGGTTGTCACGGCTCGCCCCACGGGGGCTGCGCCAACCCGCCATAGCTTGTGCCATGGCGCTGAGTGTAGCCATGTTAGCTATCGTCACCGCGCTCGGACGGATCGATCCGATGCGAGCGGCGTCGTCCGTTTACCGCTCGGGCCAGGCGCGCATCGCCCCGGACAGGAAGGTTACCTACCTGCGCGACGGTAAGACGGCAACGGTGAGTTTGAGCGAGTGGCGAGGGAGCGTGAGTATCGCTACGAACGGCAAACCGGATGCCGCCATCCAGATGACGCCCGGCGAACCGACGCCGGACGAATACACCGTGATACTGGCCGGGGCCATCCCCCTGAGCCTGCATCCGGGCGCGGCGCGCGTCGCCAACATCGGCTTCGGGTCGGGTGTTACCAGTCACGTGCTACTCGCGAGCCCGCATCTCGAGCGTCTGGACACGATCGAGATCGAGCCGATGATGGTCGAGGCGGCGCATCAGGGTTTCGGGCCGCGCATCCACAATGTCTTCGAGGACCCGCGTAGCCACATCGTGTTCGAGGATGCGAAGACCTTTTTTGCGGCCTCGCGCGAGCCGTACGACCTCATCGTCTCGGAGCCGTCGAACCCCTGGGTGAGCGGAGTAGCAACCCTATTCTCGGATGAGTTTTACGGCGCGATCGTGAGTCACCTGCGGCCTGACGGCTATTTCACCCAGTGGCTGCAGATCTACGAGACCGACCTGGACATTATCGGCTCGATCGTGAAGGCGCTGTCCCGCCACTTCGCGTCGTACCAGATTTATGATGTGCAAAACGGGGACATTCTGATCGTTGCCACGCGCTCAGCGGTGCCGGCACCGAGCGCCGAAGTGCTCAACTGGCCCGATCTGCGCGCCGAACTCGATCGCATCGGCATGCGATCGGTTGGCGACCTGCAGGCGCGGCTGATCGGAGACCAGCGAATCATGGGCCCCTTGTTCAGCCTCCGAGGTGTCCCGGCGAATTCCGATTTTTTTCCCTTCGTCGACCTCAACGCGGCGCGCTTGCGATTCGAGCGCGCGAATGCAGGCGAACTTTCGGCATTGTCGCTTCTGCCGATGCCTTTTTTGGAGATCCTGCGCGGAGATACACCGCGCGGCCCCACGTCCGAGCCTTCGCCCAGGAGCCGATTCCCTCTAGATTTGCAGGTTCATCGGGCGATCGCGCTTCGGCATGCGATTTCCAGCGGACGATTGGATGATCTTGATGCTCAGGACACGGTGGCCTTGCTGCTCATTCGCAGCGGCGGCGACAAGTGCGCCGAGCCTGGCGTGCAGAAAGCCTGGACCACGGCGGTCCGGAGCGTCAGCGCGGCGACGGCGCCGTACCTCGCTCAGGATGAACTCGCCGACATCTGGAGCTACATCAGATCTACCGCTTGCTACCGCAACGGCGGCAGCGACGCCAAAGCGTGGACGGATCTCCTCACTGCAGTCTCCGCTCGGAATGCCCCGGAGATCGTCACCCTCGGTGCTCACTTGCTAGAACCGCCCACGGCGATCTCGAAGGAGGACCTTACCTACGTGGCGACGGTAATGACTACGGCGTACATTCGCATGGGCGAGGCCTCGCAGGCGAGCAGCCTGCTCGCCGCGCAATCGAAGCGGCTCGATTTTGGAGGGGAGTTGTCGTTGCCTCTCCGCGAGCTCTCGGCGCTGGCGCGAGCGGGTGACGCGAAGGCATTCGCGCAAGCGGGCGCCGGCAGGCTCATCGATCGGAGTCCGAAAAGTCCCTGATGACGTGACGCGCCCCTCGCGAAGTATGATGTTCCCTCCGCCCTTGATCTGCCGTGGCCTTGCTCGCCAGCGCAGCACGTGAACATCCTGAACCGCCAGTTCGAAGTTCCTGCCGACCCTAAGATCGGGGTCGACTGGCGCGTCCTGGGGACCCTCAATCTCTACAGGGTGCTGGTGCCGCTGGTGCTCATCGGCCTGTATCTCCTCGGCGGCCGATCGCGCGGTCTGCCGGTGGAATCTCCTCGGCTGTTCTTCTCGGTCGCGGTGATTTACCTCTGCTTTGGCTTCGGCAGCGTGGTCCTGGTGCGCAAGCGCCTGGCGAGCGCGCACATCCAAACGATCGTTCAGGCGACGATCGACATTGCCTGCCTGATGCTCGTGCTGCACGCTTGCGGTGGCGTCGCGAGCGGCCTCGGGTTGCTGCTCCTCGTGCCGGTGGGCGCCCTGGCGCTGCTGCTGCCGCCGCGCAGCGCCCTGTTCCTCGCCGCAGTCGCCGCCATCGCCGTGCTCGCGCACACCATCTGGCTACAGCTCTCCGGACACCTCGATATCACGGCGTACGCGACCGCGGGCTTTCTGGGATTGATCCTCTTTACCATAGCGGGGTCCGCAAGCGTGCTCGCGACGCGTGTGCGCGAAAGCGAGGACCTGGTCCGCCAGAGAGACCTCGATCTCGCGAATCTCGCGGACCTCTCCCAGTACATCGTCCAGCACCTCCGCGAGAGCCTCCTGGTGGTGGATGCCGGCGACAAGATTCGTTTGATCAACGAATCCGCGGCCGAGATTCTCGGCGACATCCACGCCGTTCCTGGGGCGCTGGTCGGGGAGGTGTCGCCTCGCCTGCTCTATTCTCTGAGCACATGGCGGCAACAACAGCAACGTCACGATACCCCCTCGAGCTTCGTGGCCGCCGATGGCGCCCGCCTCATTCAACCCCATTTCGCCCCCCTGGGGGCCTCGGCACCCGGGCCTACATTGATCTTTCTCGAAGACACGAGCCTCATGGCCGAGCGCGTGCAGCAAAGCAAGCTCGCGGCCTTGGGCCGGCTGTCCGCGAGCATTGCCCACGAGATTCGCAATCCCGTCGGCGCTATGAGCCATGCAGGCCAGCTGCTCGCGGAGAGCCCAAACATGGGCACGGAGGATCGCAGGCTCACCGACATTATCCGCAAGAACTCCGAGCGCGTCAGCACCATCATCAACAACGTGCTTCAGCTCTCGCGCCGCGAGTCCACCAAGCCGACCCGCTTGATGCTCGGCGATTGGCTCGAGGACTTCCTCGCCGAGTTCTCGCAAACGATGCAAGTGCCCATCGCGGAGCTCGGCGTGCACGAGGAATCGGACGAGCTCGAGGTACGCTTCGATCCCGGCCATCTGCATCAAGTGGTTTGGAACCTCTGCGACAACGCCGTCAAATACGGCGAGCCTCGAGACGGCACCAGGCTCGAAATCAAGCTCGCCCGGCTCAACCCGAGCTACCGCCCATACCTCGAGGTCGCCGACCGCGGATCCGGCATCGAGCCCGAGGCGGCCGACCGGATCTTCGAACCCTTTTTTACCGGGCGGAAGGGCGGAACGGGGCTCGGGTTATTCATCGCGCGCGAGCTGTGTCAGTTGAATCGCGCGATCCTGCTGTACGAGCCGCGCCTCGGCGGCGGCAGCTTGTTCCGCGTGGTCTTCAGTGACCCACAGCGCTGGGAGGAATAGCGCAACGGCTGACTCGCCGACGCTACAATAGCGCCATGCCGAAGCCCGCCGTACTGATCGTCGACGACGAGCCCGATCTCTGCGAGCTCCTATCGATCACGCTCGAGCGGATGGATCTTGCGCCGAGCACGGCGCACAGCGTCGCGGCGGCGCAGCGCGCGCTCAAGACCGAGCGCTTCGATTTGTGCCTGACCGACATGCAGCTCCCCGATGGAAACGGCCTGGATCTCGTCAAGTGGATCCAGCAATACTCCCCGAGCGTACCGGTCGCCGTGATCACCGCGCACGGCAACATGGAAACCGCGGTTCGGGCGTTGAAGGCCGGTGCCTTCGATTTCGTTTCCAAACCCCTCGATCTCGCCGGCTTGCGCAAATTGGTGGCAACCGCCATCAAGCTGTCGGACGCCAATGACGGCGACACCAGCGTGTTCGGCCCCCGCTTGCTGGGGACATCCGCGGCCATGCAGCATTTGCGCGAAATGATCGGGCGGGTCGCACGCAGCCAGGCCCCGGTACACATCGTCGGGGAGTCGGGCACCGGGAAAGAGCTGGTCGCGAAGCTCATTCACGAGTCGGGTCCGCGGCGCGACGGCCCGTTCGTTCCGGTCAATTGCGGCGCAATTCCCACCGAGCTCATGGAAAGCGAGCTGTTCGGGCACAAGCGCGGCAGCTTCACGGGCGCGGTCGCCGATAAGAAGGGTCTGATTCAATCCGCCGAAGGCGGCACATTGCTGCTCGATGAAATTGCCGATTTGCCGCTGCACATGCAGGTGAAGCTCCTGCGGGTCATCCAAGAGAAGGCCGTGCGTCCGATCGGCGAGCAGCAAGAGACCGGCATCGACGTGCGTGTGTTGTCCGCCACGCACAAGAATCTCGCCCAGCTGGTAGCCGAGGGAAGATTTCGTGAGGATCTATTCTACCGCGTCAATGTGATCGAATTGCGCGTCCCCTCGCTGCGCGAACGGCCGGAGGACGTGCCGGAACTCGCCGAGGCGGTGCTCCGCAGGCTGGGGCGACGCATGAAAATTACGCCGCCGATGCTGGGCAAAGACGCCTTTGCGGCACTCGAGCGCTACGCGTTCCCAGGCAATGTGCGCGAGCTCGAGAACATCCTGGAGCGCGCGATCACTTTGACCACCGGCGGCGAGATTAGCGCGACCGACATCCAGCTGAGGCCTTCGGTCCTTGGTCCCACCGACGCCGCCGGGGCCGACGCGAGCGACGCTTCTCCGGCAGGCGGTGCGCTAGGCGATCACCTCCAGGATATCGAGCGCGACGCCATCGTCCGTGCTCTGGAGCAGAGCCGATATAACAAGACGGCCGCCGCGAAGGCACTCGGCATGAGCTTTCGCGCACTGCGATACCGGATCAAGAAATTGGGAATCGAGTGAAAGTGTGATTAAGCTCATGCGGGAGCACAAATGACGGGCAAGGCCGGCCGGTTTTGGATACCCTCCCAGCTTATGTCGACTGATATCGCCCGATCAGCATCCCGCCGATGATGAAGCTCAAATGGTTTAACGCACGCGAGGCCGCGGACCTGGGCGCCGCGCTGGCGGACCAGTTCGCAGCGGCAGCTGCGCCCAGACCCGCACCCGTGCGCGGCTCCGAGGGAAAGCGAAAGGAACACACCACTGCGCTTCAAGAGCTATTCGAGCGTGCCGATCGCGAGGTGCGCCCGCTCGAGTTGAACTTCTACCAGAAGGCGCGGTTCGCGAATTCATTCAAGTGGAGGTTGATCGAAAATGGCGTCGAGTCGGGTGCGGCCGACGGCGTCACTCAGTCACTGGTAGTACACCTTTCCTACGGACCGGCGGGCGCCCCAACGGACCGCGCTTGGGCGGCCGCCCAGAGCACGGAACGCCCAGATCCCGGCAAGACCGACGTGCTGTTTGCGCGTGCCGAGAAGGCATTGAAGGAGGGCGATTATGCTGGCGCCGCGGACCTCTTTGAGGAGTATGTGTCGCTTGTCCCTCGCCGAGCGGACGCTCTGAACGCCCTCGGAGTCGCACTCTACAATCTCGGACGCTATCAAGAGGCGGAGCAGCGCTACCGGGAGGCGATCGACATCAATCCGCAATATGCCAACGCCTTGGTCAACCTCGCAGCCGTGCTGCAGGCCAATCCGGAAGTAGCCGAAGCATTGCTACGACGGGCCCTGAAGATAAATCCGAAATATCCGGGAGCGCACGCAATGCTCGGCGTCACGCTCCTATCCTCGGGTCACGAACATGAGGCTACGGTTGCGCTCCGAAAGGCGCTCAAGCTTTCTCCGAAAGATCCCATCGCGCTGTTCGGGCAAGCGCAAATTGCGCGCGTGGAGGGTCGCTTCGACGATGCACACTCCTTGCTCGAGCGCGCATTGGAGATCAGTCCGAAGATGCCGACTGCCTGGGCGGCGCTGAACGCGACTCGCAAGATGACCACCGCCGACTGCGATTGGTTCGCAACGGCCGAGGAGATCGCGGGCAGCGGAGTTCCCCTTTGGGAGGAAAGCGAGCTGCGTTTTGCAATGGGTAAGTATTGCGACGATGTCAAGGATTACGAGCGGGCATTCGCAAATTACCGGCGCGGCAATGAGCTTCTGAAGAGCGTGGCCGGAAGATACGATCGACAAGCACATAGCAACTCCGCGGACGACATGATCCGCGTCCTGACGCGGGAGTCCTTGGCATCGATAACCGAGGGAGGCTCTCCCTCGGCGAAACCCGTGTTCGTGGTGGGAATGCCCCGTTCAGGTACCTCGCTGACCGAGCAGATCATTGCGTCGCATCCAGCGGCCGAAGGCGTGGGTGAACCGGATTTTTGGCTCAAGGCCGCGGAGGCGCACAACGACGCGATACGGCAGGCAGTACTCGGCTTGCCCGCCAGGAGAAAGCTCGCTCAAGATTATTTGAATTTCATCGAGCGCCGCTGTCCGGCCGCGCTGCGCATCGTCGACAAGACCCCCGCCAACTCCGATTTAGTGGGCGTCATACACACCGTTTTTCCGAACGCGCGAATCATCCGGATGCGACGCAATCCCATCGACACCTGCCTGTCCTGCTATTTCCAGAACTTTTCGACGGGCATTAGCTACACCATGGATCTCGCGGATCTCGCGGATTATTATCGCGTTCATCAACGCCTGATGGATCATTGGTGCCGCGCGCTGCCTCCCGGAACGATTCTAGAAGTGCCTTACGAAAAGCTCGTCGCCGACCAGGAAACCTGGACACGCAAGATTCTGGAGTTCATCGGTCTCGAATGGGATGAGCGCTGTCTGGCGTTCCACGAGACCAAGCGGTCCGTGGTCACCGCCAGCGCCTGGCAGGTGCGTCAGAAGATCTACCGGCAATCCGTGGAACGCTGGCGCAATTATGAGAAATTCATCGGTCCGTTGAAAGGATTGAGAGACTAGAAATCTATCCCGCTTTCTGGAATTGCTTCCATGGGCTACCTGGCGACGCTCTGCGGCGGGGCGCCACGATCCTGGCCCTCGTTCTATCGCTGACGCTGCTTTGGTCGGTATCGCATCATTACCTGGGATTGGGCGGGGATGCGCGACTCTACGCCGTACAGGCCCTCGCCAGACTTCATCCGAACCTCAAGAACGATTTGTACCTTGAAAATGCTTCCCAGGACTCCTTTACGCTTTTCTCGAGTCTCTACGCGCCCTGCATCGGCCTGATCGGCCTTGGAAACGCCGCGCTGACGCTCACCTTTGTCTTCAAAATTTTGTTCTTTGTCGCCTCCTGGGCATTGGCTTGGAGTCTCTTCCAGCGCCCCTGCGCATTCTTCGCAGTCTCCTTGCTCATCCTCATTCCGGGCGCCTATGGGGCGTACGGCGTCTTCCAGTACGCTGAAGACTGGTTGACGGCCCGCTCGGCAGCCGAAGCATTCGTGGTCACCGCCGTTGCATGTTCAATGTGCCGTCGCCCGTTTTCGGGGCTGATGATCGCCTGCGCGGCGATGCTGCTGCACCCGTTGATGGCTCTCCCTGGACTGCTGTGGCTGGTTTGTCTGTGGTTACCGGCGCGCTTGAGCGCCCTCGGGACGGCGGCCGGCACACTTCTGGTTCTGGTCATCGCGTCGATCGCAGCGCGGACGCCGCTGGCGCATCTCGTCGTGATGGATGCTGCTTGGCTGGAGATCGTCCGGGAACGCTCGCAATTCCTCTTGCTCCAGTTCTGGCGCGCCAGCGATTGGAGCCTTAACGCTCGGCCCTTTTTGTCGTTGTCGCTCAGCGTTCTCGCGATTGACGATGTGCGAGTACGGAAAATCGGTGCGACCGCCCTCCTGGTCGGTGCTGCGGGCTTGATGCTGGCGTTCATCGCGAGTCTGGTCGGTCCGATAGCTATCCTCTTGCAAGGACAAGCGTGGCGGTGGGTATGGGTGACGAGTTTTGCGAGCGTGCTACTCTTGGCGCCGACCTTGCGGGCGATGTGGCGCTCCCATGGATTCGGTTTGCTCTGCGTCCCCCTGGTTATTTGCGGATGGATGTTCTCCGCGGTCGGCGGCATCATCTGCTTGGGGTTGGCGCTGCTTCTCTGGCTGATACGCGACTTCATGAATGATCGGGTAGCGAAGTATCAGCGCGGAATGGGGACACTATTGGAATATCTCTCGCCCACGGCGGTCGCCGCGGCCACATTCTGGAATGATAGGCGGTCGATCGTATCGTCGCTCGCGATGGTGGGTCTCATTACCGCCTGTCTGTTCAGCCTGCCTCGAGCGCTGCGTGATGGAACGCGTGTCGGCGCCGCCGCCGAGATCGACGCTTACGCGGATTGGCGGCGCGCCATCCCGCCCGACGCTGACGTTTTCGTAGCTCCGGTACGCAACTCGGCGGCTTTTGCATGGTTCACGCTGCAAAGACCGAGCTATTTGACGGTGGATCAATCCTCCGGTGTGGTCTTCTCGCGGACGACCGCCCTTGAGGTGAAGCGCCGGTCGCAGGTTCTGTTTCCCCTCATGGATCCCGACTGGAAGTTGCTGTCCGACAGAAGGGCGCACAGTAGCGGCGGCAAGGGCGCGACTTCGGTGCGCCCCCTCACTCGCGAGCGGTTGGAGAGCGTCTGTACTGATCCGCGGCTGAATTTCGTCGTGGCGGCGGAGAATGTCGGCTTTGAGCCGTTGAGCCGTTCACGAGCCGTAGGGGCAGAGGACTGGTATCTCTACGATTGCCGGATCGTGAACGACACCAGTCCGTCCACGTGAGCAAGGTCGCCGTCGTGGCGGGAGCGGGACCGGCCGGGTTGACGGCCGCACGAGAATTGCTGCGCCGCTCGCCGATCATACCCATCGTTTTCGAGGCCGACGTTCAGGTGGGTGGAATCTCCAAGACCGTCAATTACCGCGGCAATCGGCTGGATCTCGGTGGGCATCGATTCTTTTCGAAATCCGACTGGGTGATGCGTTGGTGGGAGGAAATCCTGCCGATAGCGCGGGACGCAACGGAGGACAATGCGCTGCTGCGCATCGGCTACCAGCGCCAGTCACACGAATTCGCGCCTTCCGCACCGGCGCCTGCCGCAACCGACGCCGTGATGCTGATCCGAAACCGCCTGTCGCGAATCCTCCATCGGGGCTGCCTCTTCGATTATCCCTTGAAGCTCAACGCCAACACGCTCAGGAACATGGGGGTCGCCGAGACGCTCCGCGTGGGATCGAGCTATGCGAGAGCGCGCCTCTCGCCGCAGCTCCCGGAGAACTCCCTCGAGGATTTTCTGGTGAATCGCTTTGGCGAGCACCTCTACCGGACGTTTTTCAAGGATTACACTGAAAAAGTGTGGGGCGTGCCCTGCACGGAAATCAGCGCCGCTTGGGGCGCACAGCGAATCAAAGGATTGTCGGTGACCAAAGCGCTCGCCCACGCGCTCACCGCCCCCTTTCGCTCGTCGGCGGATACCAGTCAGACGCGCACCGAGACCAGTCTCATCGAGCGCTTCCTCTACCCTAAGTTCGGCCCCGGCCAGATGTGGGAGGCGGTCGCGCGCGAGGTCGCTATCGGGGGCGGCGAAGTCCATTTGCAGCATCGGGTGGTCGGCATCGAGAGACGCGGCCTCACGGTCTCCGCCGTCACGGTCCACGACGAGCGTACCGGCGCTCATCGCCGCATCGCGTGCGACTATTTTTTATCGACGCTGCCGGTTCGCGATCTGGGCGCCATGCTTCTGCCCGAGGACGAACGCGTCGCGCAGGTCGTACGGGGGCTCCCCTACCGGGATTTTTTGACGGTGGGACTGTTGCTGCGCAGGATGTCCGTGCCGGGTAGGAGACCGCGGCACGCCCCCGCCAACGGCATGCCCCCCGATAACTGGATTTACGTGCAAGAGCCGGACGTGAAAGTCGGTCGACTGCAGATATTCAACAACTGGAGCCCGGCGCTGGTGGCGGACCCCGACACGATTTGGCTCGGCTTGGAGTACTTCTGCGGCGAGGGCGATATGCTTTGGTCGATGCAAGACGGACAGTTGGTCGAATTCGCCGCCGGCGAACTCGCCAAGCTCCATCTCATCGAACGCCGCAATGTACTGGATGGAACGGTCTACAGGGTGCCCAAAGCCTATCCCGCTTATTTCGGCGAGCACCGGCACTTCAACATCGTCCGCGATTTCTTGGACGAGTTCCCCAATCTCTTTTCGATCGGGCGCAACGGAATGCATCGGTACAACAATCAGGATCACTCGATGCTCTCGGCAAAATGGGCTGTCGATTCGATCATCAACGGGGGCCAGGGGAGGCCCGAAATCTGGGATATCAACGCCGACGAGGGTTACCACGAGGAAAACTCACCGGGCTCCGCATCGCATACCCCCTGACAAAAATTGTCGCTCCCTGCCCTTGCGCGTCACAACCGCCTCTTAGCCGCGACGGTTCTATGTCAAGTGAGGCAGGTGTAATGACAATATCGACTGTATTTTCAGCTACTTAGCCTTCGCGAGACAGGCTGGCACAGCACTTGCTTCATCCCCGCTACCGGCGCATGCCGTTGCTTGAACTCAAGAACTTGTTCACGTTGTTAAATCAGGAGCTACGAATGTTTAAGAAAATGCAACAGGGCTTCACGCTCATCGAATTGATGATCGTGGTTGCGATCATCGGAATTTTGGCGGCGATCGCCATCCCGGCCTATCAGGACTACACCGTGCGCGCGAAGGTGACGGAAGGCCTGAGCATGGCGGACGCAGTGAAGGTCGCCGTGGCCGAGGGCTATCAGGCGAACGACATCGCTGGCATCGCGACCGCGTCAAGCAATTTGACCAATAACCCCATAGTCACGAAATACGTGTCGGGTGTAACGATTGGTGCCAAGACGGGCATCATCACGGTCACGTACCAACAGGTGGCCCAGATCGCTGGTGACACTGTCGTGTTGAGTCCGTATATCGGCGGCGTCCAACTGGCAACTGGCCTGACGGGCGCCATCGACTGGGCGTGCGCGTCCTCGGCGAACACCACGGCCGCCAACCAGGGTCTCAAGGCTGCCCCTGTGGGTAACTTGCCGGCTCGCTACGCGCCGACACAGTGCAAGTAACCGCCTGAGCTTCTCACGAAGCTTTCGGTAGAAGCCCCTCTCCGGAGGGGCTTTTTTTTGTGCGCCAGTCAGGATGCACCCGGATAGTCCCCCAAATCCCCAAGGGAGACGGTTTTGCGATTGGGGTCACGCGCCGGAGGAGGCTGATGTGCGACCATTCGGCCTTGATTTGACAATTAATCCGTTCGCTACCGATAGTAGCTTTGACGGTGGCCCAAGGGTTTGACCTAAGTCCATGAATGACAACGCAATTGCAGCTGTAGGCGGCACCAACCGGCTGGCCTTGGGCGGTCTTGCACAGCGGCTCGTGCAGGACGGCCTCTTGGATGAGTCCACCATGCAGGACGCAGTGGCCAAAGCCAAGGACAAGAAGGTCAACCTGGTCACCCACCTGGTGCACTCGAATCTTGCCGCCGCCCGCGACATCGCCATCTCCGCCTCCAACGAATTCGGGGTCCCCCTCCTCGATCTCGACTCGGTAGTCCTGGATCAGGACGCGGTGCGCGCCGTGAGCGAGAAGCTGCTGCAGAAGCATCGGGTGCTGCCCCTGATGAAGCGCGGCAAGCGCCTGTTCCTCGCCGTCGCGGATCCGACCAACCTGCACGCGCTCGATGAGATCCGCTTCCAGACCTCGATGAGCATCGAGTTCGTCGTCGTCGAGGATGACAAGCTCCAGACGGCCGTGAACAAGGCGATCGATCAGGCCGAAGCGGTCATGCCGAGCCTGACCGACGACGACATAGATCTCGAGAACCTCGAGGTCACGGGCGGGGACGAAGATCCCAACGCCGAGGCGCTCGGGCGCGACGACGTCGAGGATGCGCCGATCGTGCGCTTCGTCAACAAGATCTTGCTCGACGCCATCAAGAAGGGCGCATCGGACATCCACTTCGAGCCGTATGAAAAGTTGTTCCGCATCCGGACGCGTATCGACGGCGTCCTCAAGGAGGTCGCGCTGCCTCCGGTCCAGCTCGCAGTCAAGATCGTGGCGCGCTTGAAGGTCATGTCGCGGCTCGACATCGCCGAGCGCCGCGTTCCGCAGGACGGGCGCATCAAGATGCGGCTCTCCAAGAATCGAGCGATCGACTTTCGCGTCAGCACCTGTCCCACCCTCTTCGGCGAGAAAGTCGTCACGCGTATTCTCGACCCCTCGAGCGCGATGCTCGGAATCGAGGCATTGGGCTACGAACAACTGCAGCGCGAGACCTACTTGAGGTACCTCGCTAAACCTCAGGGCATGATCCTGGTCACCGGTCCCACCGGCAGCGGCAAAACCGTATCGCTCTATACCGGTCTCAACATCCTCAACACCGAGGACACCAATATCTCCACCGCGGAGGATCCGGCGGAAATCAACCTGCCCGGCATCAACCAGGTGAACGTGAACAACAAGGTCGGGCTCACGTTCGCAGCGGCTTTGCGCGCGTTTTTGCGCCAGGATCCCGACGTCATCATGGTCGGCGAAATCCGCGATCTCGAGACTGCGGAGATCGCCATCAAGGCGGCACAGACCGGGCACTTGGTGCTGTCGACCCTGCACACCAATGACGCACCCCAGACCTTGACGCGTCTCGTGGACATGGGAGTGAAGCCCTACGCCATCGCGACCTCGGTGAGCCTGATCATCGCGCAACGCCTGGCGCGCAAGCTTTGCAGCAACTGCAAGCAACCCCTCGATGTCCCGCCCGAAGCATTGCGCAAGGAAGGGTTCGAGGAGGCAGATATTGCCAGCGGCCTTCGCGTGTACAAGGCCGCGGGGTGCAACCTGTGCACCGACGGTTACAAGGGGCGCGTGGGAATCTACCAGGTGATGCCGGTCACCGAGACCATCGGACGCATCATCATGGAGGGCGGCGGCGCCATCCAGATCGGCGATCAGGCGGCCAAGGACGGAATCTGGAATCTGCGCCGTTCGGGGCTGCAGAAGGTCAAGGACGGCGTCACCAGCTTGGAAGAAGTGAATAACGTCACCATCGAATAGTTGTCAACGCAAGGATCGATTTATGGCGGTATCGGCAGCAGCGACCAAGAAAGAGACCCAATTTCTTTGGGAAGGCAAGGACAAACGCGGCAAAAAGGTGCGCGGCAAGTCCCTCGCGGTAAACGAGGCGGCCCTGCGCGCCGATCTGCGCCGTCAGGGCGTCGCCGCCACCCGGGTGAAGACCCAGGGTAGAAAACTCTTCGGCGGCGGGGGCAAGGTCAATGCGGCCGACATCGCGGTATTCAGCCGGCAGCTCGCCACCATGATGTCCTCCGGCATACCGATGGTGCAGGCCTTCGAGATCATCGGCAATGGCCACGAGAAGCCCGCCATGCAAAAGCTGGTGCTCGACGTCAAGGCGAACATCGAGGGCGGCAGCACGCTGCACGAGTCGCTCGCCAAGCACCCGCTTCACTTCGACACCTTGTTCGTGAACCTGGTGGAAGCCGGCGAGCAGGCCGGCGCCCTCGAGGCGCTGCTGGACAAGATCGCGACCTACAAGGAGAAGACCGAAGCCCTGAAGAAAAAGATCAAGAAGGCGCTCTTCTATCCGATCGCCGTGCTGGCGGTCGCCGTCATCGTGTCGGTCATCTTGCTGATCTTCGTGATCCCGCAGTTTGAGTCGCTGTTCAAGGGCTTCGGCGCCGATCTGCCGGCCTTCACGCAGATGGTCGTGAACCTGTCGCGCTTCGTGCAGCACCAGGGCTGGTGGCTGCTCTTCCTGATCGGCGGCGCCGTGTATGCGTTCTTGTACTTCTACAAGCGCTCGCGGCCCATGCAGCTTCTGATGGATCGCGTCATGCTCAAATTTCCGATCATCGGGCCGATATTGGTCAAGTCCGCCATTGCCCGGTACTCGCGAACGCTCTCCACCATGTTCGCGGCCGGTGTGCCGCTGGTCGAGGCGATGGGATCGGTGGCCGGCGCGTGCGGCAACATTGTCTACGAGGAAGCGGTGATGCGCATGAAGGACGAGGTGGCGACCGGCGGCCGCTTGCAGCGGGCGATGGAGAACACGGGTCTCTTCCCCAACATGGTCAACCAGATGATCGCCGTCGGCGAGGAATCCGGCGCCCTCGATACCATGTCCTCCAAGGTCGCGGATTTCTACGAGGCGGAAGTCGACAACGCGGTGGATGCCATGTCGAGCCTCATGGAGCCCATGATCATGGCGGTGCTCGGCGTATTGGTGGGCGGCATGGTAATCGCGATGTACCTGCCGATCTTCAAGCTCGGCCAAGCGGTCGGATAGCAACCGCCCGCGCCGCGCGCGCAGGTTCGAGCGCATGCTCACCGATGTCGCCGATCTGTACGCGACGAGCCCCGCGCTGTTCACGGGCTCGGTGTTCGTGCTGGGTCTTGTCGTCGGCAGCTTTTTGAACGTCGTCATCTATCGTCTGCCGATCATGCTGGAGCGCGAATGGCGCGCGCAGGCGGCGGAGATCTTGACCACCGCGGGCACGGCCGCAGGCTCGGCAAACGCTGCTGACCCTGCGCCCGACGCCCCCGCGCCACCCGAGCGGTTCAGTCTGGTGGTTCCCCGCTCCGCCTGTCCCGTTTGCAAGGCCCCGATCACCGCCTGGCAGAACATCCCCGTGCTCAGCTGGCTGGCGCTGCGCGGGCGCTGCGCGGCCTGCAAGACGCCCATCTCCGCGCGATATCCCGCCGTGGAACTCGCAACCGGCATCCTCTCGGCGTGGGCGGCCTGGCACTTCGGCTTTGGGCTCGCTGCCGCGTGCGCCGTGGTGGTCACCTGGGCGCTGATCGCCCTAACCGGAATCGACATCGATCACCAGCTGTTGCCGGACAGCCTCACGTTGCCGCTCCTCTGGGCGGGCTTGGCCGCGGCCGCGATCTGGGGTCCGCTCCCAGGCGCCTTGCTTCCCTCATCGCCGCGGAACGCCGTGCTCGGCGCGGCCGCGGGGTATCTTAGCCTCTGGCTGGTATTCCACGCGTTTCGTCTGATCACCGGCAAGGAGGGCATGGGTTACGGCGACTTCAAGCTGCTGGCGGCCTTCGGTGCCTGGATGGGCTGGAAGGTCCTCCCGTTGATCATTTTGCTGTCCGCCGCGGCAGGCGCGTCTCTCGGGATTGCGATGATCCTGCTGCGGGGCCGCGACCGCGCGGCCCCGATGCCGTTCGGACCCTACCTGGCGGCCGCCGGGTGGCTCGCGATGCTGTATGGGAACTCGCTGATCGACGGCTATTTGCGCTTCTCGGGCCTCAGGCAGTGATGGCACGGCTGCTGCGCATCGGACTCACCGGCGGGATCGCGAGCGGCAAGAGCACGGTCGAGGAGCGATTCGCAGAGCTCGGCGTTCCCGTGATCAACGCCGACGATTCCTCGCGCGCGGTTGTCGCGCCGGGACAACCGGGACTCACCGCGGTGGTTGAGCGTTTCGGCAAGCAGGTGCTGACCGACGGGGGGGAACTCGACCGGCGCGCGCTGCGCACCGTCATCTTCGCGGATCCGAACAAGCGCCGGGAGCTCGAATCCATCCTCCATCCGTTGATCCGCGCGGACATGGAACGGCAAGCGTCCCGCGCGGTTGGACCTTATCTGGTGCTGTCGATTCCGTTGCTCATCGAGAGCAGATCCCGCGATGGCGCGTCTCATCGCGTGGACCGGATCCTCGTGGTCGACGTGGATGAGGCGGTGCAGTTGCAACGATTGATGAGCCGCGACTCGATCGGAGCCGATGAAGCACACGCCATCCTGGCAGCGCAAGCCTCCCGTGCCGATCGATTGCGCGTGGCAGACGACGTGCTGTCAAATTCGGGCACCGTCCGCGATTTGCGACAGGCGATCGATCACCTGCATGCGGAGTACTTGCGGCTCGCTGCGGCGCTCCCGCCCTGACATCAAGGTTTACCATCGCCCTTCTATTGGATCAGAATAGGGCATGAACTCATACCCTGAACCACGAACCGACGCGGAGCCGCAATTGGCGCCCGTGGTCTATGAGCAGCCGCTCAACGAACGCATGCGCACCTTTCTGCGCCTCGAATTTCTCTACACCCAGGCCACCTACCACAGCGAGTTGGAAAATGCCTGGAGCGCCCGCGCCGCGGTATCGAGCCTGCTCGAGATCCTCGCCATCACCGCCCGCGGCGATTGCCGCAGCGACGTACTGAAAGAGCTCGAGCGGCACGTGGGCGTGCTCAAGGAATACCAATCCAAGAGCGGCGTCGACCCGAGCCGCTTGAAGTCCTTGATATCGAACCTCCTGAAGCTGCGCGAGGAGTTGTCGGCGGCCGGCGCGAACTTCATGGCACCCTTGCGGGATTCGGAATTCCTCGCCGCCATCAAGCACCGCAGCGCGATTCCCGGAGGCACCTGCGACTTCGACCTCCCGGACTACTCGTACTGGCTCAATCGTCCGGCAGAGGTACGCTCGTCCGAGTTCGGCAGCTGGCTCGCGCTCATCCGCCCGCTGTGCGACAGCATCGCGGAGCTCCTCTGGCTCACCCGGCAAAACACTAAACAAAAATCCGAGACCGCCACAGGCGGCATTTATCAGCTGCAGTTCGACCGCGAGAACCCGTGCCAGCTGGTGCGCGTGACCTTGCCCGCGCAGAGCGAGCTGTTCCCGGAAATAAGCGGCAGCCAGCATCGCTGCACCATCCGCTTCCTGCATTGGACCGAAGCCAACAGTCGACCGGTTCATGTGGAAACCGACGTGCCTTTCCAGCTGACCTGCTGCACCTGAGCGGCGATGGCAATCCAGGTCAAGTGCCCAACTTGCCGTCGGCCGGTGGAATGGTCGGAGAAGTCGCCGTACCGCCCGTTCTGCAGCGATCGTTGCCGGCTGATCGACTTGGGAGCCTGGGTCAGCGAGCAGCACAAGATTCCCGAAGAGCCAAGCGCAGAACCCGGGTCGGGGCCGCACGAGCCGTCCTGAACGTAACGCAATGAGCGCATGAGACATGCAGCCTGAGTTCTGGCACGAGCGCTGGCGCACCGGCCAGATCGGGTTTCATCAGTCGGCCGTCGATCGGAACTTGCGCCGCCAGTGGTCGGCGCTGCATCTTCCGAACGAATGCCGCGTATTCGTGCCCTTGTGCGGCAAGAGCCTCGACCTTGTCTGGCTGCGCGAACAAGGGCATTTCGTCGCGGGCGTCGAGATCTGCGCGACGGCGCTCGAGTCGTTCTGCATGGAGAACGGTATCCTCGCGAGGCGCCGGACACTCGCCCGGCTCGAGATCTATGAGGCTCCGAATCTGCAACTGTTCAGGAGCGATTTCTTTACCCTCACGCCCGAACTCCTGGGGGAAGTCGCCGCGGTCTACGATCGCGCGGCAATGATTTCTTGGGCACCCGAGCGCAGGGCCCCCTACGCAGCGCACATTGCCGAGCTCACTCCGTCCGGTGCGCGGATGCTGCTGGTAACGCTCGAATACCCGCAAGCGCAAATGCCGGGGCCGCCTTTCTCATTGCCGCGCGACGAGGTCGAGAGGCTCTATTCGCCTTATTTCATGCTCGAGGAGACCGGCCGCGAGGACGCCTTGCCGCACGAGGCTCGCTTGCGGGCCAACGGGGTCACGCAGCTCGATGAGGTGTGCTATCAGCTGGTTCGCCGCTAATCGGATCCGCCGATAACCGGCGGGCCCTCAAAAGAAGGAACATCATGGCCGAATCCCGCAACTCCGGGCGCTACTTGGCGCCTGCCTTGGTCGCCTGCGCCGCCGCCACCGCCCCGCACGCGGCAGAGCTCACGATCGATCGCCTGTTCGATGCGCCGGCGCTCGCCGGCCCCTCGATCGTCGGATTGAAGATATCGCCCGACTCCTCGCGGGTGACCTACCTTCAGGGCAAGACGGAGGAAAAGGATCGCCTCGACCTGTGGGAGTACAACATCGCCGACCGAGAGGCGCGGCTCCTCGTGGATTCGCGGGTCCTGGCGCAGGGCGAGGAGAAGCTTTCCGCTGAAGAGCTCGGCCGCCGCGAGCGGCAGCGGACCGCGGCGCTCTCGGGCATCCTCGAATATTCCTTTGCGCCGTCGGGCCGGGCGCTGCTATTTCCGCTGAACGGCCGGCTCTACTACTACGATCTCGGCAAAAGTCCCGACAAAGCGTTGATCGAAATCACCCGCGGCACCGAAGGGTTCGCGACCGACGCCTCGATCTCGCCCCGCGGCGGTCACGTGTCCTACATCCGCGACCAGAATCTACGCGTGTACGATCTCGCATCCGGGACGGACAAGGCGCTGACCGAGGACGGGGGCGGCGCCATCAAGAACGGAATGGCCGAGTTCGTCGCTCAGGAGGAAATGGATCGAAACACCGGCTACTGGTGGGCGCCCGATGAGCGCCATATCGCGTTCGTACGCGTCGATGAAAGTCCGGTCAAGCTGACTGAGCGTTTCGAGATCTCGGCGGACAACGTCGCCACCTTTCCGCAGCGCTATCCCGTCACCGGCGGCCCGAACGTGCTGGTGCGCTTGGGCGTCGCCGATGTGCGCACGGGTGCGATTGCCTGGGTCGACCTCGGATCGAATCCAGACATCTATCTTGCGCGCGTCAACTGGCTGCCCGACGGCAAGACGCTCGCCATTCAGCGAGAAAGCCGCGACCAGCGCCGGCTTGATCTGGTTTTCGCCGATGTCGGCAGCGGGGCGAGCCGCGTGGTGCTCACCGAAACTAGCGATAGCTGGATCGAATTGAACGACGAGCTCTCGTTCCTGAAGAAATCCAAGGAGTTCGTCTGGGCTTCTGCGCGCGACGGCTTCACGCACCTTTACCTCTACGATTATGGCGGGCATCTGCTGCGCCGGCTAACGGCCGGCCGATGGAACGTGGATGATTTTCGCACGCGGGCGATCAAGGCGGTCGATGAGAAGCGCCGCCTGATCTATTTCTCGGCGACTGAGAAAAGTCCCATCGAGCGGCACCTCTACCGGACTTCGCTCGATACCCACGATCCGCAGCATGTGGTCCGGATCACGCAAGAGGACGGCGTGCACGGCGTCGCCATGTCGCGCGGAGGCGAGTTCTACATCGACAACTTCACGAGTCGCACTCAACCGCCAGAGGTCAGCTTGCACAAAGGAGACGGCGGACTCATCACCTATCTGGTCGAAAACCGCCTCGACGCCGGGCATCCGGACGCGCCTTACGCCGCGGACAACTCGACCCCTGAGTTCGGCACGCTCGCTGCAGAAGACGGGCAAATGCTCGAGTACCGCCTGTTCAAGCCGGCCCACTTCGATCCGGCGAAGCGCTACCCGGCGATCGTCGACGTTTATGGCGGCCCCGGCGTGCAGCGCGTGCTCGACAATTGGACCGGCGCCTCATTTACTCAAATCCTCACGCGGGCGGGTTACGTCGTATTCCAGCTCGACAATCGGGGAAGCGCCTTCCGCGGCACGGCGTTTCAGTCGCCGATCCGCAGACGGCTGGGCGAGGTCGAAGTCGCAGATCAGGTGCGCGGCGCCAGGTGGCTGGCCGCGCAATCCTATGTGGACCCCGCGCACATCGGCGTGTGGGGCTGGAGCTACGGCGGTTACATGACGCTCATGTTGATGTTCAAGGCGCCGGACGTATTTCGTGCCGGGATCTCGGGGGCACCCGTCACCGACTGGAGCCTCTACGATACGCACTACACCGAGCGCTATCTCGAACGGCCGTCGGAGAACGCCTCGGGCTACGAAGCGAGCTCAGTGTTGCCGTATGCGAAGGACCTGGCGGGAAATCTCCTTGTGATCCACGGAATGGCCGACGACAACGTGCTGTTTTTGCACAGCACGAAGCTGTTTCGCCGTCTGCAGGATCTCGGCAAGCCCTTCGAGGTCATGGTCTACCCGGGCGCGAAACACGGCCTGCTGCGCCAGCACGACGGCCGCCACGCCTACGCCGCGATGCTGCGGTTCTTTGATGAGAACTTGCGCCCGTGATATCGAACCCCGCATTGGCGGGATAGCTCGACCGCGTCACATCGACCGCTGGTGTTTTCGATTATTGATGTCCGCCTGCCCTCGCCCTATCGACCTTCCATTCTCATGACGAAATTTTTCGCGCCGGTGGACAGCCAAAGCAAACAAGCAAGCCTTCCGCCGCGATCTCCTACGGTATGGGTCAGCTGCTGTACGCTCGGCGTGCTGTGCGCGGCGCCCTTTGTCGCCATGTTGCTCTGGTCATTGAGCACGCAATCACGGCGAAGCATCCTAACCCTCGTAGTCACGGCGATTCTCGTCACGGTGCCGATCGCCGCGTGTGCGCGCACATGGCGTCGATTCTTCCTGTTGATATTCCCCCTCTGGGTCGTCGCGACAGCCTACGCGAGCTACGCCATCCTCTTCGACAGGGTTCCTGGACGCGCTGTGGCACTGCTTCTATCGGGCGCCTCGTGGGAGGAGATCTGGGGCCTATTCGACATCTGGCAGCAGAAATGGATGACACTGCCGATATTGGGTCTGCTGGCACTCTATTTGATTCTTGCTTCGAAGTTGCCGGTCTGGCCGATTTTTTCCCGCACGATCACGGCAGTTGCCCGGGTACTCCTGGTGCTGACAGTACCGGTGCTCGTTTACGCTGCACAGAATACCGCCGAGCTTACTGTCGGTGTTTCGCTCAACCCCATGATCGGAAGTCTGATGTTCTTCGGGATGCAGATCCCGCGTGCGCACGACGAATTGCAGGGGAAGCTGGTCGCCAAAACACCATTCCACGCAGAACGCACGGAAGCGGGCGAAGAAGTTCACGTGCTGATTATCGGTGAATCCGCGCGCCGCGCTTCCTGGTCGGCCTATGGATACGCGCGCGCCACGACGCCCTATCTGGACCGGCTCGAGAAGGATAAAGAAGCCATCTTTCTGCGCGACGCAATGAGCGATGCCAATCTCACGATCCTGGCCGTACCGATCATACTCACAGGGTCCACCCCCCAACAGGTCGCCCCGGGGCGGCGCTGGGGCGGAAATCTCCTCGACCTGGCGAAGGAAGCCGGGTACACGACATCCTGGCTCGTCAATCAGGACGTGGGAGTTTCGACCTCGCTGGGCATTGCCGCCGATCACCTGGAATACCCCCCTGACCTGCACGAAAGTTATTTCAGCCGGCGTGCCCTGGATGAGACCCTTCTGCCCGCCTACCGGCGCGAGATCGACCGCACGGGGCACGCGCGGCTGATCGGTATGCACGTCATGGGCTCTCACTGGGAGTACTACCTCCGCTACCCCAAGAGTTTCCAGCGCTTCGGCTCTATCGAGAGGCTCTCCATGCTATCGTCGGCGAGTACCGATCGGTCGATGGTGGCTGATCTCGAGGACGCCTACGATAATTCAGTGCTCTACACGGATTGGTTCATGCAGCAGGTGATCGAGAAGGCGCGCGCCCTCGAGGTTCCCGCAACCGTGACGTTCATTCCGGACCACGGCGAGGCGTCCCCTTACCTCGACGGTGGCGCGGTAGGACATGGCTCGGCTCAGTATGTTCCGGCCGAATTCGAGATCCCCGCTTTTGTCTGGGTCAACGCGGCCTACCGCAAGGCCCATCCTGAGAAAGTTGCGGCGCTCGAAGCCAACGCGTCCAAGGAAATCCGCAGCCACGACGTGTTCTATACGATGGCCGACCTCATGGGTATCACATGGCCTGGCGCCACTCCCATGAGGTCATTCGCGTCGCAGGATTTCGTTCCCGACGCCTCGAAACAGCACTTGGCGCGCGGAGTGCTCACGACACGTCCCTGATTCCGGCCGAGTGCAGGCGATTTTGCGAAAGAGATCTCACTTCGTCTTATACGCGGTCACTTCGTCTTATACGCGGTTACTTCGTCCTGTACGCGCGCCCACGCGATCATGTTGCCCACGCTCGCGCGGAGCGTCGTGGCGCGAAGGCCCCGCTCCGCGCCGCGGCGCAGCCACTCATAGAGCGGGCGCTTCACGCGCCGCGGCAGGGGCGTGAGCCGGACCCAGTAGTGCAGCGGGTAGCGGTTCGCGAACGGCGCGATTCGCACCGCGGCGAAGCCGGCACGCTCGAGCGCAACACGTAAGCTCGCCCGCGAGAACACCTGCAAATGCTCGATGTCGATGATCGGAGAGCGCGAGCCGAGGAGGCGCATCAGCGGATGGCGGTAGTCATGCGACACCATCATCAGGAGTCCGCCCGGCTTGAGCAGGGCACGCACCGCGGCAAGCAACGCCAGCGGCTCGGCCACGTGCTCGATGGTCTGATTCGCGACGACCAGCGAGAAATGCGCCTCCGGTAAATCACTCGGGTCGAAGCTTCGCACGCGGATGAGCGGCCGCACTTCAGGCACGGCATCGCGCACCGCTGCGATCGAGGGCTCGATACCGATGACCTCGGCGAATCCCAGCGAGCAGAGGTGCGTGAGGAGCGCGCCGTTGCCCGCCCCGATTTCGAGCGCGCTGCACCGGTCGGGCAGCTCTCGAAGGCGAGCTCGCAGCGCCTCGGCGTAGCTCGCTGCCGCATGGCGCGCCTCGCCGGCGGCGTCGAAGTCCGTGCCGGCGTAGGCGCGCTCTAGATACTCCCGGGGCGGCACCCGCGGCGCATACAAGAGCTCGCACCCGGGGCACTCGACCATACGTAGATGCAGGTACTCCGGTTCCTTGCGCGAAGAGTAGGACAGTGCGCCCAGCCGCGCGGCATCGATGCGCTCGGCATAACGCTCCTGTGACCCATCGGTGTTGCCGCAGATCGGGCAGGCGCGCGCCGTCAGCGGTCCGAGTGTTGCGGCGACGGTCACACGCCCTGCTCCTCGGACGCGGACGGGGAACCGGTCCCTGACCCGGACCCTGTCGACCCGACCGCGGGCGGCGCGGCGCGCGCCAGCACCGTGTAGCCGAGCGTATCGTCGGCGATTCCCGGAAACGCGAGCCCGACGTGCCCCAGTACGGCGGCGAGCGCCGCGGCCGGCAGCGCGAGAATCCCGACGAGTCGCGCGAGCGCGGCCGCGGCGCCGCGTCGTCCCGAGCCCGCCAGCAGCAGCAACACGAAGCCGAGTCCCTTGTAGCCTGCGACCGCGAGCGCACCCCCGCGCGGGTAGATGCGCACCTCGCAGAATCCCGCCTGCGTCAACAGATGCTCGAGTCCTGACGGGGTGAAGCGCCAATAGTCCTGCGGCACGAAGTGCCAGCGCGCCGCGAACGGCACCGTGAGTACCAGGCGGCCGGCCGGCGGCAGAATACGCCGCAGCTCGCGCAGAAATGCGCACGGCTCGCGCACGTGCTCCAGTGTCTCCGTGCAGAGCACGGTATCCGCCGCGGCATCCGCGAGCGGCAGCACGCTCCCGGTAAAGTAGCGCGTGCCGGGCGTGTAGTATCCGAATTGCGCTTCGGCATCCTCGATGTCGATCGCCAGGTATTTGACTTCGGGCCGCACCAAGTCGCGGAAAGGTTGCGCACCGGCGCCGACATCGGCGAGCGTCCCGGTAGCCTGCGGCAACAGCCGCTTGAGATCGCGCCGGATCGAGCCCTGCTGCAAATCGGCGAGCGCGCGCAGGCGCACGCGCCAACGCGCGGCGCGGCCGGCGACGCGCTCGTGCGGCGGCGGCCGAAACCCTTCCGGGCGCGGGTCCTGGGCGCCGTTCTTCGCACTGGTCCGCGCGTGTACGCGCGGACACTGGTCTTCCCGCGGCAGCGACCAGTCAGCCACCGCCGCCTGCTTTGCGGATCTCGCCGGCGCGGATGAGGTGGCGCCGGATGAACGTCGGACGTCCCTTCACCTCCTCGAAGATCTTCGCGATGTACTCACCGACGAGGCTGATGGCGAATATGGTGAAGGAGCCGAAGAACATGATGAGCAGCACCACGGTGGTGATGCCGCGCGGCGCAAGCTCGGGGTAGAAGACCCGTGCGAGGAACTGCAGCGCCGCGAGGAACGCCGACACGAGAACCAAGGTCACGCCCGAGAACGTGAGCAGATCGAGCGGCGTGCGGCTGAACGACAGGATTCCCTTCTTCGCCCAGCCGAAATTCTTGAGCATGCTGTTGGTGGAGCGCCCGAACATGCGCTCGGGGCGCTTGTAAGGTACACCGGTCTGGCGAAACCCCACATAGGCGCGCAAGCCCCGCAGGAACAGATCGCGCTCGCCGCACGCCAGGAGCCACCTCACGACTCGCCGGTCGATCAGCGAGAAATCGCCCGCATCGTGCGGGATCGGTACCGAGGAGAAGTAATCGAACACGCGGTAAAACGCCTTGTAGGCGATGCGCATGTACCAGACCGCTTCGCGCTCGGTGCGCTCTCCATAAACCACGTCGAACCCTGCGCGCCACTCCGCCAGAAATTCCGGGATGAGCTCCGGCGGGTCCTGCAGGTCGCCGTCCATGAGCACCACGGCATTCTTCGCCGCGAGCTCCATGCCGCTGCGAAACGCCGCTTGCGAGCCAAAGTTACGCGAGTGGGTGATTCCGAGAATGCGCGAATTGCCTGCGGACAGCGCGCGGATCACCTCCTCCGAGTCGTCGGGGCTGCCGTCGTTCACGAAAATGATCTCGTAATCGATCTCGAGCTTCGCGAACACGCGCTCGAGGCGCTCGGCCATGACGGGGATCGCCTGCCCGTCCCGATAGCAGGCGACGATGACGGAGACGCTGTAAATGCTGTCGAGGGCGCGTTTCTTCGAGGCACGCTCATAGATCGCGACGTCGATGAGTTCCGCGTACCAGCGCGCCGTGCGCCTGAGTCCCTCTTCCAGCGAAACCTCGGCGCGCCACCCGAGCTGGCCGGCGGCGCGCGCCGGATTCGCGTACCAATCCGCGAGGTCCCAGATGCGAGCGGGCATCGTGGAAAACTCCGGCTCGGCCTCGATGCCGAACTCGCGCTTCGCAAGGTGGGCGAGTTCGCGGATCGTGGTTTTACGCCCGCTACCGACGTTGAAGGAAGCTCCGTAGTGATCGGGGCGCAACAGCACCGCCGCGCACAGAAAGGCGCGCACGGCGTCATCGACGTAAAGGAAATCGCGCGAGGTGTTGGGCTCGACGAAGGGCGGCAAGCGCTGCGCCGCCGCTTCCGCCACCAGGGTCGGAATCAAGCGCGAGCGGTCCTCGAGAGGGCCGTAGACCGAGTAGAGCCGCAGGTTCGCGCAGCGCAATCCGCGGTGCTGCCCGGCGTAATACACGAGTCCTGCCGCCGCGTTCTTGGTCACGGCGTAGTGGCTGTTGGGCGCCGGCGCGACCGCCTCGTCGGGCGCCGCGGATCGGGCGCCATACTCCGACGAGCTTCCCGCGTGCACGTAGCAATGAGTGCCGCGCTCGAGCAGCCGCTCGATGAGCTCTTGCTTGAACACCACGTTGGTCTGGTACATCCGGTCGACGTCCTGCTCGAACGAATAGGCGCCGTAGGCCACGCAATCGAAAACCGTCGCCGGCTGCACGCGGTTCAAGAGCGTCGCTAGATTGCCGCGCGCGAGCAGATCGACCGTGATGAGCCGGTCGGCGTCCAAGCCCGCGAGCCGCCACGCCGGCTCGCGCGAGGCAGTGCCGAAGACATCCGCGCGAACCCCCGAGATCGCACGCATCAGGTTGGCGCCGATGAAGCCGCTCGCGCCGAGCACCAGAATGGGACCCTTGAGCTCGCCGGCCAGCGACTTCGTGGAGCTCATGCGCGGCCCGCGCTGAGCTGCCGCAGGATCGCGGGCACATCGAGACCGCATTCGTGGCGATGCCAGTTCTGCGAGCCGTAGCGGCCCGAGGGGTAGCCGCGCGCGTGCGCGTGCACCACGCGCGGCAACCGCTGCCCGCCGAGCGCGAGAGCGTGCAGGAGCTGCTGACCCAGACCGCCCGGCGCGACGTGCTCCTCGACCAAGCCGAGCGCGGGAGCCGTCGCGATGGCATCGAGCAGCGCGTGAGGCACCGCCATCGGCGGGCCCTCGCCGCCGAGCTCGCTCACCACCCACAGCGCCGGCCGCTCGGCGGCCGCGCGGTCGCGAGTCGCGCGCCACAGGCCGCCGGCGATCGGGCCTGCGACGACGATGACTCCCGCTCCGCCGCGCTGCAGGCAGCGCCAGGCGCTGTACGGCGGGAGACCCCCTTCCTCCTCGAGCTCGGAGCGGCCAAGACGCAAATAGGACGGTGCGGCCCGTGCGGCGAGAGCGCGCACCATCGGTCGGAGGTCGGCGTCGAACGCCGGCAGATACGTGCGCAACCCCTGGAGCGCCGAGAGCACGCCGTAATCCTCGAGCGCGTGATGAGTGGCCCCCATCGAGCCGTAGCTGTAACCGCCTCCGTTCCCGACCAGCCGCACGCCGAGACCGTTCAAGCAGAGATCGTTGCGGATCTGTTCGAAAGGCCGCGCGTAGCAAAAGGGCGCGATGCTGTAGACCCACGGTTTAGCGCCCGCACGCGCCATGCCGGCTGCGACCGACACCATGTTCTGCTCCGCGACCCCCGCATTGATGAATCGGGACCCGAGCGCCCGCTGCAGCGGCTCGAGCGCCATGAACCCGAGATCGCCGGTGAGGAAAAAGAACCGCTCTTCCTCCGCCAGCTCGACCAGAGCATCGCAGAAGGCCTTTCTCATGGGCGGCTGCGGCTCATGGGCGGCTGCGGCTCATGGCCGGTCGAGCTCGGCGAGCGCCGCCGCGTACTCTGCATCGCTCAACGGGAGGTAGTGCCATTCCATGCGGTTTTCCATGAAAGACACGCCCTTTCCTTTGACGGTGTGCAGCAAGATCACCGCGCCCGGGTGCGCGCGCACGGTTGCGGCAACGGCCCGCACGTCGTGTCCGTCGACGTGGTAGGCGTCGATGCCGAAAGCCTCCACCCGCGCTCCGATCTGGTCCATCGAGGCGACCTCGCGCGTGGTGCCGAAGCCTTGCAGGCCGTTGACGTCGACCAGCACCGAGAGGTTCTTCAAGCGCCGGTGCGCCCAGAAGATCAGCGCCTCCCACGTTGCACCCTCCTGCCATTCGCCGTCCGAGGTGAGACAGTAGACCTGACCCGGCTCGCCGTTCAAATGGCGCGCGAGCGCCATGCCGAGAGCCACGGGGAAGCCGTGCCCGAGACTGCCGGTGGCGAAAGGAATGTGCTCGCTCCAGCCGGGCACCGGATGGCCCGCGAGCAGCGTGCCGTCCGCGTGAAAGGTCTGGAGGTCCTCGTCGCCGAGCAGTCCGAGACTCCACAGGGTCACGTAGAGCGCTCCGGCGGCATGACCTTTGGAGAGAATGAAGCGATCGGCGCCTTCCATCACGTGATGATGCAGCGTCATCAGCACATCGAGCGCCGAGAGATTGCCGCCCAGATGGCCGATGCGGCTCTCGTAGTGCATGCGCAGCAGGCGCCGCCGCGCCTGCCGCACGAGCTGCGGCAATTCCGCAAGATCGAGCCGGGCCGGACGCGGTGCGGTCATCCGGTACTCCGCGAATTCTGGATGCGCAGCGCGGGATTCACGCAAGACGCGCTGGTTCCTGCCGGCAGCGCGTGAGGCGACCGCAAGATGTGCGTGATCGCTTGGCCGTGCAGATGCGCCACGTAGTGCGGTGGGTACTGGCCGCACGCAGCGTCGACGAGCGTGGCCTCGAGATTGATGGGCCACCGCTCGAGCACGGCGGCGCGGGCGAATTCCTGCAGCGGCGTGACCGCGCCCACCGCGAGCAGTCCTGCGAGCGCGCCCCGCTTGAGGCGGGCCGAGCGGTTCGGCGCGGCCTCGGTAAGCGCGCGGCAGGCGGCTATGGCAAGCACCGCGAGGCTCGGGATCGAGACGCGCATGACGAAGTCGTTGGCCGCGCCGAAGCTCACCAGCGGCAGAAGCACGAGAATCGCGAGCGCGAGCATTACCTGGCTCGAGGCGCGAATCGCAAGGATGGCGGCGCCGATGAGGCCGGCCTCGAGCGCGAAGAATTCCACATGGCGCAGGAGATCCAGCGCCACGGCGGCGGCGCCGAACCCGTTGCGGCCGATGGTCCAGCCTTTCGGGATGCGGCCGGCATCGAGCGTCAAGTACCCGGCAACCACGACGCCGACCGCGAACGCCGGCGCCCAGATCCGCGGATCCGCGAGCTTCCGCGAGCTTCCGCGCCGCGCGGCGTCCCACATCCGGCACAGCACGAAGGGCACGGCCCCGAGGGCGGTGAGCGGCGACCAGAGCGCGAGCGCCACGACCAGGAGCGGCAACTCCGGCTCGAGGCTGCCCTGCCGCGGCTCGCGCATCAAGAGGCCGGTGGCGACCCAACCGCCGAGCGCGTGATTTGGCACCCAGAAGAGCTGCGTGGTCATGGACGAATATTGATAGCTCTCTGCCCACCATTCCAGGTGTCTCGTGACGTCCCAGTGCGAGAGTGAATCGGGCAACCGCAGCAAGGTGCCGACCACGTCGAGTCCGCTGAAGAGCACGATGACCGCCACCGCTCCCAGTGCGCCCGCGAGCCGCGGCGGTTGTCGCGAGAGCACTTGCATCAGAAAGATCACTGCGCCGGCGGCGGTCCAGCCCGCGAGCGCGGCGTGCGCGGCGAGGAGTCCGGCCCACTTGCCGATCAGCGCAGCCGGCAAGTAGTAGCCGATCGGCGCCCGCAGCAGGCTATCGCGGCCCTCGAGCACCCCGTAGCCCACCGGCCAACGGCCAGTGACGAGATCATGCAAGACGGCATCGCGCAGGTGCCAGTCGGCGTTCGCGAAGACCAGGTGCCCGGTACCGCCGCACGCGGCCCACGCGCAGCCCACGGCCGCCGCGACGGCGAGCTGGGGGCCGGACACCGGCCAGCGCTCGGCAGGGAGCGATGCCGCCATGAACTTGAGCGAATAGGCCACGCATAGAGCGAGCGGGATGGCCGCCCAGATCTCGATCCAGCCGAACAGAAAGATCGGCAGCGGCAGCACGAGATAGATCACGGCGAGTCGATCCAAGAGATCGAGTGACGTTGAGCGGGTCACGATCTTGGGAAGCTATCACACCAGGGCATTGATGCCGGTCGCCCCGAGCGCCCACGCGCGCTCGAGAGCCACGCCGCGTGCGAACAGCGGCACCGTCACGCGCGCGCACAAGGCCGCGAGTTCCCCCGCGGCGAGTACCGGGCTAAGGACGAGAAAGTCGGCTCCAGCCTCTGCCGCGGCCTCTGCCTCCGCAGCGCTTCGGCACGCGGCCCCGACCAGCCCCGATTGCCGGCGCGCGCCTTCAAGATCGGGCACGCTCACGACACGGTAGTAGGCTGTGGTGTCGCGCCGCAAGCGCTCAGGCAGTCTAAGCGCCGCCAGTATCGGGCGATCCGCCGGCAACAAATCGGCGGCGGCGAGAGCCGGCCGATCGCACCAGCGCAGCCCTTGGCCGTCGAGGCCGCGCGGGCGTCCGCGGTAGCGCCGCACCACCCACACGTCGAGGAGCACCTCCGCGTGAGGGTAGCTGTGATAGAGCCGCAGGAGCGGCCGGGGCGGCCCGATGGTGACACCGATCTCCTCGCGGAGCTCGCGCTCGAGACCCTCGGCGGGGGTCTAGCCGGGCTCGAGCTTGCCGCCGGGAAACTCCCAGGCGCCCGCGAGGTGCTTGCCCGCGGGCCGCTGCGCGATCAATACGCGCCGGTGCCTATCGATCAGCGCCGCGGCGACGACGTGAATCGATCCAGCGTTGCGCGTCCCGCTCAACCGCTCGCTTGCTGCAAGGCGCCGTGGCAGTGCTTGTATTTCTTGCCGGAGCCGCACGGGCACATCTCGTTGCGTCCGACCTTCGGCACCTGTCGCACGAACGGCGCGGGCGCCGGAACAGCCCCCGCACCCCCGCGCGGGCCGCCCATGGGAGCGTCCGGGGGCGGCCCCGGAAAGCCGCCGTTCTCGCCGGGGTCCGGACCCGCTTGAATCGGCGACACCGCCTCGGCGTGCTGCATCTGCAGGGCCCGCGCCAGGCGTTGCTGACGCTCGAGCTCTTCGCGCTCGATCTCCGCCTGGCTGCGCACCTGGATCTTCGACAACATCGTGATGGTGTCGAACTTGATTCGTTCGAGCATGGCGGAGAACAGCTCGAACGCCTCGCGCTTGTATTCCTGCTTGGGATTTTTCTGTGCGTAGCTGCGCAGGAAGATGCCCTGGCGCATGTAATCCATGGCCGCCAGATGCTCGCGCCAGTGCGTATCGAGCGTCTGCAGCATGACCTGCTTTTCGATGTGGCGCATCATCTCAGGGCCCACGGAGGCCAGCTTCTGCTCGTAAGTGGTCTCGAGAGAGGTGACGATCTTGGTCTTGAGCACGCTCACGTCGCCCGACTCGTCAACCTTGACCCACTCCTCGATCGGCAGCTTGGCGCCGAAATCGCGTTCGAGGGCCTGATCAAGGCCCGGCACATCCCAGTTCTCCCCGGGTGCGCCTTGGGGCATGTACTGATCGACGAGTTGCGCGACCGCGTCCTCGCGCACGCCCTTGACAGCCTCGCTCACGTTCTCCGCGGCCATCAGATCGGTGCGCTGCTGATAGATCACGCGGCGCTGATCGTTGGCGACGTCATCGTACTCGAGCAGCTGCTTGCGGGCGTCGAAGTTATGCTGCTCGACGCGGCGCTGCGCGCGCTCGATCTGGCGCGTGAGCATGCCGCTCTCGATCGCCTCGCCGGCCTTCATGCCGACGCGCGTCATGAGCGCCTTCATGCGGGTGGGATCGCCGAATATCCGCATCAGATTGTCTTCGAGCGACAGATAGAAGCGGCTCGATCCCGGATCGCCCTGCCGACCGGAGCGGCCGCGCAGCTGATTGTCGATGCGGCGGGATTCGTGGCGCTCCGTGCCGATGATGTGCAACCCGCCGGCGGCGAGTACTTGCTCGTGACGCTTCTGCCAGGTGTCGTGGATCTCCTTGAGTAGCGCTTCGCTCGGATTCTCGCTCGCGTTGATCTCCGGCTGCGGGTTGCCGCCAAGCACGATGTCGGTGCCGCGGCCTGCCATGTTGGTGGCGATCGTGATGGAGCCGGGCCGCCCCGCCTCGGCGACGATATGCGCCTCGCGCTCGTGCTGCTTGGCATTCAGCACCTCGTGAGGGATTTTGGCGGCGACCAAAAGCTTCGCGAGCCGCTCCGAGGTGTCGATCGACGTCGTCCCGACCAGCACCGGCTGCCCGCGCTTCACGCAATCCTGGATGTCCTCGAGTATGGCCTGGAACTTGTCGTGCTCCGACAGAAACACCAAGTCGGAATTGTCCTTGCGGATCATCGGCTTGTGCGTCGGGATCACGACCACCTCGAGGCCGTAGATCTGTTGGAACTCGAACGCCTCGGTGTCCGCCGTACCGGTCATGCCCGAGAGCTTGGAATACAGGCGGAAATAATTCTGGAAGGTGATCGAAGCGACGGTCTGGTTCTCCTCGCGGACCTTCACTCCCTCCTTCGCCTCGACCGCCTGGTGCAAGCCGTCCGACCACCGGCGTCCCGGCATGGTGCGTCCGGTGAACTCATCGACGATGATGACCTCGCCCTGCCGCACGATGTACTCGACGTCCCGCTTGTACAGGGCGTGCGCGCGCAATGCCGCGTTCAGGTGATGCATCAAGCGGATGTTGGTGGCATCGTAGAGGCTCTCGCCGTCGCGCAGCAGGCCGATCTCAACCATGAGTCGTTCGACTTTCTCGTGCCCGTCTTCGGTGAGCGTCACCTGCTTGTTCTTCTCCTCGACGGCGTAGTCACCCGGCCCGTTCTCCTCCTTCTGCCGGGTCAGCCGCGGGATCAGGGTATTGATCTTGACGTAAAGCTCGGTGCTCTCCTCGGCGGGACCGGAAATGATCAACGGCGTGCGTGCCTCGTCGATGAGAATCGAGTCGACCTCATCGACTATGGCAAAGGAGAGCTTGCGCTGGACGCGATCCTCCAGTCGAAACGCGAGATTGTCGCGCAGATAATCGAACCCGAATTCGTTGTTGGTCCCGTAAGTGATGTCCATGGCGTAGGCCGCCCGCTTCTCGTCTTGCGACTGGGCATTCTTGATGACGCCCACGTCCATGCCGAGAAACTTGTAGACCGGACCCATCCAATCCGAGTCGCGCTGGGCCAGATACTCGTTCACGGTGACGACATGCACGCCCTGTCCGGTCAGCGCATTGAGATACGCAGGGAGCGTCGCTACCAGCGTCTTGCCCTCGCCGGTGCGCATCTCGGAGATCTTCCCCAGGTGAAGCGCCAGGCCGCCGATGAGCTGCACGTCGAAATGGCGCAGCCCGAGCTTGCGGCGCGCCGCCTCGCGCACCAGGGCGAAGGCCTCCGGCACCAGAGCGTCGAGCGGTGTTCCGCCCGCGTAGCGCGCCTTCAGCTCGCGCGTCTTCTCGGGAAATTGTTCATCGGCGAGCGCCCGCACGTCGCTCTCGAGAGCGTTCGTGGCGGCGACGGTACGGCTCAGCTCCTTGATAAGACGCTGATTGCGGCTGCCAAATACTTGAGTCAGAAGCTTCCACACGCGGAGCGAATCCTCGAAAAAAGGGGTCGGAAAAATTGGCTATTGTACGGATAGACCGGAAGCCCGGGAAATCGTTTCGAGGCGCGGCCGGCGAGGCTCAGCCGGTGAGGCGCGGCCGAAGGCCGCTCCTCGAGCACTTCTTGCGAGACTTAGCGCTCCTCGCCGATGAAGCGCAACGGATCGACCTGAGTACCGTTCTTGAGTACTTCGAAGTGCAGGTGCGGGCCCGTCGAATGACCGGTCGAGCCCATCAGCGCGACTTCCTGTCCCTTGCTCACCATGTCGCCCTGCTTCACCAGGAGCTTCTCGTTATGGCAGTAACGCGTCGATAAGCCGTTGCCGTGATTGATTTCCACCATCTCGCCGAAACCGGCCCGCTCGCCGGCAAAAGTCACGAGTCCCGCCGCCACCGATGAGACCTTCGAGCCTGCCTGACCCGCGAAGTCGAGGCCCTTGTGGACCGCGAGGTAGCCGGTAAAAGGATCCGTCCGGCGACCAAAATACGAGGAAATCCATCCGTCCTGCACCGGCCGTCCTTCCGGATAGACCTGCTTGTTGAGCTCGCGGGTAAGAATCATGTTCTCCAGCACCCCGAGCTGCTGCTCGCGGCTCGAGAGCTGCGTCTGCAAGTCATCGACCATGGCCGTGAGGTCCGGTATCTGAGCCGGCTGACCATCGGCCCCTTCCCCGCCTCCAAGCGCCGGCGGGTTGCCGAAGTCGAACTCCCCATCATTCAGATTCGCCATGCGCGTCAAGCGCTTGCCGAGAGCGTCCAGGCGGATGACATTGGCGTTCATCTGGCCGACGCGCATCGCCAAGGCGTTCACCTTCTCCTGCAATACCCGGCGCACGTCCTCGATCTGGGCCTGCTCCCGCAAGAGGTCAGCGGACCAGTTGCCGAGTTGGTCGACCGGCCCCCCGTTGCGGCCGTGGCCGCCGAGCCCCATACCGATCGAAAACGCGCCGCCGACGACCAGAAGCACCAGGGCAACGGCCGCGGAAAGCACCAGGGGATGGCGTAGATCGACCTGTTTGACCCGACCGGTCTTGCGGCCAACGAATATGACGTTCATGTGACTTGGAGCATGGCGGTCGTCATTTAGATCCCCAGCTCCCATGGCTATACAACAAACGGGCGTAGACTATGCAGAATAAGGTCATTGAAAACAAGGAAATTAAGCACGCTTTTAGTGCTCATGCGCCGATCCGCCATGGGTGTCTCCGTGAGAAAATCTAGAGATATCAAACACTTATTCAGCGGGGGCAGCGCCCGGCTCACTAGTCTCATGGACCGGAGCCGCGCACGCTCCGCCGTTCTTGCGAAGGTCCAGGCGGCGCTCCCGCCGGATCTCGCCCTCACCGTGGAGACCGCAGGCATCGAGGCGGGACGCCTCACGGTTGGCGTTGCGGGCGCCGTATGGGCCGCACGATTACGTTATGCGGCCGACGCATTGCGTCAAAAGGTCGGCCAATCGATGGGCGTCGAGATTCAGAGCGTGCGCATCAAAGTGGTGCAGCGCAGCGTTTGAGGAGGCCCGAAGCAGCGCCCGCTCGAACGGCGCCCCTTCAGGCGCGCGCAGCCGCCGCGGCGACGTAAGAAATCGGCGCTTCTGCCAGGCTCTCGAAGGTCACTTCCCGCCAGGCGTTCCGCGAGCTGATGAGCGCGCGCAGCAGCTTGTTATTGAGCGCGTGGCCCGATTTATAGCCGCTGAATTCGCCGATCAGGCTGTGGCCAAGAAGATACAGATCCCCGATCGCATCGAGGATCTTATGCTTGACGAACTCATCCTCGTAGCGCAATCCGTCCTCGTTCAGGACGCGGTAGTCGTCGAGCACGATCGCGTTGTCCATATTGCCGCCGAGCGCGAGATTGCGCGCCCGCAGGCTCTCCAGATCGCGCATGAACCCGAACGTGCGCGCCCTGCTCACCTCACGCAAGAACGAGGTAGTCGAGAAATCCATCGAAGCCACTTGCGAGTGCTTCTTGAACGTCGGGTGATCGAACTCGATCTCGAAGTTCACCTTGAACCCGTCGTATGGATCGAAGCGCGCCCACTTGTCGCCGTCCTCGACCTTCAAGCTCTCGAGAATCCGGATGAAGCGCTTGGGGGCCTTTTGCTCCTCGATACCCGCCGATTGCAGCAGAAACACGAAGGGGCCCGCGCTGCCGTCCATGATCGGCACTTCCCCGGCGCTGAGTTCCACCCGAGCATTATCGATGCCCAAGCCCGCCAGCGCGGACAATAAGTGCTCGACGGTCGAGATCTTCACGCTGCCGCTTTGCAGCGTGGTTCCCATCGTGGTATCGCCGACGTTCTGGGCGTGCGCCTTGATGTCGACCGCCTCGCTGAGGTCGGTGCGCCGGAACACAATGCCCGTATCCGGAGGGGCCGGCCGCAGCGTCATGAGAACCTTCTTGCCCGTGTGCAGCCCCACCCCCGTGGCGCGAATTGAGTTTTTTAGAGTTCGTTGATTCAACATCGCCATTGCTGACATAAGTTAACTACCACAAAGGTACCACAAGCGGCATACGGGCTAAAAGCCGACACCCGCGAGTCAAGACAAATCCCGACAATTCCCGACAGATCCCGGCAACACGACGCCCTCGGGGACCCGAAAGTTCCCGCGGGCGTCATTGCTGATCGGTCGACTTCCGGTGTTAGTCGGCCTGCCGCCGCAGGAACGCCGGTATGTCGAGCAAGTCCTCCGATTCGCTTTCCAGCCGAAGACCATCGCCCACTGCGCGCTGGCGCTGTACGGTCGGCTTGTCCAGCATGGCGTAATCGGTCGGCGCCATCGGTGACTTCTGTCTCACTACCCGCATCGTCGGCTGCGCAACGGCCGCCGCCGCGACCGGTTGCGGAATGGCCCGCGCGACCGGCTTGCCAAGACCCGTCGCCACCACGGTGACCCTAATCTGATTCGACATGTCGGGATCGATGACCGTTCCCACCACCACCGTGGCGTCGTCCGAGGCGAACTGCTTGATGACGTTGCCCACCTCCTGGAACTCGCCGATCGAGAGATCCATTCCGGCGGTGACGTTCACCAGGATGCCCTGGGCGCCGGCGAGATTGATGTCCTCGAGCAGCGGACTCGAAATGGCCGCCTCGGCCGCCTCGCGAGCGCGATCCTCGCCGGCAGCGGCACCCGACCCCATCATCGCCATGCCGGTCTCGGACATGACCGTGCGGACGTCGGCGAAGTCGACATTGATCAGCCCTGGCCGGGTGATGAGCTCGGCGATGCCCTGCACGGCGCCCTGCAGCACGGTGTTCGCCGCTTTGAAGGCATCGAGCAGCGTCGTGGTGCTGCCGAGTACCGACAGGAGCTTCTGGTTCGGAATGGTGATCAGGGAATCGACGTACTTGGAGAGCTCGAGCATGCCCTGGTCGGCGACGCGCGAGCGCTTGTTGCCCTCCATCTCGAACGGCCGGGTGACGACCGCCACCGTCAGAATCCCGAGCTCCTTTGCCACCTGCGCGACCACCGGAGCCGCACCCGTGCCGGTACCGCCGCCCATGCCGGCGGTGATGAACAGCATGTCGCATCCTTCGATGAGTTCGATGATGCGGTCGCGGTCCTCCATCGCCGCCTGACGGCCCACTTCGGGATCGGCGCCGGCCCCGAGCCCCTTGGTGATGTTGCAGCCGATCTGCAGCGCCGTGCGCACCTTGGAGTGCTTGAGGGCCTGAGCATCGGTGTTGATGCAGATGAAATCCACGCCCTCGAGCCCGGCCTGGACCATGTGCGAGACCGCGTTGCCGCCGCCGCCGCCCACGCCCAGCACTTTGATGACGGCGCTCTGGCTATATGAGTCCATGAGTTCAAACATTGACAGTTCTCCTATCGGTTGAAATCAACATATCGTTGTGCGATCAAAAATTGCCCTGAAACCAGGCCTTCATCCGTTCGAAAATCGACTTCATGCCGCCCGCGAGGAGCGGCGCCTCGCGCGCGAGCGGCACCTCCAGGCTGCTCTTCGCGTAGAGCAGCAGTCCGACGCCGGTCGCGTGGATCGGATTGCTCACCACATCCGCCAACCCGCTGACGTACTGCGGGACGCCGAGCCGCACCGGCATGTGAAACACTTCCTCGGCGAGCTCGATCGCTCCCTCCATCTTGGCGCTGCCGCCGGTGAGCACGATGCCGGTCGCCACCGCCTCCTCGAGACCCGCGCGCCGCAGCTCCTCGCGCACCAGCGCGAAGAGCTCCTCGTAGCGCGGCTCGACGATCTCGGCGAGGGTCTGGCGCGCGAGCCGGCGCGGCGGTCGATCGCCGACGCTCGGTACTTCGATGGTCTCGTCGGGATTCGCCAGCTGCGAGAGCGCGCAGGCGTACTTGATCTTGATGTCTTCGGCATATTGGGTCGGCGTGCGCATGGAGACGGCGATGTCGTTCGTCACCTGGTCGCCTGCGATCGGAATCACCGCCGTGTGGCGGATGGCGCCGCCGCCGAATACCGCGATGTCGGTGGTCCCCCCGCCGATGTCGACGACGCACACGCCGAGATCCTTCTCGTCTTCCGTGAGCACGGCGTAGCTCGAGGCGAGCTGCTCGAGCACGATGTCGTCGACCGCAAGCCCGCAGCGCTGCACGCACTTCACGATGTTCTGGGCGGCGCTGTCCGCGCCGGTGACGATGTGCACCTTGGCCTCGAGCCGCACGCCGGACATGCCGATGGGATCGCGGATCCCCTCCTGCGCATCGATGATGTATTCCTGCGGCAGGACGTGGAGGATCTTCTGGTCGGCCGGAATCGCCACGGCCTTCGCGGCATCGATCACGCGCTCCACGTCGCCCTGCACTACTTCCTTGTCCTTGATCGCCACGATGCCGTGCGAATTCAGGCTGCGCACGTGGCTGCCGGCGATGCCGGCATACACCGAATGGATCTCACAGCCTGCCATGAGCTCGGCCTCCTCCACGGCCCGCTGGATGGATTGCACGGTGGACTCGATGTTGACCACCACGCCCTTCTTCAGCCCGCGCGACGGGTGGGTGCCGATGCCGATGATCTCGAGCACGCCATCGGCCTTCAGTTCGCCCACGAGGGCGACAACCTTGCTCGTGCCGATGTCGAGCCCTACGATCAAATTGCGGTCAGAACGCTTAGCCATAGCTCGTCGAAGATTCCTTCAGGCGTCGGTGTCGTCGGAATGTTTGGCCGGCGTCGACGCCGGCGCCTGCGAATTGCGCCAACCGATGGCAAAGCCGTTCGAGTAGCGCATGTCCACGTAGGTGATGTCGTTCATGCGGTGCGCGATCACCTGCGAGGCGGTGCGGATGAACCGGTCGATGCGCTCGTCGACGTCCCGTCGACCGAGCCGCACGGTGACGCCGCTGTCCAGGTCCATCTCCCAGGCCCCTCGCTCGTCGAGGCGCAGCGCGGCGATGCGCAAGCCCGCCTCGAGCATGCGTCCCTGTACCGCCAGATAGCGCTGCGCCACCTGCGACTCGGTGCCGTCGGGCCCCGAGAGGCGCGGCAGCTCCACCGGGACGTGAGCCGCCGATCGGATGAACAGCTCGCCGCGCGTATTGAGCAGGCCCGCCTCGCCCCAGCGCGCGGCCGCGGTTTGCTCGATCACGGTGACGTGCAGACTCCCGGGCCAGCGGCGCTGAACCCGCGCGTGATCCACCCAGGGCAGAGCCTCGACCGCGCGCTGGACGGCGTCGAGGTCGGCCGACATGAAGCCGGCATGCGCGAAGGGCGCGACGGCCTTCTCGATCTGGCCGGGCGATACGCGCTGAAAGTTTCCGTCCATCGAGATGAGGCGCACCGGCCGGTCGAGCGCCCAGGTGAGCGCCGCGAGCGCGGCCAGCAGGAGGACGCACATCGCCGCGGCTCGCGCATACCTCTTCCGCCATTCGGCGATCAGCCCGGCCGCGCGGGCCAGCTTCGAGAGCTTGCGCTCGGCCTTATCGGGCTTTGCGCGATTCTTGAAGCGATTACGGCGAAACAATGACCTGAGATTCATTTGCGCTCTCGAGCGAAGCTCGATTCCAGTACTCGCCACACCAGCTCGTCGAAGTCGATCCCCGCCTGCCGGGCCGCCATGGGCACCAGGCTGTGATCGGTCATGCCGGGCGTGGTATTGATCTCGATGAAATAGAACTTGCCCGTCGCGGCATCGCGCATGAAATCGACGCGGCCCCATCCGGCACAATCCGTCACGCGGAAGCAAGCGAGAGCCGCCGCCTGCAATTCGGCCTCGGCGCACTCGACGAGCCCGCTCGGGCAGTGGTACTCGGTGTCGTCGCGGAAGTATTTTGCCTCGTAATCGTAGAACTCCGTCGCCGGCTGGATGCGGATCGACGGCAGAGCGCCGTCTCCGAGCACCCCCACGGTGAACTCGTCGCCGGCGATGAACGCTTCCGCGAACACGATGGGATCGACGCGGCGCGCCTCTGCGTAGGCGCTCGTCATGTCCGCCGCAGCCTTTACCTTGGTGATGCCGACGCTCGAGCCTTGAGAGGCAGGCTTCACCATCATCGGCACACCGATCTCGGCGAGTGCGCGTTCGAGATCGCCCGGACCGGAGAGCACCGCGTACGGGGGGGCGGTGAGCCCGGCGCCTACCACGACACGCTTGGTCTTGAGCTTGTCCATGGTGAGTGCGGAGGCGAGCACGCCGCTTCCCGTGTAGGGAATGCCGAGCCACTCCAGCGCACCTTGCATGAGCCCATCCTCGCCGCCCGGCCCGTGCAGCGCATTCCACGCTCGGTCGAACCCTTCGCTCGCCAAGCTCTGCACCGGCCGCTCTCCCGGATCGAACGCGTGCGCGTCGACGCCGCGGCGCTTCAAGGCCTTGAGCACGGCCCCGCCGGAGAGGAGCGAGATCTCGCGCTCCGTGGAGTCGCCGCCGAGCAGCACCGCGACCTTGCCGAATTCGGCGGCGCTGCTCGTGCGCCGCGCGCCCAAGTGGGTAGTGAGCAAGCTCATGCAGGCTCCCCCACGATGCGTACCTCGGTCGTGAGCTCGACGTGGTGGACCTCGGCGACCGTGCGCTCTATGTGCTGAATCAAGGCCTCGATGTCGGCCGCGCGCGCCGCGCCATGGTTGATGATGAAATTCGCATGCTTCTGCGACACCGACGCATCTCCGACACGAAAACCCTTGAGTCCTGCGCTCTCGATCAGCTGCGCGGCGTGCTGTCCCTGCGGATTGACGAACACCGATCCGCAGCTCCATTCGCCGATCGGTTGAGTCTGCTTACGCTTCTCGAGGAGCTCGCGCATCGGGGCTTCGTTCACTCCGGGCTTGCGCTCGAACTCGAGCCGCGCGGCGACGAACCATTCTTCGGGAGGTCCGGCCACGCGGCGGTAGCCGATCTCGTAGTCGGCGGGCTTGCGGGTATGCCGCATTCCGCGCCGGTCCATGACCTCGACCTCGGCCACGTGCCGCCAGGTTTCGTCGCCCCAGGCCCCGGCATTCATCGCGAGTGCGCCGCCGAGCGTGCCGGGAATCCCCGCCAAAAATTCTGCGGATCCGAGGCCCCATTTCACGCACTGCCGCGCGATCCGCGCGCACGGCACGCCGGCTCCGACGCGGATCTGAGTGGCGCTCGAGCGCTCAAGATCGCCGAGCGCTCCATGCGTCGAGATCACGGCGCCGCGCACGCCCCCATCGCGCACCAGAAGATTGCTGCCGAGGCCCATCCACATGAGCGGGACATCCGGCGGCAACTGGCGAATGAAGGACGCGAGGTCCATGGCGTTGCGCGGAGTGAAGAACAGATCCGCCGGACCGCCGACGTGCCAGGAGGTGTACTTGGACAGCGGCACATCCCGCAGTACGCGGGTTGCGAACTCCGGCGCGAGCGCAGGCGAGCGCATTGTGCCGTCGGTCCCGCCGCTCGCTCCGCCGCCCGTGCCGACGGCCGCGCCGCCACCCGCGCCGCTGCTCATGCCGCCGGCGCTCATGCCGCCGCCCCCGCCGCAAAGCGCGTCTTCAGCTCCAGCGCGATCGCGCCGATGTTCCCGGCGCCCATCGTCACCACCACGTCCCCGTCGCGCAATACGCCCTTGAGCGCCTCGGCAAGATCGTCGACCCGCTCGACGAACACGGGTTCGATGAGCCCGCGGGTGCGCACGGCTCGGCAGATCGCGCGTCCGTCCGCGCCGGCGATCGGCGTCTCGCCGCCGGCGTAGACCTCGGTCACGAGCAGCACGTCGCATTCTCCGAGCACGCGCCCGAAGTCGTCCAGGAGGTCACGCGTGCGGGTGAAGCGATGCGGCTGAAAGGCCAACACCAGGCGCCGCCCCGGCCACGCTTGACGTACCGCCTCGAGGGTCGCCTCGACCTCGGTGGGATGGTGCGCGTAATCATCGACGATCGCCGCTCGCCCTCCTGCCCAGTTGATCTCGCCGAGCTGCTGCAGGCGCCGATCGATGCCCTGAAATGACGCGAGCGCTCTCTGAATGGCGGCGTCCGGCACGCCGAGCTCGGTGGCCACTGCCACCGCGGCGAGCGAGTTCTGCACGTTGTGCCGCCCCGGCAGATTCAGAGTGAGCTCGAGCGGCGCATGCCCTTCGCGCAGCGCCGAGAAGTGCGACTGCAGCCCCGCGCGCCGCACCTCCACCGCGCGCACGTCGGCTACAGAGGCGAATCCGTAGGTGACAAAGGGCCGCGCGACGCTCCGTAGGATGCTCTGCACATGGGTGTCGTCGGCGCATAGAACCGCCAACCCGTAGAACGGCAGATTGTGGAGAAAATCCACGAAGCTCTGCTTGAGCCGCGCGAAATCGCCGTCGTGCGTTCCCAGATGGTCGTTGTCGATGTTGGTGACGATAGAGATCATCGGCTGCAGATGCATGAACGAGGCGTCGCTCTCATCCGCCTCGGCGACCAGGTAGCGCCCGGCGCCGAGGCGTGCGTTGCTATCGGCGCTTTTCAGGCGCCCGCCGATGACGAAGGTGGGATCGAGTCCGCCCTCCGCAAGTACGCTCGCGACCAGACTCGTGGTCGTGGTTTTGCCATGGGTGCCGGCGACCGCAATCGAGTATCGGAAACGCATGAGCTCGCCGAGCATTTCCGCGCGCGGCACCACCGGGATGCGGCTCGCCATGGCGGCGGCCACCTCCGGATTCGATTTATCGACGGCGCTCGACACGACGACTACGTCCGCCTTGCCGAGGTGTGCCGCGGAGTGGCCGAGAAAGATGTGCGCGCCGAGCCGCGCCAAGCGCGCCGTCACGCCGTTCGCCTTGAGATCCGAGCCCTGCACGGCGTAGCCCAAGTTGAGCAACACCTCGGCGATTCCGCCCATGCCGACGCCGCCGATGCCGACGAGATGGATAAGATGAATGCGGCGCATGCGTTCGTTCATGCGGCCGCGCCTCCCGCCGCGATGCACAGATCCGCCAGGCTCGAGGCCGCATCGACGTTGCGGGCTGCGCGCGCCGACTGCGCCATCTTGAGCAGCCGCGGACGGTCCGCGGTGAGTTCGGCGAGATTGGCGCTCAACGTATCGGGCGTCAGCTCGCGCTCTTGCAGCACCCGGCCCGCGCCGATCCGCACCATGACCTCGGCATTCTTCGTCTGATGATCATCGGTGGCTACCGCCAACGGCACCATGAGCGCGCCGAGCCCGGCCGCCTGCAGCTCGGCCACGGTCATGGCACCGGCGCGGCAAAGCGCCAGGTCCGCCCAGGCATAGGCCGCTGCCATGTCGTCGATGAAAGGCAGTACCTCCGCCTCCACCTCGAGTTCATGGTATGCGGCACGGGCGGCCTCGATCCCCCGCTCGCCTGCCTGGTGCCGGACCAAGGGACGCCGCGACGGATCGAGGCGCGCGAGCGCCTGCGGCACGGCGGCGTTCAAGCGCTGCGCGCCCTGACTGCCGCCGAATACCAAGAGGCGCGCCCGCCCCGTCCGGCCCGCGAAGCGAGCGGCCGGCTCGGCGATGGCAGCAATATCGGCGCGCACCGGATTGCCGACGGTGATGGCCGGGACGCGCGCCGGGAAACTACCGGGGAATGCCTCGAGCACGCGGCTCGCGAAACGCGACAACCAGCGATTCGTCAATCCCGCGATCGCGTTTTGCTCGTGGATCAGCAGTGGTATTCGCAGGAGCCACGCGGCGATGCCGCCAGGTCCGCTCACGTAGCCGCCCGCGCCGAGCACCGCGCGCGGCCGCAAGCGCCGCAAGATCCGTGCCGATTGCAGCACGGCGCCGGCGATGCGGAATGGCGCGGCCGCCCACGCGGCGACCCCCTTGCCGCGCACGCCGCGCACTCGTACCCACTCGATCGGAAAGCCGTTGGCGGGCACCAGGCGCGACTCCATGCTGTTCGGGACGCCGAGCCATACCACGGGAACACCGCGCTCGCGCAGCACCCTCGCCACCGCGAGCGCCGGGAACACGTGGCCGCCCGTGCCGCCCGCCATGATCACCACCGGCCCGTCCGCGGAGCCGCTCATTTCGCACCTCCCGGCACGCGCATCACGGCCGAGCGTGAGGTGCACTTGACCTCGTGATGGATCCGCAGAAGCACCCCGAGCCAGCCCAGGCTCACTAGCAGACTCGAGCGGCCGTAGCTCAAAAGCGGCAGGGTCAGCCCCTTGGTGGGCAGCACGCCCATGTTGACACCGATGTTCACCAGCGCCTGCAGGCCCAGCCACACGCCGAAAGCGAGCGCCAGGTACGCTTGAAATTGCATGCCCGCCTGTGCGGCCATGCGCGAGATCCGAAAGGCGCGCCAGACCAGCGCGACGAACAAGGCGAGCACGCCGATCACGCCCGCGAGGCCGAGCTCTTCCGCGAGCACCGCAAAGACGAAATCGGTATGCGCTTCGGGCAGGTAGAAGAGCTTCTGCACGCTCGAACCCAAGCCGACCCCGAACCAGGATCCGCGGCCGATGGCGATCAGCGACTGCGTCAGCTGAAATCCCCCGTTGAAGGGGTCGTCCCAGGGATGCAGGAATTCGGTGAGACGCCGCAGTCGGTACGGCGAGGCCAGCGCGAGCACCGCGAACACCAGCGACACGGCGCTCACCAACATGAGTACGTAGCGCAGGCGCGCGCCCGCCACGAACAGCACCGCGAAGCCGGTCGCGAACAGCACGGTTGCGGCGCCGAAGTCCGGCTCCATGAGCAGAAGAACCGCCGCCGCCGCGAGCAGACCCACGGGCTTGAGGAGACCCGGAAAGGTATCCAAGAGCTCCGTGCGCTTGCGCACGCAATAGCTGCACACCCAGGTCAGCACCAGCACCTTGGCGAGCTCGGAAACCTGGAAATTGATCGGCCCGACGCGCATCCAGCGGCGCGCGCCGTTCACGGTCGCGCCGAGTCCGGGGATCAGCACGAGCAGCAGAAGCAACAGCCCGAGAAGCATCAGCGGCAGGGAATACTTGTCCCAGAGCTCCGCGGGGACGCGCGTGAGCACCCATGCAACCAGCACGCCGACGAAGCCGAAGATGAGTTGGCGCTCGAGGAAATAGAACGGATCGCCGAGATCCTTGGCCGCGATCGACATCGACGCGGAGGTGACCATGATCAGCCCGACCAGCAGCAGCGCCGCGGCGAGTGCGAGCGTGACCTGATCCCACACGAACGGCATCCGCTCGCGCGCGCGCATGCCGTACGACATGGTTGCGGCGCTCATGCCGCGCCCCCGGCAGCGTCGCGCGCGAGCGCACGCACCGCGGCAGCAAATACTTCGCCGCGTTGGTTGTAGTCGCGGAACATATCGAGGCTGGCGCATGCGGGCGACAGCAGCACCGTGTCGCCCGGCCTCGCGGCGGCGGCGGCGGCGCACACCGCATCCTCGAGCGTGGCCGCACGCTCGCTCGCGCACACACCCGCGAGCGCGGCCTCGATGGCGGACGCGTCCTTACCGATCAGCAGCACGCGCCGAACCTTGCCGCGGAACGCCGCGGCGAGCGGCGCGAAATCCTGCCCCTTGCCCTCGCCGCCCGCGATCAGCACCAGAGGGCCCTCGAAGCCGGCCACCGCCGCGATGGTCGCTCCAACATTGGTGCCCTTCGAATCATCGACGTAGCGCACGCCTGCTATGTCCGCGACGAATTCCGAGCGATGCTTGAGGCCCGGAAAGGTCTCGAGCGCGCCGAGCATGGCGGACATCGTCAGCCCGGCCGCCTCGCCGAGCGCGAGCGCGGCGAGCGCGTTCGCGACATTGTGCAAGCCGGATATTTTCATGCGCGCGGTGTCGAGCAAGACCTCCGCGCCGCGCGACAAAAAGATCCGGCTCCCGCGGCGCGCGACGTTGAAGTCGGCGTCGGCGCGCGCCACCGAGAAGGTCACGATGCGCGGCGCAGTGCGCGCGGCCGCTGCCCCGCCCTCGAGAACCGGGCCGCGCATCGCCGAGACCCAAGGATCGTCCGCGTTCAGCACCATGGTCGCCGCGCGCGCAAAGATGCGCGCCTTGGCATGCGCATAGGCTTCGACGGAGACGTAGCGGTCCATGTGATCCGCCGTCACGTTGAGTACCACCGCGGCCACGAGCTCGAGCGAGCTCGTGGTCTCCAGTTGAAAGCTCGACAACTCGAGCACGTAAAGATCGGGCACCGGCTCCTCGAGCAGGTCGAGCGCGGGTCTGCCGAGATTGCCGCCCGCGAGCACGCGCCGCCCCGCCGCGGCAGCCATGTGGGCCACGAGGCTCGTCACCGTGCTCTTGCCATTGGTGCCGGTGACGCCGATGACCGGGGCGCGCACCGCGCGCGCGAACAGCTCGATGTCGCCGAGCACGGGGATGCCGCGCGCGCGTGCCTCGGTTGCGATCGGCTCCTCGAGCGAGACGCCGGGCGACATCAGCAGCTGCGTAGCACCGTCGAGCAGAGACAGATCGAATCCGCCCAGACGGAGGTCGATGGAATTCGCGAGACTGCCGAGCTCGCCGAGTGCCGGCGGCGCCGCGCGCGAGTCGGTGGCGGACACGGAGACCCCGCGCCTCGCAAGGTACCTAAGACACGAAGCCCCCGTCTTGCCGAGACCGACTACCACGCTGGTCATCATCGGATCTTCAAGGTAGCGAGGCCGGTGAGCACCAGCAGGAAGCTTATGATCCAGAAGCGCACGATGACCTTCGGCTCGGACCAGCCTTTGAGCTCGAAATGATGATGCAGCGGGGCCATGCGGAAGATGCGCCTGCCCGTGAGCTTGAACGAGGCGACCTGCAGGATCACGGACACGGTCTCGAGAACGAAGACGCCGCCCATCACGAACAGCACGATTTCCTCGCGCACGATCACCGCGACGGTGCCGAGCGCCGCGCCGATCGCGAGCGCGCCCACATCGCCCATGAAGACCTCGGCAGGGTAGGAGTTGAACCAGAGAAAGCCGAGCCCGGCGCCGGCGGTCGCCGCGCAGAAGATCAGCACCTCGCCCGCGCCCGTGATGTAGGGGATCTGCAGATAGGTGGCGAATTTGAAATTGCCCGTGGCGTAGGCGAACACGCCGAGCGCTGCCGCCACCATGACCGCCGGCATGATCGCGAGGCCATCGAGCCCGTCGGTGAGATTCACGGCATTGCTGGTGCCGACGATGACGAGGTACGCATAGGCGACGAACCCGGCCGTGGTCATGGGCACCGCCACCGTCTTGAAGAACGGCACGTACAACGTGGTCTCGGACATCGATTGATGCATGCCGTGCAGGCCAAGCCCGATGCACAGCGCGGCGAGCGACTGGGCGAGATACTTGTAGCGCGCCGCGAGACCCTTGGAATTGCCGACCACCAATTTCAAGTAGTCGTCATAGAAGCCGATGCCACCGAAGGCGAGCGTGGTGCCGATCAAGACCCAAACGAAGCGATCGGACAAGTCGGCCCACAGCAGCGTCGCGGTCACCATCGACACCAGAATGAGGCCGCCGCCCATGGTCGGCGTCCCGGACTTCTGCAGATGCGACCGTGGGCCGTCGCTGCGGACACGTTGCCCGATCTGGTAACGGGAGAGCGCGCTGATCATGCGCGGGCCGATCAGCATCGCGAGCGCGAGCGCGGTCATCGCGGCGAGAATCCCCCGCAGGGTCAGGTACTGAAAGACGTGAAAGCCGGAGTGGCTCTTGGCGAGGTACTCGGTGAGATACAAAAGCATAGTTCAGCGCGCTCTCATCATGGGACTCGGGACGCGGCCGCCCCGCCGGTGAGCGCCTGCACCGCCCGTTCCAAGCGGTTGACGCGCGAGCCCTTGATCAGCACGGTCACGCCCGGAGCGATCTCCGCTTGCAGGCGACGGATCAAGGAATCGATGTCGGAGAACCACTCGGCACCCGAGCCGAAGGTCTCGGCGGCGCGCGAGCTTTCCGGCCCCAAGGCGAACAGGCGCTTGACGCCGCAGTCGCGAGCGTAGCGCCCGAGTTCCGCATGGCTATCCGAGGCGTGCTCGCCGAGCTCGGCCATATCGGCGAGAACCAGCCAGGTAACCCCCGCGAGCGAGCGCAGCACGTCGAGGCCGGCGCGCACCGAGCTCGGGTTGGCGTTGTAGGAATCGTCGATGATCCAGCTGTCGCGCAGCCCGGCCTTGAGCTGCAGCCGTCCGGGTACGGACCTGAAATCCGCAAGGCCCGAAGCGATGTCGTCGAGCGAGGCGCCCGCCGCGGCCGCCGCAGCCGCGGCACCGAGGGCGTTCGAGATGTTGTGGGCGCCGCCCGCCTTCATGAGGACGGCGCGCTCGCCAAGCGGACATTTGAGCGTGAAGCGCGTCGCGAACCCGCCCTGCTCGATCGCCTGGACGATCCCTGTCGCCGTGAAGTCCGCCCCGGGGAGCAGACCGAACGTGACGACGCGCCCCGCGGTGGCGACGCCGCGCCAGTAGTCCGCGTACGCGTCGTCGGCATTGACGACCGCCGCCGCCTCCGCGCCGAGCCCGGAGACCATCTCGCCCTCGCCGCGCGCCACGCCGTCGAGATCGACGAACCCTTCGAGGTGCTCCGCGCCGGCGTTGGTGATGAATCCGACGGTGGGCCGCGCGAGCGCAACGAGCTCGGCCACGTCGCCGATCCGATTCGCGCCCATCTCGATCACCGCGCTGCGATGCGAGCTCTCGAGACGCATCAATGTCACCGGCACGCCGATGTGATTGTTGAGGTTGCCGTG
>Ga0182030_10000343_pt1 | contig 84178 bp, 75 predicted proteins | sample 812S3MmetaG_FD_121299 | JGI IMG/M metagenome (GOLD analysis project Ga0182030, IMG submission 121299) | Permafrost microbial communities from Stordalen Mire, Sweden - 812S3M metaG (Illumina Assembly) | ecosystem: Environmental > Terrestrial > Soil > Wetlands > Permafrost | place: Sweden... | reverse complement strand
CGAACGCGACGGCGTGCTATTCACCTTGAAATATGATGACGGACGGATTCAGGAGTGGGAGTGGTTAGACTAAAATAATCTTTAGCAGCTCAGCACGTCAGTCTGTTATGCAGAGGTCAATAGATAAGGGAGATTATGAAACGGCCATCGCGGACTTCGACCAAGCCATCCAACTCGAACCAAATTACGCGTCTGCCTATAACAACCGTGCCGACGCGTACCTAGCAAAGGGCGACTACGACAAGGTCATAGCGGATTGCGACCGGGCGATCCAACTCATTCCCAAATTTGCGGAGGCTTACAGCAACCGCGGCGGAGCCTACTTCCATAAACACGATTACGAGAAAGCCCTCGCGGATTTCAGCGAAGCGATTAAGCTCAATTCAAAATTCGCAGAGGCCTATAATAACCGCGCCACGCTCTATGAAGCGGAGGGCAATCTCGACAAGGCCATCGGGGATTGCGAACAAGCCATCCGGCTTAACCCGCAGTTGGCCGAAGCCTACTACGACCGCGCCCTGGCCTATTCGGCAAAGGGTGATTACGACCAGGTGATTGCGGATTGCAGCCATGCGATCCGGCTCAACCCGAAATACGCTGGTGCCTACAACAACCGTGCCAATGCCTACTCAGCGAAGGGCGATTACGTCCAGGCGCTCTCAGACTGCAACGAGTCCATCCGCCTTAATCCGCGAAACGCGCCTGCCTTCAACAACCGTGCGGGTCTCTATGAAGCGAATGGCGACCACGACAAGGCTCTTGCGGATTATAACATCGCCATCGCGGAATTCGGAGAGGCCGGTCAGCTCGATCCAAGGCTTGCTAATGCCTACCTCAACCGTGGTGTTGCGTATCTCCATAAAAACGATTGGGACAAAGCCATCACAGACTTCAGCCAAGCTATTCAGATCAAACCCGATTATGCGCACGCCTACGACTGCAGGGGCGTCGCCTACGGGCATAAGGGCGACTACACCAAGGCTATCGCTGATTGCGAGCAGGCCCTACAACTGAATCCTAACGATACCAGCGCGCGAAATGATCTCGCCACATCGCGAGCTTTAGCACACCAACAATAACTCTCCTCGCTCCGAAATAGAATTTTGGAACGAGGAGTAGTCGCTTCTTGTTCGCTTTGCGCACCCAACCTAATCTCTCCGCCCGGCGCGCCATGAGCGGCTGGTGATTTCCTCGCGCTCTTCGATGGGGTCGAGAAATTCGAGATGGCGGTAGATGGGTGTCGGTTCCGGCGCGGTCTTGTCCGCTGAGGCGACTTCGGGATATTCGTAGATGTCACCCTTGTAGTTGCGCAGCACAATGCTGTCAGGCGTCCGCGCGACGACGTAGTTGGGGTTGATCGGGATTTTCCCGCCGCCGCCGGGACCGTCGATGACGTACTGCGGGATGGCGTAGCCGCTGGTGTGTCCGCGCAGGCTGTCGATGATTTCGAGCCCCTTGCTGACCGACGTGCGCAGGTGCGAAGAGCCCTGGATCAGGTCGCACTGGTAAAGATAATAAGGCCGCACGCGGGCGCGCAGCAGCTTTTGCACGAGCACCTTCATCACGTCCGCATCGTCGTTCACGCCCTTGAGCAGCACCGACTGGTTGCCGAGCGGAATACCCGCGTCGGCGAGGCGTCCGAGGGCGGCGCGCACTTCCGTGGTCAGTTCCTTGGGATGATTCACGTGGACACTCATCCAGAGCGGGTGGAATTCCTTGAGCATCGCGCAAAGTTCCGGCGTGATCCGCTGCGGCAGGAAGATGGGCACGCGGCTCCCGATGCGGAGAAACTCGATATGCTCGATGGCGCGCAGCCGGCCCAGCAGATTCTTGAGCTTGGCGTCGGAAAGGAGCAGCGCATCACCGCCGGACAAAAGCACGTCGCGGACTTCCGTGTGCTTCTGCAGGTAGTCGATGGCGCGGTCGAAATCGAGTTCGAGTTCCTGCTCGCCCACGCCGCTGACAACCCGGCTGCGCGTGCAGTAGCGGCAGTAGGAAGCGCACCGGTCGGTGACGAGAAAGAGAACGCGGTCGGGATACCGATGCACGAGGCCGGGAACGGGCATGTCGTGGTCTTCACCGCACGGATCGGCCATGTCGGACGGCTCGTAGGTCATCTCCTCGATGCGCGGGATCACCTGGCGGCGGATCGGGCAATCGGGATCGAACGGATCGATCAGGTTGAAAAAGTAGGGCGTGATGCCCATGGCCAGCTTGGTATTGGCGAGAAGCACTCCGGCATGTTCTTCGCCGGTGAGTTCCATCTTTCCCTTGAGCTGGTCGAGCGACTTGACGCTATTGCGCATCTGCCATTGCCAGTCGTTCCATTGTTCCGGCGTGGCTTCAGGCCAGTAGCCCTGGCCGGGTGAAGAAAATTGACGATGATTCAGGTCGATGATGTTGGTGTTCATGGGGGCTGCGCCGCGAAATAACGGAGTTCGCGAAGTTGATAATGGCGTGCGGCGACTTATAGGCTCTTAACGATTGAAGAATAACGCGACTCCTTCGCCTGTCAAATGGGTGCTGCGGTCTTGCCTACGCATTCCGATTAGGCCATTCTTTGCAGTTACCACAGGCACTTATGCTCTTGCCTCTCAACCTCTAGCCAAAGCGTGACCCAACTCCCCTCCCCCCAGCGTCGTTCAATGGCACAACAAAATCGCAAGCGTCTGCGGCCCAAGACCTATTCCGTGGCCGTTTACCTGGTCGGCGCCGTCATTCTGCTCCAGGTCATCATGGTGATTTCGGTGTTCTGGCTCCGGGCGATGGTCGTCTCGGTCAACGTCAATCTTCCCCACGCCCTGACCGCCGCCCCGGGAAATCCCAATCCGCCCGTACCCCCGCAAAGCGTCACGCCAAATAATCCCGGCCTGCTCAGACTGCCGGGCCTGGCGCCGTCGGCGCTGCTGCGAGTGCCCGGCGCTTCCGATGAACTTGCGCAAGTCGACACGCTGAATGAGGAGGCCCAGGTTTTCCTGCACCAGAATGATTTTCCATCGGCAGTGGATCTGTTGATCCGGGCGGAGGACATCGATCCGCGCCATCCCGCCACCCTGAAAAATCTGGCCGAAACCTACAATTTAATGAATGACTCGGTGCGAGCCAGGGAATACTGGCAGCGAGTGGTCGATCTCGGGCCGGGCGTGGGCACCGTTTACGCCGCGGCGAGAGACCATGTGCTGCTGCTCGATTCAGGCCGCGACGCGAATCCCCTGAAAGCGCCGTCCAGCCTGGCGCGCCAGATTTACGTCAACACGGTCGAGAAAACGCCCGTGGAAACGCGGAATGGAGACGCGCAATTTCATGTGCGCGCGGTGCTTATGCGGCAAGACCCGAAGATGCCGAACTTCGACCAGAAAAAGCTCCAGCCCTACGTGATCTTTTATCAGCAAATGCCGGACGGCAACCTGGTTCCCGACCTCGGCCAGCGCAAAGGCTCCTTTGACGACACGTTCCTTTTCTGGGGCGACAAGACCAGTGAGGCTTTTGGCGTGAACTATGTCATGCCTGTTCCGGGCACGCCTGGCCCCAACAATACGACCCAGGGCAAATACTACGGTTTCGTCATCGGTATTTATTACGACAAGGTCTTGCAGGATGCCCGCTCGGAACCGAGCGACCTGAGTTCGCGGATGGCGTTGCCTCGGGAGATCGAGTAAGTCCTGCGGACGGCAGCATTTTGCTCTCTGGTGATGAGAATATCTCTCGGTCGCTGCCCCGATTCAGCCGGCATTATCCTATATGGCTTAAAAAGCTTATAATTTTAGGCGATATAAGCCATATAGGATTTGTAGCGCTACCGCCTCCAAACATTTTCGTGCCATACTGCGGACATGACATATGACACGATCTCGACTTTCTTTCCGATCCGCATCGGAAATCATTTCGCACGAGAACTCTTATCAAGAGTTCTGCTCCATACGTCTGATTCGCTTATTTTTTCTCACCAGAAAGTGGGCCTCGCATGCAACAAACCGCGATAAATTTACCCTGAGGGATTCAACCACGCATGCTTAGACCAGTTTTCCTCATTTTTTTTTACTTCAGCCTCTGGAACGCGCTTGAAGCGGACGAAGGTTATTGGCTTTTCACCGATCCACCGACGGCGGCCATCGCCGACAAATATCATTTCACTCCGGATGCCGCGTGGCTGAAACATCTCCGGGGCGCGGCCATTCGCATCGGCGGGGGTTCTGGCGCGTTCGTCTCCGCGGACGGCCTGGTCATCACCAACCGCCATGTGGGGGAAGGCGAGCTTCATACCCTGAGTACAAGCAAGAGCAACTACGAGAAGAATGGCTTTTACGCCGCAACCCTTCACGACGAGTTGCCATGCCAGGGACTGGAATTGCTCGTCCTCCAAAACACGCAGGACGTCACGCCGCGGGTTGTCGCCGCGGTCAAACCGAACGCGGCACCTGAGGAAGCCGAAGCGGCGCACAAGGCAATTGAGGCCGCGATTGAAAAGAAATCGTTCGACAAAACCGGCTTGTTCAGCGAGGTGGTCACGCTGTTCGGCGGCGCGCGTTACGATCTCTACCAATATAAGAAATATCCTGATGTCCGCCTCGTTTTTTCGCCCGACTGGCAGGCGGCCTCTTTCGGAGGGGATACCGATAATTTCGAGTTTCCCCGTTTCGATCTCGATATTTGTCTCTTCCGCATTTATGAGCACGGGAAGCCGCTGAAATCCGGGGATTATTTAAAATGGAATTCCGCCGGACCGGCGAAAGACGAACTGGTTTTCGTAGCGGGTCATCCCGGTTCTTCGCAACGGCTCGTGACGATGGACGAAATCGATTACCAACGGGAAGTCCGCCTGCCGTTCGCGGTGAGCGAGTTGGATCGCATGGAGCAGGCGCTCAGGAAATTCAGCGCGACAAGTTCCGGGCATGCCCGGGAAGCAGGCGAAGCGCTCGCCTCCGTGGCCAATGCCCGCAAGGCCTATCACGGCTTTCTCAACGGCCTGCGCGATCCGGAATTGTTGAAAGCGAAGGCGCAGGAAGAAGTTCATTTCCGCAACTGGCTCGCGCAACATCCCGAACAAAAAGAAGCGCTGGATGCCTTTACGCGCGTGCGTGAAGCCGTTCAAGCCGACCGCGCGAACTTCAAGGCTTACCAAGCCTGCGAAAGATTCGCCTCTCGCAGCGATCTGTTCAACATGGCGCGAACCCTTGTGCGGGCCTCCGCGGAAAGAGCCAAAGCCAACGGCGGGCGTTTGCCTGCCTATCGCGAAAGCAATCTTCCCAGCCTCGAATTCCGGTTATTTTCCGGACGTCCTTACCATCCCGATCTCGAAGTTTTTTTCCTGGCCGATGGCCTGGAGAATTTGGTGAATCAATATGGCGCGAATGATCCGTTGGTGAAAAGGTTGCTGGCGGGGAAATCTCCGCAAACCCGTGCCGGGGAATTGGTCCACCAATCGACGTTGGAAGATGTCGCTGTCCGAAAAAAGCTCTACGCCGGTGGAGAGAAGGCGCTCCAGGCCAGCCGCGATCCTCTCCTCGATTTCGCCGCAACCATGGATCCGTCCGCCAGGGCCGCGCGCAAGATCGACGACACGGATGACGAAATTAAGCGCCGCGCTTATGCGACCATCTACCGCGCGCGCGTCGACGCAAAACAAGCACCGTCCTATCCCGATGCCACAGGCACGTTGCGGCTCGCCTATGGCGCCGTGTCGGGATACCAGGCCGATGGGAAATTCATCGAGCCCCTCACCGATTTTGCGGGACTCTATGCCCGTTCGGCGGAGCACCACGACCAGGCGCCTTTTGATCTCACCCGCTCCTGGGTCGAACAAAGATCGAAGCTCGATCTCGCCACGCCGTTTAATTTTGTCACCACGGCCGACATTCTGGGCGGGAATTCAGGCAGCCCGGTCGTGAACACCAAGGGAGAATTTGTCGGGATTATTTTCGACGGCAATGAACCGTCTCTCTCCGGCCGTTATGCCTACGATCCCGCGCAGAATCGTTCCGTGGCCGTGGACAGCGCGGCGATCATCAAAGCCCTGCGCCGGATATATCACGCCGACGCCCTAGTCACGGAACTCGCATCAGGCCATGTACATTGATAGGAAAGCAAAGGGACTTGTGGCCACTCTACCTCGGCCCTTTGCCACCGCGCAGGCAATCGGCGATGAGCGCCGTCCAGCCGGTTTGATGCCCGGCGCCGAGACCGCGCCCGTTGTCACCGTGAAAATATTCGTTGAAGAGGAGATTATTTCGCCAAAGCGGATCATTGGCGTAGCGGCCCAGAGAAGCGGCATAGGGACGCGTACCGTCCGGGCCCGGCAGGAAGATGGAAGCAAGCCGACGCCTGATCTCCCTGGAAACCTCCTTGAGATTCATGAAGTTTCCCGAGTTGGCGGGGCACTCGACCTTCAGCGAATCGCCGTAAAAATGGTGGTAGCGTTCCAGGGCTTCCACGAGCAGATAATTGATCGGCATCCAGATGGGGCCGCGCCAATTGGAGTTGCCGCCAAAGAGCCCGGTGGTGCTGTCGCCCGGCGTGTAATCGACCCGCAAATCCTCGCAATCCCATTTCAGGACGTAGGGATGGTCCTTGTGGTAGCGCGACACGGAACGAATGCCGTAGGGTGACAAGAATTCGTTCTCATCGAGCATATAACCGAGCATGCGCACCAATTGGTCTCGCGACGGAATGGCCAGCATGCGCGTCGCGGTGGCGTGGGGTTCAAGCTCATTGATTTCCGAAATATGCAGGGCAAGTTCCGGCCGGTTTTGCATGAACCAGGTCATCCGCTTATTGAAACTTGGCAGACGGCTGATCGTTTCGCCGGGAGCGACGGCCACGGCGATCATGGGCAACAGGCCGACAATGGACCGAATCTTGAGCGGCACCTGGCCGCCATTTTGGAGCGCAATTTGGTCATAGTAAAATCCGTCCTCTCCATCCCACAGACCGCAGCCGCCAAAGGTATTGATCGCGTTCGTGATGGTGACGAAATGCTCGAAAAATTTGGAGGCGATGTCTTCGTAGACCGGGTTATTCTGGGCCAGTTCCATCGCCATGCCGAGCATGGTCAGGCAGTAGTTGGCCATCCAGGCGGTGCCGTCGGCCTGCTCGATGAAACTGCCGTTGCTCAGCGGCCTCGAGCGGTCGAATACGCCGATGTTATCGAGGCCAAGAAAGCCGCCGGAAAAGAGATTGCGTCCCGAAGAATCCTTCCGGTTGACCCACCAGGTGAAGTTCATCAGCAGTTTCTGAAAAACGCTTTCAAGAAAACGGAGATCGCGCGCGCCCCGCGTACCGGCAATTTTATAGACCCGCCACGCGGCCCAGGCATGGACGGGCGGATTCACGTCCGAAAAGGCAAATTCGTAAGCCGGAATCTGGCCGTTCGGATGCATGTACCATTCGCGCAAGAGGAGTTCGAGCTGGCCCTTGGCAAACGCGGGGTCGGTGCGCGCGATCTCGACGGTGTGGAACGCGAGGTCCCACGCCGCAAACCAGGGATACTCCCATGTGTCGGGCATCGAAAGCACATCGCGATTGAAAACGTGCTGCCAGTCCCGATTCCGGCCATTCAACTGGCGCTCGAGCGGTGGCGGCGGCTGTCCCGGATCGCCCTTGAGCCATCGGGCCACCTGGTAATTATAAAACTGTTTCGACCAGAGCAATCCGGCCTGGGCCTGGCGCATGATGCGGAATTCCTCGCTCTCAGGCGGGAAAGGAATATGGACCTGATAAAATCCGTCCGCCTCTGCTTTCCGTTGCTCGAGCAGACTGGAAAAAGCATCGCCAAAGCCGGCTTGGTCCGTGGGGGCCTGGCTTTTCTCGACGAGCCGCAGGCGCAGGCGCCAATTTTTCCCCGGCGCGATTTCCATCGCGTAGTGGGCGGCCGCTTTCGTCCCAAATTGGGCGGGGTTGACCGCGTCCGTGCGCCCGTGAATCACCGCCTCGTGAAAGGCGTCCTTCACAAAAGGCTGGTCATTGGGAACACCGAAGAGACGCTGCTTATTGGTCTCGTTTTCGGTGAAAAGAAGGCCGCGCAAATCAGGCTGGTTGGCCGGATCGAGGAGAAAGAGAAAATTGCCGAGGGTTGCGTGGTCCGACTCGATCCGGCCATTGTCGCGGCGCTGAAGTTCGGGGCGGCCGGGCGTGTCCTCGGGCAGTCGTCCCCAGGACCAGGTGTTGCGAAACCAGAGCGTCGGCAGAAGGTGCAGCGTCGCCGGGTCCGCGCCGCGATTCGTGGCGGTGATCTGGATCAGGATGTCGTCCGGGCCGCCTTTGGCATATTCGATTTCCACATCAAAGTAGCGATTCTTCGCGAAGGCCTCCGTATCGGTGATTTCAAATTCACGCTCCAGCTTCGAGCGCCGGCGATTCGTCTCGATCAACTCCGCGTAGGGATAGGCCCGCTGCGGATATTTATAGAGCGCGCGCTGATACGCGTGGGTCGGCAGGCCGTCGAGATAGAAGTAGGCCTCCTTCACGTCCTCGCCGTGATTGCCCTCCTGATTGTTCAGGCCGAAAAATCGTTCCTTGAGAATCGGATCGACGCCGTTCCAGAAAGCCGGGGCGAAGCAAAGGCGGCACTCGCGGTCCGTGAAACCGAGGATACCGTCCTCACCCCAGCGATAGGCGCGGCTGCGCGCGTGATCGTGGGGAAGATAATTCCAGCAATCGCCGCCGGCGGAGTAATCCTCGCGGACGGTGCCCCATTGCCGCTCGGACAAATAGGGCCCCCAGCGTTTCCAGTTTTTTGCGCGACTGGCATCCTCCGCCAGCCGCGCCGACTCGGGACAATCGTCCATGCCTCATATTAGATAAACGAATCCGTCCGCGACAACGCCTAATTGCGGCTCCGTCATCCTTGCTTGTCGAAGGATCAGTTCTGCTTTCTTGGCATCCGACAATTAAGTGCGTAATTTTATCTTGTGAGTGAGCCTACTCCTGCCGGAAATCCTGCATCGGGATCTAGAGATACTCCATCAAAGCGTCCGTTCTTTTCCTGCGGAGGCTGTGCGCTCATGCTGATTATTTTGTTACTACTCGCTGGAACCGCGTTAGGGCCCGTAATGCCCGGCGGAATCCGTTACGCAGCGCATAACGCCTGGATGCAACAAGGCCGCCAGATCGGAATGATGCTGTTTGCGTATTCCACCGACAACACTGAAAACACCAATGCCTATCCCGACGGCAGGAGCTCGACAGAGATTTTTCAGAAACTGATCGACGGAGGGTATTGCTCAGATCCGACGGTTTTCTATGTTCTACTTCCCGGAAAAATCAAACCCGTCGCAGGGCAGAAACTGAAGCCGGAGAATGTGTGCTGGGATGTGACCGGAGGCGCGCCCGCAAATGCGCCGGATGGCCTGCCCCTTGTCTTTATGACTGGCTATAAAGTAACCTACGCGCCCGGCACCGCCGCCGTCCCGCTCATCAAACCTTATCCTCCCTATGGTGAAAGCTCTAGTTGGTGTGGATGGTTCTGGCACCAAGATGAGGGCCCTCCGGGCACCGCCGTGTTTTACAAAGGAAACAATGCTAGGTTTTCCATTCTCGACACTTCTTCCGGCATCATTCTTAATTTTGTCTCGGCAGATTTCGACGCCAAAGGCCAAACCTACCGCCAACTCACGCCGGACGGCCCTCTTCCCTAATCCTCAAGGCGATGGCCCGGCGCCGGCCTTGGTCAACTCCTCCGCGGCGGCTTCAGCGGCGGGATAATTCCAGTGGAGATCATCCGGGTAATAGAGGTCGAGGAATCCGCTTTCGAGCTTCTCGTGGAAGGGCTTCTCCAGATCGACGTAGCCGTACGGCGTGGCCCTCGCCCGAAGCATTTCGAGTGTCTGGCTCTTGGGATAGAAAGGATGAATCACCCAATCGTAGTAGAGAGTCGATTTATTGGGCGGCACCGTGAGATAAAACGCGATGCCCTGCTCGTGACAAAGATCGGACAATTGTTTCAGGTTAGCCAGCGCCTGCTCGAAGCGCGGCAGATTTTGTTTCGTGTTGGCGACGCCGCGCGTGATATCGCCGCGATAAAACACAAGAAGGTTGCCGTAGGAGCAATCAAAAAGCTTCTTGTTCAAATGGACGACGCAGGTATCGGTCATGTCCCAGGCCGTGGGCGAAAAGAGGTAGGCGAAGTTGTCGATGATGACCTTGAAATTTCCATTGTTGGCGAAGGTCCAGGGCGTGGCCTTCAGGTACGCGGGCGGGAGACCGCCCGCCGACATGACCTGATCGAGTGGAACGTCGAGCGAGCTGTCGCCCGGGTCGGCAAAAGTGTCGAGCCATTCGCACTCGACGCGCTCCACCATGATCGCCTTGACGCCGTGGTCACGGAACCAGCCCGAGCGAAGCCACATCATAATCTGGGACAAGCCATTCTTATCGCTCCAGTTGACGCGCATCTCACCGACCGGTTCATGCCACGCGATGCTGCAAGCCTTGGCGATATGACCTCCGAAGGAATCCCCGAAATAGACCATGCGCGGGGCAGCGATCAGCCCTTTGTTGGTCAGATCGACAATCGTAAAGCCGGTCAGTGGTTCGCGGGCCTCAAGCTTCCCCTGGCAATCCTCGAGACTGACCAGGTAGCCGATTCGCTTGCTGCTGCCGGTCTCGGGCCGGAACAAAGTTCGCGTAAAGCAAAACCACATGACGAGGTGGAAGATCGCCAGGGCCGGCAACAGGCTCAGAAAGAGGAGACTGTAGCGCCGCCATTTCTTCTGCGGTTGACGAGGTAAGGCAAGCGGATTCATGGAACTAGAACTGATAATAGAGAAACTCAGTCGTCTGATCGAAATGATACGCCGTGATCAGGAAGAGGATGACAATGATCCACGCCCAGATGCGATTCGGCTTCATGCGCGAAATGATCTCGAGCGAATTCGGCGCGTAGAGAACGACCGGGGTGATGAGCGCAAGCCAGTAGAGTTGAGTCTGCCTCGGCCAATCGTGGCCCTGATGAGGACCACCAAACATCGTGCTTATTAGCGTCAGGCTTTCATGAAAACCGTGGCTGCGAAAAAAGGCCCAGCCGAGAAAGACCACGAGGAGCGTCAGCGCCCTGCCCACGAACCGCGGCAGCTTCCAGCCCCGTTCCTCCCAGGCATGGTTCACGGCCAGAAAGAACCCGTGCCATGCGCCCCAGATGACATAGGTCCAGGCCGCCCCGTGCCAGAAACCTCCCAGCAGCATGGTTATCAGGAGATTCAAGTAGCGACGCCCTTTCCCCAGGCGGTTACCCCCGAGAGGAATGTAAAGGTAATCGCGCAGGAAGCGCGAGAGCGTCATGTGCCAGCGCCGCCAAAAATCAATCAGGCTGACCGACTTGTAGGGCGAATTGAAATTTTGCGGATAACGCACGTTGAAGAGAAGCCCAAGCCCGATGGCCATGTCGCTATAGCCCGAGAAATCGAAGTAAAGCTGGAACCCAAAGGAAATCACGGCGGCCCACGCCTGCGAAGGGGAAAGATGATCAACATGCGCAAAGTGCTCGCCCACCCAGTTGGAAAAGCGGTCGGCAATAAGAATTTTCTTGGCCAGTCCGATGGTAAAAAGCGCAAACCCGGTGGCCAGGTTGCGATGGTTGACAATAAAGGTCCGCGGCGAACGAAACTGGGGCAACATTTCCCGGTGATGGACGATGGGGCCGGCAATCAACTGGGGGAAAAAATGAAGGAAGACCGCAAAATCGAGCATCGAATGCCGGCCCACTTTACCCTCCTTGCAATCGGCCAGGTAGGCAATGGATTGGAAGGTGTAAAACGAGATGCCCAGGGGCAGAAAGATATGGGGCCATGTCAGGCTCGTGCCGGTCCACTTGTTGATGTTATCGAGGAAAAAGTTGGCGTATTTGAAGTAGCTCAACACCGACAGATTGGCCGCCACCCCAAACGCCAGGACCCAACGACTGTGGTGGTGCCGCAGGCTGGCGCCTATCGCATAATTGCCGACGATCGAGCCGAGCAGAAGCAGGAGGTAGGGCGGGACCGGAATTTCAAACGGCGCCTGCCCAATCGGCACCCAGAAGATCGGCGTGGCATAAACGTAAAAAAACGCCGAGGCAATCCCGAGAATCCAGATGGCCAGCCGCGTTAAATGCCAGTGCGCCGCAGCGTAAAATAACGCCAGCGTTACAGGCAGGAAAATGAAGCAAAATTCGCCGGAGTTAAATAGCACGCAGGTAGAAGGGTCGTTCGATTAAGATGTCGTAGTTACCTATTGCTCCACCCCCTGTCGATTCCATTCCACGTTGCGGACATTGCCTATCACCTTTGGAGATTGAAAGAAGCGATAAATCTCCTAGATTTAAGAGCATGAGAGTAAAGCTTCCTCGCGGCACTCTTGATAAGCTTTGGAGCGATCAGGCAAGCTGGCAAGTCCTGGGCATTTACTACTGTAAAAACGACCCGCGAGTCGTCGTTCCGAAAATATACAAATGGGGAGGATGGACCATCAATTTTGCCCATCCATCGTGGTGGTGGGCGGGTTCTATCCCAATCGTAGTCCTGGTAGTCCCGGTAATCTCGGTCATTTACTTTACCAAATCCGATCCGGGTCATTTGTTTGTTCCAGTTATCGCAGTCTCCATAATTCTCTGCTGCGCAGTTTGCTGGTTTATGTCTTCGCCAAAGAGGTATGAATTGAATGATTGAAACCAGGTCTATTCTTTCGACTCCGCGTAACTTCGTGTCCGGCCCCACGCCGCAGGAAAAATTCAAGGTCGTCAAGGACGGCCTCGACGTCATCCATGACATTTATCGCTATGCCCAGCTCGGTTTCAAGGCGATTCCGGAAGACGACTTCGAACGCTTCAAGTGGTACGGCGTCTATCGCCAGCGCCCGAAGGACAGCGGCTATTTCATGCTCCGCACCAAGATTCCGGGCGGCCAACTCACCTCGATGCAACTCGCTGTCATGGGCGGCATCGCGGAGGATTTCGCCCACGGCTTCGGCGACATCACGACGCGCCAGACCTTCCAGTTCCATTGGCTGCGCATTGAGGATTTCCCGGAGGTTTTCGAGCGGCTCGACGCAGTCGGTATCACGACCTCAGGCGCGTGCGGCGACGATACGCGCAACGTTGTCGGCTGTCCCGTGGCAGGGATCGATCGAAACGAGATCCTCGACGGCTCACCGATCCTGCACGAGGTCAGCCGGCACATGACCGACAATCGCGAATTTTCCGACCTGCCCCGCAAGTACAAGATTGCGCTTTGCGGCTGCCGGATTCACTGCGCACAGCCCGACATCAATTGCGTCGGCCTGTTCGGCCTGGAGCGGATGAAGGACGGAAAACTCGAAACCGGTTTCGGCATGAAGGTCGGCGGCGGCCTTTCCAGCGCGCCGCACCTCGCCCAGACGTTGCCGATTTTCCTGATGCCCGACGACGTCCTGCCTGCGGTCCACTACACCTCGGTGATCTTTCGCGATTTCGGCTATCGCGAGAAGCGCAACCGCGCCCGGTTCAAATTCCTCGTGGCCGATTGGGGCGTGGAGAAAGTTCTGGCGAAGCTGGAGGAAATCTCCGGGCGCACCTTTCAACGCCACAACGAGTTTGCTTTCCCCGAGGACCCTGAAACCGATCACTTGGGTGTCCACGCGCAAAAACAACCGGGGCTTTGGTATATCGGCGTCTGCTTCGCGGGTGGCCGCACCAGCGGAGAGCAACTGACCAAAGTCGCCGAACTGGCGAGAAAATATGCCCAGCCCGGCCTGGACCGGATCACCACAACGAACAAGCAGAACCTGATCCTGCTCAACATTCCTGAAAAAAATCTTCCAGCGCTCCAGGCTGAACTCGACGCGAACGGGTTGTCGTGGCGGCCCTCGAATTTCCGGCAGGGCTGCGTCTCGTGCACCGGCATGGAGTTCTGCAACCTGGCCATCGCCGAGACAAAGAACCGGATGCTGCTGCTCGTGGAACAGCTCGAAACCGAGTGCGCCGCTTATAAAGAGAAGATTCGCATCCATTTCAGCGGCTGCCCAAGTTCCTGCGGCCAGCATCAAATCGCCGACATCGGTTTTCGCGGCGGCTCGACCCGCGTGAACGGCGTGGCGACCGAATGCTTCGACATGTTCATCGGCGGCAAACTGGGCGCGGATGCGTGCTTTAATGAACTTGTGAAGAGCAAGGTCCTGGCCACGGACATTCATCGCACGGTGGGCAAACTGCTCAATTATTACACCGCCCATCGCCAACCCAACGAACCGTTCCACGCTTTCGTCAGCCGCACACCGAAAGAGCAAATCAAGGCTGCGCTTGAAACATAGCCGTTTGAAAATCAGATTTGCAATATTGCCCGAGCTCTCCAAACTGCGGCATGGCTGCTCCTGCAGGGTCGTTGGATACTCCTTCGCATCGAATAATGGAGCTGGATGGACTTCGGGCAATCAGTGTTCTCTTCGTCGTCGGAGCTCACACGGCAAAATACAGCCACTACTTTAACCTATCCGAAAGCTGCGGCGCGCTTTGGGGCCTTCTGGCCCAAACGGGGGTTCAAATTTTCTTTATCATCAGCGGATTTATCATTACGAAACTCCTCATCGACGAACATCGGCGCACGGGACGTGTTTCCCTGAAAGGGTTCTACATCAGACGCTTCTTTCGAATAATTCCTGCTTTCTGGACCTACTCCATATCGATTCTATTATTGGCAGCCTTGGGAATTGTTGTTTTGAAAGAAGGGGCCGTACCCCAGGTGACTGGTTTTATAGTCAGCTCCTTGTTCCTGTCGGACATCTTCTATCCCAGCTGGTTCTGGGGACATACCTGGTCGCTTTCCGTTGAGGAACAGTTCTATGTATGTTTTCCCCTGATATTCGCTCTTATATACAAGAGTCGTCACAAGGCGGTTATCATGCCGATATTTCTCATCCTCGTCTACATATCGGCCTTTTTCGCCACGACATTTATCGACGCTTTCAGGTCCGGACTCTATCTGGTTTACAGCCATTTTGATTGGAACAGATATCTGGGTGGTAGCCTCTTCTTTTCCTATCAATATATCGCGACGGGAGTTTCCATGGCTATCTTCTGGAAAACAGCCTCCTCCGTATTAGGACGACTTCCCCTTCTCTTTTACATTCTGGTCATAGCCAACATACTGTCGTTGCCCTTCTGGAATCCGCCAGAGGCCGTTGCGCTGCTCCGTTGGTACACTTATCCCATCCTGCTGGCATGCCTGGTCGGCTGGGTCATGGTAAAGCCCGCCTATTTTGGATTATTAAGATGGCCGGTTATTCAATTTATCGGGGCCAGTTCTTACAGCGTTTATCTTTGGCAACAACTCTTCACAGGCGACCCGACGCGCTATGGACCGATCCCGCTTTCAAATCCCCTGATATCCCTTTTTCTTTTGTTTTTATGCGCGACGCTAAGTTATCATTTCGTGGAACGAAAGTTTATTGCTTTGGGCAGACGTCTCAGCCGCGCAAAATCTCCTGAACCCGCTAAGGTTCCACTCCAGGCTCCTCAGCCTGACGTGGTCACGCGGTCTTGACGGCCGGGCGCGGAGACACTGCTCTTACGCGCAGCTTGTCTTTGAAACTTTTTTCTGTCAGTTAATCTACGTGCGACGGTTGACCCACACCATTGTCTTAGCCGCCTTCGTCTTTTCCTGCGGCGGCCAGTGGTATGTCCTCCAGTGCGTGGCGTGGGTCAAAATGCTGCACGATTATTCGCAGACGGTTCCCTTCACACAAGCGATCAGCATGACGTTCAGCGGCCAGTATCCCTGTGAAATCTGCAAAGCCCTCGCGGAAAAGAAACAATCCGAGAACAACAAAATCTGTTCGCTCGAAAAACACGAAAAGAAATTCTTTCCTCCTGTCGCCGTTGCGCTCGCCTGTCCGGATGTCGCTTCTTTTGAGTACGCCGATTACCTGAGTTTTCTTCAGGCCCGCTCTGAACCTCCTCCCACGCCGCCGCCTCGTCAGGCCTTGGGCTAGCCCCTCAACGCAGTTTGGACCGTCCGCTAATACGGGCGGGTATTTCTTAAGCCAACACGGGAGGACGAGTGCAGTTGTGCCGCGCCTCTCCCCTACGAGGATTTCAGATGCAAAATATAATTCACTGCGCAGCAATGACCTGCTCGATAGTCATTCTCATCACGCCCACGCTGGTTCGGGCGCATGGGTTCGAGGGAGACCGTTTCTTCCCGCCCACAATTCAGACCGATGATCCGTTCGCAACGGACGAGTTATCGGTCGGACTCCAAGCGTTCAACAATCCGGCCGGCAGTGATGGCACACCCAAAAGCCGGGAACTCGATGTCAGCGCCGAGTTCGACAAGGAAATCTACCCAAAGTTCGCCTTGGGGATTTCCGGCACCTACATCAATCTGGAACCCAATAAACATACCGACAATGGTTTCGATCCTTTGCCTTCACTGGATGGCTTCGATAACATCACCCTCAGCGCCAAGTACCAACTCTTGGAAGTTCCCGAGCACGAGTTCATTCTCACTTTGGGTGGGAAGATCGACTTGGGCGGGTCGGGGAGCAAAAACTTCGCCGGCAATTCGTACAGCACCTACACACCAACTCTCTATTACGGCAAGGGATTTGGTGATCTGCCCAACGAACTCAAATATCTCAAGCCCATTGCACTGACCGGCACGCTTGGATACGAGATTCCAAGCAAGTCGTCCGACTCAAATGTCTTCGATTGGGGATTCGCGCTGGAATACAGCCTGCCCTATTTGCAGGAGCACGTGGAGGATGTCGGCCTGCCCCATCCGGTTCGGGAGCTGATTCCCTTGGTGGAATTCGACCTGTCGAGTCCGACCAACGGGAACGGCGAAACCACCACCGGCACGATCAACCCCGGTATCCTCTGGGAAAGCAAATACTTTCAGATCGGCGTGGAAGCGGTGATCCCGGTCAATGCGCACACCGGCCCCAACGTTGGCGCCGTAGTTCAGCTGCAAATCTTTATCGACGACCTTTTCCCTAAGGTCTTCGGACATCCCCTCTTCTTTGGAGACGACAAATGAAACTCATGCAAAAATTATTCCTGGCCTTCGGATTATTCATCGCCTGCGCCACGCTCGCGGAAGCACACGCCTTCCTTGATCATTCCGAGCCCAAAGTGGGCGGGACGGACAAGGTATCTCCCACCGTGGTGAAGATCTGGTTTACTATGGAAATCCGAGGTACGCTCAGCAAAATCGAGGTCTTCGATGTCAAGGGACACGAAGTGGACGGGAAGGATGCCAAAGTCGATTCTGCTGACAGGACTTTGATGGTCGTATCCGTACCGAAGTTACCCGCAGGCACCTACAAGGTCGTGTGGCACGCTGTATGCCAGTGTTGCGGCCACCACACGACCGGCGCCTTCAACTTCGAGGTGATGAGCCCTGCCAAATAAGTTCGATTACGGTCTTTGGGCCAAATGCCAGCGACGCACATCGATTTCCAAGTGACCAATGCCCAGATAGGCCTGGTCGATGCGGCCACCGATGACGATCTTCGGGCCGATCGGAAGTTTAAAGTCACCACTATCCAGCCTTACTGTGCCAGTGCCGTCGGTAAAGAAGTAGTCATCTCCATCCCGGCCGGTTACGTGTCCGATCAACGTCACGTACCGATCATCCTTATCGATGTTGTCGCGGGTGGCGACGACCCAACTCACGGTCGTGAGATGGTAGGACGGCGGCGGCGCGGCATGAGCAAAGGGCGTGGAAATGGCGAGGAGAACCGAGGCGGCCAGACAGGCCAGGGAAGTTTTCTTCATAACCAGTATGATGCCGCCGATCGGTATTGCCTTCAAACTAACTTACCCCTATTTCGGAAGATGCGGAAATTACTTATTTTTTGCCCCTGTTTGCACTATAAATTATCCTAAATGACTACTATTTAGTTTACTTTTTACAACTTATCGCCTTTATTCGTGTAGTTTTGTGCGCTTTATAAGGCACTTTAGCCCGATGATCCCCCTATCTCAACGTGCCAACGAAAGTTTTGCCGAACGGCTCCGATTTTGGCGCGTCAGCCAGAATTTTACCCAAGCCGATGCAGCCAAGCAATTGGACATCGACCGCGGCTACCTCTCCCAGGTTGAGCGAGGCCGGTCGCCGGGCAATGCCCTGCGCACCCGTTTTTTCATGATCGAGAAATCCTCCCCAGTTAAGGTCAACGGCTATGTCGCCGCTGCTTATGACCTGCGGAATCTGCCCTTACTCTCCTGGGCGCAAGCCGGTCAGGCCATCGAACCCGGCGAAACCCCACGCGAGTGGGACGAGGTTGTGCCGAGCGATGTTTCCGATCAGCGCGCCTTCGGCGTACGTTTGCGCGGCGATTCGATGGAGCCTAAATACTCCGACGGTGATATCGCGATCCTGCTGCCCGGCGCTGCGGCGACCAATGGCGAAATCGTCGTGGCTAATCTTAAGAACCAAGGCGTCCTCTGCAAGATCATGCACGTCCAACTCGACAAAAATCTGGTCAACCTCTCCAGCTACAACCCGGCTTATCCTCCCACGGAATATCGCCGCGACGAGTTCCACTGGATCTTTCCTGTCGCCACTATCATCAAGCAGTTGCGGCGGAAGTAGAGACAGGACTTAGAAGACTCCGCATCACCGGCCTGTCAGTCTCATTCGTCGTATAAGTCCTATCCCTCGCGCTGGTTCAACACCTTGAGCGCCTTGGCCACATTGGAGGGCTTGAAAACCAGCAATCCCAATTTCGCCGTGGGCGCGGTGGCGCAATAAAGGTAATCGATGTTGATGTGGGCATCACCGAGACGCCGGGCGATTTCGCCGATCGTGCCGGGCCGGTTCGGGCCGTCGATCATGATCACGTCCGTTTGCTGGACGAGTGTCCCGTAATCCTCGAGCAATCCGAGCGCGCGGTGCGTGTCGTCGACCACAAGCCTGATAATGCTGTGGTCGCGGTTATCGGAGGTGGTAATCGCGAAAATGTTGATCTTCTCCTTCTTCAGAAGATCGCACACCTTGCCCAGGACGCCCGGCTTGTTGGCGACGAAGATGGAGAGCTGGTGCGCGACTTCGGCACTCATGCTTTGGCCGGTTCCTCGGGAACGGCGCCGGGAACCAGCGCTCCGTCTCCTGCCGCGCCCGGCGGCGGCGGCGTGACACTGCCCGTCTGGGTTGGTGTAGGCACGGGTGTTGCCAGGTTGGCCGGCGGCTGGGGAGCAACCTTCCAGAAAAGTTGTTCGTAGCGGTTCCAGTCGGCAAGGATTTCCTTGGCTCGAACGCTTTCTGTCAGCTCGAGATGTTTGTAAATGACGCCCTTGAGCACCTTGGCCTCCTCCGGATCGGTGAGACGATGCAGCGTCACCATCGCGCGGTTGCAGCGCCTTTCAAAGGTCCCTTCCTGGTCGAGAACGTAGGCGAGACCGCCCGACATCCCCGCCGCAAAATTCTTGCCGGTCAGCCCAAGCACGATAACCCGGCCATTGGTCATGTACTCGCAACCGTGGTCACCGATGCCTTCCACCACGGCTGTGGCTCCGCTGTTGCGCACTGCGAACCGTTCGCCCGCACGCCCCCGGATGTAAAGCGATCCGCCCGTGGCGCCATAGAGGACCGTGTTGCCGCAAATCGAATTTTTAGCCGCGTCGAATTTCGCAGCGGGCGAAGGGACCATGATGATTTCACCGCCGCTCATGCCCTTGCCGACATAGTCGTTGCTTTCACCCGCCAGCGTGATGCGGACGCCATTGACGAGGAACGCTCCGAGGCTCTGGCCCGCGCTACCGGAGAGCGTCAGGTTGAGCGTGTTTTCGGGCAGGCCTTCGTCGCCGTAGCGATACGCGATCTCACCAGACAGGTTCGTGCCGATGCTGCGGAACGTGTTCTTCACCTTGTACTTCAGGTTCAGTGGATGCTTGGTCTGGAGCGTGCTCTTGGCGTCCTGGAGAATGATATCGTCCAGGGTGCGGTCCTCCAGCTTGTCGTTGCGCTCCCAGGTGTGGAAACGCGGTGTGCCATCATCAATTTTCGGCATGGCGAGCACACGGGATAGTTCGAGCAGGTTGGCCTTGGGATGGTTCGGCACTTCGCGCTGTTCGAGGTAGTCGGTGCGTCCAATGACCTCGTTCAGGTTCCGCGCGCCGATGCTGGCGAGATAACGCCGCACTTCCTCGGCCACGGCATTGAAAAAGAGTACCACGTTTTCGGGCGTGCCTTTGTATTTCGCGCGGAACTTTTCGTCCTGCGTGGTGACACCAACCGGGCAGGTATTAAGATGACACTTGCGCACGTAAACGCAGCCCGTCGCGATGAGCGCCGCCGTGCCGAAATTGAATTCCTCCGCGCCGAGCATTGCTGCAATCAGAATATCGAGTCCGGTCTTCATGCCACCGTCGGTGCGCAACGTCACGCGATTGCGTAGACCGTTGAGCAGAAGCACCTGATGCGCCTCGGCAAGGCCGAGTTCCCACGGCCCACCCGCGTTTTTGACCGAGGAAAGAGGCGACGCGCCAGTGCCGCCGTCGTGTCCCGAAATCAGGACGATGTCGGCGTAAGCCTTCGCCACGCCCGCTGCGACCGTGCCCACGCCCGCCCCGGCAACGAGCTTCACACAGACCTTGGCGCGGGGGTTGACCTGCTTGAGATCGTAAATGAGCTGGGCCAAATCCTCAATGCTATAAATGTCATGGTGCGGCGGAGGGGAAATCAGGGTCACGCCCGGCGTGCTCCGGCGCAGCTTCGCGATCATCGGGCTCACTTTGTGGCCGGGAATCTGGCCGCCCTCGCCCGGCTTGGAACCCTGCGCCATCTTGATTTCGATCTCCGTCGCGCTGGCGAGATATTCCGCCGTGACGCCGAACCGGCCCGAAGCGACCTGCTTGATGCGGCTGTTCTTCGAGTCGCCATTTTCCATCGGCGTAAACCGGCTCCGGTCCTCGCCGCCTTCGCCGGAATTCGATTTGCCGCCGATGCGGTTCATCGCAATGGCCAATGTTTCGTGGGCCTCCGGCGAGAGAGCGCCGAGCGACATGCCGGCCGTGGTAAACCGGCGGCGGATGTCCTCGATTGGCTCGACTTCCTCGATGGGAATCGGCGTTCCTTTCTTGAGTTGGAGACACTGGCGCAGCGCGACCGGTGCGGCTTCCTCCACTGCGGCAACATATTTCTCGTAATCCTCCCACTTGCCCGCCTTGTCCGTACCCTTGATGCCGACGTAGGTATGGAAGCTTTGCAGGACGGGCGGGGTCCAGGCATGGAGTTCGCCATCGCGACGAAAACGGTAGATGCCTTCGTCGGTGATCTTTGCGTCCGGGGCAAAGGCACGCATGTGGCGCATGAGCGTTTCTCCGGCGATTTCGCGGAAGTTCAGGCCCTTGACCACGGAAGTCGTCCCGGTGAAGGCGTAGGCGATGACATCGGGGTGAAGGCCGATGGCGTGGAACGTCTGCGCGCCGCTGTAACTGGCCAGCGTCGAGATACCCATCTTCGACATGATCTTCAACAGGCCTTTTTCAAGCGCCGAGCGATAATTCCTGGCGGCGGTAGCGGGGTCGATGATCTTTTCGCCTGCCTTCAGTTCCTGGCGGGTCACGAGACCGTTGAGCGTGGCGAAGGCCGCGTAGGGATTGACCGCCGACGCGCCATAGCCGAGCAGGCAGGCGATCTGGTGCACGTCGCGGCACTCGGCAGTTTCGCAGATGAGGCTCGCCTTCGAGCGCTTGTCGGCCCGGACCAAATGATGGTGGACCGCGCCTGTCGCCAAGAGCATCGGAATCGGCGCGTGGCCCGCATCGATGTCCCAATCGCTCAGGATGATAATGGTCGCGCCCTCATCGACGGCCTGCTCCGCTTCCGCGCAAACGCGGTCGAGATGCTTCTTCAAGCCGTCTGGCCCTTCGGCGACCGGGAACCGGCAGGTGACGGTGCTCGAACGGAAAGGGCCTTCCTTCAAGGCGAGAATCTGCTGGATCTCGGGATTAGTAAGGACCGGCGACTGGAGGCGAAGCAGGCGCGCGTGTTCGGGTGTTTCCGCGAGCCAGTTACGATGCGCCCCGGCCAGTACTTCGACCGACATGACCAGCTTTTCGCGGATTGGATCGATCGGCGGATTGGTCACCTGGGCGAAGAGTTGCTTGAAATAGGTGTAGAGAAGTCGCGGCTTTTTCGAGAGCGCGGCCAGCGGCGTGTCGTCGCCCATGGAGCCGATCGCCTCTTCGCCCGTCTCGGCCATGGTCTCGAGAATCGAAGGCGTCACGCCGAGTTCCTCCTCCGAGTAGCCGGCGGCGAGCTGTTGTTGCAGGAGAGTTGCGGCGGGCGAGGGCTGGGATTCAAGCGAAGGCGTGCTGACGATGTCCTTGATATTCTCGCGCAGCCACTGACCGTAGGGCTGCTTTTTGGCATAAGCGGCCTTGATGTCGTCGGTTCGGAGCAGTGTCCCTTTCACCGTATCGATGGCGATCATTTCACCGGGCCCGAGCCGCCCCTTTTCGACCACCTTGGCGTCGTCAATGACCAGCAGGCCCACTTCGGAGCCGAGGGTGAAAAGGCCGTCATCCGTGATCTTGTAGCGGGAGGGCCGCAGGCCGTTGCGGTCGAGACACGCGCCAATGGTCCGGCCATCGCTGAAGACGAGCGCCGCCGGGCCGTCCCACGGCTCGTTGAGCGTCTGGTGATATTCGTAAAAATCCTTCACCTCGGGCGGTGTGGAACTGTCGCCCTGCCATGCTGCCGGCACGAGCATTAGCATCGAATGAAGGATGTCGCGCCCGCCCATAACGAGCAGCTCGAGCGCATTGTCGAGGCTGGCGGAATCGCTGCCGCCCGGCTGAATGATGGGACGGAGCTTCTTGATCGCATCTCCGAAAAGCGGGCTTTTCAGTTCCGGTTCGCGAGCCTTCGTCCAGAGCCGGTTGCCGGCCACCGTGTTGATCTCACCGTTATGGCTGAGCATCCGGCACGACTGCGAGAGCGGCCAGGTGGGAAAGGTGTTCGTGCTGTATCGCTGATGAAAGACGGCCAGCGCCGTGGTGTAATTAGGGTCGCGCAGGTCGAGGTAAAAACGTTCCAGCGTCGGCGCTGCCAGGAGCCCCTTGTAAACGATGGTGCGACTCGAAAAGCTCGGGATATAGAAACCCTTGATGCCCTGGCTCTCGGCCTGATCCTCGATCTGATTGCGGCAGAGAAACAATTTGCGCTCGAACTCATCGTCGCTCATCTCGGAAGGGTCGGGCCGCCCCACCAGGATTTGCTCGATGTCGGGACAGGTGCGCAACGCCTTCTCCCCGAGCACCGCACGATTCACCGGCACCGTGCGCCAGCCGAAAATGAAGAGCTTGTGCTCGCCCAGCGCAACCTCGGTGATGTGCCGGCAACGCGCCTGCGTGTAGGGATCATTCGGCAGGAACATCATGCCCACGCCAAGGTCAGAATCCTGAAAAAGGTTGTAGCCCATCTTCTCCACCTCGGGCCGGAAAAGCTTGTAGGGAATCTGGGTCAATAGGCCCGCGCCATCGCCGGTTTTCGCGTCGGCATCCATCGCGCCGCGATGAATGAGATTACAGACGCAGGTCAGCGCTTTCGTCAGGATCGAATTGGAACGAATCCCCTTGATGCTGGCAACCATGCCTACCCCGCAGGCATCGTGTTCAAAGGCCGGATCATAGAGTCCGTGAAAGGACTCTGTACGGTCGAGGATGGCTTGATTGAGCGGCATGGGCGTTAAAACCTAGAACGAAGATTCAAGGGCACAAGGGGTTATTTGTAATATACTCTATTTTTCACCTGGAGGGACAACGGGGCGGGCTTGCCGGTTTCCCACCAAGCACATGCTTCTCCCGTTGATCTCCTTTTGTTCTGATTTTTTTTCATAAGCGCGTAATCTTAAGCAGATGAAACCCCGCCCCTTGGTTCGCCGACTGGATGTCGAACTGGTCGAGCGCAGCCTCGCCGAATCGCGAGAACAGGCTCAACGTCTGATTTTGGCTGGGGAGGTATGGGTGGAAGGTCAACGGTGGGATAAGGCAAGCAAGCTTTGTGCCGCCTCCGCCGCGATTGAGGTGCGGGGCGGCGACCGTTATGTGGGTCGGGGCGGACACAAGCTGGAAGGCGCGTTGACCAGCTTTCATCTCGACGTCACCGGCTGGCGCTGCCTGGACATTGGTGCTTCCACCGGCGGCTTCACCGATTGCCTGCTCCAGCACGGCGCCCGCGAAATCGTCGCGGTCGATGTCGGGCACGGCCAGCTTCACTGGCGCCTGCGGCAGGACCCGCGCGTGATCGTCCACGAGGGCGTCAATGCGCGCGACCTGACCCCGTTCGCGAAGGACCATTTTCCCGGCGCGTTCGACCTCATCGTGGCCGACGTCTCGTTTATTTCCCTGCGCAAGGTCTTGCCTCCCGCCTTCGATCTGCTTAGCTCCGGCGGAAGGGTCTGCGCGCTGATCAAGCCGCAGTTCGAAGCAGGGCGTGCCGAAGTCGGCAAGGGCGGGATTGTCCGGGATGCGAAAGTGAGAACGCGGGTGGTGGACGAACTGAGAGATTGGGCCGAAGCTTATCCGGTCGAGACGGTGGGAGCGATCCCCTCGCCGCTGCCGGGCCGGGACGGAAACGAGGAATTTTTATGGCTGCTCAAAAAACAGTGACTGTCGGCGTGATCGTGAACGGCTCGAAATCGGGCGCGAAGGAAGTCCTGTATCAACTCATCGAGTTCTCCCAGGGACACCCCAACCTCTATCTCCTCTTTGAGAAACGGACCGGCGCGTTGATCAACCGCCACGGCCTCTCCGAAATCGAACTCGCAAAAAAGTCGGACATTCTCCTGGTCGCTGGTGGCGACGGCTCCCTCATCGATGTCGTCAACTCAGTCTTTCCCACGCAAGTGCCGATCCTCGGCGTGAACATCGGAAGCCTCGGCTTCCTGGCCGCCGTGGCCGAAACGGAAGTGGAAAAAATTCTGCCCTTCATCGCCACCAACGACTTGCTCCTGAGCCCGCGCCTCGTCCTGGAAACCGTTTTCCACCACGCCAACGGCAAGAGCCATCTCATTCCCTGTGCGTTGAACGACGTGGTGGTTGCGCGCGGCAGCATCTCACGCCTTGCCCGCATCCGCGTTGAGATCGGCGATTACCTCGTTACCGAATATGTCTGCGACGGGGTGATCATCTCGACACCTACGGGCTCCACGGCCTACTCTCTCGCGGCGGGCGGTCCAATCCTCAGCCCTGACGCCAATTCCATCGTGCTCACCCCGATCAGCCCACACACGCTCACCAACCGCGCGCTCGTCGTCGGCACGGACCAAGTCATCCGCATCCGCGTCGTCCGGCAGGTGGGCGTCCCCGCCCCCAGCGTGCAATTCGACGGCCGGCCCGGCGGCAATCTCCGCATCCACGAATGGTTGGAGATCAAGCCCGCCAAGGCCAAAGTGCAACTGGCTTATCTGCCCCACTCCGACTTCTATCGCGTGCTCCGCCAGAAGCTCAAGTGGAGTGGCGCGAGTGTGTGATGGGATATATAAGTCCTATTCCCCCCTCATGAAACCATTTCAGGAGTTCCTGCACGACGAGATCATGCCCCCGGCGATTGGGATGGTTGCCCTGGGACATAAGATCGTCCAACGGGTGGACACCATGAACATAACCGATCGTCGCGGCCAGGCTGTCCGCCAGGCCGATTTGATATTCCCGGGCGAGAGACCGGATCTGTTCCGCCTGTTGGTTCAACGGATCGTTCGCATCGTCGAGGCTGGCAGTGAGATCGCCGGTCGGAGTTAAAAGAATGACCTTGATCTGCCGCACCAGCGCTTTTTCGATCATGCTGGCCCAGGATGCGCGGGCTTTCTCTAACCCGATCCAGCGGTCGTTGAGCCCGTAATCGATGGTGAGGACATCGGGCCGGTGCGTGAGCACCTCTTGCTCGAACCGCGCCGCCCCGCTCTCCGAATTTTCCCCGCCGATGGCCGTGACGATGACGTTGATGACCGCGTTCGGAAACCAGCCCGCCAATTGGGCGTGGAGAAGATGGGGATAGGAATTCATCGTATCGACCGTCGGCGTCTTGAAGTAGCCCGACGGGACGCTGTGTCCGTGGCAGACGATGTTCACCAAGCGGTTGTCGGGCCATTCCTTTTTCAGAATAGCTATGATGTCTGCCAGGTAATTCATTTCGTCTCCTCGCTCTCCGCTGCCCACTGCGCCTGCCAGCGCTTGCCCTCTTCGAGCAACTGCCACCACCAGCCATTGCTGACCGCCAGCAGATGGAGGCCGACCGCGCCGAAAATCACCTCGGTCGCGATCACGGCGATGAAGGGCGGGAGGCGGTTGTGGGCGCCGAAAGCCAGGAAAAGCTGCGTGAAGGCGATGAAACAGAGCAGCACCAGAATAGCCACCATCACACCGCCCAGAGCGTTGCGCCGATCCGTGTGCGTACCCTGAAGCAGCGCAAAAAGCATCAGGACAATCAGGTTGAAGGGATAGAGCATCCGGTACCACCATTCCGTACGATACTTGGCCAGGTTATCCTGCGAGGACGTGCTGGTGGCGATATACTGGGAAAGCTCCGCAAGGGTCAATTGGTCCGGCTGCGATATGATAAGCGAGAGTTGCTTGGGCGGCGTGGTGATCTCGGGCAAATCCAACTCTTCAAAGGTCTTCTGCTCCTTCACCGCCCCGTTGATTCCGAAGACAATTTTAAGGACGCCGGTCAGCTTCCAATACTCATCGTTCCATTTGGCTGTTCGGGCGAAGAATTTCACCACGTCGTGCCCCTGCAGATCCCGCTGGAGTATCTCCACACCCTTGGCCGTGTTCTGATTGGTATCCAGACTCTGGAAAAACCAAACCCGGCGGTTCGTGCTGTCGACATAGGGGAGATTCACGAAGACATTGCTTTTGGCGTTTTGCCCCTTCACCTGCTGAAGCAGCCGCTCGCTTGTCACCTCCGACTTCGCGGCAGGCCAGTTGAGATCAAAGGCCATGATGAAAACCCAGATGAGCGCAAATGCGAAAAAAGGCGAGAAGAGCCAGATGGGGGCCATGCCGCCCGATTGAAAAGCCACCAACTCGCAACGCCGGTTCAGGCTTAGCAACGTCCAGAGCGTCGAAAAAAGCAACGTAGCAGGAAGCACCTGCACCAGCACGATGGGAAGCTGCAGGATGTAGTAGCGGAGAATCGTGAGCAGAAGCGGAACAAGATTGATCTTTTGTCCGAGGAATTCGTCAATGTTGCCGTAGAGATTCGCCATCACCCAAATCAGCGTGCAGCCGCCGAGACAGAAGGCGAACGGGACGAGCAATCGAAGAAAGAGGTAACGAAAGAAAATCTTCATGAGAGAAACGCCCTCCATATGTAGGGCTTCTTTTCGAATAGAGCAACCGCGTAGCGGTGGAAGTAGTTGAAAATCCGTTTATCAACTGATAGCATATTAACCCCTTATGCTTCTCAAGCGTTCTCTTGTCCTCGCGGCGGGTGTTTTACTCTTCATCATCGCCTTCATTATCTATTTCGATGTCTCCCATGCGCAGATGGAGGCACGCTTCCGCGCGGAACGGGAAAAGTTCAATGTCGAGGGCGCCACTTTGATAACATCGGGACCGGCAAACCCGACGGAGGCTCCAGCCTCTCCTTCCGCCACCACCACGCCCGACACGAACACCCTCATCGGCCCGGTACCGCCGAGTTCGTCCACAATCGACAGCACCACGGCTCCAGCCACTCCCGCCGCTCCAGATACCAACTCCACTCCGGCACCTTCCGCTGCTCCAGCCACCCCCGACACGAATTCCGCGCCGGTGACGCCTCCCTCTTCAACCATGGACTATCCTGGGGCGAATCGTTCACCATTCTTTGAACTCGCGTCGTACCGTCCCTCGGACGGCGTGGAGATGCAAATAGTCGACACTCTCAAGCTGGGCCAGACCGCTCCATCCGTTCCGGCCGCGCCGCCTGTCGCCAGTCCTGCGACGAATGCCGATACCACCGCTGCCCCGGTTCCCGCCCCTGTTCCTGCCTCGGCAGTCGCCACTCCGGCCATTTCTCCCGCGACAGCCCCCTCCCCAGCCACCAACACGCCTCCGGAAGTACGTTCCACGAACAAGTCAAGCGTCGCGCATCCCGGCGCAGGAGAAGGCAAGGTCATCGTTCTTCTCTACCATCAATTCAAAGCTGCGGGCGTCCCCATCCCGGCGATGTATCGCTGGACCATGAACCAGGATGTCTTCGAGTCGGAAATGAAATATATCCATGACAATGGCTACCACGTCATCCCGATGTCCGACCTGCTTAAATTCCTCAGGCACGAGATTAATCTCCCGCCGAATTCCGTCTGCATCACCATCGACGACGGCTACAAAAGCGCGATCGTCTATGCCGCTCCCATCTTGAAAAAATATGGCTATCCGTGGACATTCTTCATTTATCCCGACTTCATCACGACCGGCGAAGGTCCCGGAGCCGCCAGTTGGAACGACCTCCTCGCTCTCCAAGCGGAAGGCGTCGATATCGAGTCTCATTCGATGACGCATCCGAACCTCAAACTCCATCACCAGAAGGTCAAAGGCGCCTGGCATAACTTCACGCCAGACGAATATGCGGCGTGGCTGCACAATGAGACAGCCGGAGCCAAGGCGGTCCTCGAACAAAAGATGGGCAAACCCATCACCTGCTTCGCCTATCCTTACGGCGAATACAACACCCAGGTCGAGGACGCAGCCATCGCCGCAGGCTACGAGGCAATTTTCACGGTGGCCGATAATCCCGTCCACTCGTGGACCAACCTGCACAGCATCGGGCGCTATACGATCACCCGGGAAGTGGAGAAGAATTTCACGGCCTATCTGCGCCAGGGCGCGCTGGGTCTTATTTCAGCCGACCCGGCGCCGGGAGCCACCACCTCCAATCCCCGGCCGGTGATCACTGCCAGGCTCGGATACGCGGGCACGATCGATCCCAAGACGATTGAAACCTCGGTGCGTGATTACAACGTGGTTCGTCATGATTTCGATCCGCAGACCAACACGCTCCGGCTCTACCTGCCGCGCGACCTGATTCAGCCGGTGGTACTGGTCAACATCCGTGTCGAGGACGCCGCGACAAAACAAGTTATGGTCGCCAACTGGCACTTCAATTATGCGCCCGATGCCGCCGCCGCGTCCGTTCATACGCCCATCGCCCCGGCAACGAATGCGCCCGAGGCAACCACACCCGAACCCATGGAAAAGAGCGCCGTCGGCACACCGCTCGACGCCCACAAGCCCCCCCCGGCTCCTCCAACTCCGCCAACTCCTCCGGCCTCGCCCACCTCGACCCACGATTAGGCCCGCTCTTTCTCCGGCACGGGGATGTGGGTAAACGCGATGCGGGTCGGTGCGGCTTTGAGGGCCGATTGCGCGCCGCCAAAGTAAACTGTGTTCTTGCCGTAACACTGATTCAGCTTGTCCATGGCCTGATCCAGGGCCAGGCGCGACGTGACCAGTTGCGGCAGGTTCGGCGTGACGTTGTGCGCAGCGGTAAGATGAAACAGCGTCACGCCCACCGCAAGCGGAGGCGGCAGGGATGACGGGCACCGCTGCCAGAGCAAACCGAAGACACGGATGAAATCGAGCGTGTCCTGCGTTTCGAGAAAACTCATCTCATCCCCCCAATGCTGGTGGCCGAGGAATTCGACGCTGACGGAGAGACCGGCGGCCAGGTACCCAAGCGCGCGCAGGCGCGCGGCGGCTTTTTGCAGCAGGCGATGCAGTACCCCCTCGGCCAGCGGGAGGGTCCGGCACTTCGGTTCCAGCACATGCGAGTGCCCGACCGTGCATCGTTCCGATGACGGGCGCTCGACCTGCTCGCCCTGGAGAAGGGCGTACATCCGGTCGCCCTCGATCCCGTTCCAGGCGCGACGCAACACCTCCTTGGAGGCCCGGCAAAGTTGTTCGACCGTCGTGATTCCGCAGGCATGCAAACGGGCTTCCCTTGAAGCGCCGATACCGCAAAAATCGCGGAGTTCCAGCCGGAAAAGAGACTCCGGCAGATTGCCCTCATCGAGCACGACCAAGCCGTCGGGCTTTTGCATATCGGAAGCGGTCTTGGCTAAAAACGAATTCGGCGCGATGCCGATGGAACTGCGCATACACTCCCCGACGGTGGCCACAATCCGCGCCTTGATTTCGCGCGCAAGCCGGAGGGCCGTCTCCTTTTCCCGCCATGGCCCGCGGAGTGCGCAACTCATTTCGTCAATGGAGCGGACCTGCGTCACGGGCACGCACGAATCGACTGCGGCGATCAGCCGGTGATGATACTCGACATAAAGTGAAGGCCGGGCTTCCACCACAATGAGACCAGGGCACCGTTTCCGCGCTTCACCAATGTTGGTGCCGGTCTTGATCCCGAATCGCTTGGCCTCGTAGGTGGCAGCGATGCAGCAGGTACTGTCGATCATGATCGGCGCGACGGCCATGGGACGACCGCGCAGGGCGGGCTTTTCCTGCTGCTCCACCGAGGCGAAGAATGAATTGAAATCCACGAACAGGACACGCAACGCCATGCCTCCAATTTCCCGGAAGAATAAAGGAGGCGCAAGGAAATTTATACTACTGTATTAATTGCAGAGAGATCTCCGGAAATATTTTCATCGCTAAAAACCCGAAGCACACTATTACGGCTTGATGGCATTCAGTATTCGGTCCTGTTGCAGGCACTGCTGATCTGCCCCAACTCAAACCCCGCGTCGTCCATGGCTCATATCGACCATCATCTGCTCATGGCTCTCATGGACACCACACCCGACCGTATCTACTTCAAGGACCGCGAAGGGCGTTTTCTTTTGGTCAACCAGGCGTTGAAAGCATTTCACCATGTGGCCGATGATTCCGGCATCCTCGGATTAACCGATTTTGACATGTTTCTACCCGAACACGCGAGAGATGCCTTTGCCGATGAGCAGCGGGTCTTGAATACCGGCGAGGCGATCGTGGCAAAGCTGGAGCGGGAAAATCTGCCCGATGGCCGCATCACCTGGGCCTCAACGACTAAGGTGCCCCTGCGGGACGGCTCCGGAAACATCATCGGCACCTGCGGCATCTCGCGCGACGTCACCGAAGAGCATCGGCAATCGGAGCAACTGAAGGAATACACCGAGGCACTGGCCGACCAGCAGGCGCAGATGGACCAGGAACTTGCGCTGGCCAGGGAAGTGCAGCAGGCGCTGCTCCCCCAGAGTTACCCCTCCTTCCCGCGCAGCGCAACGGAGGCGGAGAGTGCCCTCCGTTTCTCGCACCGTTATCTGCCGGAAGGGCGTGTCGGGGGTGACTTTTTCACCATCACCCAAATCTCCGATACGAAGGCCGGCGTTCTCATTTGCGATGTCATGGGGCATGGAGTTCACGCTGCGCTGGTGACTGCGGTGGAACGGGTCTTGGTGGAGGAAATCCACGGCTTCGCGGACGATCCGGGCGCGTTTCTCGGCGAACTCAACCAGCGGTTGCACCATTTCTTTGAACCGCTCTCGACCTCCATGTTCGTCACGGCCCTCTACATGGTAGTTGATACCGTCACCGGCGTGGTGCGTTTCGCCAATGCCAGCCATCCGCAACCGTTGCATATCTCCCGGGCGCAACATTCCGTGCGAACCATGGGCGACATCTCGAAGCGTCATCCATTCGCCCTAGGCGTGGCAAAGGATTCGGTTTATTCAACCGAGCAGGACGTGGTCAAGGCCGGCGACTTTCTCCTTCTCTACACCGACGGTCTCTGCGATCTGGGCGAAGACAAGGACCTCGCGCCGGACGATCCCCAGTTCATCCGGCTCATCCAAAATTGCGTCCGCCAAAAAGGAGAGGCCTTTCTCGACGCCCTTCTGGCCCAAGCCCGGCAGTTCTCCGGCCAGGACGATTTCCGGGACGACGTCTGCCTCGTCGGCATCGAAATCGAGCGGCTAACGGAACCGTCGTCCTAAACGCGAAGTCCTATCCCGACTCCGCTACCTATTACACAACACAAGCCGCGTGCCGCTTTTGTTCACCACCCGCGCGCCGGGTGGAAGCAGCCCCTGCCAATAGGCCAGCCTGCTCTCTTCGAGAATCAAATAAACCGGCCGGGATGAGCGCCATGCCTTTTGCAGCCCCGCGTCATCCCAATAATAATCGCGCCCCAGGCCAAGCACCCGCTGGGAATAGTCCTGGTTGAAAGGCGCGTTCACCCAATGGACGCGGGCGTTAAGATAATAGAAGAGGCTCGAAGCGGTATTAGGCAGCGCTTCGCACGCAACGACGGCATCAGGTTCGGCGGCAATCTCGCGATTGATCGCCCGCGCTTCCCCGGCCAGCGAGAAGTAGGGGCTCATCATGGTGAACCCGGCGGTGGCCAGGCAAATCGGGACGACCATCGCACTGGACAAAACAAGCAGTGCCGGAAAGGGTTTCCTTTTCCAGGTGAGCGTGGTCGCGACGGCCCCGGCGATCAGCATGGCGACCCCGAAGATCCCAAGCAGCGTGATGAATTGCCCCCATAACGCCGGGGAGATGCCGACAATCGCGTCCATGAACGTATCGCGGTCGCGAATGGGCGACGCGGTGATTTCGCCGAGAGCACTGAGTCGCGGAGTGATCCACGCGGCAAAGCCAAGCGCTAGGGCGCCACCGATCGTCACCAGCACACAAGGGACGAGCAGGTAGGGTCGGGACAGGTGCGGAAGCGAAAGCTCCTCGAACATCCAGGGCAACGCCAGAAAAGCGGCCACCACACCCCAGCAGGTCATGCTGTAGTAATCCTGCCGCGTGGAAAAGGCGACTGAGACCATGGTGAGGACGAACCAGCAACCGAGCAACTTGATGATGTCCAGGGTTGGAGGAGAAATAAAATGGGACTGCCGCCGGGCGGCCCGGACCGCTTTCACCGTCGCGTAAATGGCGCTGGGCAGCAGCAACGTCCATGGCATCCAGAAGAGAAGATGCTGCGCATAAAATTGGGCAAGCGGCAGTTGCTTCGCATCGACGGGATACCGCGTATTCAAGGCTGCGCCCATCTGCTCGTTGACGAAGTGCGCGGATAGAAAATAAGGAAAGCGTGCGGCCATGTAGGCGTACCATGGCGTGACGAGCAGAAGAAAAACAAGCAGCCCGCGCAGGTTCAAGACTGGTCGCAGCCACACGCGCCAGCCTGGAACAACAAGGCCCGTTAGGATCACCGTGCCCAAGGGCCAGAGCGCACCGTGCAGGCCCTTGCTCAACGCGCCCAGCGCCAGGAAAATCCAGAAGAGAAGATACCAGTAATCGCCCGGAAAGCACTCGGCCTGGGACTGCGCAAATAATCGCGCCTCCACGAGGCACCAGATGCTCAGCGATATAAAGCAGGCGAGAAACGGCTCGGGTTGCACCAGATGATTGAAGACCCACACACCCAACATCGAGGCCAAGACCAGCGCTGAAGCAAGGCCGAAGCGCTCGCCCCCAAGCCGGCGCACGATCAGGTACGTGGCCATGATCCAGCCCGCGGTCGCCAGCGCATTGGGCAGGCGCAGGGCAAATTCGTTGTCGCCGAAAAGGGACGTGGCGACGAGCATCGTCCAGTAGACCAGCGGCGGTTTCTGTACGCGCGGGAAACCGTTGGTGGTGGGCAAAAGCCAGTCGCCGTTTTGATGCATCTCCCGCACCGCGCCAGCGTAGAGGCCCTCGTTGTCGTCAAAAATCACCGGCGCAAAGCAGGCACCGACGTAGACCAGGGTGATGAGACCAAGAACAAGCCACGAGAATCGCGTCGAGGCGGTAACGGGAAATGAAGCAGCACGCGTCCTCGCCGTTTGCCACGGCGCGATGACAGATGCTTCCTCCCTTAAAACTGTGTAGCCATTCGAATCCACGTTTCTACTTAGCGCGTTGGTCACGATTGTCTAGCCCTGCACTCCACTGAAGCACCGCAATTGTCATGCACAGCCCACTGGTAGGGACGCGAGCCCTTTGCGTCCCTAAATGCAGAGACTACCGTCCCTACCAACTACGCCGCGTGCTTGTGCGCATGCCCGTTCTGATGGATGGCCTGAGGCTCCTGATGCCGCGCGTGGGAGGCATGCCCCTTGCGATGCGAATCGCGGGCTTTATGCGAAGACGCGTTGTAGCTGAGGTAGTCGAGAAGCTTCGCCAATTCCGTGCGCATTTCGAGACGCGGGATGATGCGATCAATAAGTCCTCGTTCGAGCAAAAATTCGGCGGTCTGGAATCCCTTGGGCAGATCCTGGCGCGTCGTTTCCTTCAGCACCCGCGCTCCTGCAAAACCAATCATCGCCTTCGGCTCGGCAATATTGAGATCACCCAGCGTGGCGAAACTCGCCGTAACGCCGCCCATGGTCGGATGCGTCAGGACGGAAATAAAAGGCAACCGCGCTGCGGCATGTCGCGAAAGAGCGCCGCTGGTCTTCGCCATCTGCATCAGGCTGAACATCCCCTCGTGCATGCGCGCGCCGCCTGACGCGGAGAAGATCAGCACGGGAATCCCGCGTTCAGTCGCGCGTTCGATGGCGCGGGTGATTTTTTCCCCCATTACGGAACCCATCGAGCCGCCCAGAAAATTAAACTCCATCACCGCGACGGAGATCCCGTTCCCCTCGATCTTGCCCAGCCCGCTGACGACCCCTTCCTTGAGGCCGGTCTTCTTCTGGTATTTTTTCAACTGGTCCGAGTAGCTTGTGGCCCCGGTGAACTTGAGGACATCGACTGAAGAAACATTCGCGTCGAATTCTTCCCATGAGCCTTCATCGAGCAGGTGCTGCAGCCGTTGCCGTGCAGTGATGTTGAAGTGGTGTCCGCACTCCTTGCAGACCATTTGCAGCGATTCGAGTTCCTTGTTGAAAACGTAGGCGCTGCATTCCGGGCATTTCGTCCACAGCCCTTCCGGCATTTCCTTCTTTTTCGACGGCGTCTTGCCGTAGTCGGGCTTTGGGAAAAAACTGCCGGAAGAAGTGAGGGGGTTAGGCATAGTTTTGTGGGAAGGAGGGAGGAAAGACTCAACTCCGGGCAACGGTCAGGACGGCCAACTGGCTCGCCCCTGCTTTTGCCAGAGTTTGAGCGCAGGCGTTAACCGTCGCACCTGTCGTAAAAACATCGTCTATTATTAGCAAATTTCGCCCCGTCACGTCAAATCCCCGTTTCATTTGGAATGCATTCGACATATTTTCCCAACGCGCGGTTCGCTCCAATTTCGTTTGCGAAATCGTTTCACGATAACGATAAAGGCAATCCAAAACCGGTATTTTACGCTCGGAGGCAAGCCCTCGCGCCATCTCGCAAGCTTGGTTAAATCCGCGCTCGCGACGTCGCCGATGATAGAGCGGAACCGGGACAAGAGCGTGCCAATCGCCGGATTGAACATGTTCGTCGAAGACCTCAGTCAGCCATCGGACCAGCCGTCCCTGCTGATAGTATTCATCTCGATACTTGAAGCCGATGATGGCATCGCGGACTTGACCTTCCGTGCGATAGCCGGCCCGCGCCCATTTGAAATGCCACTTTTTCTCCACACAATAGTCACAGAGAAAAGTCGAGTCGTGGGCTTCCAGGCCGGGATAGGGATAACCGCATTGCCGGCAAAACGGCGCTTCAATTCGCACCGGTTCCGCCGCCGTGGATTCGTCCCAGGGAAAAGCCAGATTCAAGGCGCATTCGGCCCAGTCCCGCACGCGGGCTCGGGCGAAATGGAGGGATGACGATAAAAGCGCCAAAGCCATAGACCTGTCAGTATTAATACCAGCGTCGTGGCAGGACTGGAAAGAATATCTCCGCCAAGCAGGTCAGTGAGACGGGTGAGCGGTGAGTCGTAGCTGTCGACGGTGTGTGTCTTCACGAGACTACCGGGCAGCATATCAATTATGCTTTCTTCGAAGTGGTTGGGCCGCGTCAATCCGGTAAACATCAGGAGCCCGAAAATCCAGCCGCTGTGCAGACCTGCATTCAGCCAGAGCGTGCCAGCCCGCAAGAACACGCCGCCCAGGATCAGACCGATGATGGAAAGATTGATCGCCTTGCAAACATTTTCCAGTTGGGAGAACTCATGACCAAAATCGGCAAACGCCGCGCCCAACGCAGTCACGCCGCTCCAGAGATGCACCGGTTCGTGATCGAGTTCAACCGGAATCTTCAGGAAATGGGCCAGCATGAAAATCACCGCCGTGATCAGCCAACCCGCACACCAGCCAAGCCCCTTCACCAGTTCCCTCTGCAGGAACCCGCGAAAGACGGTCTCCTCCAACGGCGGCACCAGCAGCGCCGCGACGAGAGCCAGCGCCACCCTCCCCACAACCTTGTCCACGCTTAGATGCGCGCTTTCAAATCTCGCCAGCGCGAGATAAGCGCCGATCATCGCCTGGATCGAAACCGCCGCGATGAAATAACCAAGCAGCAGTTGTTTCCACGCATCGCTGTTACACGGCCAGAGTTTTTCCAACGGTATCCGCGACCAAAATAACCCAAGCGCCGCAACAGCTGAGATCAGCATCGCGCGATCCATCGCGCGGTGAAAAGGAATCGGCCACACGACGGCAAGGCCAAAGTAGAGCAGCGGCCCAAGAATCATCGCGCCCAAAAACAGCGTGAGGAAAAAGACCGGCAGGATGTATTTCCCAGGCAAAGCCATCCCGCTAGAATTCCATGTTATTTGGTATAAGCAATCCGTCATCCTTGTATGAGCTTGTTGAAGATACAAGGATCACTTCAGGAGGTAGCCATCGCCCGCCACACGAGTGTGCCGTTCGCAGCCCTCAAGCTCTACGCGGAAGAGCTTTGGGATCCCTTCTTACTCGTTGGTGAGAATTTTGACCGTGCCTGTCTTGGCCCCCACCTGAAAACGAGCCACTGGTTCCGCAGCCTCCGCATAGAAATGGAGGGTCCAGAACGGCTCCTGGCCACTACGCGGCTGGCTCAGGCGATATTCAGCGGTGAGGATGCCCTTCAACTTGGCCGCTTCGCGTACTTGGACAAGCACCTGATCCGAATCCATCACCCATTTAGTTTGCGAGATCGCATGGGTGGTCGGCACGCTTTCCGTTTTGGCGGAACTGAACGCCTCGACTGTATCGGGATGTTCCGAGGATGTCTTGGCCGCCACCGTAACCACCCGGCAATTTCCACTGGTCGCCGGATCGAGGAAAACAAATCTCCACGCTTCGGGCATGAGCGATCCATCCGTTCGCGCGCTGGAGACGCTCAGGAGCTTGGCCCGAACTTCAGGCCGCAAACGGCGTTGGGCGATTTTGAATGCGCGCAGGGCCGTTAGATTGGTTTGACTGTTCCCCGGAGCAAAACCAAAGACGCAACCGAGAGAAAGTAGTGAACAATGCATGGTACTCATAAGATTTATCCTTTCATGGAAGCCGAGAGTGACCTGGTGCACTCCAGCCACCGTATCGGACATTCGCATGGATTCGCCGACCTTCCTTTTGTCATTTCAGCCTTTCCCATGTCCCTAACACTACCCCTCCAAAATCAACCACAGAAACGCCATAAATCCACACATCATATCCACTATGTTAGACGCATGGCGCAGAAAAAGGGTTCTATAAAATGAATAAATAATCTCTTACATCCAAGAAAGCACACTCATCTATTTTGTATAAAAACCTTATTATAAGCATGATATGATAACAATATTCTTGATTTTAAAAACGAAAAATTTGTTAATTTACGCCAATAGATCGGTACATATAGAGGATTAATATTTGTCCAATGCGTCTTTTTTTATGACTAGAAATTTTATTCTAATGAGTTAGTTGCCATTGATCTTCAATATAAATTACGAGTCTCTTCAGGCATTTTCGCAAGGAAACTGACGCCTACATGACACTCCAGCGACCGAAACTACGGTTCCAGCGAACACTGGTTGACGACTCCTCCGCTCGTTGCGCTATTTGCCAGCGAAGCTAAAGTTACTAAACCTTTAATCAACTAGTTCGCTAGCACTAACGTCTTTACCTCCATGTGGATCGTCCGCCTAGCTTTGCGCAAGCCTTACACCTTCACGGTGATGGCCATACTTATTTTGATTTTAGGCGCCGTGAGCTTTCTCAGCATGCCGGAAGACATCTTCCCTTCGATCGACATTCCCGTGGTCAGCGTGATTTGGTCCTACACGGGATTGCCACCGCAGGAAATGGAGCGCCGCTTCACGACGATCAGCGAGCGGGCCATGACGACCACTGTCAACGACATCGAGCATGAGGAATCGCAAAACTATCCGGGCGTCGCGGCCATCAAGGTCTTCTTCCAACCCACCGTCAAAATCGAGCAGGCCGTCGCGCAAGTCACCGCGATCAGCCAGACACTGCTCAAGATCTTTCCACCCGGCGCGACGCCACCGCTCATCATCCAGTATAATGCCTCATCAGTGCCGATCCTGCAACTGGCCGTCAGCAGCAAGACTCTGGGCGAAGCCGAGCTTTACGACCAGAGCCTCAACTTTATCCGCCAGCCGCTGGCCAGTGTGCCGGGCGCGTCCATTCCGCTTCCTTACGGCGGCAAACAACGGCTTGTTTCGGTCGATCTCGACCTCAAGAAGTGCCAGTCGCTCGATATCTCGCCGTTGGAGGTCAGCAACGCCATTAACCTGCAAAGTGTCATTCTCCCCTCCGGCACGGTGAAAATCGCCGACCGCGAATACAACGTTCTGCTCAACAACAGCCCCGACATCCTGAGTCAGCTCAACAACCTGCCGATCAAACAGGTCAACGGCGCCACAATTTACATCCGGGACGTCGCGCAGGTCCGCGACGGTTACGCCCCGCAAATCAACATGGTTAAGTTGAACGGCGAAAAAGCGGCGCTATTACCCGTCCTCAAGAATGGCTCCGCCTCCACCGTTGATGTCGTCAACGGCGTGCTGAAAAAGCTGCCCGGAATCAAGGCCACCCTGCCTTCCACGCTCGACGTTCAACCGCTTTTCGACCAGTCGATTTTCGTCAAGGCGGCCCTGCAGGGGGTGGTTGTCGAGGGCACGACCGCCGCGACTTTGACCGCGCTGATGATCCTGCTCTTCCTCGGCTCCTGGCGCAGCACGATCATCGTGGCCATCTCCATTCCGCTGGCCATCTGTTGCTCGCTCATCATTCTCGCCGCGCTGGGCAAGACGGTCAACATCATGACCCTCGGCGGACTCGCCCTCGCCGTCGGCATTCTCGTCGACGACGCCACCGTAACCATTGAGAACATCCATCGCCACATGAGCCTCGGCAAGCGAATGGTCAAATCGATCCTCGATGGCGCGCACCAGATCGCCATTCCCGCCTTCGTTTCGACGCTCTGCATTTGCATCGTCTTCGTGCCAATCTTTTTCCTCAAAGGTGTGGCCTACTACCTATTTACCCCGCTTGCCCTTGCGGTCGTGTTTGCCATGATGGCCTCTTATTTTCTCTCGCGGACTGTCGCGCCAACCATGGCCAATTTTCTTCTGGGAGTGGAAACGCATCATCCCGAAGGCCATGTTGCCGAGCGTCCGGACGGTCTTTTCGCCCGGATTCACTGGAATTTTATTCGCGGATTCGAGTGGATGCAGGCTCGTTACGTCAGCCTTCTGGAAAAGGCGGTCCACCTGCCCGCATTGGTGGTCGCTGTCGCAGTGATTTTCGTTTTGGCAAGCCTCGCCGTCTTCAATCCCCTCGTGTTAGGCCGCGATTTCTTTCCGCTGGTTGACGCAGGCCAGTTCCGCCTCCACATTCGCGCGCCCAGCGGCACGCGGATCGAGGAAACGGACAAGGGATTCGCGCAGACGGAACAGATCATCCGCCACATCATCCCGCCGAATGAAATTGACATGGTGCTCGATAATATTGGACTGCCCGTCGGCGGCGTGAACCTGGCGTTCACGGATTCCGCCACATCGGGGCCATTCGACGGAGAAATGCTCGTCTCGCTCAAGCCCGGACACAAATCGACCTGGAACTACGTGAAGGAAATCCGGCACCGGCTCAAGGAGGAGATGCCTACCTACGAGTTCTTCACCCAGCCCTCGGACATCGTCGGCCAGATTCTCAACTTTGGCCTCCCCTCCCCCATCGATGTGCAAGTGGTTGGGCCTGCCAAGAACGACAAGGCCAATTACGCCGTTGCGCTGAAGCTCCTCGACCGCATCCGCGGCGTGCGCGGCGCGGTCGACGTCCACATCCAGCAGGTCACGAGCTACCCCACTTTTTTCGTCGATGTGGACCGCACCCGAGCCGACCAGATCGGCCTGACCGAGCGTGACGTCGCCACCGACTTGCTCATCTCGCTCAGCGGGAGTGTTCAGACGGCCCCCAACTACTGGCTCAACCCCGTCAATGGCGTCAACTACAGCATCGCCGTCCAGACTCCCCAGTACAAAATCGATTCGCTCAACGCGCTGAAACAATCGCCGATCAGCGCAGGTAAGTTGACGACGCCCCAGTTGCTCGAAAATCTCGCCCCGATCCGCCGGTCCGACACGCCAGCGGTCATCACCCATTACGCCATCGCACCGGTCTACGACGTCTGTGTCAACGTCCAGGGACGCGACCTCGGCGGCGTTTCCGATGACATCGAGAAAATCGTCGATCAATTCCACGTCGCGTCGGACCCCAGCGCTCCACCTGCACCTGCCAGCTACCTGACAAACCTCTATGGCAAATTTTTCAAAACGCCACCGCCCGACCAGAATAATTTTTTACCCAAGGGTTCACAAATCAAGATTCGCGGCCAAGTCGCGAGCATGACCTCCGCCTATACCGGGCTGGGCATCGGTATCCTTTTTGCCATTGGCCTCGTCTATTTTCTTATGGTGGTCAACTTCCAATCCTGGCTCGATCCTTTCATCATCATCATGGCGCTTCCGGGCGCGCTGGCCGGAATCGTCTGGATGCTCTTCCTCACAAACACCCCGGTGAGCGTGCCCGCCTTGATGGGCGCCATCATGAGCATCGGCGTTGCCACGGCCAACAGCATACTGGTGGTCAGCTTTGCCAACGAACAGCGCCACGGGGGCCTCTCATCCATCGACGCCGCCCTGGCCGCGGGCCGGACCCGGCTACGCCCCGTCATCATGACCGCTCTCGCCATGATCATCGGCATGTTGCCCATGTCCCTCGGCCTCGGCGAAGGCGGCGAGCAGAATGCCCCGTTGGGCCGCGCGGTAATCGGCGGCCTGACGGTGGCGACACTCTTCACGCTTCTTTTCGTGCCCGTCGTTTACAGCGTCCTGCGCCGGAGAGACAAGAGCAAGGACGTCGATCCGCTTCTCTTTGAACCAAACCAATACGAAATCACCGACATCGCCGAGATGACGGGCCATGGACGCGGCAAGGGATATGCTGACGAAACCGCAGCGACCGGAGGCAACGGCCAGCCCAATGGCCAGTTGCGGACAAGGCCCGACGCACATACCTGATCTCCTTTCCATATCATGAGCACTGTATCTCCCACTCCTCAAAAGAATCCGGTCCCTCACCAGGCCCCGGCCCCTCCAGCCTCACGATCCAAGACCACAGCCCCGCAAAAAAAAGGGCGGCTCCGGTTTTCTGTTCCTTCTACTCATCGCCCTGCTCGTCCTCGCCGGACTAGTCTACTTCTTCGGCATCGCACCCAAATTTGCCGCAAAGACCGACTTGGATCGCGAGCAAAAAATCAGCAACAAGCGCATCGTCATCTACGCCCCGGCGCGTCTGGCTGCCCCGAAGTCGGAGCTGCCTCTGCCGGGCACACTCGATGCCTTTCAACATGCCTCGATCTACGCGCGTACCAATGGCTACGTAAAACGCTGGCTCGTTGACATCGGCGATTTGGTGCACGAAGGCGATGTGCTTGCCGAACTTGATACGCCCGAAGTGGACCAGCAATTGAGCCAAGCCAAGGCGACCGCCGAGCAGGCAAAGGCCGCCGTCGCAATCGCCCAGATTGCAGCTGATCGCTGGGACGTCATGGTCAAGGCCCACGCGGTTTCCCAGGAAGAGGCCGATGAAAAAAACGCCACGCTCAAGGAAGCCGTGGCAACCCTGAATGCCGACCAAGCCAATGTGGGCCAGTTGACCGCCCTGGAAAATTTCAAGCGCATCCTCGCTCCGTTCACAGGCACGATTACCTACCGCAACATCGAGGTGGGCAACCTCGTTACCGCAGGCACGACCTCCTCGACCGCCTCCCTCACGACGGAACTTTTCCGCGTCGCGCAGATCGATCCCCTGCGTCTCTATGTCGATGTGCCGGAAGCCAACGCCCGCTCCATTCAACCCGGCGTGGAAGCCAATCTCCACGTCCCGGCTTATCCCGACCGGGTCTTTCATGGCGAAGTTGTCCGTAGCGCGGGCGCACTCGACCCGATTTCCCGCACGTTGAAAACTGAAATCCGCGTGCCCAATCCCGATGGTGCACTCCTGCCCGGCACATTCGCGGAAGTACGCCTCGAACTCGTCGACAGCGCTCCCGCCATTCTCATTCCCGCCAGCACCCTCATCGTCAACTCGGCGGGAACCCAGGTCGCCCTCATCGAAAACATCGACGGCAAGGACAAAATCCACTTTTTGCCCGTCAATGTGGGACGAGATTTCGGCACCGAAGTTGAAATTCTTCAGGACATCAAAGACGGCGACCGGTTGGTGACCAATCCCTCCGCCGACCTGAATGAAGGGGTGGTGGTGACGGCCAAGCCGCTACCGAAACCAGCGGCCCCCGCCCCGACCAGCCCGGCCCCGAAGACGTAATACGATATACGGTTACGGAGAATGGGCTTCTTCGATAACGCTGAGGACCCGTCCTGCGTTGAAGTTGATCTCCATTCCAGCCTTCTGCTTGGTGGCCGGATCAACAATCCACTCCCCGGAATAAACCCAGTAATCTTCTTTTTGAGAAGTGGGCCGTCCGAGCAACTTCACCAGATCATCCTGGGACATACCGCGCAGGAAATCCCTCCATTCGGCCAGGGTCAGGTCTCGGCCCTGCGCCCGCTGAACCAGCTTCGCGTGAGCGGCCGCACGAGTCACCATGGCCTCCTTCTCGGCTTGCAGCTGATCGGCCACCTTCTTCTGCACCTGTTGCAAATACTGCTGCGCTTCGCTTTCATGCGGGCTGGCCGGATAAGTCCAGACGTAGGCCTGCGCAAGCGCAATCTGTTCTTCCGGTTTTGCGCCGGCGTCAGTCATTCGCTTCTGCAGCGCGTCGAAATCGGTCTCTTCAGGGTGTTCGTATTTGGCCAGTTCCTGGCGAAGAGCGATCTCTTTCGCCTCGGTCTCCGTCGCCTCTTTTTGCAAACCAGGCAAGTCGTGACCCAGCTTTTCCTGCTCAGCCTTGGCCTCCTCCAAGGCATGCTTGCCGTCTACAAGGTCATGCACCGCCGCCTTGAAGCCGGGTGTAAAAAAGCCCGCCTTATCCAGCATTTCCAGGCGTTCGGGAGAAAGTTGTTTGCTGTCGGCATGTCCCTGCGTGGGCGTCAGGCAAAACCCCGCCATTCCCATCGCGACGGATAAGGCAAAGTACCGTTTCATTGTGAAGCTCCGTTCCTATTGTAATCAACGCTCTGCACGGCGCCTTCGTTAAAATAGACCATCAAGCCAGATCTTTCACTCGTCAGCGGATTGAGGATCATCTGCTGGCGATAACCCCAACTATTGGAGGCCGTCTCCGAAGGCTGCCCCAGCAGGTCGCTTACTTGCGCACGGGACTTGCCAATGAGAGCCAACCGCATTTCAGAAAGCGTCACCTCACCCTTTGCCGCCCGCGCCAACAAACTGGCGCGCGTCTCTGCCGCCGCCCGGGCCGCATCGGCCTCCTCCTGTTTCTTTTGCGCCTCCTCGACCGCTATCTGGCTGTTGACCTGGGCCAGTTGCTCACGGGCCAAAGCGTTCAGTGAGCTTGAAGGGAATTTAACCGGAAAAGCGGTGAACTGGTCGCGCGCTGAATCCAGTTCGTCCCGCGCGCGCGCCTGAACTATTTGGCTGAAAACGTAAATGTCAGAATTTTTCTTCTCCTCGATTTCCTTGCCCAGTCGTTCTTCTTCCGTCTTGGCTTGGGCGATCTGATTTTGAAGATCGGTGACTTTTGCCTTGGCTGTATTGCGGGCCGAGTCAACGTCGGCCTGTTCGTGCCTTATGGATTCAGTTTCGGCCTGCAATCTCGGGGTGATCGCCCGATCGATAAAATCGGTCGCCACAGCGGAGGTCCGGAAGCCAATGAGAGGTTTCGCGATCAGAAAACCGACAACGGAATGGACCACGATAATGACAAGATAGAAAACAACCGAGATGGAGAAGGCGGTCCGATAAAGATAGAGTATCCATACAATCTGGGCCGCAAAAGCCACAACCAGCAGGAGGATAACCACGAGCATCATAACGAGAGCGGCGTGAGCCAGTCCCAGGCTGAAAACGATGGCGAAACCCATCAAGCAGGTATAAATGAAGCTCAGAAATAATCGCCCGGTCGCGTAAATAATGGATCGTTTCAACTCGGTGGATCCCGGCGCGAAAAAAAACGCGAACCCGCGGCTCATTAGAACGTCGATGCCCCACCCCGCCAGCATGGTGATGACAATGACCCAGCCTGTCATGCTCATCAGCAGCGGCACCCCCAGCTTGGCCAGGTCCTCGGCGTTTTTTGTGAAAAACGGCGCCAGGTCCGCTTGATGGTCGGCCAGGTATTGGCCGAAATTTTCCTCGTTCGCCGCGGGTTGATCCCCGATGGTGATTGTTCCATCGGCCATGAGAGGCCAACTCATCGCGCCCAGCCAAAAAATCAAGACACACGCCGCCAACCCGGCAATGCGTGCTTTCCCAGACAAGCGGCGAAACGGACAAAGCGCCTGCAAAGCCAGGCGGAAAGTCGCCCCAAAATCTTTTGCGTTCCGATCAGGAACAGGGCACGGAACGTAGCCTCTCGTCATATGATTCAATTAATCACGAACTATTTCACAAAGCGTTTCCGCGCTTGCGACAAATTCTACTGCTTGCCGACAATGGTGTAACCAAGTATTTTTCCATGGTGAACAACCGGTTTCTGCTTATCAAGTGCATTACCATGGGAGCCCTCAGCTTTCCCACGCCTTTTTTTATCTACTTTTTTATCATGGATGTCGATCTCAGTGAAATGAATCCCGGCAACAGGTTTCTTCTCGTCTCGATTCTCCTCCTCAGCGGCGCCTTGGTCGGCCTCGCATCCTATTATAAGGATTCCGCCATCGCCGCGCTGAAAGATTGGTATCCCTCGGATAAGTCCTGAGTTCTACGAACGGGATCTGCGCAGGCCTAACGCTGCGCGGTAAAATGAGCCACGAAAGCCTTCCAGACCTGCTCGCGCGCGGCCTTCTTCGTCGCCTCATCCAAAGTCGATGCCGGCATGAAAGAATTGCCGGCGGCATCGCCCAACTGAGTCAACAGGAATTCCTTGCGATCAGCTTCGCTTTCCTGCTGCATGTCTCCCAATTCCTTCCAACTGTAGCCGGAGAAACTATACTGTGCCGTCCACTCGGAAGTCACGGCAACCCGCTCGAATAAATCGTGGGCCATCGGGTTTTGCGGCGTGCTGCCAGCCAGCGCCACGAGAACATCGGTCAGATTTTCCGGGGTGATCTTTGTGGAGGACGGAATGTGAATCACGATGACATTCGGCTGCACAAAAGCGCCTAAATGAGCATATACCATCACATCGGAGCAGGAGGTCTTGGCCATGTTTGAGCGCAGAGGCATGTCGACCAAGAGCTCATTTCCCACCAAAAGAACCAGAATGATTATTCCCAGCCCGATGCACAACCACTTAACCGGATGGAAAGTGTCGTCTTCTTTGACCACGAACCTCTTTTTTGAATGGGCCAAGTCCGCAGCTTTCGCCTTTCCGGCTTCTTTTTCCGCAGACGCCGCCACGCCTCGTGAGGCGCGATCTTCAGGCGATTCAGGTGCGATGGCGTTAAGGGTCTTGGCTACAGAAACCACGGCCTTACGGGATGGGGAGGGGGCCAGTTTCTGGCTTGGCAAAAGATCCGGCAGTTCCCTCACCTGCTTCCAGGCATTGTCCGCAGGACTCCAAATCAGTTGGGAGTGAGTGAGTTTGCCTTCGGAAACAGCTGCTCGAACCGCTTGCTTCGGAAGTTCCTTGGTTTCCGATTCCGTTCCCTTCACATGTAAAATCAGCTTTTCACCGGGCAAAAGCTCCGGCAAATCCCTCACTTGCTTCCACACATTATCCCCCGGGCTCCAGATTAATTGAGAATGGGTGAGTTTCCCCTGCGAAATAGCGGCCCGTACAGCTTCCTTGGGAAGCTCAGTGGTTTCAGCCTCGGTTCCCTTCACATGTAAGATCAGGTGCGTATCAGGCATATTTCAAAAAAAGTATAACACGGCAAACACTTATAAAGACATCAGGAACGATGCGTATTTATTTTCGCACAAGTAACTTGTTATCAATCAGTAATGCATGTCGCGAAAAGAGAATGCGTTTCGCCTCACCCCTTTCTGGAGCAAGTAAGTTCAAATGCCACCCCCGCTTATCGTCCAACCACAAGGCCTTCTTACAAAAATTAAGGACACTGGTAAGGTGGTTGTGGTTACAAATAATCATCCTTAATTTGGGTGGCAACATCCTCCAGTTTGCGTTACCTTGTCGTGGCCAGGAGTGGCAAAACGTCAGCAGGCCAACCCCGCCAGATCCGAAAGGAAGCAACGGTAACTTGACTGTCGTTGTTGCTGCTTCTGGTTTTTTTTGCATCAAAGGAATCATTCATGAAGACATCGACCTGGTCTCCCCCCGTATTAAGCATTCTTCGGATCATGAGCGCGCTTTTATTTCTGGAACATGGCACCTCAAAGCTGCTCGGAGTACCTCCCTCAGGCATGCCTTGGAGTTTTCGGGTCGACTCGCTGGCGGGCTGGTCCGGAATTATCGAGTTTGTCGGAGGCATCCTTCTGGCAATTGGTCTCTTCACCCGCGTCACGGCTTTCGTCCTCTCTGGAGAAATGGCGGTCGCCTATTTCATGGTGCATTTGGGTCTTGTTGATCCGAAAGGGCTCCACAGTTTCTTCCCCTTGGTGAACAAAGGCGAAATAGCCGTTCTCTATTGCTTTGTCTTCCTCTACCTCGCAGCGGCGGGCGGCGGACCCTGGAGCCTCGACCGGCTCCGACATCGCGGTTAATGTTGAGCAGCCCGTTGCAGCAACTGAGCTTTTTGCTCATCGGATAGCGACGATTGGGGGATCATCGTCGCGGCGGTGGCGGGATCGGAGTGGACCCAGCGATTGAGCAACTGGGAGACCTCTTGCTGGCGTCGATTGGGGTCGCCGACCGCCTCAGCCCACTTATAGGCAGACTCGGGATCATCGTTAAAGATCTGGCCGCTGAAGGAGATGATGGCCGCGTCCTTGGAACTGCCCGCCGGCAACTGCAAGAGCCATGAGGAAGCCTGGGTGGCGTCGCTATTGGCCCAGTTACGGGCAATGTTGGAATAGGCGTTGTCCTTGGCGTTACCCACAGCAAAATTGGACACCCACTGGGCCGCGGCGGCAGGATCATTATTCGCCCAGTTGTTGGCGACCGATTGCATTGCCTGCTCGCGCGCCGGCCCTTCGGGCAGGTTCTGGACATAACCTGCCGCAGCTGCGGGATCACTGGAGGCCCACTGGCTCACCACTTCGGAAACTGCCCTGCTCTTGCCGTCACCCTCTGGAAGCGCACTGGCCCATTGCATCGCTTTGTCCGGGTCCTGCTGGGCCATTTGGTTGGTCACGGCATTGATCATGTTGTTCTGGGCCTGGCCTGCCGGCATGGAGCTGACATAGGCCATGGCGGAAGTAAGATCACTCTGCGCCCACTGAAAGGCCGCGCCTTCGATGACTTGATTTTTACTGGCGTCATCCGGCAGACTCTTCAACCAATCGACTGCAGCCGCGGGATCGCTGTTGAACCATTGCGAACTGACATTTCGTAAAAAATTATTTCTCGCCTGGGTGCCCGGCAACGCTTCCCCATAAGTCATGGCCGCTTTCGGATCGACCTGGGCCCATTGATAGCTGATATTTTGCAGGGCATTATCGCGCGTTCGCCCCGACGTGTATTTATTCACTAGGTCCAAGGCCGAGTTGACGTCGGTGTTGGCCAGTTGCCCGGCCATGTTACCGATGATTTCGTTTTTCATGCCGCCCGCCGGGAGACCCGCCACGTAGGCCAGGGCGGCTTGCGGATCACTCTGCGCCCAGGAAGACGCGATCTGCTCCAGCGCATTCTTCTTCGCTTGGGCGCCCGGAAGACTTTGTGCCCAGGCAATGGCGCCTGGAGCGTCATTTTGGGCCCAACTCGATGCCACATTTCGAACCATGTTATTTTTTGCCTGACCCTCGGGCATGTTGGTCATGTAAGCCGCGGCCGCCTTGGGATCGTTTTGCGCCCATTGAGAGGCGACCTGTTGCATGGCAAAGTTCTTCTGTTGGGAGGGGGGAAGCTTTTCCGTCCAAGCCAAAGCGCCCTGAATATCATTTTGCGCCCATTGAACAGCCACGTTTTGAATCAGGTTGTTTTTCTCCTGGCCATTGGGAATGCCCGCAAGGTAATCGGCGGCGGCTTTGGGATCCGTGCCAGCCAGGCTGCCGACGTAACTTTGCTCGGCTTGCGTCCGCATCTTCCCGGCGGGAATCTTATTCATCCAGTCGAGGGCCGACTTCGGGTCTTTCTGGATGAGTCCATTCATGATGGCCTGGACCGCATTCGATCGCCGCTGTTGATCGGGAAGTTGCAGGGCTGCCTGCGTGGCCGCGTTCAGGTCCTTGTCCGCCCATTGAGTAAAGATGGTGAAGACGCTGTTCCAACCCATCATTCTGTTCATTGATTGGCTGACGGCGAGAGCGTGAGCCGGATCCTTTTGGGCCAACTGGTTGACCACGCCCATGAGAGCCGACTCCCGCATTTGTCCTGCAGGCATCTGTTGGGTCAGAGTCAGGGCTTTTTCCGGATCGTTCTGGGCAACCTGGTTGATCACGGCCGCCACGGCGGCATTGCGTTTTTGCCCCTCAGGCATCTGTTGAGCCAGAGTCATCGCGTTGGCCGGATCGCTCTGGGCCATCTTGCCGATAACATTCTGTATCGCCATGTCGCGTTTTGTGCCCTCGGGCAATTGTTGGGCCTGGCTCAGGGCGTCAGCCGGATCGCGTGATGCCAAGGCGGAATAGACATCGGACGTCAGGGAATCGCCCATCATGCGGTTTTGAGGTTTTTGCGCCGCAGCCATGGCCGCCTTGGGATCGAGTTCCACCCATCGCCCGACTAAAATTGCCATCGCCTGGTATTGATTCCCGTTCTGGGACTGCTCCTGGGCTTTCTCGATCGCCTTCGGCATGTCATCAGCCGGGATGCTATCCGCATACACCGTGAGATCCTTGTAGAGGCGATAGGAATTGGTCTCCTTGAGAATGGAAGGTAAATCTCCCGGCGCGGAAGAAGAAGGTTGCGGCGTCACGCTCCCGGAAGTGATCGGCGACACGGAGGCCGTATTTCCGGTCGCCTGCGCCGGTGTATTCGGGAACCAGGAAGGTGCCGGGAGTAATCCCCCGTGAAAGATAACCGGAGTAAAATAGCCGCCCGCCGCAAAGCTCAAACCCACAGATACGACGAACACCGCGATAATGGCCGGGAGTTTCATTTAGAGATAACGCGGAGCCTCGCAGATTAAATCATCCGGATCAATCGAAGATCTGGAACCTGTCTCAAAAGTAACCAGGATACTTTGCGTGTCGAAATCGGCTCTCATGCAGACATCCGGGCTTGCCGCCTCCAAGCCTCACCCTAAATTATCAACTCATGTCCAAACGCGTCGCGATCGTTCCGCAACCCGCCTCTCTGATCCTGCTGGAAGGCGATTACGCTCTGCTCAGTTCGACCCGGATTTTTTCCGTTCCGGCCTTTTATCGCGAGGCGGAATATCTCGCCGGAAAATTGCGGCGCGCCACCGGATTTCCTTTTGTCATCCACGCTAATTCGGCTGCTCCCAAGGACGCCCCGGCCATCGAATTGATCTTGGATGCCAATCTGCACAGGCTGGGAAAGGAAGGATTCCAACTCGAGATCGAAGGCGACAGCATCAAGCTGAAATCGAGCGCCCCCGTTGGCATTTTTTACGCCATCCAGACACTCCTGCAGCTCATGCCGCTGGCGGTATTCGATGAGAGACCGCGTCCTGACGTGGACTGGACGCTGCCTCGCGTACGCATCGAAGATTCACCCCGCTTTGCCTGGCGCGGAGCCATGCTTGATTGTGGCCGCCATTTTATGCCGGTCGAATTCCTCCGCAAATTCATCGACCTGCTCGCACTCCACAAGCTAAACGTCTTCCACTGGCACCTGACTGAGGACCAGGGCTGGCGGATCGAGATCAAAAAATATCCCAGGCTGACCGAGGTGGGTGCTTGGCGGCGCGAGACCACTCGTGGCCATGTCAGTGCCAACCTGGGTGGCGACGGCATCCCGCACGGTGGCCTCTACTCACAGGATGAGGCGCGCGAGCTGGTCGCCTATGCCACCGAGCGGCATATCACCATCATCCCCGAAATCGAAATGCCCGGCCATGCCCAGGCCGCCATCGCGGCCTATCCCGAACTCGGTTGCACCTCCGAAAAACTGGACGTCGGAACCCGCTGGGGCGTTATCGAAAATATCCTCAATCCGAGCGAGAAGACTTTCACGTTCATGCAGGATGTGCTTTCCGAAGTCATCGCCCTCTTTTCCAGCCCCTTCATTCATGTAGGTGGCGATGAAGCTGTCAAAAAGCAATGGGACGCCAGTCCCGCCATCCGCGCGCGGATGACCGAAGTCGGCGCGCACGATGCCCACGAACTGCAAAGCTATTTCATCCGCCGCATCGACCAATTTTTGTCCGAGCAAGGTCGGCGACTGATCGGCTGGGACGAAATTCTGGAGGGTGGGCTGGCACCGGGAGCAACCGTCATGTCCTGGCGCGGCGTTAAAGGCGGTATCGAAGCCGCCCGCGCGGGTCACGATGTCATCATGGCCCCCAACACCCACACCTATCTCGATGCTTACCAGTCGGCTGACCCCGCCAACGAGCCACTGGCCATCGGCGGCCAGCTCCCTCTGGAAAAAGTCCTGAGTTACGAGCCGATTCCCGACACACTTTCTCCCGACCAGGCCCGGCACATCCTTGGCATACAGGGACAGCTCTGGACCGAATACATGCCGACGCCGCGACATGTGGAATACATGGCCTTCCCCAGGCTCTGTGCGCTGGCGGAAGTCGGCTGGTCCAGCCCCGGCACACGCCAGGATGGCTCCTTCCTCGAGCGCTTGCACAGGCACTTGAAACGCCTGGATCTGCTCGGCGTCAAGTACCGTTCCCTCGATGGCTAGATGAAAATAACTCGATCCGAGGTTGCGGACTTGCCGCGCCCCGCGATCACGTTAGGATTCCCATCTCATGGCTTATCAGGTTTTCGCGCGCAAATACCGGCCCCAGACTTTTGCCGAAATCGTCGGCCAGGAACCGGTCGTACGCACCCTCACCAATGCGCTGCGCCTCGGTCGCATCGCCCAGGCCTATCTTTTCGTCGGGCCGCGCGGCACGGGCAAAACTTCCACCGCTCGCATCCTCGCCAAGGCACTCGAATCTAAAGGCGGACCCGCCGCCGATTTCGATCCGAAGGAGGATATCTGCGTCGAGATCGCTGAGGGCCGCTGCCTCGACGTGCTGGAAATCGACGGCGCCTCCAACAACAGCGTCGAGCAGGTCCGCGAATTGCGCGATAACGTCCGCTACACACCCGCCAAGGGCCGCTACAAAATCTACATCATCGATGAGGTGCACATGCTCTCGGGCGCCGCGTTTAATGCGCTGCTCAAGACGCTTGAGGAACCGCCCGCGCACGTCAAATTCATCTTTGCCACGACCGAAGTCCATAAGCTGCCCACCACGATTCTTTCCCGCTGCCAGCGCTTCGATTTACACCGGATTCCCGAACCGCTCATCCGCTCGCATCTCGCCCATATCTGCGAGCTGGAAAAAGTGAAGGCCGAGCCGGGTGCGCTCGACGCCATCGCCCGCTACGCCGAGGGCGGGTTGCGCGACGCCGAGTCGGCGCTCGACCAGGCGATCAGTTTTTACGGTGACCGCGTCTCCGAAGCGGACGTGCTTTCGCTCTTTGGCCTGACAGGATTCACGCCCGTCGCCGTACTGGGCCGTGCGCTCGCCCAAGGCGACGTGGGGGCCGTACTGAAGTCCGCGCGCGAACTGGCCGCCGCAGGCAAGGACCTCGGAAAGTTGAGCCAGGACTTGCTCGGTTTCTTCCGCAATCTCGTCATTTATCAGGTTTCACCCACCGCGTTGGAAGGCGATATCTCTACGCCGGAAAAAGATGTGCTCGCAGAGGTCTCAGGCCAAATCACGCGCGGCGCGGCTCTCGGCATTTTGGAGGAACTGAGCCATCTCGAAAGCCGCCTCCGCTACGCCCTGGCCAAGGACGTCGTGTTTGAGGTCGCGCTCATCCAGATGAGCCAGCTCAAGGAAAAGATTTCGCTCGAAAGCATTTTGGAATCTCTCGGCGGGGCGCCAACGCAACCTGCCGCTCCCACGTCACCCGGTCATCTCCGGATTTCTTCGCCTCCAACGCTTCCACCGCTGCGCGGATCTACTGTCTCCTCACCGGCTGCCGCAACGCCCCCGTCTCCGCCGTCCGCAACTTCCGCTCCCGCCGCGCCGACAATCACCACCACCGCAGTCGAAGCCGCCTGGACCGCCGCCGTGGAAAAATTCGTGCAGGAACGCCCGATGGAGGCTGACACGATCCGCGCCGTGGAATTTCTTGCCTGCAAAGCCGACCAGATCGAAGTGCTCGTGCCCAAGGCGCTCGAAAAAAAACTCTTCTATTTGCGTAGCCCGAAAAACCTCGAGATTCTCGAAAAAGCGCTGATCGACAAATTGGGCGTGAAATTGCAGCTCGTCTACATCCTTGGCGACGGAAACAACACGGAGGAGAAAACAGCGACAGCACCCGCAGCTGTAACCCCGGCCTCACCTGGAAAACCGGCGCCGCCACCTCCGAACATGTCACAGGAAGCTTTTCTCGCCGACCCCGTGATCCAGAACGCTCTGAAAATCTTTGAAGCCAAAATCGTCACGCCTGCCAGTAAATAACCCCCCATACGGAAGACCACTATGAACATGATGAAAATGATGAAGCAGGCGCAGGAACTGCAAGCCAAGGCCGCGAAACTTCAAGCTGAACTGGCTTCGCGCCACTACGAGGCCGAAGCCGCCGGCGGCCAAATCAAGGCGGTCGCGACCGGCGAAGGCCATCTCGTCAGCCTTAAGATCGATCCCGCGCTGCTCAAGGAAGCCGACGCCGAATTGCTCGAAGACCTCATCGTCACCGCCGTGCGCGAAGCCATCGACAAGGGCAAGGCCGACGCTGCCAAGGAACTCGGCAAGCTGATGCCCGCGGGCCTGGGCGGCCTACCAGGATTTTAACCCACCATGATGCGTTCACCGATATTTCGCATCGTTGGAGCGATTCTCGTCGCGATTGCGGTATTGATCTTTCTCTTCCGCGGGTCAGTCAGATCGATGCAGCCGCAGGCAACCATTCACTCCACGCTTACGCCATCGCCAGGAAAGGCGCCGTAACGGCGTTGCAATCCACTTGCCACTTCAGCAAATTGTAAAAACAGCAGCGCGACTAGTATTCTAGAAATTAGGGATAACTCCGCACTTCGGACAACACCACGTTGGCTTTGAGCGGAGCGGTATAAAAAACAAGAGAACGAGAAGCACCTTCAGGTAAACTCCAAACCCGTACGATTCCTTTAAAATCGCACCGCAGTGTGGACAGGTTTTCGCCACCTCTTGCTCCGTTTTAGAGTGGGTTTCGTCCAGAACTTCAGCGGCACGTTCGGCATTTTCTTCGAGAACCTGCACACGAATACCGCCAATGGCATTTGTCCAGAGCCAATCATTCTGCACCGTCAACTCGTCTGGCAGGAAGACCTTGATCCCCGAACCTTCCAACTCGGATTGGATAACCTGTGCCTCCGGCAAAGTAGAGCAGATTCGGATTGTGACCATAGCCCATGCCTATACTCACCACTTCAGCAAGTAGGCAAAAATCAGCGGCGCAACGATGGAGGCGTCTGACTCGATGATGTACTTCGGCGTGTCGACGCCGAGCTTGCCCCAGGTGATCTTTTCGTTCGGCACCGCGCCCGAGTAGGAACCGTAGCTCGTGGTCGAGTCGCTGATCTGGCAAAAGTAACCCCAGAGCGGCACGCTCGTGCGCTGCAAATCCTGGTGGAGCATCGGCACGACGCAGATCGGGAAATCACCCGCAATGCCACCGCCGACCTGGAAAAAGCCGATGGAGCTTTTCCCAGCCGTGTTTGTGTACCACTCGGCCAATTCCATCATGTATTCGATGCCCGTTTTCACGGTGTGAACTTTCTTCACGTCGCAGGTGATGCAATGCCCGGCGTACATGTTGCCCAGCGTCGCGTCTTCCCAGCCCGGCACGAACATCGGCAGGTTCTTTTCCATCGCCGCGAGCAGCCACGAGTTTTTCGGATCGATCTGGTACTCTTTCTTCAGCACACCCGAGGACAAAATCTTGTACATGAACTGATGGGGGAAAAAGCGCTCGTCGGCCTGGTCCGCGCGCACCCATTCGGCCAGCACCGCGCTCTCGATCCGGCGCATCGCTTCCATTTCGGGAATGCAGGTGTCGGTCACGCGATTCATGTGGCGATTCAGCAGGGCTTCCTCGTCGGCGGGGGTCAGGTCGCGGTATTGCGGCACCCGCTCGTAGTAATCGTGCGCGACAAGATTAAACACGTCTTCCTCGAGATTCGCGCCCGTGCAGCAAATCGCATGAACCTTGTCCTGTCGGATCATCTCCGCGAGTGAAAGCCCCAGTTCCGCCGTGCTCATCGCTCCGGCCAGCGTCACGAACATCTTGCCGCCCTTGGCCAAATGCGCCTCATAGGCTTTCGCCGCATCGACCAACGCGGCAGAGTTGAAGTGACGATAATGATGCGTGATGAAATCGCGGACGGGGGAGCTCATGCCGCGAATCTTAGTAGAGCCACGCCGCGATGCAAAAGGATTCCGGCTTAAGTCACTTTTTTCTCACGCGCCCCCTTTAAAGCGAGGTATAAGCGTTGCTTCCTTCCCGGAACGGCACTTACTACTCCGTCCGCCAACCAACAACCATTTGACACTCTCCTTCAAGATTCCATTATTGCTTCCTAACTTTCGCCCATGAGTACCCCTTCATCCGATCATTCTTTGCCTCTAGAAACAGCTCGTCCATGTTACCGCCGGGCACTTCATCAATTCGCCTGCTTTTGCGCGGGATCGGTACTCTTTCTGATCTGCCTGGGCGGTGTCGTCACGAGCAGGAACGCGGGCATGTCGGTTCCCGACTGGCCGAACACCTATGGCTACAACATGTTCTTCTTCCCGTGGGACAAGTGGGTTGGCGGCATTTTTTACGAGCATTCGCACCGGCTGGCCGCGACGGGAGTCGGCATCCTGACCATGATCCTTGCGGTTTGGCTCTGTTACCAGGAACGGAACTGGCTGCGTTGGATGGGCGCGGGAGCGGTCGTGCTGGTCATCCTTCAAGGCATTGTCGGCGGGTTACGAGTCACCTGGCATCTTGACTGGCTCGGCGTTCCCCACGCTCTCCTGGCGCAATCGTTTTTTGTTTACGTCTCGCTCATTGCGCTCTTCACCTCGCGCTGGTGGATCGGGGCGGGTTCGCCCTCAACGCCGCCCAGTTCAAGCATCGTACCGCGCAACTGGACCGGGCGCACCCTGGCCGTCTGCGGGCTGATCTTATGCCAGTTAATGATTGGCGCGACGATGCGCCACGAACACGCCGGGCTTTCCATCAGCGATTTCCCCCTCGCCTACGGCCAGGTCTGGCCGAAGACCGATCCGGCCTCGATGGATCGTTACAACCTTGAGCGCTTGAAACAGAGCACATCTGAAAATCCCGTCTATGGAACGACCGCGCGCTCCATCAACATGCAGATGGCCCATCGCGTCGGCGCGGTTTTGGTTACGGTCGGCATTCTTGCCGTCGCCGTCGCGGTCTGGCTCACCCGAGGATCTGCGCCCATCCTGCGCCGTTGGAGCGCCGTCTGGGTCGTTCTCGTTCTCCTCCAATTCGCGCTCGGAGCGTTTACCATCTGGACCAATAAAGCCGCCGATGTCGCAACAACGCATGTCGCCGTCGGTGCTCTTACGCTCGTTCTGGGCGTACTGCTTACCGCCATCAGTTGGCGTTTGCAATCGCAAGCGGAACTTGCGAAAAGAGACGCTGCTTGAACCCCGCCTACGCCCCCATTTCGTCCGTGGAAAATCCGTCGCTCGGTGGTAGCCCGCGAACTACGAGCGCCGGGCTTTCCGCATCGACGCAGTCCGTCCACCAATTATCCCTCGCTTCCGATCTCTCGGAATTGACCAAGGCGCGTCTGACCGTGATGGTGCTGCTCACCACGCTCGCCGGTTACTGTCTGGCCAGCCGCGGCGTCTTCGATTGGTCGAAACTGGGCCACACCCTCCTCGGCACCGCGCTCGTCGCCATTTGCTCCTCGATCCTTAACCAGGCCCTTGAACGGGACACCGACGCCCGGATGAGCCGGACCCAGGTTCGGCCTTTCGTGACGCGCCGACTGCCTCTCATGGAAACGATTCTTGTCGGCCTTGTCCTCGGCACGATCGGGCTGACGGAACTCACCTGGTTCGCCAACGGCCCGACCGCGCTCCTTTCCGCGTTGACCCTGGTCACTTATGTCTTCGCTTACACGCCCCTCAAGCGTATCTCCGAGATCAACACGCTCGTCGGCGCGATTCCCGGCGCGCTGCCGCCGCTCATCGGCGCAGTTGCCGCGCGAGGCCATTTCAGCGTCGAAGGCTGGACGCTTTTCGCAATCCTGGGGTGCTGGCAAATGCCTCACTTCTACGCCATCGCATGGATGTACAAGGACGAATATCGCGACGCCGGATTGCGCATGGTTTCCACCAACGACCCCAACGGCGCGCGCACGGGCATCCACGCCGTCGTCTCCGCACTGGTCCTGCTCCCAGTCAGTCTCCTCCCCGCTTGGATCGGCCATTCGGGGATTTTTTACGCCATCATCGCCGGATTTCTCTCGCTCGTCTTCATCGCCGCCGCGATTCGTTTTGCGCATCAGCCCAACCGTCCCCGCGCCCGCGCGTTATTCCTCACGTCGATTATTTATCTACCGCTTATTCTGACCGCCCTCGCACTCGACAAGGGCTTTTGTAGCGGCGGTCTATGACCGATGAATCACTTCCACCCAACCAACTGCATCCCGAAGTGAATCCAGAGCGGTAATGTTACAATCGCAGCGGCGGACGTCGAGAAAATCACCTGCAACGCGACCGGCACATCACCTCCATGATGCCGCGCCAGCAGTAGGACAAAAACCCCGGCGGGCATTGCCGCCTGCACCACCAGCGTCTCCTTAAGTTCCAGCGAAATGGGCAGCAACCACGCCAAAAGCACAAAACCCAGGGGACAGATCAAATTGCGCACGGCCAGCGACAATCCCATTACGCCGATCCCGTGCGTCGTGCGAAATTCGCCCCAGAAATCGGCCATCGTTGCCCCAATCAAGAGGAGCGCCAAGGGTATGTAACAAAGCCCCACGAGATGAATTGTCGCGAACAGGACCTTGACCGGCCAGCCCCACGCTGCTGCGTCGAGCGCAGCATCATCGAGATGGATCCCAAGCCAGTAGGTCGCCAGATTGATCGAGATGCCCAGCAGGATGGCCCGTACCGGCGTGGTCAGTGCGCGGCGCCAATCGGTAAAAAGCGTGCGCCCCTCTAATGAGGCAAACCCCACCGTCCAGAACGCCGTCTCGGTCCCCAGATTGAAAAGAAAGAGGATGCTGAGCGCATTCGCACCGTAAAGCGTGTCGATCAACGGCACGGGAATGTAGCCGTAGTTAAAAATACCCGCCGCGAACGCGAAGGTCCGCCACTGCGCCGCTTTCTTGAATCCGAACAATTGGGCCGCAATGGCGGCGATTCCAATGCAGCCTGCCGTACAGAAAAAGCCCAACATCGGCCCCCAGCACAGATTTCCCCATTGGCGAAGCGCTTGACTCGACATCAAGTGATCCAGGATCAGGCAGGGCGACAGCAGATGCACGCTGAGATCAAGCAACGTCCGGTCCGCCTGCTCATTGAGCAGACGCACACGCCGCACCGCCGCTCCCACAGCCATGACCAAAAAAAGCGGAAAAACGCCGCCCAAAATTTGCAGGTACTCGTGCATGGAAGCTGCTAGAGAACCACAGCCGTAAACAAAAGCAACGCTCGACCTGGGACCGGCCACATTAAACCAGGAGGAGGCCAGCACGGGTTAAGCGTGGCAAAACGCCGTTACGTACTATTATACTTCAACCATGAGCATCCTGTCCGCCTTTCCCCGCGACTTCGCCGCCTTCAAGACCAAGCACACCGGTGTGCAGACCTGGGTCGATGAGATGAGCAAGTTATGCCAGCCCGATGCGATTCATTGGTGCGACGGCAGCGAAGAAGAAAAAGAGCGCCTGACGCAACAGGCGGTTGACGCGGGCATCCTGATCAAGCTCAACCAGGAAAAACTGCCCGGCTGCTATTACCATCGCTCGAATCCGAACGATGTCGCGCGCGTCGAGGAACGCACGTTCATTTGCACCCGCACGCCAGACGCGGCCGGGCCGACCAATCTTTGGATGGCTCCTGCGGCGATGTACGAAAAACTTTACGCCTTGTGCCGCAGCGCGATGAAAGGCCGCACGATGTACGTCGTGCCCTATCTGATGGGACCTCCCGGTTCGCCCTTGACGAAGGTCGGAATTGAAATTACCGACTCTCTTTATGTCGTCCTGAGCATGCGCATCATGACCCGCATGGGCGAGGTCGCATGGAAGCACCTCGGCAGTGACGGCGTGTTCACCAAGGGTCTCCACAGCATGCTCGACATCAACCCCGACCGCCGTTACATCGTCCATTTTCCGCAAGACAACACCATCATCTCGGTCGGCTCCAACTACGGCGGCAATGTGCTGCTCGGGAAAAAGTGCCTCGCGCTTCGGCTCGGCTCTTATCTGGGTCGCATTGAAGGCTGGATGGCCGAGCACATGCTCATCCTCGGCGTCGAATCGCCCACCGGCGAAAAGAGCTACGTCGCTGCCGCCTTTCCCAGCGCCTGCGGCAAAACCAATTTCGCCATGCTCATCCCGCCGAAGCAGTTCGCCGGCTGGAAAATCACCACCGTGGGAGATGACATCGCCTGGATGCGTCCCGGTCCGGACGGACGGCTCTACGCCATCAATCCGGAAGCCGGCTACTTCGGCGTCGTGCCCGGCACCAATTCCAAATCAAACCCCAATGCGATGATTTCCATGTCGAAGGACACGATCTACACCAACGTCGCGCTCACGCCCGACGGCGATGTCTGGTGGGAAGGCAAGGACGGTGAACCGCCCGCGCAATGCCTCGACTGGAAAGGCCAGCCATGGACACCCGCCTCGAAAGAAAAGGCGGCGCATCCCAATAGCCGCTTCGCCGCGCCGATGCAGAACAATCCCGCGCTCGCGCCCGAAGCGAACGACCCGCTCGGTGTGCCGATCAGCGCGCTGATTTTTGGCGGTCGTCGCGCAACCACGCTCCCGCTGGTCTTCCAGGCCTTTAATTGGATTCACGGCGTCTATGTCGGCGCCACCATGGGATCGGAAATGACCGCCGCCGCTGCCGGCACGGTGGGCCAAGTGCGCCGCGATCCGATGGCGATGCTGCCCTTCTGCGGTTACAACATGGGCGACTATTTCCGACATTGGCTGCGGATGCGGAAGATGCTCAAACGGCCGCCGAAAGTTTTTCATGTGAACTGGTTTCGCAAAGGCCAGGACGGCCGGTTTCTCTGGCCCGGTTACGGCGAGAACATGCGCGTCCTGAAATGGATCATCGACCGTTGCCACGGATGCGTTCCCGCCTACGAAACACCGGTGGGCTGGATGCCCGAGCCCGAAGACATCGACACCACGGGGCTCCCTGACTCAAACCCGGCTGATCTTGCCGAGGCGCTCTCGCTCAACCTCGAGGAATGGAAGCGCGAGGTGCTGCTCCAGGACGAGCTTTTCTTCAAGCTTTATGCCGACCTGCCCAAGGAATTGATCTTCCAGCGGGAGTTACTGATATCGAGGCTCTAGAACTCATTGCAAAAGTAGCCATGGGTCGCGTTGCATTTCCATTAAACGCCTGGCAAGGCGCGAGGAGGGAGCATACCCGAAGGTCTGTGACCGACGAGTAACGCAGCCAGGCGTTTAATGGAAAACAACCCGAAGGGCCGGGGTCTACTCTTGCAATGAGTTCTAGGATTTGATATCCACCCAAGCGCCAGTTTTCGTGGACAAGAAAATCGCATCAACCACTTGCTGAGCGGCCACGCCATCCGCAAATGTCGGGTACTCTTGCAAGGTCCCGCGAATGACGTCCACGAGGCAACCGGGCGTTGTCGGGGGCTGGGCCCCGGCAAATCCGGTCGGGATGGCTATCGAGTTCACCAGGGGATTGGCCCCCCAGGTTCCGTAACGGCTCAGAACGCGTCCCTGGTGCATCCAAATCGCCTGGCCCTGCTCGGAAAGCACGGCGATCGTTCCCAGTTCACCTGAAATTTCAATGCGAAAATAATTTCCATAACCCGGGGCGGTTTGCGTCGTCTCGAAGGTCCCCAGCGTGCCCCCGGCAAACTGGCAAAGAAAGGAGCTGTTGGTATCCGTGGTAATGGCCTGCCAGTTTCCCTTCGCGTCCTTCTTTTTGGGGATGAGCGTTTGCGCCACTCCCACCACGCGCTCGATGGTGAGTCCGGTGATAAAGCGGGCGGAATCGATCATGTGCACGCCAAGATCACCCAGGGCCCCAAAACCCGCAATCGAAGCGTCGTTGCGCCATGAATAACGTGTCTCTTCCGCTCCCAAAAAACTTTGCAGGTAAACCACGTTCACCCGCTGAATCGGGCCAAGTTCGCCCCGGGCGATCAGTTCCCGCGCAAAACGAAAAGAGGCACAATTGCGATAGCTGAAATTGATCAGCCCATATTTTCCAGATTTAGCGCGCGCGTCTTCCATGGTCCGGGCTTCCTGAACATTCATGGCCATCGGTTTCTCGCAGGCCACGTGGGCACCGGACGCCAAGGCGCCCAGGGCGATTTCAGCGTGGAATTTATTCGGCGTGCAGACCGACACCACATCGGGCTGTACTTTGTCCAGCATGGCGCGCCAGTCCGCCAGTGCGACCGCCTGGGGATATTTGTCAGCCGCCGCTTTCAGGTTTAAAGGGGATGGGTCGCTAAGGCCGACAATTTCAACGCCTTCCTTGCTGGTGTAACCAGAGAAATGAACCTGGGCGATGCCGCCGGTTCCAATAACTGCAATGCGGAGTTTTTTCATGGTAAAAGAGGATAGAGGATTTCGTCGAAATGCTTCCAAGCTTGTCACGGTCCTTCAATCGGAACTTTTCTGCCCGTAAAAAGCAGATATAGCCAGAACGAAATGCCCAGGGTCAGGCCGAGCGCGACCTTAAACCAGATCGAAAAATGCGAGGGTGAAATAAATGCCTCAATGCAACCTGCTGTCACCAGCGCGGGCACACAGGCCACGGCCATGCGCACCGCCGAGCGGCCTTGCTGCGCTAGCGCATCGCTGCGGGAATAGGAACCGGGATTGAGGAGCGCATTCGCCACGACAAACCCGCCTCCGCCCGCGATGATGATCGAACTGATTTCCAGTACGCCATGTCCCGCGATAAAAGTGAGCAGCGCACCGAGCAGGCCGTAATCGGCGCAGAGCTTGAAAACAACACCGAGCATGAAACCATTTTGGAAAAGAATCCATGCCGTGATGAAGCCAAAAGAAAGACCGCCGGCGAAGGCGAGCAACGCCACGGAAATATTGCTGGTGAAAAGAAATGTCGAAGCAACCGGCGCGGGCACCACGCTAAAGATGTCGCCCGTCCACATCTGGCCCGAATAAATCGAATTGAGAACATGGCCCGGCAGGATGATCGACGCGGCACGCTCGTCGAATTGAACCGCCGAAAGGCCCAGGACGATTCCCATCAGGAAGATGATCGCCGACCATGCCACCGCCTGAAAGTGGTCCCGGACTGACTGCGGAATTTCGTGGAAAAAAAAGCGTGTCGCCACGCGGCTCGAAAAACGGTGCGGACGATAAATCTGGTTATGGGCACGCGCAACCAATTGATGCAGGAAAAGGAGCAGTGTCGTGCCGCGGTAATGGGTCTGGGCGAAAGCGAGATCGCCCGTGGTGGCGCGATAAAGCGCGGAAAGTTCCCGCAGGAATGGCCGGTCCGTTTTGCGCGGCCCGCGCGTTTCGATAAAGCCGAGCATCGTCTCCAACCGCTGCCAGTGAGGCCGGTTTGTGCGGACAAAATTGCCGATGGTCATACAGGATTACTCGATAATGAATTTAGCCTCAAAAGAACACAAAGAACGCAAAAAAAAGAAGTGCCGTGTCTGGTGGCCCGGACAACAAGTTGTCCGGGCCACCATGATATCCGCAACAATTACGTTCTCCGCGCCAGCTCCACGAGCCAATCTTCAGGCGCGAGCGGAGAATGTTCAAGCTCAGTGCCTTTGACGGCCGGCTTCAGGCTTTCATAGATGGAAAGGGCCAGACGATGACAGACTTCGCCTTCAAACTGGTCTCGGCGATTGAGATAACGGTGTAGCAATTCCCACTGCGCCGAGGTCAGCCGGATGGCGGGCGCAACGGCCCCAGCCGGGCCTGGGGAAGTCGCCGCCGGGCTTTCGATTTGATCGAAAATCGACCAGTCGATTTGAGTTTCATGAATGACGAGCGTGCGCGCCATCAGGTCGCCCAATCGCTGCGCTTTACGGCTGACAAAAATCATGAGCAGGCCGATCAGTCCCATGGGCCCAAGCGTGTCGACGGGCCGGGACAGGTTGCGCAGGAGAACATCGATGCCGCTGACTGGCGAGCCGTCCACCTTGATGACGCGAAGATGGAGCAGTCGCTTGCCCGGCGTCTGCCCGTTCCAAATCCACTCGAACAGATTGAAGTAAACCCACTGTAAACCGAAGATCAGCAAAATCAGCAGCATCTTCAGGGTATTGGAACTGAGCTTGGTGAGCCAGTCATTCGCGACATCGTGGGCCAGCAACAGCGTGAGGGCGTAGACGACAAAGAGGACGAGTCCGCCCAGGGCGAGATCGACCAGAATCGCGAGGGTCCGGCTGCCAACATTGGCCAGTTCGACCTGGAGATCGATTTCCTCCGGCAGTTCCAACTCGGTCTTGCGCGCGTCCCAGGTTGAGGTTTGCGTAATCATGACCCGTTACCAATCACGGATAGTTCGAAGCTTTTGTCCGAATAAATTCGGCTAACCAATTTGCCATATCCTGAATATCAACCTTTCGTCCGTCCTCAACTCGTTTCGAAATCATCGTCAAGGCGTTAGCATTAAGCGATGTTTTTCGATAACGCAAAGTTGGATCCGTGCCGTATTCATCAGTAACCTCACACCAAACTAATCCGTCGATTGTGCCAGCAAGGGTGTCACCAAAGACCACACCCAATGCTTGCAACTTCCACGTTTCATCTTTTTTGATGATATTGGCATCAACAATTTTCTGTAGAATTGCAAAGTCAGCTTTTGTACGGGTGAGATGGAGTCCTGAAAAATGCTCGGCAAGCAGCCCAGCGACAAACGCACGTTGTTTGTCCAATTGATCCTGACTTTCTTTAGAAAGTTCTGCAAACGAAACCTTGCTTTGATCGTCGGCCATTACAGATTTAGCGATAAATAGTATAGCCAGTAACAATAGATAAAGCAGGCACCTTGCCATCTCTACCACTCCAAAACGGTGCTGGCCCAGGTCAGGCCGCCGCCGAAGGAGACCATGAGCACCAAGTCGCCTCGGTCGAGTTTGCCTGCCATGTTTGTCTCGTGCAGCGCGATGGGCATGCAGGCTGACGACGTATTGCCGTAGCGTTCGAGATTAATGACGAAATGCTCCAGCCCCACATTCATCCGCTGGGCCACAGCATCAACGATGCGCTGATTGGCCTGGTGCGGTATGAACCACCGTACTTGCGCGGGCTTGACTCCCGCTCTATCGAGGCAATCTTCCGCCGAGCGATTCATGGCATTGACCGCGTATTTAAAAACTTCCTTGCCCGCCATCTGGAGAAATTGCAACCGCTGGTCAAGAACGTCAGGCGTGATCGGTATCCGGCAGCCGCCCGCCGGAATGGAAAGAATGCTCGTTTGCGCTCCGTCCGCGCCGAGGTCGAAAGCGAGAAGCCCGCGCGATCCGGGGCGGTGTTGCAGGATGACGGCGCCAGCTCCATCGCCAAAAAGGACACAGGTGTTGCGGTCCTTCCAGTTCACAATCGAGGAAAGCTTTTCCGCGCCGATAACCATAACGGTCTTATATGCGCCGGCCGCGATGAACTGATCCGCCGTGACCAGCGCATAGAGAAAACCGGAACAGGCAGCCTGGACATCGAACGCCGCCGCGCGAGTCGCGCCGATCTTGTTCTGGATGTAGCAGGCCGTGGAGGGAAACACCGTGTCCGCCGTACAGGTGGCCACGATAATCAGGTCGATGCTTTGAGGGTCGATACCGCCCAACTCGAGCGCCTGCCGGGCCGCCTTTGCGCCCATATCCGAGGTGAACTCGTCTTCCGCAGCGATGCGCCGCTCGCGGATGCCGGTGCGGCTGATGATCCACTCGTCGGTAGTATCGACTATCTTTTCCAGGTCCGCGTTCGTGAGAATACGGCTGGGAACGTAGGCCCCGGTCGAAACAATCGAAGCGCTACGTCGCACGCTTTCCGTCGATTTTGGCGTCTTGGACAAATTTGTCATGCTGGGATATTTCTGCGACAATACTCGGATTCACCTTCTGAGTCACGGCTTCCCTCGCGACCCGGATCGCATTTTTGATCGCCTTGGGGGATGAGTTGCCGTGCGCCTTGATGCAAATGCCGTTCACCCCCAGCAACGGCATGCCGCCATATTCCTCCGTATTGGTTTTGTTGCGGATGGCGTAAAAGGCTTCCTGGGCCAGTAGCGCGCCAGCCTTGCGTCTCAAATCTTTTTTCAATTCACGTTTAAGCCAGGAAAAAATCGCGCCGGCCAGGCTCTCGGAAGTCTTTAGAATCACATTGCCGACAAAGCCGTCGCAGACCACGACATCGACCGGCTTGTTGAACAAATCATGCCCCTCGACGTTGCCGATAAAATTGATCTTGGCGAGGGCCAGTTCCTTGTAGGCTTCGCGCGTCAGCTCATTGCCCTTGCTCGCCTCCGAACCGATGCTCATCAGTCCGACGCGCGGATTTTTGCGGCCCATGACTTCACGGGAATAGACCGAGCCCATGATCCCGAACTGAAGCAGGTGTTTCGGCTCGGAATCGACATTGGCCCCGGCGTCGATGAGCAGGAAAAGATTGGTTTCCGTCGGCATCACCGTCGCGATGCCGGGCCGGTCGATGCCGGGCAACATGCGCAGCTTGACCTTCGCCGCGGCGACAAACGCGCCGGTATGACCAGCCGAGACCAGCGCCTGGGCGCCGCCATCGGCCAGCAAATCACAGGCCCGCGAGATGGAGGAATCCTTCTTCCTCCGCAACGCATCGGTCGCACTGTCAGCCATGTCCACGACCTGGGAGGCGTGGAGAATGGAAAAGCGCCTGTGCATCGGCCACACGCCAAGGGCCTCAAGTTCCTTCTCAATGCGCGGCTGGTCCCCCACAAGAATGATCTCGATGTCCGGATACTTCTTGAGCGCCTCCCATGCGCCGGCCACGGTGCTTGCGGGCGCGGCATCCCCGCCCATGGCATCAAGAGCGATCTTCATGCGGAGTAGGATTGTGAAAATAAGGCGGGGATGCAATGCATCCGTTTCCCGCCAAATCCCACCTATTCCTTGACCGTGCGGGAAATGACCTGACGACCTTTGTACATGCCGGTCTTCTCGTCGACACAGTGACCATGATGACGGTTTCCCGTCTTCGGATCAACGTAGAGGCCCGGCGATTTCCAAGCGTTCGCGGCCCGGCGTGTGCGCAGGCGCATTTTCGATGTTTTGCGTTTAGGAACTCCCATAATCAGTCTTTCGTTTTAATTTTACTCAGCGCCTCCCAAACTTCCTCTCCGACCAATGTCCCGGAGGTTTCCGGAGGCGGTTGGTAAAGCTCGCCAGTCACCGGGCAGCGACCATCCGCGCCAAGCCGACAGACTGCATTGAGTGGCAATTCGAGCAAAATATCCTCGCGGATCAAGGGAGTCAAGTCGATGCAATTCGGATGAGGACCCTCAAAAAGATGCTCCACCTTCGCCCGAATAGGCCACGGGAGCCATCCCGCGCAGCGTCCGCAGACGAGAGAAAGCGAGGTCGTCACCCAGCCGGTCGCCAGAAAGTCCTCCTCTTCCTTTTGCACAACCAGCTCAACCCGAATGGGCTGCCCGGCACGGGCGGAGACCGCGTCCAGGCCAAGAACCTCCGCTGAAAGCTCCTCGTTGATGACGAGCGGATGCTCCTCCGTGACGAGCGCGGGAAAAAAGTTCATGGCTTTTTCCCGTGATATTTTTCCTGGAGCGCTTTACCGACCAACGGCGGGACAAAAGCCGAAACGTCACCGCCCAATCGCCCGATTTCCTTGATGAGGCTCGAACTGAGATAGGTGTAGGCGCCGCGCGGCATCAGGAAAAGCGTTTCAATCGTGTCGTTCAATTTGCGGTTCATCAGCGCCATTTGGAATTCAAATTCAAAATCCGAGGTGGCCCGCAGTCCACGCAGAATAGCCCCTGAATCCTCACTCAGGACATAATCGATGAGCAGTCCGTTAAAAGAGGTGACCCGCACCTTCGCGCCAAAACTGGCCAGCGCTTTTTCAGCCATCGCTTTGCGTTCTTCCAGGCTGAAGAGTGGTTTTTTCGTCGTGTCGGCGGCGATGGCCAGTACGACCTCGTCGAAAAGGTGCAACGCGCGCCCCACCAGGTCAATGTGCCCGTAGGTGATGGGATCGAATGAGCCCGGATAAATAATCCGGCGTAATCCCTTGTTCATCTGACCCTCTCGATATCCGCGCCGAGCTTGCGCAGCTTTTCATCGATGTGCTCGTAGCCCCGGTCAATATGGTAAACGCGATTGACCTCCGTCACGCCGTGGGCGACCAGCCCGGCCAGAACGAGCGCAGCCGAGGCGCGCAGGTCAGAAGCCATGACCGGTGCTCCACTGAGATGCTCCACGCCATGCAGGATGGCGGTGGAGCCCTCCAATTCCACGCTCGCACCCATGCGGCGCAATTCGCTCAGGTGCATGAAACGGTTCGGAAAAATCTTTTCCGTGATGGCGCTGATGCCGGGCGTAACAGACATCAGCGCGCACATTTGCGCCTGCATATCCGTCGGGAAACCAGGGTAGGTTTCAGTGACCAGGTCGATGGAGCTTAGCTTGCGCGGGGCGGAGACCTGAATCCCCTCGCCGTTGCACTTGATATGCGCGCCGCAGCTTTTCATCCGGTCGATAACATTGACGAGGTGATCGGGGGCGGCTCCGGCGAGGAAAACATCGCCCTGGGTGATGAGCGCGGCGACCATGTAGGTACCGGCCTCGATGCGGTCCGGAATGACCGTGTGCTCGACGCCGCCAAGGCTCTCCACGCCCTCGATTTCGACGCGGCGCGTACCGTGGCCCACGATTTTCGCACCCATCTTGTTGAGGAAATCGGCTAGGTCGCGCACTTCGGGCTCGCAGGCGGCGCTTTCGATAATCGTCGTACCTTTGGCCCGCGTGGCGGCCATCATGACGTTGTCGGTGCCAAGGACGGTCGAGCCAAACCTGCTGCCAAGAAAAATTTCCTTGCCGATGAGTTCCGCCTTGGGGATGTGAACATTGCCGCCCTCGCTATGCGAGGCCGCGCCCAGTTCGGCCAGTCCCTTGAGATGAATATCAATGGGCCGGTCGCCAATGGAACAACCGCCCGGCTCGGAAATCGTGGCCTGCCCGCAACGCGCAACCATCGGCCCCAGCACGCAGATGGAGGCGCGCATTTTTCTTACCAGGTCGTAGGGCACTTCGGAGATCACCTTTTCCGCGCGGGTCGTCACCGTGCCGTTCTCGAAAGCCACCTTCGCGCCGAGCTGGCGAAGGATTTCGAGCATGAACCGGATGTCGGACAAATCGGGCACATTGTGGAGGACGCATGTTTCCGGTGTCAGGAGAGTCGCCGCCAGGATCGGCAGGGCAGAGTTCTTTGATCCGCTGATTTCCACGCGACCCTTGAGGCGGGCGCCGCCTTTAACAACTAGTTTATCCATGATAATCTTTGCATTTCGCGACGAGGATTCTCTCGCGTTCCGTGAAGTCGGGTAAGATTTTGATTAAAGCGTAACCCGCGCCCAAACAAAGCGTTTTCGCTTCCTCCACTTGGCCGTCGCCAAATTCCAAGACGAGATAGCGCGTCCTTCCCGAGCTTTGGGCAATGAGCCGGCGGATCAAGTCGAGGCCGTCCGCGCCGCCATCCAGTGCCAGGCGCGGCTCATGGCGCACCTCGCGCATCAGGCCGTCGATCTGGCCGGTGGCAATGTAGGGAAGATTGGCGACGATCAACTGAAAACGCTCCGGTAAAGATTTTCCAGCTTTCTCCATCAAATCGCATTCGAGGAAGCGTATATTACCAACTCCATCCGCATTTTTCCGGGCCAACGCGAGCGCCGCAGGGCTGATGTCAGAGGCAATGATTTCGAGTTGCGGAAATTTCTTCGCGAGCGCCAGCGCGAGAATGCCCGAACCCGTGCCGACATCCAGGACTGGCAATCCTTCCGGCTCGATAAGCTTGATCGCCTCATCGAGCAAAATTTCCGTCTCGGGACGCGGGATCAGGACATCGGGCGTGACCGCGACGCGGTGCCCGGCGAAAGTCGTGACGCCAAGAAGATATTCGAGGGGTTCGCCGTCGGCCCGCCGCTTGACCAGGGGCCGCAGCCGGTTCATCACCGTATCGGAAACGGGCTGGTCGAATTCGAGGTAAAGCTGCATGCGGGTTTTTTGCATGATGTTGGCAAGCATCAGTTCAATCGTCAGGCGCGGCGATGGAACTTCATGCTTGGCGAAATATCGCGTGGTATTGTCGAGTAGTTCCAGCACGGTCATGCGGGTGCGGTTTCCAATTCCGCGAATTTTTGTTCGAGGGCATGGGTCGCGAGAACATCGAAAAGCTCGTCGAGATCGCCCTCCATGACATAGGAAAGATTGTGCGCCGTGTAACGAATTCGGTGATCGGTCAGGCGATTGTCCGGAAAATTATAGGTGCGAATCTTTTCATTGCGGTCGCCGTTGCCGATCTGGCTTTTGCGATGCTCCGCATACTTTGCCTCCTCGTCGGCCACCTTCTTTTCCAGGAGGCGGGAACGAAGAATATTCATCGCCTTGTCCTTGTTCTTGAGCTGGGACCGGCCGTCCTGGCAGCGGACGGTGACTCCCGTGGGGCGATGGGTGATTTGCACGGCGGAATCGGTCGTGTTGACCCCTTGACCACCGGGGCCGCCGGAACGGCAGACGCTGATGTCAAGATCCTCGGGCTTGATGACGAGATCTACTTCTTTCGCCTCGGGCAGCACCGCCACGGTCGCCGTGGACGTATGAACGCGCCCCTGTGCTTCGGTCGCGGGAACGCGCTGGACGCGATGCACACCGCTCTCATAACGGAGCTTTTTGAAAACGTCTGTGCCGTTGACCTGAAAGATGATTTCTTTGACACCGCCCTTGTCCGACGGGCTCAACTCGAGCGTCTCGGTTTTCCAACCGACCCGTTCAGCGTAGCGGGTATACATGCGGGCGAGTTCCGCGGCGAAGAGCGCGGCTTCGTCTCCGCCGACTCCGGCGCGGATTTCCACGATGGTGTTACGGGAATCGTTTTCGTCGGGAGGGACAATGCCAAAGCGGATGGTCTGCTCCGCCTTTTCGTAAGCCGGGCGGAGCGTGACCAGCTCTTCCGCCGCCATCTCGGCCATTTCAGGGTCAGAGGAATTCCTGGCCATGGTCTCTGCCTCGCCCAAATCCTTCTGCAACTTGAGCCAGCGCTGCCCGTCAGCCAAAAGCTGCTTGAGACGCGAATGTTCCCGCCCCAACTCCTGCGCGCGTTGGGGGTTGTCGTAAAGATCGGGGTGCGCCAGGAGCTCTTCCAGTTCGGCAAAGCGGCGGGCAAATCGATCAAGATGGGGCATTAAATCCATATCGGCAAAGTCACGAGTAACGGTTAAAGGGAGACGGAACGTGAAAACAAAAAGGGCGCAGACGCCGAAACACGGCAGACTGCGCCCGGTGAAAGAGGGCTATTTTTTCTTCGCAGTCGCGCCCGTTGTGCCGGCGAGACGTGCTTCGGTCATCTTGCTGGTGCCAAAACGCTTCGTGAATTTCTCCACGCGCCCGGCGGTATCGACGAATTTCTGCTGGCCGGTGAAAAAGGGATGGCACGCCGCGCAAATGCCGAGGCGGAGGTTCTGTTTGGTGGAGCGAGTGTGATAGACCGCGCCGCAGGCGCAGACGATCTGGCTTTCCACATATTCGGGGTGGATATTGGGTTTCATGGGAGTCGAGAACCGTACCTCAATCCGAATCAAGCGCAAGCACCAAGTTGCGATGGCAATGCGCGCGCTCCCGCGCGTCCGCGGACGACCGGGCAGGCTCGCCTGTCGATGTCCTTCCAAGGTCCCTAATGGCTGCTTTGGGCAGTATCAAGAAGATTCGTGATCGCACTGAATATGACCACGAGTCGCGCGCCCAAAAGCGCCATTACCAGGATCATGACAATGGTGAGAATGGCCAGGATCAAGGCGTATTCGACCATGGTCTGTCCTTTCTTGCGGGAGCGAATTGCCCCAACTGTCGCTAGAAAAAGTTCAAAGACGGTTTTCATTTGAGGAAATTGAACGGGAATCACTTAAAAATACATCAACGGAATAACTTCGACAACGAAAGAGATGCCAACCGACGAGATCGAACCAATCAGCGCCTCGGCTAGTGGTCTGAGGAGTGGGTATGGAGCTGATCAAAATTCCTGAGCCAACACGAGATTAGTGACTGCTGTTCGCGGTTGCGACCTGACTGGTGACGTTCGAGAAAACACCCGTTATCTTGCTGCCCATGGCAATCAAGACCGAAATGGCGACCACGGAAATAAAAGCGAGAATCAAGGCGTACTCCACGAGAGTTTGGCCCTTCTTGCTCTTCATCCGGCGTAGCGCAACTTTGGCGTCAGGAATTATTCTGTTGATCATTGTACTTTCACCGCCTCTCTAAAAAGTGTTTTTTTGAAATTTTTCAGCAGCATGCGCCTGTGACACGCTCCGATAACCCGTCCATGACGGGCAGGCTATTCATGAATAAAATCGATACGGGCTCCAGGAAGGGATTCGAGAGGATGGAACTGCTCAAATCTCCGAGCCAACGTAAGTACTAGTGGCTGCTGTTCGCCGTTGCGAGCTGACTGTTGACGTTCGAGAACACGCCTGTGACTTGTTTACCCAGCGTGAGCAGGACCGAGATGGCGACCACGGAAATGAAAGCGAGAATCAAGGCATACTCCACGAGAGTTTGGCCCTTCTTGCTCTTCATCCGGCGCAGCGCAACTTTGGCGCTAGTAATCATTTTGTTGATCATTGTATTTTCACCTCCTCTCAATAAAAAAAGTTCAAAAACTCAGATGCTGCACCCGTAGCGCGCTTAATTTGCCGGTCCGTAGTGTGCAGGCTATTCATGAATAAATTCGAGAAGATATACGGCAAAAAGAGATTTGAAAGAATGGAACTGTTCAAATCTCCGAGCCAGGGTGAGAATTAGTGGCTGCTGTTCGCCGTTGCGAGCTGACTGTTGATGGTCGAGAACACGGCCGTGACTTGTTTGCCCAGCGTGAGCAGGACCGAGATGGCGACCACGGAAATGAAAGCGAGAATCAAAGCGTACTCCACGAGAGTTTGGCCCTTCTTGCTCTTCATCCGGCGCAGCGCAACTTTGGCGCTAGTAATTATTTTGTTGATCATTGTATTTTCACCTCCTCTTAATAAGAAAAAGTTCAAAAATTTCAAGAAATGCACCTGTCGCACGTTCGGTAAGCTATACTTGATCATTTCGCGTGCCAACAGAAAAATTGAAGCCAAGCAATTTTATATAAAAATAGTAAAAACTATTTCTAAGCCGCTTAAAGAAAAGATATTGCAAAACATCCAAAGAATATAAATAAGCAGCGATTGTCAAGAAATGGACGCAAAATCAGCCTAATATCGGCCAAGAATCGCTCCAGACAAAAAGAACGGGCTCCTTTTGCCTAACAAATTCTTGCGCTAGGAAATTGTTGCCCGATCGTTAAGAAAATCGCCCTCGATCTGAAGCGGCGTAGCCGCCGCTTCCTTCGCCCGGGCCTGCTGCAATAGGTCGTTTAGCGGCAAAGTAACCTGTTGGGCATAAAATCTAACCAGCCCGATATTGGTTCTTTCGCCGAAAATGGTGACGAGGAGGCACTCGTGATGCAGGGCGCTCATCAGGATGTGCTGGCCAAGTCCTTCATGATAGAGCGCGCTGAATTCTGATTCGCCCAAGCGCTTGGCCAACTCATGCGTGGCGGCAAAGGACCCGGCGGCCAGGGCGGACAGGATACTGAGGTCGAGATTCCCGGTATCACCCGACTGAGCAAAAAGATTCCCGCCTTTATCGACCAATGCCGACCACTGCGCTTCGGACTTGCCCAGGAAGTCGGCCAAACGTTGTTCGATGGCCATTTGATCTTCGGCCGTGAGCATTCCAATTCCAGTCATAGGTACAATATATCACGCGGCGGCGTTGCCCGCCGGAATTGGGGGATGTTCTTCTGAAGGAGGTACCACAACCGAGGTGCTGGGCTGGGACATGCCGGTCACGTTGGCGTTGGGGGTCTTGGAATATTTGGCGAGAAGCAACCGGGCTGCGGCGTTCAAGGTCTCGAGAACACCGGAGCCGGTCGCCGCCACGGACTCGAAAGCGAGCGCCCGGTTGGCGCGATTATTGAAGGTAAATTCGAGGTAGTTGATTGGAGCTGCATTGGGAATGTCCCGTTTGTTGTACTGCAGGACGTAGGGTATCTGGACCAGGCTCAAGTGGTTCTCGATCAGGTTTTCCTGGAGATTGGAAAACGACTCAACATTGTCCGCCATTTTTTCCCAATGGGAATCGACGACAAAAACAATGCCGTCAACTCCTTTGAGGACCAATTGCCGGGTGGTATTATAAATGGCCTGTCCAGGCACCGTGTAGAGTTGAAAGCGGGTGGTGAAGCCCGGCAGCGTCTTGGTATTGAGCGACAAAAAGTCGAAGAAGAGGGTGCGGTCGGCATCGGTGGCCAGCGAGACCAATTCGCCCTTTTGCGCATGAGTAATCTGCTTGTGAAGCGTGACCAGATTGGTTGTCTTGCCACAAAGCGCGGCGCCGTAATAGACGATCTTGAGCTGTATTTCGCGGCTCGAATAATTGATAAAAGCCATACGTCGACTTCAGGAAAACTTAGTCTTTGCGGGTGCTTAACGCGGCCAGGACAAACCTCGCCACTTTCAGGTGGCGTTCGGGCATTTGGGGTAACCGGGACATGATAATCAAATAGAGGTCCTGATTGTGGAAAAGATGGAAGCTGGTTCCGAACGAGGGAATCACCAAAGCATCCGTCTCCTTACCCGATACTTCCGAAAATGATTTGTTGATCGACTCGAACATCCGCGGGGCGAAAGCAACAACGGCCTCCTTATTGACGCCTTCGGGAGCCGTGCCGACCAGCGAGAGCCCGCTACTTTGACTCAACAGACAGCCGGTAACGTCGGGCCAGCAGGCGATCCGGTCCGTGACATCCTTCAACGAAACGTGCTGTTGCGCGGGGAAGCCAAGCAGTTCGTTCAGTGAGAGTGGCATCCGGTTGTCCGGCGGAGCTTCCCCGGTCAGATTTGTGTACGCCGCCTTGGTGATGCCGGGAACATCAAGCAATTCCTCCAACCTATTGAAGGAGCCTATCTTTGTCCGGTGGCGGATGATCGACTCGGCGAGTTCCGGAGAGCAGTCGTGGATATTATTGACCATATCCTCCGCGGTACAGGTGTTCAAATTAAAGGCTACGGAGGCCGAAGGCACTGCGGCGTGAGCTTCCGATTCCGGCGTCGCGGAATGCTGCGCAACGACGCCGGAGGGCTCCGGTTGCGGGGCAAACTTGGGAAGAACCATCGGTTCGGGCTTGGAAACTAGGGGCGGTTCGCTTGCGGGAACGGAAGCGGCGTCAATCGCCGGGGCGGGCTCTTCGATTTTCGGTTCCGGCGCACGAATGGGTTCCGGGGCGCGGATGGGCTGCTCCTGTTTGGGCGGAACTTGCGCCGCTGGTTCGGAGCTTTCACCCATTTGCGCCATGGCCAGAGCGGCCAAACGCTGGAGATCATCGGCACCCGCATCCGGGGCGGTTTTTTCAGCGGGAGGCTGCGCTTGGGAAGCAGGGCCGCCGCCAAGCGACTGGCTTACCGGTGGAAGAGCGCCTGTCCGACGCGGCACTGGCAGCGAAGTCGTGTGACGAGGCGGAGGCGGGGCTGGGATCGCGCCCGTATGACGAGGCACAGGCGGAATTGGGGCGGTCGACTGTGGCGGAGGGGTTGGTGTCGGGATCTGCCCCGAGGGAGAGACGCTCCGGGAAACTGAAGGAGGCATCGACGGCGGCACGGATGAACTCCCGCGCAGACTGCTCATCGGCTGCGGCGTGGGCAGTTTGGCCACCGCCGGCATCGGAGGAGCGGAGAAAGATGTGGTCGCGCGCGCGGGGGACAAGGGTTCAGCTGTCGAACGCCGGGCCGGAGCGATGGGTTGAGACGACTTGATCAGGTCACGGGGAACAAATTCTTCCTGCGGCGCCTGACTTTCCTCGATGATATTGGTTTGCGATTGCCGGCGCGAGGTTTCCGCCTGTTCGCGCAAAATTTCCTCGGTAAAGGGATCCGCCATGTTGATCACGGAGGCATCGACATCCTTTTGGTCGGGGCGAAGGGCCAGCAGATCCGGCGGAATGCGCATGACTACGTCCATCAGCGGCAGGCTGACGAGGGTGGGCAGATAATTGGTAATGGACTCCGTGGGCTGCAGGTAGCCCGCCGGAAAATGAGGAATCAGTTCCTGAAGCGCCATTTCGACTTTGCCCGAGGGAAGTTGCCCCAGGATCATGTTCATCGGGAGGCCGATTTCCGTCGCCGCGCTGCCGTTGGCCTCGAATTTTGAAAGCTCCTCAGCCAGCACTTCGGGAGGCAGGCAACGCAAGATCATGCCAATGGGCAGGTTGATGCGCCCGCCAAGCGCCCCCATGGTTAGGGGTTTCGTGCTGTTGGGCCGTGAACCGGGTGGGGTTGGAAGGACAATCCGTTGCGTGGATCGCGCTGTTTGGGATGGTGTGAGTCGGGGCGCTTTGAGGGCAGTCGAGCCTGTCCTGGGCATGGACATCGGCTGAGTCATTGCGGTCCCGGCCGGCATGGGCGTAGCGGGCATCAAACCGGTCGGTTGCGGGGGCTTGACTGGAGGGAAAGAGCCGGTGCTTGGAGGCGTTTGTATCTTGGGCGGAGTCGGCTCTGGTTTTGCCACAGGGGCAGATACTTCGGGGAGTTTTTTATCTTTTTTGCCGAACCATAATGCCATATGCAGAGGGGTGTTTGAGTGGATAGCCTGGAAAGCTTGTCAAACTCGATTGATGGTGCACTATTATCTTTCGCTTGCAACAGTAAATATCGACGTAAGCAACCGCAATATCGACACAAAATGAGTCAACCCAATAGCAATCCAGCACCGAACCCTGATCAGTCAGCTACTTCGGGCTTTAGCGCCCAGTCCCAGATGGGATTGCCGGAAGTGCTCCAAATGTGTTGCCTCAGCCACCGCAGCGGCCAAATCACCTTCCGCTCCGGCGAATCCTATGGCTTCATTTACATCCAGCAGGGCCGGGTACTTCATGCGCTGTGTGGCACGGTCCAGGGCGAGGAAGCCATCTACGCCATGCTCCTCTGGCCCGGTGGCGGGTTCACCCTGGATGAAGACATCATCCCGCACAAGAAGACGATAACCTTGACCTGGGAACAACTTCTGTTTGAAGGCGCGCGCCGCGCTGACAGAGGCGTAACGGGCCCAAAAACATCCTCGGCCACGATAACCACCGCCGAACCGCTGACCGTCCGAATCCAGGATAATCAGCCTAAGCTGACCGTCTCGCGGCCCGACCTGCCGCCAGTCGTTTTTGATCTCCACCAGGAATACACCCATGTGGGCCGGGCCACCGGCAACGAAATCTCCCTGCCCTACCCGTCGATCTCCAACCGGCACTGTATTTTTGTTCTAAGTGGACCGGATGTTGTCTTACGCGATCTCAACTCTTCCAACGGCACCTACGTCAACAATGAAGCCATCAGCGAGGCGATCCTACGCCCGGGCGATCTGATCCAAATCGGCACAGTCCAGATCAAATTTGAGCCAGGCATCAAGCGCCCCAAGCTGCTCGCACCGGAGAAGCCCCTGCTTCAGCAGCAATCCGGGCAACTAAAGACTCAGTCCACCAGCGGCGCTCTTTACTACCAGACGATGAAGATTCCCTCAGCGCGTCCCCGGCCCTCCAATATCGGCAAGCTCAAGGATGACAGCGTTTATGTGAAGGGAGAGTCCCCCATCAACTATGACGACCTGGCAAAACCCGAGGTTAAGCAAAAGAAGAACCTCTGGTTTATCATCGGCGCGCTGGTGGCCCTCGCGATTATCGGCGGGGCCTGCTATTATTTCTTCTTCCTCCATCACGGGGCACATTAAAACCCACGCCGTCACCGTCGCCGTTAAAGCACGTTCCTCGGCGGACGGAAGTTGAACCCGGGGATATTTAAGAGATAGACTCTCCAGCCCATCCCTCCTATTCGTTGACGCTTTCCTTTCCGATTATGCTCCAACCCGATTCACTCGCGCCCCTCCAAAAACTCTGCGACCAAAACGAGCGCTTTCTGGTGATTTCCCACGTCCGCCCGGATGGCGATGCCTATGGTTCAACGCTTGCTCTCGCGCTCACCCTCCAGGGCTTGGGCAAGGACGTTCAGGCTGTCAATGCGGATGGGCTGTCACCCCTCTTTGAGTTTCTGCCGGGCAGCAAAAATCTGACGGCAACCCTCTCCAGCGCACCCGAGGCGGACCGGGTGATCATCGCGGTCGATTGCGCGGACCAGAAACGGCTCGGCGCGGCCTTCGATCAATGGCAACGCACGCCCGACGTGAACATCGATCATCACATCAGCAATCCCGGCTATACGAAATTGAACCTGGTCGATCCGGAGTCGCCCGCCACGGCCCAGGTCCTCCATGAAATCATCACCGCGTTGAAATGGCCGCTCACGCCCGAAGTCGCGGCCAATCTTTACGTCGGCATCATGACCGATACCGGCAACTTCCGTTACCGGCAGACGACCGCGCATACGTTTGAAGTCGCGGCCCGGCTCGTCTCGGCGGGCGCCGATCCGACCGATCTCGCGGAAGCCTGTTACCAGCGCTTTCGCCCCGAGCGCCTGCTGCTGCTGCGGGAGGTGTTCAATGCGATCCACTTCGCGAATCGGGAACGCATCGCCTGGTTTATCCTGACTCCGGAAACCTACACCCGCAGCGGCGCCATCCCGGACGAGACGGAAGGGCTCATCGAATATTTGCAGGCTGTGAAAACCGTCGAGGTCGCCTTCCTGCTGGAAGGGATGCCCGGTGGCCTGACCCGCGCCAGCATGCGTTCGCGCGGCAAGGTCGACGTCCAGCAAATCTGCAAGGAATTTGGCGGCGGCGGACATAAGCTGGCCGCCGGCTTGAGGACGAACCTCGATCCCGCAGCGCTCGAAAAAAAGTTGCTCGATTTAATTGCGAAACAATTGCCGGAATAATCTCAGCATAACCTTCGCGGAAACAAAAAAAATTATGGAAGCAGACGGCGTTCTCCTCATCGACAAACCAAGCGGATGCACCTCGCACGACGTGGTGGATTACGTGCGCAACCGTTTTCATTTCAAAAAGGTCGGCCATTGCGGAACGCTCGATCCGCTGGCCACCGGACTGCTCATGCTCGTCATCGGCAAGGCAACCAAAATTCAGGACCTGCTCATGGCCGAGGACAAGGAATACGCCGCGACAATGAAGCTCGGCGTTGTCACTGATTCGCAGGATGCCGACGGCAAATCGCTGGAGGAAAAGCCTGTGCCGGAATTGACGCGCGAGCAGCTCGAAGCCGCCTTCAAGAAATACACCGGCGATTTTTATCAAATCCCGCCGATGGTCTCGGCGCTGAAACAGGGTGGGGTACCGCTTTACAAACTCGCCCGCGCCGGAAAAACGGTGGTGCGTGAGCCGCGCCTCGTCCACATCAGTTCATATGTCATCGACAACGTCGCGCTGCCGCTGATCAAATTCCGCATTCAATGCAGCAAAGGTTTTTATGTCCGCACTTATTGCCACGACATCGGGCAGGACCTCGGCTGCGGCGCGCACCTGGTCCAGCTCAGCCGGCTTAAGTCGGGCAACTTCTCCCTCGAACGTGCTCTGAGTTGGGACGCGTTGCAAAAGACCACCGACGCGCAAGCGCTACTCCCCTCGCTCCTCACCCTCCCGGAGGTTTCGCGCCTGCGGAGGAGATAGCCACAAAAGATCACAAAGAACTCAAAAGAGAAGACAGGAAGAGAGAGGATTTCATCGGAACAAAGAACAATCTTTTTTCTCCCAACCCCTTTGTTTTCTTTGTGTTCTTTTGTGGCTAATTAAAAACCTGTGCTCATTGGCCCCGTACCTCTCTTCCAACTTGGCCCGCATCATGGCGTGACCGGCCTTGCCATCGGCGTCTTCGACGGCGTTCATCTCGGCCATCAGGCCGTCGTGCGCAGCCTCGATGGGAAAATCGCCGCACTCACCTTCGAGCCGCATCCGCTCGCCATCATCGCCCCGGACCGCATGCCTCCCCGCCTCACCACCCTCGAACAAAAGGTCGCCTACATGCGAGCGCAGGGCACGGTCGCGGTCATCGCCGTGAAATTCGATGCGGAGTTGCGCGAACTTTCGCCTGCCGCATTCGTCGATGAACTCGCGCGGATATTCCCCGATTTAAAGCATGTCGCCATCGGCGCAACCTGGACCTTTGGCCGTAACCGCGAAGGCAATGCCGCACGCCTCGCCGAGTTGGCGCAGAAGCACGGCTTCACCGTCAACGCCATTGCGCCGGTGCTGCTCGACGGCGCGCCGGTCAGCAGCACGCGGATTCGCGAGGCCATTCTCCAGCGCCGTTTCGACGAGGCCGCCCGTTTGCTCGGACGCTCCTATGCCATCACGGGCAAAGTCATCCACGGCGACGAGCGTGGCCGGACGATTGGCTTCCCCACCGCGAATTTCGCCGAGGTCGAGCAGCTTCTTCCGCCACGCGGAGTCTATGCCGTCCGCGCCCGCGTCGCTGGAAATCTGACCAAGTACCGCGCCGTCATGAACCTCGGCAACCGCCCCACCTTTACCTCCAATGGCGTCGACTCCCTCGAAGTCCACCTCCTCGATTTCGACGCCGATCTCTACAACCAGAAACTCTGGGTCTCCGACATGCACTGGCTCCGCGACGAGCTGCCCTTTGCCAACGCCGATGCTCTCAAGGCGCAAATCGCAGAGGATGTCGCCCGGGCACGGGCCATTTTGTAACGCAATTTGTAAAACGATCGTCAGCGAATTTGACGACTGTACTTTCGGCAGACTCAGGCCAGACTTAATTTTTCGATTTCAAGTCGGGCCGTAGACCGGCACAAGGTAGGTCTCGTTAAAATCCAGTCCGGGAAGCGCGAGTTTGACTTCCAATTCCCAGAACAACGGCTTGTCGGCTGAAAGCTGGGTCGGCCGGGCATCGACCGGGAGTTCGTACCGGAGTTCCATGGGGTCGTTGGGCGAAATCGTGCATGCCTGCTCGATGGTCCATTTGGCGCTCCAAATTTGTTCGTGGACAAGAGTGGAACTACTATTTTTACCACTGCCCCGGGTCTCGACCCATTCTTCAACACAACGAAGCGTGAAGACCCCCTGGTTGATCCGGCTGACACCGCGCGAAGGTTGCCAGCGGATGACGACCGGCTGCGGAATCCGGTAAGGAAAAGAGGTGAACTCAATCCGTGAATGACCAAACTTGAAGGCGCGCAGAAGTTGCAGCACGGACTGCACCCACACCCATAGAGTAATGAGATCGAATAGCCCCACGATGCCCTTGACCATCCACGGCCCGTTCGGGGGGCCGAATGCCCACCAGTTGAACATCGAAAGAAAAACAGTCATTCCGATCGCCCAACCGAACCCTTTGAATGCGCCCGCCCATTCGGACACGGCGAATCCGTCGGGAGGCCAGGGATAATCCGCCAACGCCGGCTCGGCGGGATACCGTCGTACGGCGTCCAGCCGTGAACGATTGGCAGCAAATTGTTTCCACGCCATGCCCCAGACCATCAACCCTCCCAGGGCGAAGGAAGCTCCGAAGACCGTCACCACCCAATAAGGCGCTTGCACAGAGGCGGGATTCACATGGAGGACCTGGGTTCCCACGAGGAAAACGCAGATGCCGATGGCTACAAAGGGAACGCCAAAAAGGAATCCGCCAAGGGTGGACATCCCAAGTTTGGATCCTCGCTTTTGAAGGGTGCCAGACAATCGGCAGCGACCTGCGGGCGAAACTTCGTAGCGATCAGGTTGCATGAAGATAGCACGATAATCACCTCGCGATAGAGCGAGAAGAAGATTTTTTGCGCCATGCGTAGCAGAGAATATGAGAAAGAATTAGGTGAAGCCGCAACACACTAAGTTCAGACTTCCAAGAACGAGCGGACGAAATCGTTCGCGGGTTTCTCGCGAAGCTCGGCGGGCGCGCCGATCTGCTGGATGCGGCCTTCGTTGAAGATGACGACGCGATCAGCCAGCTCGAAGGCTTCGTCCTGGTCGTGCGTGACGAAGAGCGAGGTGAGGTGCGTCTGATCGTGGAAATGGCGGAGCCATTTGCGGAGGTCCTTGCGCACCCGGGCGTCGAGCGCACCGAAGGGTTCGTCGAGCAGCAGGACGCGGGGTTCGATGGCCAGCGAACGGGCCAGGGCAACGCGTTGGCGTTGGCCGCCGGAGAGCTGTGAGGGAAGCCGTTTCTCGTAGCCTTCGAGTTGAATCAATTTGAGAAGCTCAGTAACCCGCTTCGTGACGGCCTTGGTATCGGGCCGCTTCTTCCTCGGCAACACGCGCAAACCAAAGGCAATATTTTCAAAGACAGTCATGTGCTGGAAAAGCGCGTAAGCTTGGAAAACAAATCCGGCTTTGCGCTCGTAGGCGCTTTTTTCGGTTACGTCTTCTTTGCCGAAAGTGACCCGTCCGGCATCGGCAATTTCGAGGCCGGCGATAATGCGAAGCAGCGTCGTTTTGCCGCTGCCGCTGGGGCCGAGGAGAGCGAGCAATTCACCTGTTTTAACCTCGAGTGAAACATTGCGCAGGGCGGGAATGGCCCGCTGCCCGTGGGTCTCAAAGCGTTTGGAAATATGGCTGACGGCGACACTCATAATCAGTGGGGACGAGCGATGTTGGGGGCGAGACGGAGCCATTCAAGCCCGATCTTAATGGCCAGCGTGACGGCGGACAAAAGCAGCAAGAGGGAAGCAAGCGCGAAGGCCTGAGGCAGGTTGAAGTTGAGATAATATTGCTCGATCTGGAGCGGCATGGTGATCCGGTCGTCGACGCTCCCCGCGAGCACGGAGACCGCGCCGAACTCGCCCATCGCGCGCGCATTGCAGAGGATCATCCCGTAAAGAATGCCCCATTTGATTTTCGGAAACGACACGCGCCAGAAGAGCTGCCAACCGTTGGCCCCGAGCGTGAGCGCGGCTTCCTCCTCGGCGTTCCCCTGTGATTGCATGAGCGGAATCAACCCCCGCGCGACGAATGGGAAAGTGACGAACGCCGTGCCCAAAACAATGGCGGGATAGGCAAACATGATCTGGATTCCGTGGGCGTCGAGCCACGGGCCCAGAAATCCCTGCCGACCAAAAATCAGCGCGAAAATCAGACCGCCGATGACTGGCGATACCCAGAGCGGAATTTCGATCAGGGAAATGAGCAACGCCTTCCCGCGAAACTTAAAATGGGTGACCGCCCAGGCCGCACAAACGCCGAAGACGGTGTTCAACGGCACCACCGCAAGTGCAACCAGCAGGGTCAACCGAATGGCGCTTAGGCTGTGCGGCGCGGTCAAATACGAAAGGTACATCGCAAAGCCTCCACGAAACGCTTCGAAGACGACCACGCAAACCGGGAAGATGAGGAAGAAGAGAACGAAGGCGAACAGTATCCCGATGAAGAGATAGCGCGCCAGCCAATGATCTGCGGTCGCGCGCCTCATGTGGTCCCCTTGCGTTTAGCGGCATAGTGCTGCACCAGGTTCACCGTTGCAACGATGGCGAAGGACATGATGAGCATGGCCAGGCCCAGGCCGGCCGCGCCAACATAATCAAATTCCTCCAATTTGATGATGATGAGCTGCGGCGTGATTTCGGTCGCATAGGGAATCATGCTTGAGATAAAGACAATGCTGCCGTATTCCCCCACCCCTCGTCCGAAAGCAAGCATAACGCCGGTCAATAGCGCCGGACTGAGCGCGGGAAAAATGACGCGCCGGAAGGTCTGCCAGCGATTCGCGCCCAGGCACGCGGCCGCCTCTTCCACCTCGACAGCCAGATCGTCGAGGACCGGTTGGAGCGTGCGCACAACGAAAGGAAAGCCGATGAAGATCAGGGCAATCAGGATGCCCCACGGCGTGTAGGCAATTTGCCAGCCGAACCATTCATGGAGCAACTGACCGAGGTAGCCACCATTGTTGGAAAAAACCTGGGTCAGCGCAAGACCGGCCACGGAGGTGGGCATGGCAAAGGGCAAATCGACCAGGGCATCGAGGACTCTTCTTCCGTGGAATCGATACCGGGTCAGGGCCCATGCGGCAATGAATCCGAAAAAGGCGTTGAACAGGGCGGCGGTAAAAGAGAGTCCAAAACTTAGCCGATAGCTGTCCAAGGCCCGGACATCGGTGGCAACCCGGACAACGTGCCCGACAACCGTAAATACGCTGGGGTAATCCGCCGTAGGTGTGACCGTCTTAAGGACCAATGCGCCCAATGGGATCAGTACGATGGCGCTGAGATAGAAGATAGTGAAACCGAGCGTCAGGTGAAACCCGGGCATGATGCGACGGCGGCGTTGTGGGCGCCGGGACGATTGAGGCTCGGTTTGATCGATTTCCACGGGCGCGAGAGTTTGGCTTTTTTCAAGGAAGGAGGCTACCGCATTCACGCGGTGAATCTACGCGAAGGCCAACGCAAATAAAGCTAAATCCATTGATTTAGTAGTGTTTACGCGTAATGCCCTAGCAATCATTTAGTTATATCGATTCATTTTCGTCGCTTTAAAAGAAATCTTCCAAGAGGCGTGAAAGCATTTTTCCCCGTCACGGAACCAACGTGTTACGGGGTGGGTTGTGATGGACTGACTCTGTGCGAATTGACTTCGACACGTCCGCCGTAACTGGCATTGACGGTAACGCGCTTGAGATTCGAGGAGAAAATCAGTGTGACGACCGCTTTGTCGGCATCAACACTCTTACCCAGAACGGTGAAATGAAGCGCAGTCGATGTGGCGGAACTGGGGGTTAAGATCGCCGTTAGATCTCCCCGGGCATCGCGGCCATAACTCAATTGGAATGAGACGTCGCCAACGGTCACTGATCGAGCAATGGCTGGCGCAGTAAAATCTGCCACATGATCACCCTTCGTGCCCAAGACAGCGAGTTTGTCGGGCTGCTCAACGGTGATGGAAAACCGATCTTCTCCCATGGCCAGGGAAGAGACCGCAACGAAACAGATCAGCGCGGTCAAAAAGGTTTGAATCCAACCAGGAATATTTTTTTTCATTATCTCGCCTAACATCTAGAGCAAATTCCATTCACACTGTCGCATACGACCAGAAGCGTACTAACGCGATAAGCTAACTGGAAAAGGCTCCAGAGCAAATTAAAATACCGCGCACAGGAAAAGGAGCGCATTGCCTCACAATAAATGTTACCGGGGAGGCAAGCTTGGCAAAGGGTTAAGCGGTTCGTTGACTCATAATCGTGGTTACCGAGACAACGACAATGAGTATCGAAGCAAAAACACAGTAT